>Ga0099797_100307_pt1 | contig 32274 bp, 19 predicted proteins | sample Uncmet_Sort48C_1_FD_89871 | JGI IMG/M metagenome (GOLD analysis project Ga0099797, IMG submission 89871) | Marine eukaryotic communities from CALCOFI LINE 67, Pacific Ocean - C012_Sort48C_1 | ecosystem: Environmental > Aquatic > Marine > Oceanic | place: Pacific Ocean: Monterey Bay | collected... | reverse complement strand
TAAAGTTTTGCGTCTAAAGCTACGCCTGACGTCATCGTTGGTGCCGATGTTGTCGTTGGTGCCGATGTTGTCGACACTGGGCCTGACGTTGTCGACACTGGGCCTGACGTTGTCGTTGGTGCTGATGTTGTCGTTGGTGCCGATGTTGTCGACACTGGGCCTGACGTTGTCGTTGGTGCTGACGTTGTCGTTGGTGCCGATACTGGCTCGGACGTAGAAGAGTATCGGAAAGAAAGGGGGGTTTCATCAACTATATCTACTGCACTGTCAGATATACGATACATAATCATCTGAAACCTGTACGGAGTCTCTTCGCTGTCTACTGTACACGAGTCCTTTTTCTTCGGTGAAATTGCTGTAAGTGCTGTCGTATTCACCCAAGTAGCATTAGTCCACGAAGAGCCACACATATCGGTAATTTCCCAAACTCCATTTGGTAAGTTCTGGCCAATAAACGTTACTTTGTCGCCGCCAACAGTCGATACCCAAAAGGTAGCAGGACTGAATTGTGGTGGTGCCAATACTGGCTCGGACGGTGGTTCGGGTGATAAACCCGAATCCCCCCCCGTTGGCTCTGGCGGTTTGGTCTGACAGCAAACCAGACTCAATAGAGAAGCCCAGACAAGTAGGAAAGAACGAGTCCATTTGAACGCCATTAGAAATTAGAAGACGTGCATAACATCACACCGAAAAGAATATCCCTTTGAATATTTATTCAAAATATGGTACTATTGAACTCTCACGTAATTGAGAGATGGCTCTCAGGGCAAGGTGGACACTTGCATGTCGTTTGCAACACTCCTAGACCCGGTGTACCTCGAACAGTCGTCCATGACGACACTGGAACGCACACGAATACTTCCGCATGCATCGGCATAGTATGGAGACGGCCCTGCAAGACACACTGCTCTGCACACGTGTACTTCCAAATACATCAGCATAGTATTGGGGCGGCACTGGAAAACCTTTCTCCACATCATGCATACTAACACACCAGCTACTATGGCAGCGGTCGCTAGTTAAAAACGAGTTGCCGTCAAACGGTGCTTCAGCATAGTTTGGTAGTTAGTATTCAAGCAGTTGTAAGTTGTACTGTAATCGATGAAAAGAGAAAAGTTAAAACCAAACTAGTAGACCTTTCTGCACATCATGCATAGGGACACACCAGCGTACACATGGCAGCGGTTGGTTGGTGGTATTGACATGATCGCTCGTCAAAAACGAGATGCCGTCAAACAAACGGTGTTTCAGCAGATTTGGGAGTCAATGAAGAGACAAGTTGAAACCAAACTATCTATTATGATAGGAGTCTATCTGCTTATAAACTACACATTAGCGTACACATGGCAGCGGTTGGTTCGTGGTATTGACGTGATCGCTCGTCAAAAACGAGATGCCGTCAAACAAACGGTGCTTCAGCAGGAATAGTATTGCAATGAAGAGACAAGTTGAAACCAAACTACTAGATAGATTATGATAGAGTCTATACCTGCTTATAACCTCTCTTCAAGCTGAAAATGAGTTAACAGTTTTCCGACAATGAAAAATGAGTAGTTAACAGGTGTGCGACCGTAGAAACATTCAAGAAGTATACTACACGCGGAGTACACACTTCCCAGTTCCCAGCGTGAGAGCACTCAACACCTCAAAGACGGCGTCTAACATATTCTATACATATTTTACCTATCAAATATGTGTAGCCCCGTAGCCCGAAGCCCACCCTCCCTCCCTTCTACGCTGACACGTGTCTGGGGCATTGTAATTTTGAGCGGGGGTCTGCTGCTGTGATCTTACTCGTTCATAGCTTCACTCCCCAGCGAATATGCAAGTTGTGATCTTACTCGACGTAGTTGTGCCCTCTCGGCGAATGCGAATCAGAGATAAGCGAGTTGAAGGATTCTTCGTGTGCAGGATTGTTAGAGTAAGGCCCTCATCGCAATAGTATAGGAATATCTTTTCTTGTGCTTTTTCGGATTATATTTGTGTCATAATAAAAATAAATATGAATTGGGGTTGCAAGGAAGGGTTAATCAGGGTATCAACTATCGTTTTACACAAACTCATGCTTCTTTGGCACCGTAACGTTTTCACGCGCTGGAACGACTTCTGTCAATCGTTTGCCAGCGAGAGTTTTCACTACAAAACTTTTCTTGTCCACGTCCGACTCCCCCCCCACGACCGACTTTCTTTCGGTCTTTTCCTCGTCATGCTTTGCTTTTGACTTGATAAGACAGACTCGGCACGGTGCAACATGATAACCCGCGTACACCGCCACGGCCCCATTCATAAGAATCAACACGACGTCAAAGAGTGATTGGTACGCCGTGGTACCCTCCACCGAGCGCAAGACCAGTCCACAATACATTGTCAAGGTGATCGCCATGTTTCCCATCATGGCTAAGTTACGAGTCGGGCCCGCTACGTGCGGCTTTTGAATGAGCAAATTCATTAGAAAACACAAGTCCGCCAACACGGCGATCACGACCTGCAATTCTTGTTTTGGAAAAATCAAAACAATGGCACCCGTCAAGAATAGTTTTTGCAACATTTCGTACACATCCCACCAGTAGTTTTCGCGGCGATACATTTCGTACAAGAATCCATATCGATGAGCCACGTCGGTCTCGTCCAACCGATGGCGTCGGGACCAAAGGGACCATCCAAAAAAAGCGGGTATTCCAAGAGGGTACAACACGACACCAAAGACACCGAAGAATAAGTTCTCCATCCATTCGCCTTCAAAGCATCTCTCGCGGTAATCGCTCACTAAGTAGTATTTTTCATCGATCTTTTCGCTGCAATTAAAATACTGAATGGCTCGACCACTGATGGCCGGGTACAAAATAATGGTGATCCACATGGCAAATTGGATCACGTGGTTTCCATACGAAGTCCGCATCCCTTCGGTAAAACGGTCACCGTAGTGTCGCTTATGACGCCACAACCCAATTTCGAATATGATGAAGACTAAGATCGCGAATACAATGGGCGCGAACATCATAACCTTGTGGCTGTCGTAAAATGTAAACGGGCGGACACACGCCATACCCGAAATAGACAACATGTCAAACTGGATAATCATTAAGCGACGTAAGAATTCCAGAAACGCAGGGCTCCATGGAATGTCAAAGACAGTGTGGGAGACGCTCAATATTTGTAAATACGTCACAAATGTCTTTATGGTAGTCATTGCAAAACGCACAAAGACGCGAATTTTCTTCACCGTTTTACGGTCTAGCTTCTTTTTCCTCTTTTTATGCGCAGCCTCGTCTTTCATCACCGCCCAGTAATGTTCTGTCGTCTTCACGCGCATTTGGTACAACAAGATGGCAACGAACCCGCCTATGTATGCTGTGAACCACAGTGACACTTGCAACGTAGCGTTTGCTCGAGTGGGCGGACATTCGACACAGACATCCGACGAGAGGTAATAACCGTCAGCGCACACTGCGCAGACGGTGGCATTGTACCCTAAAGCGCACCTGCTTTTGGTGGAGCTGTTGGAGCTGCTCGCTCCGTGTACACCCCCTAAGCATGCATTGCTATTATCTAGGGGGCATTTGTAGAATGTATCGTCGCGCGTTCCACTCGTCCACCAGCCTTTTACCGCAATGACATCGTTCCAGTCATCATCTAGCATGGTACAATCTGCACCAATATTGTGTGGACATTCTATACATTTCAACGCACCGTCGCTTTCTATTTTTGCATATTGTGTTTTTCCTGCGGCACTAAAACCGTTGCAGTGGGCAATGGTCCAAGAATGGGAGGCCGGGGTGCTGTCCTCTAGACCGCCGCCCGTGACCGCTTTCACTTCAAGACGGTAAGAATCGTATGCCAGTGTCTCGGAAATGATCAAAGAGCAATTTTGCAAAGAACAACTGGGGACAGACGTGTAACTGTCGTCAGTATCGAACTTCCACTGGAACCCATTTACAGCACTATCTGGTGAATAAAACTTGAAGTGTATAGTTTTTTGCATTGCAATGACTTTAGCAGGACCTTGTTCGATCACAGTTTTTGGTTCGACGTTTGGAAAGGCTTCAACATTTAAAACAAGCATGTCCGTTTTATTATAATTTAAATCGTCCGAGACTGTCCTCAACTTGACATCTATTGATTCATAGGTCACCCCTGCCAACGCGGTGAACGTAACCTCTCGCACAGTGGTGTTCCACTCCTCCTTGACAATGGGGATGGGATTGTTTCCAATATCAGAGGTCACATTACCGTCTGCGATATCGACGTATACTTGAACATCCTGTACAGGTTGTGATGTTAGACCTGTAATTTTGATTGTTTTGCCCACGCCTCCTTTAATTAACGAAAGCAGCGCACCCGGGTTTTCCAACTGAATTCCGGCCGCATCATCGTCCGCGGCATCGACCACAACTAACACTGCTTCATTCGTCTTATTTCGGAATACGGTGTCATCGGAGACAATTTGATGACGAACTTCAAAACGCTCCAATTTGTGATCGACATCATCTTCAATTGAATGCAACATAATTCGCTGGTGCCTACTCCAATTCGATGGACTGAAAACTAAGTAAGGCGGATCTGCGACGAGGACGGGGGGGTCCAATATTTGCGTTCCATTATTGCTCTTCAAAACGATGACGGTCTCTACTGTGACCATTGCTGTAGGCTCCGTCTCTAATTTGATACCGTATGCTACTGTGCCACCTTCAAGGTTATAAAAGGGTAGAAAAACGACGCTATACGAATCGTCGTAATTTATCGTCGCGGCAGGTGCTAAATAGCTGTCGGGCGTGATGGTATACAGGTTCATCGATGCGGGGTCGTCGTTGAGGACGCTTATGTACAGGGTTTGTACCTTGCCAACAATGCTAGTGTCTTGCGCTTGCATTATGGTATGTGTAACGGTGCAGGAATAAACTACTGCGTTGGTCCCTTCATCAATTTGATTATTGCCCGATGCAGTTATCATGACCTCGGTTGGGGGGAGTGGGTGTGGTTCTGGGGGTTCAATATAGGCCATAGGGTGATCTACCGAACAGTTGTAATTTGGATTGTCTGAAGTGGCAGCAACCATGACTTCTATCCCCCGGAAAGTGGGCTGGTGCGGGTCAGCAGGATCAATAGCAGCTAACGGTTTCACCGACGTCAAGGTGTACGTAAGAGACTTTCCTTCGAATAGAGTTGTACTCGTTGGAATGCCTGCTAGAGCGTCATTATTTTCTGGTTGTACGAATGAAAACTTCTCTATGCCACCATTGACATCCGGAAACGCAATGTCTACGTCATACAAATGTCCAGCAAGCATTTTCTCCTTTTGATTAGTATCACGACTGCATTGCAATATTGAATGTTGTATTAAACGAACACCCACACCACAATGATAGGGAACAGAAATATCGCAACTATCACCAGCATAATGAAAGTCTATATTGTCAGCAACAGCAGCAAAATTAGTACCAGTTATGTTGTAGACCCCAGTCTTTGCGTCCTGAACAACACCCGTTATGTTCGGCAGAGTGTAGCCAAACGAGAGGTGACTGATGGAAGAAATGCTTGTGCCGCTGTATGTAATATCGGAGAACCCGTAAGTACGATTTGTGGATACGCGGCTGTTGCACCCAGAGCCGGAACCATACTGGTCGATTTTCTCTGCAGAGACTGCTGTTAGTTCTGTGCTACTTACCCAAGTCACATCAGTCCATTCCGTCCCACATTCATCAGAAATTTCCCACGGAACATTGACGAGATTAGTACCAGTAAAGGTCACCACTTCGCCGCCAGCAGTGGGTACGTTGTACGGACTTAAACCTGTGATCGCCGGCGCCTGACAACGCGCAGGACTCAATAGCAACCCCCAGAAAACTAGGGTATAACAAATGTCCCGTCTGAGAAGCCACATATCCAAGACGCCGCTAACTAGCAATGCAAACGCGCGTTCGCACCTGTTTTTCCATCGAAAACAACTAGCCGCATCGGAGGGGGGAGACCTTTGGTTGAGTTGCACTTTGTCGTCAGTTGCTAACGCTTCAAACCTCGACACTCGTGATTGCAAAACTACGCCTAACGGCCGCTTCATTGTACATTAAAGACCCCACTTCTTTTACTGGTTAACTCAGGCAGCAGATTAATTCTATAGAAACTACAACTATCAAATCACATTACAAATAAAACGATATACTCCTGCGTGTTTCCAATATAACATGGGCCTCATCTAACCCGGGCAGATACAAATCAATAAGTTTCTCGTCTGCTACTCCCCCCTTTTACTAATGAAAGAAACACGATACGTCAATACACACTCCTTGCGTCCCCACGCAGCAGTTATTAGCTAGACCATCATATACGAATGTATCATACTAGTACTAGGAGACTAGGAGTAATAGTACTTAGAGGTCAGCAGGTATCCCCCCGCACAGGTCACACTCATGACGACGGCGGTGGATACGGTCGTCGATGGGCCATGTACATAGCACGCACACACCATCGATCGATCGACCAGGCCATGCATGCAGTGCAGGATGCAGGACCTTCCTTCGAATGTGATGGTCAATGATCCATGTGAATGAATGGGTGGGTGGATGGATCTACTTGTCATCTTCAGGAAGGGGTGGTCCAACGCGTCGACCAGCCGCTACCAACGCCGATTGGTTTGTCCACGTGCCTCTGCCTCGTGCATGATAGACCGTCTTCCCCGCTGTACACAGCGGGCGACTTCCCATGCTGTTCGGCGCCGCCGGCCGCGGCACTAAACTCGTGGCGCCTCAAGTACATGCTCGATTCTTGGGGGCAGCGACCTCGCCGTGCCCTACCCCGCCTCTGGCGGCTGCGCCGCAAAAACTGGGCCGGCTCAAGTACATGCTTAATTACTGGGGCCGGCGCCCGCTCGAATATGTTCACCGCACGGCACTCTTTGATGTCAAGGTGACGTCTCAGGTTCGTGCGTGGGAGCGTGGCATGGAGAAGGCCGGTACGCCCGTTCCCGCGCGCCTCGTGGGGGATCCGTGTCGTCCCCGGTTTGGGTTCGTGTCACACAAGAGTGTGTTTGGGAACAAAGCTGTCGTGCGCAACCGTGCCCGTCGGCGCCTACGTGAAGGAGCGCGGAAGCAGGTGCGACTCACCCCGGTCCCGGTCCACGTCGACTACATCGTGGTGGGGAAAGAGGCATGCCTGGAGTGTTCCTTCGAGACGCTGCAAGAAGAGTTCCGCCGTTTTTGTACCGCCCCGCGTCTGGAAGAGATTGCGCGCCGGCAAAACGGCTAATGCATCAAGTCGACCCAACGTTGTTAATCACTGGGTTCCTCTGGTTGAATGACCAAGATCTCTCGGCACAGGAACGAATCGAAATCTTACAAACGCCCCTCTTTCGCGTGAAAGAGCTGAAACGTTTGGATCAGAGAGAGAGAGAGATATGTTCTTGTGTGAATCTATGAACAACTGCTCCTCTAATCCATGCCCTGTGGTTCGCGCGAAGTGAAGAGCAGCAAGCGAAGCAAAACATATCAAAATCGAAGCGTGCCCAGCTTCGTATTAGAAGTTATTATGACGTGCAGTCTTCAATTAAAACTATTTACGACGTACGAAAGTACTAAGTACGTCGTAGTAAGGTAGTTAGTGCTGTACTAAACTGATCGAATATTGTACCCGTATTTCACCGTGCGAGCGCTGCCCCGTTCACCAGCAGGAAGATGTTCGACTTCAAGGGGGTCTATCATTCATCGAACGTGTCATGCACCTGGGACACTTGCACGTGGTTTCATGCTTTTAGTGTTCAATCTATAGGCTCAAAAACTGACAGCGGCATACATTTCACTATTCTTGCTTTGTATCTTTTACGGGATTTGTGAGAGTCAACTCTCTTCGCTCAGCTATGAGACGTCTTAAACCTGCCGTGGGGTCCTGAGAAGTTAAATACACGTGGCGAACGAGAGCATATTGTGCATTCTTATCCTTCCCCCCCTTATAAATCTCATACAACTTCTTCAAGTGCTTCCGGCGCTCTCTCTGATACTCTGCATACGAATCGGCCATACCTTCCTTCTTTATGAAATTGTCTTTTTCGTAGTTGTCGTGCAACTTTTTCAAGTTCTCTTCTTGCATCAATAGAACGCGTACTTTATCATTAAGGCCTTCTTTGTTCTGTTCATACGTGACCCCAAATACGTATTTCTTAGACGAGACGTCAAGGCCATGATCTTCCGCAACAAACCCGGCAGAGAACAGCCTTGACAATCGATTGACTAGTTGATCAGTGAGCTTCTTTTTTACTTTTTCCCAGTAATCCGCATTATCCTCATCGATGTTCGTGTACAAAAATGGATCGTCTATGTGATTCTCGTCTCCACCTTTCATTCTTTGCCGTGCCTGTTCCATCATTTTGTTCAAAACGTAAGGGTCGTATGGGTCGTAAAATGTTTCAGAGAGAGCAACTTCGTCCAGAGTGCGCATCTTCGGTACGTCCACGTACTTCCCGTCCTGGTCTTGTTTCCCGTCAAACATATTCATACTCACGATTACGCGCATGTAATGAAGTCCTTCATTTTCCCATTCCTTTTGTGGGTGCTTTTTGTGTTTCATCCATGGTGTCATATATCTCCATAGCCACTTTAAATGCGCCCCGGCAAAACCGGAAAGAAAAACGAACATTGAGTAAATAAACTTCTCAAACAAGGCCCCGCCTTTTTTGTTTTCTTTCAGAAGGTTGGAGAGCCAGTGGAGCTTACTGTTCTTATCTTCGCGAACTTCCACAAGGTGCCATGACTCGGAAAAGAACGTAACATTTGCCAAGCACACAAAAAACCCAACAACTGAAATAAAGATCAACCACAACAGTAAAACAAACACGTTGGATACGTAGCGTTTTTTCCAACCTATTTGGTTTCGACTTTTTAGTAGAAAACTGTCGACGTTTTCTGGCTCACTCTTTTTCTGGGCCATCGTTACTATGAAGCCGTCCACCTACCGCTGAAAATACACAGCCCAGCGCAGCAAGGGGGCGGCGTTGCTTAAAACGAAAGAACAACAAGAAGCGGCAGAGAAAAATAGACGGGGCAAATACAATAGACCGCATCGTGCCTTGCGCGACAAGCGATAGGCGGTTTGTACGAGGGTGATAGATGCAATAGAGCCACCATTTTCGATGTATCGATGTGTCGTCGCAGGTGTGGGATCGGATGTTGTTGTTATATCGAGGTCGTACAATACTCGGTAATACTACAGTATTGATTTACTGACGACGCGACGCACCGTATCCGGCGGACGATGAAAGTGTTCGACCCCCCATCATGCATGGCGCACCGCAAAAGGTGTACAGTATGTACAATGTACAATGATCACAACAGGAAATCAGTTTCACTGTCCATATGTAGTCTGTCATGAACACCTTAACATTCTCGGATGCACTCCACTCTTGTAACTATTAAATAAACGTATAATACACGATCGCGTAAATCCATAGTAAGGAATAATGAGCAAGACTGTCGTCGATAAAAATAGATTTCGTCCGAGGCTCCCGAGGCTTCTCCGACGAGGCCCCTGCACGCACACAGCATACGAGTCCAGCATACACACGACATAGCATGGCCGCGCAACGAACAACATGTTCGTTAATCCCTTCTCCCCGGGCACCACCGACACACCATCGTCCATCGACGGACGTATGGACGGATTCCCTGACGGACGGAGGGTGTGTAACAAACAAACAACTACGCTACAGGGGACACACGACCGTCATCGTTTCACGTTTTACCGGACGGTTTGGACATGATTTTGCCGGGCGTCACTCCCTCACTCACGCACACACTCATATGTACACGCGAGTGCTGGTGTTTCCGCTGACCAGCTCCAGACGCAGGAACGCCAAACCACCGAATCGACATATACTCCCCGTTCTCTTGTCGTTGACCCGTTTGGCTTCTCTCAGATTCCGCATGCTGCGCACTCTCCTCCTCGTCGCATCGGCCATGGCCGCCGCGGCCCAGACCGATTGTTACTTGCGTCAAAACACGTCCGCGGCCGTGGGCGATTGTACTGACCATTCGTGGCAAGACAAAAAGCCGCAGAAGCCGTTCCCTTCGTTGACGCAGTGTTACAAGTACAACACCGAGTCGTGCTGCGTCAGCGGGCACGATGAAGAAATCTCAGACAAATTTAAAAACTTGCTGAGCAGCACCTGCTTGCGGGAGTTTCCCGATTTGGAAGTGTACATGTGCTTTGGATGCAACCCTTTACAGCCCAAGTATGTCGACACGGCGGCCAAGAAGATCCGGGTATGCAAGAGCTTTGCCGACTCGCTCTTTGCCTCGACCAAGAACAAGTATGACGCATGTGGACTCAAAGACGCAGCGGGCAAATACATCTTGCCGAGCTTTCATTTCCAAACGTCCACATCGTTTCTGAACTATTATAAACCCCCCTTATTCGAAGGGTTTTCCATCGAGATCATATCCGATGGCGACTCTTGCTTCACCAGCGGCGCGGGGAAGATGTTACTCTCGGCCGGTGCCGTCGTGATGAGCTTTTTGTGCGCTCTTGTCACGGCCTTTTAAAACACCGATGATAGCGACGGTGGTTCGTCAGAAAATGATGTGGATGAATAATTTTTATCGAGGCTATAGCAACGGTTTGTGTGCTCGCTTAGGCAACCTCGGAAAGAAGCAGCAGGCTTGGTAGCGAAGGGTTCGGCCCTGCCCGATAGAATGGGCGTGGGAGTCACTGTGATTGTATCTCCGTCGCGTGAGACGAAGTAGTAGAGATCAGGATTTTACGACTCGAAGAATGATGTTTAAAAAAACAAAAGTTAGCAAAAAAAGTGTATATTCTGTTGTTGTTGTATGTAGCATAATAGTAGACATCTCTAATGCGGTCACTTTGGGTGGAAATCCACAAAATAGTTCATTGCGTTTGAACATTAACAACACATTCCCTTCCTCTCTCTTCCGTGATGATGATGCGGATGACCTTTTTGCAACATGGTTGGTCGTTACAATGGTACAATCGTAACCCAAAGCAACAATCATACTAGAGGGAGAAGCCGTGGAATCCTAACCCATGAAATGCAAATTGAACCACATGAAAGAATCTATTTTTCGCCATCATTCATCCCGAAAAAGTCTTTTCCAGGGAACTCCATCTGTGACTGCTACTACGACGTGCTCTGTCGCACACCACCGCCAAACTGACTGATGCTGTGTAGTCTAAGAGGGCCAGGCAGGTCTTCCGATCTCCTACGCGATCAGAGCAGCGGCCTCTTTATTGTGACTCTATGATTATGATGATAAAATGAAGTAAGTATGCTATCATATGATACTGTTGTTGGCGTTCTCTACATTTTGCTTGGAATAAAAGTAAATACGCTATGTAACAATAAACGGCACCGCATCATGTCTCTACACGTCGCACCACCAGCGCTCACAGCTTCGTCGGCATCATTGACGCCAGTTTGGCAGAGGCCTTGTCCATGTCCGTCGCTATCTTGGCGTTCATTTTCATGATCGACGAAATTTCTTTTTCGGCCTCGTTCGAGGCAGGCTCGTACGGTGGAAACGTGGGCATTCCCGTCCCAGCCGTACGGGCCAAGATTTTTTCCAACATCTTCTTGGCAAGCACCAATTCCGCCTCCACAGCGAGCTTGGCACGCTTTGTGGCAGCGGCCATACTGGTCGCTTTTCGGGTTTTCACCAACGCCTGCGCGCCCGCATCGTCGTCAACGTCCGGGTTTGACACAAACTCTTGCGAAAATTTGGTGACGTTTTGCGCCGTGGCAATCTGCGTCATCAAGTCTGCCTGCAGCTTGATGGTCTGGTTTTTCAAAGTCTTCACCTTCAGCTCGGCCTGCGCCAGCTCACGCTTTTGCAAATAATCGAACGTGGTCAACAGCTTGGCATACTGTTCGTGGGCATCTCGCCCGGTACCAACGGCCTTGACCCATTCGTCCCTAACATCTACCATCGGCAGCCGCGCTTCCCGGGCTTCCTTCGTGTTCATGATGGCACGTTCAAGCGCCTCTATTTGCGGCGCGAACGACCGACCCATGTCCATCGCATCGCGCTTTTCAAAGCCTTCAAAGGCAAGCGAGGCGCCGCTATAGGCCTCGGTCAAATTTTGCACGCACAGCTCACGCGTGGCCAAGTACGCTTGTTGGAACGGTTCGACCGTCTTGAGTGCTTTTTTCCATTCGTCCTCCTTCATGACGACAGCTTGGGCGGCTCGGCAGAGGTCGGCCTTTTTCGGGTCAACTTGTTTGCTGGCGCAAAATTTCAACGCCAACGGGTCCAATGGGCCCGTCGCGTTCCCCGCGGGACCGCTGGCGTTAGTGGCACCGACGAGGCCGCCACTGGGACCGCTGGGACCACTGGGACCACTCGGGCCACTGGCACCACCACCCGCCGCGCATGCGGCTAGAGTTACGAAGACGACTGTTCGGAGCATGGTATCGTTTAACGACGCAAAATGTCCACTCCTGCACTCCCACACACACTCGCCACAGAGAACCGATACCAACCCGACGAGTGCGGAGTTCCTGCTCACGAGGGTCGTTCGCTGGGTGGTGGTGGTAGGGGTCGGGGGAAAGCTAGCTAGGTGTTGCTGGCAACGAAGTATTCGAGAGGGCCATGCCATACTATGTCGGTATACCCCTACAGGCCCCCACCACAAGGACCTAGCAGTAGAAACAAACGCCCCCCTTCATTTTACTCGTCAACTCGCTCCGTTGGTTTCTCCTCACCTCGATTTCGTCCGCCACAACCCTGTGTCCATATTGTTTCTGCAATACACTGTCCCAGCACCGGCTTCGCGTCCGTCGTGGTGCTGGATGCTGTGAACACCTAATGTATTCTGTAGATAGGTTAAATCTGTGCTTACACACTCATCACGTCCAGTGCTGTGGCGATAGATGAACCGTTTGCCCGACACATCGTTCGGAACAGACCGAACAGACCCCGACTCCGACTCCCGGCCGCCGCATCTTCTGGGCGTCTGGGCTTCGTGGCACGCCGCGGCGGTTCGATTCTGGGCCACGAGGCATCGCCGCGTTTGCGTGAACACTAATGAACACACGATGACCATGGTCTTGCGGACACTTTTGGTACTGGGCGTCTTGTTCGCCGTTGCGCTGGCAAGGGTGCGCGCGGAGGCAGCCCGCAAGTACACCGTGTCGGGGATCTCGTCCGGCGCGTTCATGGCGATCCAGCACCACGTAGCATACAACAAAGACGTTGTGGGCGTGGGGGCATTGGCGGGGGGTCCGTTTTTTTGTGCGCAAGGAAAACTAACGATTGCCATGACGGCGTGCATGGCGAATCCGAGCTATATCGACGTCGATGAATTGGTCGGTATCACATGGGCCACGTACACCACGACGGGAACGATTGACTCCCCGACATACACAGCTGGGGACAAGGTGTGGTTATATTCAGGCGTCCAGGACGAAAAGGTCAAGAGTGGGGTTGTCGCGAAAACGTACAGCTACTACGTGGCCATGGGCGCAGACACGTCTGACATGGATTTTCGGAACGACATCCCTTCTGCCCATGCCATGATTACCGACAACTACGGAAACGACTGTACATTTTTTGGGGAGCCGTACATCGACAACTGCAACTTTGATGCGGCCGGGCACCTGCTCCAGCATTTGCTCGGCGGGGCTCTCAAGCCGCGCGTGGATGCCAATCTGTCTAACTTGGTATCGTTCTCGCAACGTGTCTATGGTCCATGGAACATCACTGTGGGGTTGGCGGACCATGGGTACGCGTATGTCCCCACGGGATGCCAGGGGGGGCGGATGGATACGTGCCGCCTGCACTTTGTGTACCATGGTTGCATGCAAGGGCTGGAAAACATCAACACCACGTTTGTGGTGAACGCGGGGTACAATACGTGGGCCGAGGCAAATAATATTGTCATCGTGTACCCTCAAGCGAAGAGCAACGCGTTGAACCCCGAGACGTGTTGGGATTGGTGGGGCTACACGGGTCCCGCGTACGCCAGCAAGGTCGGGTCTCAATTGGCTGCCATGGGGAAAATGGTCGACGATTGGACCCGGCGAAAGTAGGCAGCAGATGGCAGAGATATAAATTACTACTACGTATAGAACAGCCATGATGATATCATCTAGTTTTTATGCTTTTTATTTATTTTTTAATACTCTGTCTGTTGTTGATGACAGACGTAGTAGTCTAGTGCGGGCACGTGGGGTTGCACAGTATTCCACACTCATCCTGTAGCTTCCACAACTTCGGATTCTCCCCATAAAACCAGGCATCAAAGGCCGAATAGTACGATACGCTACCGATCAGAGGCCCGTCGGCGCGGAAACCGGTGTGGATGAAGCACGCGGGGTTGAACACGCCATTCTTCTTGTTCTTCGCGTCCATCGCCGGCCCAAGCGCTTGAGTCATGTTGGCCTGCCACGAAGAAAGGTACGTGCGCACCTCTGGTGACCAGTTCGGGTCTTGGCTCGCAGGCACCCAGTCGTGGTACTCGATGACCACCTGGTCGGTCTGCGCCTCGACGATGAACGCGTCCGACGTAACAAACGGAAACGAGTAGTTGGCAAGGGAGCAGGCATATGCGCCATCGCCGAGTGCGCGGCGGCAGTCCTCGTCGACGAAGCTGCCCCACAGCGCAAAGTGCTGGGGCCAGGCCGATTCTCGAAAGTCGGCCAGCCCCGAGGATGTATGCCCCGGGCCCTGGTACGGGTACGCGAAAAAGTAGAACCCCGCGATGGGCGCGCCAACGACGCGGGCGGCGGGAAAACGGTGCGCGAGCCAGTCGAGGTTGGGCCACACGCCAATGCCACCGGCGCTTTCGCCGGTCAGAACGATGTTCGTGGCGTCGCCAAGCCCATGGGACGCCTCGAGTTCAGCGAGCACGGCATCCAGGACGTGGTGCCCCGCAAAATAGTAGCCGAGAGTCCCGTTGCCGGGAGCGTCGCCCGGCGCGTTGGTCGTGCGCGTGCCCATCCAGAGATCCTGGGAACAGTACGGCACGTGCACGCGGTTCCACTTTGAGAGCCGCGGGTTGTGCTCCGGGTTGCCCGACGCGAGGAAGCCCAGCGTGGTCTCGGCGGGGAAGTACAGGGAGGAGGCGAGGTGCGTGCCGCGGCGGGTATCGCACAGGCGCTGCGACGCGCACTCGCCGCCGCCCTCCAGCTCGATGACCCAGGATGTCGCCGCATCAACAAGCGCAGCGCCAGGGGCCGTCTCGACCGATGCCGGCGGCACCACGCGGGCGGCCTTCTCCAGGTAAAACCCACCGGGGCTGCCGTCCATGCATCGCGCGAGAGGGTAGCTCCGAGGGTCCAGCAAGGTCAGGGGCACCGCAGTCGCACTGCGGAGACAGAGGAGGCCGACTGCGCAGCAGGCGGCGGCGCACGCCCACAGACGGACCATGGGGAGAGGGGGGGGTGAGGGGGAGGCGGCAGGGCGGTACTCTTGGACGGGGAGGACACCCTCGACACACCGCCCGGCCGAGTGAAGCAAGCGGGAACGCAGAAACGAAGAGAGGGGCGTGGACATCATCGTGCCTATATACTTTGTACATACCTTGAATACCAAAGCAGCACTGTTCTCTCAGCTGCGGGGTGGTTACAGTACTGCCGTAGTGTGGGGCATTTCGACCGCCTATTCATTCACGCGAGTCGGGAGACGAATATATTTGTAGTCTAATGATACAATATTACTTTGTTTATACTTTATACTTTAGACTAATGTAAGAGTCAACATACTCCCTATCGCTGTACTTGAGACTGATCTTCTGACCTTATTTTTCAGACACCTTACACTGACACAGCAGGTGAAAAAAAAGAAAAATGAAGGTTTCATCGGGAATCGAACCCGAGACCTACTGGGTGCTATATATGATAGATTTTGATTGTTAGAATACGATCTTCTTATATTGTATTCTTTTCATAGGCTGTAAACTTACTAAACCAGTCGTCATACTGAATGTTTGTAGTGATTAGCGTGTTAGAACAGGAGCACTTTGAGTCGATGTTTTGACTGTAATGCTACTTACACCAACTAGACCATGAAACCACAACGGTGGTACCACTTGCAGTGATGTGCGTGCGTTGGAATTTTACATTAATGAATCTAAGACACACGACAACAGTACATCATGCTCTGTCGTGCTATACCATGAGAGACAGGCACGTGCAATCGTCGTCTTGCACTACTCCCACTCTGCCTTGCGTCCGTACTCCCGTATAGTTACACTATTATGTACACATGTACACTCCTCGTTTACTTGTTTGTTATCAATGCTACGCCGTGTACCATCTGCAAACGAGATGCGCGTGACGGACGATTGATTGAATTCGCTCTCGTTTGCTTTGGTACACGTGCCCCCCCCCCAACCCCATCGTCGTCACCGTCGCCGCCTCTCCACTTCCGCCGTGAACGAATGGTGTAGTCGCATAGAAACGTATCACAGCCCGATCCGATCGTGTTTGTTTGTAAAAATGGCAATTTTGTGCATATACAAGTTCACTTCTCCGAAGATGAAATCTTATATTGGGAAATCCACAGATCTAAAGCGGAGGCTGAGGCAACACAAACGCGCAGCCAGTAACTTGCGGTACAGTGCGTTCTACGGTGCGATTCAAAAATATGGCTGGGAGAAATTCGAGATTAAAATCCTGGAAGAATTCGACGACGATGCGGCGCCTGAATTTATGTCTCAACGAGAGAAGTATTGGATCGCGCACTTGCGCACGATGACCCCAAACGGATACAACCTCACCGAAGGTGGAGAAGGCTGCTGTGGGTATCAGCACTCAGATGAAGCGAGGGCGGTAATATCAAAAAATCGGAGAGATTGGTGGGCCGAGTTGACCGAAGAGGAACACGAAAATTTCTGTGAGAAATTGCGAAACTCCGTTCGTATCTTGAGTGTTGAATCGAGGAAAAAATTGAGCGAGGCGGGGAAAAAGGGCGGTGCTGCAGGCAAGGGCAGAGTAGTCAGCCAGGAAACGAGGGAGAAGTTGCGAGCTGCCAACACGGGCAAGAAACACTCGGCCGAATCCAAAAAAAATTTAGTTGCATTTGCTAAGTCTCGACAAATGCCTGTCGAAGCCACTGACACAGCGACTGGGGAAATATTGAGATTCGACGGGGTGTCAGTGGCTTCCAAGAAGCTATCTGAGAAATTCGGCAGAAACTTCAACAAAGGGAATATCTCACAGTGTGCGAATGGAAAGATTCGGCAGCATCAAGGCTTTGTATTCAAATATATCTGAGTGAAACATCCGTTTTGTAATTCATCTGATACGTTAGACATGTTAGACATACTTTAGAAAATGATATTTTTACTTACTTTATTCGGAGATAGATAGATATTACTTTGTTTGTGTGACGCGAACGGAACTAAGTGGAACGTGTGTGTGTGTGTGGGTGTGTCGCATACGAGGACATGAGATGCGTGTGTATGTTTAAACACGCATCGCTGTCATTGGGTGGTCGCACGTGGCTCGACAATAAATGTGGTTCCATTCTAGCACGACATATCATGTGAGTCTACTTCTTTCAGCGATGCTCTAGATTCGATTAGTATCTTTGTTGGCCAAGTCTACGCAAATTTGTTACGTAGTTCCTCCTCATACGGTTCCCGCTCCGGCGGTACCTTATTATCTCATGGTCTCGCTTACGGCGATACGAAGGTTTGAATACGACGGCATATTCTCTATTCTACGGAACGGAATACAACATTATTTGATGAAATAAAATATGAAACCACAACAGTGCGGTCGGTGCAATTTTACATTTATATATCCAAGACACACGACAACAATACACCATGCTCTGTCGTGCTATACCATGAGACAGGCACATGCCATCGTCTTGCACTACTGCCACTCTGCCTCGGGTCCGTACTCCCGTGTATAGTTAGTTACACTATGTACACTCCTTCCTCGTGAAAAGCCTCTACTACGTACTATATATTATTACGTGCACTCGACTCCCGCACGCATACGCCACCCCACTTTGCACGACCTTTACAGCATGCGTTGGATCAAGGCATTGATTTGCTCCATGCGGTTGCCAGCTTGTCCACCTTCGTTAAAGTGGGTCAGCTTGCGCTTGTACCCGCCCAAGGGGGAGGACAGTTGGAAGGGCCAGACGAAGTTGTTGACTTCCTTGAAGTTGGGGCCGACGGTGAAGATTTCGTGGATGATGTCTTCGACGCACGTGATGCCTTTGGCGCCCAGGGTGTTTTCGACGATGCTATTGTCGGTCAACGCAATGCGTTGTTTGTTGACCTTGCCGAAACCACGCTTGTAGACCAATTGACGGATGGTTTTCAAGTTGGGGTACCCGTACGCCACGTACGGTTCGACCATGCGGAGCATGTTGATGGTGGCCTTGTTCACGCGGACAAAGGTGCAGGCGTGAAGCTTGCGCAGGCGGAGCAGTTGCAGGATCTTCTTGGTCTTGGGGGCTACGGCGTTGATACCACGGATGCGGACCACGGCGATGACCTTGTTTTCCGGCTCGTAAAAGTGGTTGCCCGAGGCGCGGGCTTGGCGCTTCATGCGGATGGTGCTGCGTTCGATCGACTTGTACTCCTTGACGTACGCTTCGGCTTTCTTGAACGCGGCTGCGCGGGATGCACGGCGGGCGACCTTGTCGGCCGCGGCCTTGTCGGCGGCTCGCTTGGCGAATTCTTCATCGCGGCGCTTCTTTTTCAATACAGTTTCGGGGCTACAGGACGGACGGTTGGGCTAGGGTTAGCAGGGGTTCGGGGGGACGGACGGGGCGCGACGTCATGCCACACCCACGTCGCACGCACCACACCCGCTGCCTTCAAAAAAAAAAAATCACACTCGATACCACAACGACGCATAGAGCACACAATACGGCGACGGCACGCCCCCCCCCCCACGGGAGGGAGGGACGGGCCGAGTGCCGCACGTGGGACCCCACGCGCGCTGATTCACGGGTGCCGGCGACGCGCTTTCGCGCGGCCAGCAGACAAAATGTACACTTGCCACATATCTGATCGGAGACGATTGCGCGCAGAGTTGCGCGCGTCAGTCGTCACCGACGGGTCCCTCTGTTCATGGAACAAGAGGAGTCGAACGCGTTTAACCCGACCGAGTCCTGGGCAGCAATGGTGCCTATACAGAACCGCGGTCGGAGTAATCGTTCGGAGATGCACTTGAGAAGAAAGGGCGCGCCTATACGGCAACCTTACTTCCATATCCCTCGCGGGCCACCAGAGTGTCCGACACGAAGATGAAACAGTGTCCGTGGCCAGCTTGCGGGAAGCAGACTGGCCAACGTGGGGGAGGGATGTCAACGCGCGACGACACCAGTCGTGCGTTCTCGTTCGGGCATGGCATGTTCGATCTTTTTTCTGAGGCAGGAGGGCGGCGAGGGGACGCGGGTAGAGGACGGGGACGAGGCGGGGGAGTGGGTGGCACTTACGTCGACATGTTGTTTGTGTTGTGGGTGAAGGGATCAGTACTGTTTCTAGCGTTGGTAAGATCAGACACGACAAGCTCTCCTCTCCAGCGTTCAACGAGTACCGTGGAGAGGCGGGCATCCATGAGCGGGGGACGCCGTGCGCAAACCAAAAATATCTGCGAGGAGGGACACTCGAGTGCCATTTGCCATCCATCCATTGGCGAATATAGACATACCGTCAGGGTCGACGATGTCCCTGCTACACCCCTTCTAGACCGGTCCTGGAATTGGTGGTGGAGAACCATGATGGCAACAGTACGCGGGGATCGTACCTGTGCCCCGCCGTCGATAGGCAGGCATTCTCCCCGCGGCGGACGAGGCACAAGAGGACCACAGCATCGCCATGGAATGAATGGCTGGGCATGAACGATGCTCGACGGGACAGCCACAGAGGATGGGCGGGGGAGACGAGCCAGACATGGACCGTAGATAGGTAGATATTTAGTAGTGTTTTATGTACATATCGGGTGGTCCTCGTAGACCGTGATGCATGGTGTGGATAGGGACATGGTCGTAGACACGAGGGTCCTGTAAGTATGTATATGTATATCGACGAACACACACACACCACCATCCGTACCGTATGTAGTAGTAGTATTGTCCGTGTACACGTGCAACGATCAACCCTTCCCTTGCTGTGTTGTGTGCCCTGCCTGTGTCTCTCTCTCTCTCGTTCTTAGCAAGGACGGACTCTCCCTCCCTCCCTCGACACACCAGAGATGATGGATGACCGACCTTTCCTATATTACGCCGACAGATATCTATGAGATCCAAGACTCATTCCATTCGTTCCTATCGTACGTCTATATACACACCTATGACGGTCGGGAAACACAAGGGACTACTTATTCTGTCTATATAGAATGGACGTCAGTCTACTCCATCACCGAGAGACGGACGCACTGTACAGATACCTGTACTTCAACACACACACACCGACAACCGTGCGATCCATCCTCTGAAACTTTCTTCCTTCCCAGCCTCCCAGCCCTCCCCTCCCTGTCTATTCTGTGCACACGTATACATACAAGTATACATTGAACGACCGCGGGGACGGACATGTTTACTCCATGGACGTACTTGTCCCTCGGTGTGGCTACCAAACGACCGGCTCCTCGAACCGATCTCCGTAGTGTCGAGGACGCACAAGCATATCCATCCCGGTTTTCGATAGGGTATGGTGGGGCCTCCCTCCACACAATGTAACTTATTACTCTCCTCCCTCCCTCCCTCCCCGTCCGTCCGTCCGTCCGTCCGTCCGTCGGTACCAGTCCCGTCTCCGCGACCGCCGCCTTCTTCGCTCCATCGGCACGCTGACCGCCGCCGTCCCTTCTTCTGAACGCACGTGGACGTTCCGCTTCACCCGTCGTCCGTACGCACGCACACTTTCCGCTCCCTATCCGAGTCTCCAACATGGCCTCGCTGTTCGGCTTTGGGCCGTCCGCTAAAGTAGAGATCGAGCTGAAGGGCGCCGACGACCGAGAGAAGATTACCGTGGAGAACGGGCCCGAGAAAAAAAAGTCCGAGCTCCTGATTTACAAAGGGGGCGATGCAGTCGAGGGCACCGTCAAGGTGGTCTTGAAACCGGGCAAAAAATTGGAACATATTGGCATTCGTTTGGAATTGATCGGGCTCATCGATATGTACTACGATCGCGCCAACAGCACTGAGTTCACCTCGCGGTGCGACGAACTGTCCCCGGCCGGTACCCTAGATGGAACGGTCGAGTACCCGTTCAAGTTCGAAAACATCAACATGCAGTACGAATCGTACAACGGCACAAACGTCCAGCTGCGGTACTACATCAAGGCGACCATCACGCGCAATTATAGTTCAAACATTACCAAGGAGCAAGACTTGTGGGTCCAAGGTCTGGGGGAGGCACCCGAAATCAACAACAGCATCAAGATGGAGGTCGGGATCGAAGACTGCCTCCACATCGAGTTCGAGTACGACAAACAAAAGTACCACTTAAAAGATTGTATTTTGGGGAAAATCTATTTTTTGCTTGTGCGCATTAAAATCAAGCACATGGAGTTGGCCATCATCCGCCGGGAAACCATTCCCGGCGCCGCTGGGAGCACCGCCAGTGAAACAGTGACCAAGTTCGAAGTGATGGACGGTGCCCCCATCCGTGGCGAATCCATCCCCATCCGTCTGTTCCTGGAGGGGTACGAAAATTTGACACCGACGTACAAAATGGTAAACAATAAGTTCTCCGTCCGTTACTACCTCAATTTGGTCCTCATCGACGAAGAGGACCGACGGTACTTTAAGCAGCAAGAGATTATCATGTGGCGCCACGTGATTGGGTAAACGGGACCCCCCTCCTCGCGCGGTCGCGAGTCTCCATGCACCCGACCTCCTCGTAGAAAACCATGGCTGCCCCATCATGGATGCATCGCCGCACGTAGCATCTGTCTTTGTAAACACCCATTAAACAGCAATGGTGTGTGTGTATGTGTGTGGTCGGATGGTGTGCGTTTGTCAGAAGCGAATGATTAGGTCGATCTCCTATATTAAGTTATTCACATCATACAGGGATAAGTTACAAAATAAGTGTATGTGTATAAAGGCTGTATTTAATTAAACACACGTTTTCTGTCTCAAGTCTCAAACATCAATTTAAGGGGTCTCCAGGGATAAGTTATTGATGATGATTTAAACTTAGTCAGTCGTATATATCTCATCCTTATTTTAGTTTACAACGAGGAGTAAGAAGATAAAAACACGAATACAATGGTTACGTTATGATATTTATTAATTCAATGAAAAGATGTTTGCAAATCTTTCATGCTCCTCCAGCTCACCAACCATCAATATCGTCGTCGTCGCTGCCATCGTTCCACCCGTCGCCCGCGACGACATCGTCGTCGTCAAACGGGTTCGCCTTCGGGGACGACTGCGGCGAATCGAACGGGTTTGCCTGCGTAGGAGTCGGCTGCGTAGGAGTCGGCTCCGGCGGCACATCGTCGCCGTCCATGTCCAAGGAAATCAACGTGGGCTTTAACGGGGAGGACAAGTCGTCGAAACTTTTCGTTGGCTGCAGCACCGGCATGTCCAGGTCCTCGTCGTCGCCGCCGCCAAGGCGCTTGGTCTTCCGCGCACCCGCGTGTTTAAACTTGGGACTGGCGGCCATGCCGAACGAAGAAAAAATATCGGCCCCCGAGCCGGGCGTGTCCGATCCTCCGCCTTCTAGCGACTTGCGACCCTTCGAGCCCCGCCGTGCCTTGCCGCGCTCCTTCGAGCTGCTTTTGGCGCAACAACGCAAACATGAAACCACCCAATGTCACTGAAAACGTGACTGCGACCAGGGCTTCAGAGCCCCCGTTTTGCGTAGGACATGGGATGCAACGATCGTCCATCATATAAAACCCATCGTCGCACACGGCACAGACGACCCCTGAGGAACCTGGGCTGCATATACTTTTGATGGCAAGTTTCGCCGTACTGTTTTGTGGCGAAGAAATGTTGCCACCCAGGCATGTGTCCTTGAGGGGGCACTTGTAGTACGTATCTTCTCGATTGCCAGCTGTCCACCATCCTGGGTTTGCGTATACGCCCTCCCACTCTATATCGCTCGTCAGACAGTTTGCGCCTTCCCGGTGTGGACAATCTATGCATTTCAGTGCGCCCGTATTTTTATTTATTTCAGCATACGTCGCGTTCGAATTGCAATGGGCTATTTCCCACTCAAAGAATGCAGGTGCAGGATCCTTGAGGTCATCGAGAACTGCTTGGGCTTCGAACCTGTGGCTCCCGTGCAATACTAACGGAATAAAAACCTCACAATTCAAGGACGTACCATTGCAATCAATCTCACCGCGTGTCCCGTCGTCCAAATTCCATGTGATTTTTTTTACGCCTCCGTCGGGAGAATATACCCCGAACGACACGTTTTCTGTCCATGCACTTACTTTTGGAGGAAAATGCGTAATGTTCGTATTAGGCGGTGTTCCTATACTCTTGACACTAATCGTGATATCGGTTGCCAAGTTTTCAGTCTTGTTGTACGCTGGGTCTTCACTCACTGAGCGAATGGTGTATGTTCCACTAGGTGCATCTGCCAGTGCTCTAAGCTTGATTGAGGTATTTGAGTTTTGCCAAATCCGTTTTGCAATGACGACGGGGTTTGTTTGGTTGTCTACCTCGAATTTGTCCGAGGGCAAGTCGAGATACAAGCTGACGTCATGAACCGGCTGAGAGGTTAAACCGCCAATGTGCAACTCGGCCCACTTCCCACCTTCCACGACTTCTACAACTTTAGAGGTAAGTAAGATTCCAGCTGCATCGTTATCGATGAGGTCGACCACAACCAACAGGTCCTTCTCTGTAGCTTTCGCAAGAAATATGGCATCCGCTGTAATGATATTGTGCGCGACTTGAAACCGCTCTTTTTCATTGTCTACATCGTCAGGGATAGAGCGGATGGTCACTCTTTGAGTGACGTTCCAATTGGACGCGTCAAATGCAAACTCGACGGGATCTGCACGCAGGACCGGTGGTTCCAAAACACTATCCGCGTTGTTTAAAGTAATGTTTGGGCGTATGATTACCTGCCGTGTGGGTGCCGTGTCCAAGCATAGACCATAAGAAATATTCCCCCCCTCCGTCACGAAAAACGGGAGAAACTTCAGGGAGTATTCATAGTCACCGGTGTAGTCACTGATGCTCTTCAGCTTGACATCTGCATTGTCGTCGTTTTTCACGTGTACTTGAAATCTATATATCTCAGGAGAAGGATTCTCGAAATGATAATTATCATCGTCGGAATCAATAGTGTGCTGTATTTGGCACGTCTCATTCCATTCTTCGTCAATATCGTTGTCCGGCGCAGTAACAACAATACTCCTCTTAGACGTGTTGTACGAAGCGAATGTGATAGTAGAAGGGTGCACGGAACAGATGTGCTTGGTGTCGTGAATTTGCACCGTGACACTCTTGGTGTTATTCAAACTCAACTCTATTGCATACTCAACCCGTCGGCCTTCGGTCAATGTTTTATCAGTCGGAATATTCTTGAGTTCGCCTTTCTCTATGTATTCATATTGAAACAGGGGGCTGTTTGCTCCCTCTTTGGTAACCCCAAAATATGCTGTCCCTTCCGACAAAGCCGGTGTGCACTTTATTTCATATCGTGCACTGCTAATCTCTGTCAGGTTAGTTATCTCACAATTCTTGGGGCAACCATTGCGATTGTTACCTGTATACAAGTTGACACTAACGACAGTTTCGTTTCTTCCAAATCCTCGCCCACGAATAGTGACAATCGTTTTCTGTTCATTGACCTCGATTTCTTCAATTAACAGGCTGCTGCATTCAGTAGAGCCTGCCAAGCTATAATTTCCTGCCGTACAATTTTGGCAAGCAGAGTTTGATGTTTGCCCAGTTAGATTATGGTAGGTTCCGGCGGTACAACCCGTGCAAGATGAAACATTGGATGCCGTAGAATATCTACCCGCTGTGCATGCAGTGCATGTGGTTGCTCCGGTCCCTGGGCCGGTATTGGTGATGGACCCTGGCGCGCAATTCGAGCAATCGGACTGTTGCGTTCTTCCATTCTGGTTGTGGTAGGTTCCGGCGGTACAACCCGTACAAGATGTAACATTGGATGCCGTGGAATATCTACCCGCTGTGCATGCAGTGCATGTGGTTGCGCCGGTCCCAGTGCCTGTATTGGTGATATTTCCTGCAGCACAAGTTTGGCAAGAAGAGTTTGATGTTTGCCCAGTTAGATTATGGTAGGTTCCTGCGTTACAATCTGTGCAAGGCGGATTGCCTGATTCTGAGTATTTTCCACCTGGGCATTGAGCCGTCACACACTCCAGAAGTAAAGCCAGAAGAATTACCGACGAAGTCCAAGAAGATAGAAATCGTTTGATCTTCCACCGAAGCCGAGCTTGGTCAACCATAAGGTGTGCAACGATAGCAGTCGCTGTGTCGTCAATACCAGAAGAAAATACACTGCGCTTTGGGGGCGTGACAGGACCGTCGAACAACAACACTCACCCATACTAGAAGCCCATACCAGACTTGCTTCGAGTGAGCCAAGATTATTCTGGGGAAGGGAAGAAAGGGAAAGAATGTTTGCATGCGTTGCACGTGTACAGCAGTATGCGCGTATGGGGGATGAAATGCAGACGGTTTTTCTCTAGTGTCCGCAGTCCTGCGTCTCGTTTTTTACTTGAACCAGGCTGCCTCGACTCTTCTCTCTCGTGTCGCAGTATGTTGTCTCCATGCCATTCTCCCTGCCTACCAATATTCTACGACAACAGTACAGGGTTTCGTTCGTTTCATGTTTTTGTTTAATTTACTCCGATGAAGATTTGAAACGGAATTTTACTGTTCTGCACCCCTACATATGTGTCTATACAGAGACTACGGACCTCTCGTTCATTCACTTACTAGGTACCTTTCGTATTAGTAGTACTGTTGACAGTTGACACTAATCGCATCTAATAACTGTGCATTGTATTTCGTATTCGCGCATACCTGTCTAGATCGAAAAATCTGCCGTTCGATCGGCAGAGGTCGCACCGATCGTAGAACCCACCGATTGCTTTTTCGAGAAAGTCATTAGTTTGAGCACCTTTTTTTCCTGCTCCTCGACACTCGCTTTCGCCGGAACCACCTGGACGTTTTTCGCTTTTCTCTTTTCTTTCAACGCACGTGTTTTTGCCATTATAACTGGGACACACACGGTGTACAACATGTACACGACGACGAAACCGTTCACACCAATCAGCAAGACGTCGAACACCATGGAATATTTGTCATCCTTCGCCTCGTCGACAGCTATAAGCACAAACCCCAAGTACATGGTGATCGTAATGGCAAAACTCGCTATCATTGCCAAGTTGCGTTGACCCCCGGCCTTGTGCGGTTTTTCAATTATTAAAAAACTCAAGAAGCATAAGTTCGCCATAACCACCACCACGACTTGAAAGGTCGTGCCAGGCGCTATCAAAAATATTACACCTGTCAAGAACAGCTTTTGCAGCAACTCCCACACGTCCCACAAGTACGCGCCGCGACGGTACGCAGAATATAAGAACCCATACCGGGCAATCACCATATCATCGTCCAATTGATGGCGATGGACAAAGAGCTTGAACGCGAAATAGATTGGGATCCCCAACGGGTACAGGGCGACAAAAATAATGGCGATAGGAAGTCCTCTATTCCACTCGTCAGTGAAACATTCTACAGTGTAGTCTTTTCTAAGGTAAAAGCGACCATCAATCTCCTCCGAGCACGCAAAGTACTCAATCGTGCGCCGGCTCAGAGGCGGGGAGATCAGCAACACGATCCAGAGCAGAAACACAATCACGTGGTTCTTGTACGTAGCATGCATCGCGTGGGTAAACCGGTGGCCGTAGTGCTTTTTGTGCCGAATCAACCCCACGAAATACACCACTGCTATCAGAACTGCCATGATCAAGGGCATGCTGACCATCATGGCATAGCTGTGAAAGAAATTGTAGTCCACAAGACACCCCAAGCGACTCAGTGCCAATAAGTCGAAATTGAAAGGCCATAGCATACGTATGAAGAACAAAAACCCTTTTGGCCACGGAATCTTGTACGCCGACTCACACACGCTCAAGATTTGCACGAACCCAATGAACGTTTTTATTTTCTTGTACGTGCGCATCTTCTTTTCCGTCGCTTCGACGTTGCTGCCGACACTGGTGGTCAAACTCTTGTTCGTGAATGCACGATGGAACGATCCCCTGGCTGCTTTCCATTGTTCCTTGCTATCCCGTACGCGCATTTGGCGCAACAACGCAAACATGAAACCACCCAATGCTACTGAAAACGTGACTGCGACCAGGGCTTTAGAGTCCCCGTTTTTCGTAGGGCATGGGATGCAACGATCGTCCACCAGGAAATACTTATCGTCGCAAACGGCACAGACGACCCCATGGGAGCCTGGGCTGCATCTACTTTTGACGGCAATTTTAGCGGTGTTGTTTTGTGGCGAAGAAATGTTGCCGCCCAGGCATGTTTTTTTGAGCCAGGGAGCACAACCGCCTATGCATGTTCCTCTGAAGGGGCACTTGTAGTACGTGTCATTTCGATTGCCAGCTGTCCACCATCCTGGGTTTGCGAATACGCCCTCCCACTCTATATCGCTCGTCAGACAGTTTGCGCCTTCCGGGTGTGGACAATCTATGCATTCCAGTGCGCCGTTGGATCCGTTAATTTGAGCGTACTGAGAGGGTACCCGTGACAGATCGTTGCAATGGCTGATGACCCACTCGAAGTAAGCCGGAGAAGTGTCACTCTTCAACTCTTCACCGGCCCGTGCAACAGACCGGACTTCGAACCTATGTTTCCCATACAGTAATTTAGGGATAAAAACGGTGCATGTTTGCGTGTCACAATCGAGATTTTCGGCGGGTGTCTGGTCAACTTTCCACACAAAATGGTCTACATTTGTATGTGGCGAATATACATGAAAGGTTGCATATGTCCAAGCGCTTCTGGCCGGAGGAGTCAAGGTGATAAATGTGCCCGGCTCTGTGACAGATGGCGCCACGACCAACGTGACGTCGACCCCCACCTTTGAAGAGTTGTATGCAGGGTCATCACTCACTGTACGTAAGTGAATTTTGTTTTCTCCGCCGGGAGCTCCAGTGAGTGCGCGAAGCTTGATCGGTATACTCAAATGTTGCCAGGAAGACTGTGATATGGTGATGTTATTTGGGGCAACCGTAATTTTGTCCGAAGGCACATCGACATACAGGCTGACATTATGCAGGGGTTCAGAAGTCAACCCAACAAACGTGAACACGTCGTCCTCGCCACCTTCATTCACGTTCAACACGACGCTGGTGCAACCAGTGCCAGGCACACGGATACAAATGCCGGCTGTGTCATCATCAGTGAGGTCGACGACAACCTTCATTGGGGTCACTTTCGCAAGGAAAACGGCATCCTCCGTAACGATAGTATGCACGATTTGAAACCGCTCCCTGGCATTGTCTACAGCATCGGGAATTGAACGGATGGTCGCTCTTTGGGTGACATTCCAATTGGACGCGTCAAAAACGAACTGCAATGGGTCTGCGATCAAGACAGGAGGGTACAATATCTGCTCGGCGTGATCCAGAGTGATATTTGGTCGAATAGTCACTGGTGCCTTTGGCTCCGTATCCAAACGTAAGCCGTATGAAACATTACCACCCTCGTCGTTGAGAAACGGAAGAAACTTCACGTCGTAGTCGTATGCATCGGTAGTCGGGTTGATTGTCCGCATTTTCATGTCGGCATGATCGTCATTTTTTACTTCCAAAATCAAGGTCCGCGCAGCACTGCTCGAATATTGAGGATCGTCGGTTGTAATCGTGTGTAGTACGTTGCAAACGTAAGCAGTTTCGTCGGTACCTTCGTCGATCGAGTTATCCGTGGTCATCACTAACACAGCAATGGAGGATGTGTTGCCGACGGCGAATGTGACCACGGAGGGTTGTACGGAGCATCTACTATCATCGACTGTTACATTAATGTTAACCGTGGATTTCGGGGGGATGGACAACCCAAGGCTATATGCAATGCTATCTTTCTCAACAACGGACTGGGTGGCGGCAGGGATACCCGTCACTTCGCCTCTGTCAACGTCGTATGTATACTCTGCCGTGTCACTCTCTTGCCCATTCACGGTGACTACGACTTTCTTTGTTTGCAGACTGGAACCGACGCCGCCGTATTGGCATTGTATCGCAGTACCACTATCAAAAACTTGTGGGTTATTGCACGTCTCGCCGCCGCAGGTCTCATCATTCCCTACTACATTGACCACTAGTTGAGTATTGTCCTTTCCAAAGTCTGATCCTACTATCTGCAAGGTGCCACCACTAAATGGCGGGGAGACTGTGGAAGAAATGTTCGGACGGCGGTAAGAGAAAAAGGTATTGTGGGTGGTGATAGGAGCTCTCCTTATGGTCAAGGTCACTGCGTGCATTCGGCCAGTTCCTTCAGGAGAGACGGCGGTGATACACGTCGAATTGTGTCTCACCACATCAGTCCAAGAGTTTCCATTTGTACTTATGGCGAAAGATGAAGATGGCGTCTGGTCGTACCCAAAATACTCTCCATAAAATACAGTCGGCACGTTTCCTAGGGTCGAGCTATTGTTGGGAACTATGTCGAAAATAATTGCATCGTGGCAATCGCTCGGAGCATCTTGGCCGGTGAGATAATGGTACTTTCCCGCGGCACAATCTGTGCAGTCGTCTACATTCGATGCCGTGGAATATTTACCCGCTGTGCATGGCGTGCATGTGGTTGCTCCGGTCCCAGTGCCTGTGTTGGTGATATTTCCTGCGGCACAAGTTTGGCAAGTAGAGTTTGATGTTTGCCCAGTTAGATTATGGTAGGTTCCTGGGTTACAACCTGTGCACTGGACTACATTAGATGCCGTGGAATATCTACCCGTTGTGCATGGCGTGCATGTGGTTGCTCCGCTCTTAATGCGTGTATCGGTGATATTTCCTGCGGCACAAGTTTGGCAAGCAGAGTTTGATGTTTGCCCAGTTAGATTATGGTAGGTTCCTGGGCTGCAACCCGTACAAGATGCAACATTGGATGCCGTAGAATATTTACCCGCTGTGCATGGCGTGCATGTGATTGCTCCGGTCCCAGTGCCTGTGTTGGTGATGGATCCTGGCGCACAAGTCGAGCAATCGGACTGTTGGGTTCTTCCATTCTCGTTGTGGTAGGTTCCGGCGGTACAACCCGTACAAGATGCAACATTGGATGCCGTAGAATATCTACCCGCTGTGCATGGCGTGCATGTGGTTGCTCCGGTCCCAGTGCCTGTGTTGGTGATGGATCCTGCCGCACAAGTCGAGCAATCGGACTGTCCGGATGCCGTAGAATATTTACCCGCTGTGCATGGCGTGCATGTGGTTGCTCCGGTCCCAGTGCCTGTGTTGGTGATGGATCCTGCCGCACAAATCGAGCAATCGGACTGTTGCGTTCTTCCATTCTGGTTGTGGTAGGTTCCGGCGTTACAACCCGTGCAATCCCCTGTGATAGGCAGATTACCTGTTGCTGAGTATTTTCCACCTGGGCATTGACTCGTACCACACTGCGAGGTTATTCCACCTTCGGATGGGGAAAGATCGCCATCTTCACAGCGACAAAATATTACTTTATCTTCTTCGTCATTGTGACATTGTCCAGTAAAGGGGGAAACTGTGCACAACTCACTGTTGTCGCAATTCAGGTAATCTCCAACATTGTCACTGGAAACGGTATTGATCAACGCGAAATCTCCTCCTTCTTTGTTGTGCGTATTATCGGTCACGTTCGACTCACGGATAGTCATAGAACCACCATTGAAATAAACTCCTCCGCCGTCAGAAGCTGTATTTTCTTGAATCACTGTCCCTGTGATCACAACAGTTGCAAGTTCAGCGTAAATTGCGCCCCCTTTTTGAAAAGCATTGTTTTGAACGATGGAGCCTCTTGTAATAGACAAGGTGGCCTTTTTGTCTTCTCCTCCTTTTATATATATTCCTCCCCCCGACAATAAAGCATGGTTCTTTTGAAATTTCGTATCAATCAACGTAACCGTTCCGGTACCATCTACTGCAATGGCGCCCCCGTTGAAACCGAGACCGTCTACTCCCTCCACCCCATTCCAAGCCGTATTGCTAAAAAACAAACATAACGTGGCGTGCAATGTACCGGAAGTCAAGACGATCGAAGCCCCCGAAGACCCGGTGTTCTTCCCTCCTACAAGTCTCAGCCATTTCAAAGTCAAAGAGTACGAACCAACAGTAAAGTGCGGGAAATACCCGAGGTCCTCAGAAGGTGTCATAGCAATAGTCACCATGCCGTGGGGGTTTTCGTTAACCGTAGACCAACTGACTTCCTCTTTTGCTTCAACTCTTAACCCCCCTCTCAACTCGTGAGGTTGAACCAAGGCACAAGATCCCTCCATAGTTTGCACACCAGATGAAAAGAGAACACAAGAAGACATCTGGTCCCCCTCCACCCCCACAACTAAACCCAGAAATATTACGGACGAAGCCCAAGAGAACAGACACTGTTTGATCCTCCCCCCCCGTCTCCGGTCCTTTTCTAGTGCACGAGGCCAACCTTGCCGCACCATCGTATGTACAACGACAGCAGTCTCAATGTCGCTCTCGATACCAAAGGAAAATACGCCACGCTTGCTGACACTTCTTCCACGCCACCACTTGGCCCATGACAAATCCGGCGGAGGAAGAAAAACTACTCGCTGCAGGCTCCCCTTTGACCTGCCTCGTACAACTGTGCGAGGATGGGGAAGGTCCCTTCAATCCCTCTACCTGCAAGTCAACTAATAACTGTACATACTAACGGCCTCTCTCACTCTACGCATACTAGTACTCGTATGACTACCGAGGACCTAGCATGGACTGGACCTCTCTAGCAGTCAGTCGATCGTGAACACACACACGTCAACAGCAAACACAAACAACAACACAACAAATAATCAGAACAAAATACCACGGACACATGCAAAATGTTCTATATTCTGCTCGTAGAGTCTTAGGCCTAAAACATTAATATTAATAATATATATAGGTATAGTATTACAGACACGCGTTTTAACAGTACTGTTAATCCTGGCTTGAGTGCTTCCCTTTTTTGTGCACGACTCTAGTCAATCGTGTACAACTACCTACCTCCCGTATGTATCTATCACAACTACGAGATCGAAAACTACACAACTACGAGATCGAAAACTGTGGCGCGTTGAGTGTGGCGGCGTGTGGCGTGTGACGAATCGGGTCTACGTGGAAGTACTTTTTTTCGTAGTGTAGGTTTAGATGTT
>Ga0099797_100306_pt1 | contig 32299 bp, 41 predicted proteins | sample Uncmet_Sort48C_1_FD_89871 | JGI IMG/M metagenome (GOLD analysis project Ga0099797, IMG submission 89871) | Marine eukaryotic communities from CALCOFI LINE 67, Pacific Ocean - C012_Sort48C_1 | ecosystem: Environmental > Aquatic > Marine > Oceanic | place: Pacific Ocean: Monterey Bay | collected... | reverse complement strand
AACCAACGAACCGAACATGTGAATTTATTATATCCCTAATGGAGTGTAATTGCGGACGTGCGGGGCCTGCACCGACGATTTGCGCATCGCGTGATATTGCCATGGGAATGGCATCGGCGTGGACCTGGCCGTTCGCTACTCTCTTTTAAGGAGTGCTGGCCAAAATAAGCAAAGGCTGGCCAAATGTTGCCCGCGCTGCGACTACGCTCAATGCTGGCTGCGGAGGCAAAGAAGCTGGCAAACAGTTATCCCAGCAAAAAAAAATAAACAATTGCTGCTTATTCTAAACCAATTAAAATTCCATAACCCTATGCCTCGACCTTAAATCTCCTAAATGCGAATATGTAATTCCAAACATGCAATGGAATTCCTTGGGTTTGTTTAGTTTGGGACCAATTGGACTCTCGAAAGGTTACAATATGTCTACTAAATATGTGTTACCAATTTTCAAGACATGGTTGCTATTTGGGATTAATTATTTTGGACGCAACAATTAGATTCAGCAAAGCAAAATCGTGGGGTGTTGTCCGAATGTGCGTTAGAACTATATTTGCTGCATTTGCATCTTTCGGGAATACGCTTTCCTGATAAGCTTCAGAAAGAACTCCGGAACAGCAGCAGATGCGCTGCAGAACAGCCTCAGATGTGCTTCAAACAATGCTCGCATGAGCTGACGGCAGCTGTGGAATCGCCCGGTGAGACACTGCAGATCAGCGTCAGACGAGCTCCGGAACACTGCTAATGAGCTTCAGAAACAATTCGCATGAGGCAACGGCAGCTCGGAAACTAGCAGAAAACAAAAAAAATGCTGAACATTTTTTGCATTTCGCAACGTAATTGTTTTTTTTATTATTTATTGAGTTTGCCATAACAATTATTTATCAGAAATGCAATACGTAATTCAATGGGCTTTGAACCTGGGACCAATGGAATTCTGAAAAAGTGTTGCAAATCCTTAAATGTTTGAACCCGGTACCAAATGGAATTGTCAAACACTGTTCGAATTCCTTATGCTTTTGGAACTTGACATCGGTCCGGTTATTCAAACGTATTGCAATTCCATAAGTTATGTTTCGCTGGGATGCCCAAAGCAAATTTAAACCCCATAGGGTTTTTAACGTCACGCCTATGGCATTATCAAAATCATTGAAACCCAAATGGTCCCAATAACCTTTTCAAGTCATGGATCGAACAAATATTTAAAAAAAACATGCGTTTGCGGACAAATGCTTCCCGACACTGATGGCGACAGACCCCGCTTAAGAAACCCCAAGCAGCTGTACCCTCTATAGGCCTACTAGAGCCTCTATCGCTAAAGCAATTGTTCTCGAAAAACGGAAGCCGTGCTACGCCATTACGCCTAACTTAATTACCAAAAAGCACTTCCACGTCATCGCGCCAAGCCGCAACAAGGTATCTTTCAAAAAACGCCACCAAACATACAATGGAACAAAAACATTAGTACGCATTTTTTTTGCAAAATGGCATAGCAACGTAACGCGTACGGAAACGTATTCAGCTACGCAACACGATGGTGGCACGAGATGCGCCACGACAACCGACTTTTGAGCATGTGTGTGGGTTTGGCTGCGAAAGGCACACCTTTATCCTAACCAACATAAACCACATAAAGGACAAAACCGCAAATTGCTAAAAGCAAAACTGTGAGCACGCGTTTGGCAATAAACCTCACCTGCTACACTTCAGGCTGAACGACAGAAACCCTAAACTTTTGGTGCAACACAGCTATGGCCAGAGCGACGTTTGAACCCTTGGGAAAAGCAAAGAAAACGACGACGAAACACGCGAGGAGGCGGAAAAGAAATCCCATGACAAGTTTCACTGCGCTTTGTCTTAACGGCGAAGCGCATACAAGCGAGAGATCCCATCACCAGTTTCAGTGGGATACTGCACCAAAGGCAAGGAACATCTACAGTGAGGGGCCTCCGCCCCTTTGACCCAGCATAACGAAGTAGCGGCAGGCGCCCGCAACATTTGTTCAAACCAATGGGTTTCTTACAATTGCGTGGGGAAACTCTGTATTTGAATTGGTTGTGCTTTGAACACGCGCGTCGGCTTGGCTACGCGTGGCCCGCTTTTATCTACGTTCGCTACGCGCGGCGCCAAAGGGGGACCACGCAATTCTTTGGGCTGCCAAAGCTCTCTGAGCAGTCCGGGCTCTTTGTCTTCCCCGTGCTCAAAGAATCCAAAGCCCCAGGAGAACCCAGATACCCTGAAGAGCTTCAAGAAACTGGAAAGATCAGCTGTAGGACGGATGCGTAAGTGACGGCCAACACTTCTCTGCTCTCTGTGGGCTGCTTGCGCTCCCCGAATTCTCTGAACTCTCCGGCCTCTCTGAACTCCTCGGGCTCTGTGAGCTCTCCGGGCTCTCTGGCCCCCCTTGGGGTCTCCAAGAATATCCGGAACCCTGGGAGAACCAAAAGAATTAAAAGAATTCAGAAGGCCCAGAAAACTCACAAAGTTGAGTGAGCTCAAAATGCAAAGAACTGCAACTGCATTTGGAGACCCGAAAAAAACCGAGACCCCGGAAAGCTCGGAGAGGTCAGAAATTCGAAGGGCTCAGCCGTACGACGGATGCATAACGATGGCCGGCGCTTCTCTGAATTCCTTCTGCTAATTGAACTCTGCGAGCCCTTTGAAGTTTCTGGGCTTTCTGAACTCTTTTAACTCCCCGGGCTCCCCGAACTTTCCGGTGCTCTCTGAACTGTCCGGATTCTCAAGGCTCTCTGGACTCTCTCAGCTCTCTACCTCTCCCTGATATCTTCTGCCCTCTCTAGGGTCTTTCGGGAACTGCAAGATGCAGAGATGATTAAAAAGCCAACGCGTTCGGAAAGCTCACAGAATCCGAAGAAGTCAGAAAACTTACAGAGATCGGACAGCGCAGAAGGTTCAGAGAGTTCACTAAGCTCAGGAAGCTCAGAAAACCCACAAGAATCAGAAAGCATAGACGGCCCGCAGACCTCAGAGAACTGGTGGCCATCACCGCGACCCCGTCCTACAGCTGAGCGCTTTGAGCCCTCCGAATTGAACTCTCTGAGCTCTCTGGACTTTCTGACCCCCCTGGAATCTTTGAGTTGTATGAACTGCCACAATTCTCCGGGCTCTCCAAAGCCTCCAGCTCCAGCACTCGAGGCTTGAGACTCCCCAATAATTATCTTTCCAAACTCCTCCCGGCTTTGCCTGGTCCCACGGCGGCTCGCTTGGAGCTAGAAACCAAAATAAATTGCAAAGCCCACGCGACTCCTCACAAGAGCTCTCCGACCAGGCCAAATTGATAGGCAGGATCAAGAAATCCGAAAAGCGCATATAGCATTGAAACCAACCATCCGAGAATCCAGCTCCACTATATAAGGACGAGACAACTTCCACAATACTAAGCAGCACGGATTTGTTTTACGTCCGCGCTCCATAGGAAACACTAAAGCTGCAATGCTGCCGCTTACCTGGCTAAAGATTGGGACAAAGCAAATGTATAAGCAAATGTGCGTCGCAGGGGGTCGTCTCCCTGGGGCGTCGCTATCGGCGCGATGACTTTGTCGCGCTGTTCCAGCCAAAGCGTCGTAGAGCAGATCACCCGCGATCTCGCGCAGACACTCGCTCCGATAATCTTGCATCAAAAAAAAAAACGAGGCGCGTCTGCGCTCAATCCGACTGCGTGCCCGACATCGCCAACCATGTCAAAGTGCAAAACGAAGTGGGAGCCCGGGGTGGCCGATAGCAAATGCCCCGACGGGACGCGACTGAAAGACAGGGATCGATAAGATTGCGTCGCCTGTCTGTAAATGAATGGGCTTTCTCCGCTCGCGCAATCCCCTTGAGATGCGCCGCCGTTGGTCAAATCCATGCTGAACAACACCGAGAGTAAACACATCGCGTGCCCCTGGAGGACTTGCGTAGGCACGCCCATGCTTCGACTCAAAGCTTCCAAGTCGACAGGCAACCGCGGGGCCCGAATCACAAGCACTTCGTCGGCACCATCGCCGTTGCCCGCGTGGCTGGCGATGGTCTCTGCGTATACCAATTTCCCATGGATATTTCCGCTGGAATATGATACCATGCTTTGCTTTTCTTCGACTTCACGTAGATCGGCCCAATATGCGTCTTGGTCGCCATCACCCAAATCCATTTGCACGAAACAAGACCAGTCGAAAACCAATGCGATCGGCAAAGCGCCGTGCTCCTCGAGAAGAAGCTTGATATCCGTCAGGGCACTGCTCTTTATCTCGCGCCAATGGATGTGAAGCGGGCTGGTGTCGTCCCTCTTCTCGCGCGCCTCTTAATACACAGGGTCCCCGGCCGCTAGCAATTCAGACGCACGAGCGATCTCTTGCTGCAGAGCATCCAAATGTGGCAGCCAATCACACCTGTCCCGATAATTTCGCCATGCTTCGCCTGCGGGATCAAAATGCATAGGGACAATGTTCTTCGCGCGGTCCCGGTTGCACTCGATGTATGTTTGCATGAATTGCAACAAGTCGTCCTTGTGTTCTATCACATGCGACAAGAGCGGGAACCTTCCGTGAATCTCTTCGTCCAATGGGCCCAAGGCTTTCTTGATGGCAAACACAAAGAGCGATGCAAAGGAGAGACGGATATCCAATTTGGACACTCCACCTGCAATTCCCTCCAAAGCATTTTGCCTTGCGATCCTCGCGATATTCTGCAAGGATGGCCCGCAAGAGTGCAAACGGCCCAGCCAGCTCTTTCTCAGGTATTTGCGCAAGAGCTTCCGAAGTGGTTGATCGCCTCCACCGAATGATTCGCCCAGAACCTCGAGATACCGTGCGTCATGTAAACGTCTAATTTGCCTTGCCTGACGTCCTGTTGTTGTTTCGCATGATCGTTCAAATCGGCAGCGTGAACTACGCCACGCAATCGGCAGCACTCCGTACAAAACGGTTTGGATCCATAAATAACGCCCGCGAGTTGAGAAAACCGCCACTCCGAGGGGGGAGCCCAGCGGCTGCGCCCGAAGCCTGGGCTGATTATAATCATTTCCAAAACTAAGCATAAAGGCTTAAATCCCAACGATCAGCTGACGCGAAACTTAAACGCGGAAATGCAAACGGCCTTCAAGGAAGTTTCGTTTTGAACTCAAAACGGCCGGGGGAATTTTGTTTGCGGCGGCGGGCGCCGCCGTGCAGTGCTTGCCGGCCTGCGGGGAGGGTGCGCGCGCTGGTCAGCACAGTGCGCGGCGGATCCCGCTGCCGCAAAAACGGCTTCCTGCGACCGTTGGACGCTCAAAGCGGCCTTTGCCGGAGGACCGTCCGTACTGTCTTGGCTTGATTTCGTCCCATCTCGGTTTGAACTTCCAAGCTGCTTGCGATCAGGGCAGGACGCCTGCTTGGTGCTTACCCAAGCTATTTGCTACATGGGAAACTTATGGGGGGGGGGGGCGTTCTGCATTATGTCCATTAATTTTGAAAATGACGAAGCTGCGCTTGCCAATCCTCAGCCAACCTACTTGCGAAACCTAACCGTATTGCCAGGAAAGAAGTGCGCTTCCGTCTCGTCATCGAACACTTTCTCTGCCGGGGCGTCCTGATCGGAAAAAAACATCGAACCAACTCGGACTGGGCATCCCCCCAAGATATGGAACGTCGTGCTTCTTTATCGACATGGGAAAACGTTCCCACTGCACCGCGCAAAGCAACATGTAGCGCTGGCTCTTCCCAAAAAAGTTCTCTTCGGAGTGCGGCTGGGCCGCGTACTCGCCCAGGCAACCGCATCGATCGATCAGTTGGAACAAAGCCGCGTAGCCTTTGCTCTTGGTGCTTTCGACGATTAGCCTGCAGATCCGTCCAACCTTGCAATCACCCACTTCGGTGCTGCGACCACGCTGCAAATAGGAGACGGCGTGATGGTTGGACCCTGACAAGTTCGCAGTCTCCCGCAAGGCCTTCAAACAGTCCGCCGACAGAGTGGCGTCCCGATCGGAAACGGGGGCGTCCGCGAGCTGCTCTTCAGGCTCGCCTGGGCAAGCTGCAAATGGAAGCTTGGCCAAGCCGCAGAGCCTTTGAAAGAGCCATCCAATGGTGAAGCGCATCTGCTCATCCAACTCGTCGCAATCCTGCCGCTGCATTGCCTCCTCTGGCACGCTGCGCTCGTCCCAAGTGGGCTCCAGGATTTCCCGCAAATGGACGTGGTGGGCCACGCCGCTTGCCAAGACTGTTTCCAACGTGTCCGGAAATCCTTTCTGGAATCGTCCCCCGTCAGGAGAAAAACCTTCTGGGCATCAGTGATCACCTGCGCTTTGCCAACCCATGACCCTAAGACACTACGCCGATTGAACTAACACGAGGCTGTTCCTTGTGCGTTTGTTTCCAAACTCAATGCTCCAATTTCTTCAAAAAGATTTTGGGGCGGGGAAATTGGCAGAACCAACCTAACAAAGCTGCATAAACGCTGTTACGTATCCATAGCCTCCCCCAACAGCACCCTACATTAATGAACAATGGGTGGATCCGGGTGGGCAAGTAACTTACAAAAGGAAAACGCGCTGGCCCCTGACTTTCCAAGAAACCCTTCGCGGAGGCCTTGCGAAACTCCCCATGGAGGCCAAGAATTTGCGAAACTATCTGGGCAAGTGCGCGCTCCGCGGGGCCCTCTTCGGCGTGCTCTGCCAGGACCTTAAGCGCCTGCAAGTGAACCTGCTGATTCCAGCGGCGCTTTTATCCGCACTTGTGCTTTATGACAACTCCAGCAGCGCATAACCGAAGGCACCGCCATGCAGTTCGGCGCATCGCCAGAAATCAGGCGAACACGAAAGCTCGGCGGGTAAGGGCGCTCAGCTGGATCCAGCACTTGCTTGCGAGCAAACAAACCATCGAATGCGATCACACCGGGGTCCTTTCCAATCTACCAGCGGCGCCGAAGCGAGCGGCGACAATCCAAGCACCGGTCGCGCACAGCGCAAAACCTGGATGCTGCCTCGCAGCGGTCTTCCATCGTCCTCCGTTTGCCCGCTGCCACTGCACTTGGCCATGGAAACCGACCGAGGAAGCCAACATGCAGCAATATGCGCATGGCAACCCCATTCGCACACAGCCGTCGCACCATTGATGCTTCCAATGGGCTCAATCGGTGCAATTCCTTCCAAGAGCTTCCACCTGCGGAACGGGCTCGCATGGGGCCATGCACCGCTCAAAGCGAACGGAACGAGCTGCAAACGGCAAACCCACAGAACAACCCACAGCAGAACGACCGTCACACCGTTGGGCATTTATGAGAACAACCCACCTGCAACCGCATTGGGAACACATGCAATGAACACGCGCTCCAAGAGTTGCAATAACCTCGCCGCAGCCAAATCATATCCTTCGCCAAACATCGCTGATGAAAATCGTTGAGCGACCACAGCGTGGCTCTTGCGGGGCCACATCATGTCGAATAGCAATGGCATCACCCCGATTCCCAGTTTCGTGTCATTCAGATCACGTGGACCTGGCGGGGCATTGGTGCTGCCTGGCGAAATTCATACGGGTTGGCGGTTAATTCGACCTGCGGTCAACTCGCGCCGGTTAACTCGGCCCCGGTTTACTCGACCTGCGGTCAACTCGACCCCGGTTAGCTCGACCGCGGTTATCCCGACCACGGTTAACTCGACCCCGGTCAACTCGACCTGCGGTTAACCCGAGTCCCGGTTATCTCGCCCGCGATTATCTCGACCCCAGTTAACTCGACCCCGGTTAACCCGACCTGCGGTTAACTCGACCCCGGCTAACTCGCCGCGGTTACCCCGACCCTGGTTAACTCAACCCATATCTGTTCTATGTTTTTTGTTTTATGGGGTTTGCGTTCAGGTCTTCTGTTGTTTTTCAAACTTTTCCCATCCGTTTTGCCAGATTCGTTTGTGGGATTGGTATTCCTGCCTGTGGATTTTTCAATCCTGTCCCGTCCGTTTTGGCATTTTTTGTGCGGGGTTGGTACTCCTGTCTCTGGACTTTTCTAACTTCTCTTTTCAGTTTTGGCATTTTGTGTGTGGGATTGGTATGCCAGCCTCGAGATTTTTCAAACCTTTTCCCGTCCGTTTTGGCAGATTTGTCAGTGGGGACGAACGCTTCCCTAAACCACGCCCACCCTGCGTCTCCAGGCGCGTGCTTGAGAGGGGAACATGGCCACCTAAGTTCGGGCGGCGTGCGTCAGAGTACAAGTGTAGCTACTTAAAAGGAACCGGACAACGTTTCCCTAAACCACACCTCCTTGCGACTCCAGGCACGTGCTTCAGAGGGGAAGATGACCACCTAAGTTCGGGCGGTGTGCGTCAGAGCACAACTATAGCTACCTAAAATAGCCGGACAAACGCTTCCCTAAACCACACACCCCACTGCGTCTGCAGGCACGTGCTTCAGAGCGGAAGATGGGCACCTAAGTTCGGGCGGCGCCTGTCAGAGCACAAGTATAACAATTTAAAAGAACCGGACGAACGCTTCCCTAAACCCCACCCCCTGCGTGTCCAGGCGCGTGCTTCAGAGGGGAAGATGGCCACCTAAGTTCGGGCGGCGTGCATCAGAGCACAAGTATGGCTCCCTAAAAAAGCCGGACGAACGCTTCCCTAACACACCCCTGCGTCAGGCACGTGCTTCAAAGGGATAAATGGCCAACTAAGTTCGGGCGGTGCGCGTCAGAGCACAAGTGTAGCTACCTAAAAGAGCCGGACGAACGCTTCCCTAAACCACACGCCCCCTGCGTCTCCAGGCGCGTGCTTGAGAGGGGAAGATGGCCACCTAAGTTCGGGCGGCGTGCATCAGAGCACAACTATAACTATCTAAAAAACCCGGACGAACGCTTCCCTAAACACCCCCTGCGCCTGCAGGCACGTGCTTCGGAGGGGAAGATGACCACCTAAGTTCGGGCGGCGTGCGTCAGAGCACAAGTAGAGCTACCTAAAAGTGCCGGACGAACGCTTCCCTAAACCACACGCCCCCTGCGTCTCCAACCGCGTGTTAGAGATGGGAAGAAAGCCCCCTAAGTTCCGGCGGCGTGCGTCAGAGTACAAATGTAGCTACCTAGACGAGCCGGACGAATGCTTACCTAAAGCGCCCCCCCCTGTGTCTCCAGGCACGGGCTTCAGAGGGGAAGATGGCCACCTAAGTTCGGGCGGTGCGCGTCAGAGCACAAGTGTAGTTACATAAAATAACCGGATGAACGCTACCCTAAACCTCAAACCACACTGCGTCTTCAGGCGCGTGCTTCAGAAGGGAAGATGGCCACCTAAATTCGGTCAGTGTGCGTCAGAGGGCAGGTATAGCTACCCCAAAGAAATAATCGCAGGTCGAATTAATTGCAAGTCGAGTTAGCCGGGGTCGAATTAACCGGTGCCGAATGAACAGCAGGTCAAGTTAACCGGGGTCGAGTTATCCGCAGGGCGAGTTAACCGGGGTCGGGTCAACCGGGGTCGAGTGAGCCGGGGTCGAGTTAACCGCAGGTCGGGTCAACCGCAAGTCGAATTAACCGCTTTGGACTGACACATCAAGAAACAAACCGAAATGTGAGAAAAAAAGTTGAGTCAACCGGGGTCGAGTTAACCGGAAGTCGAGTTAACCGGGGTCGAGTGAACCGCACTCCGCCTGGCGAAGTTCATACGAACCAAAAAGAAAACGAAACATTGGGCAGTGGCGAGCCAACGGCCATGCGCAGTTGCTACGATTATTGGATATGCGGTGCCAGCCTAAGTCGAACTGATCCAGCAATTCTTGCCCCCTTCGCTCCCAGAAAGATCGTGTGCAATACCAACTCGGACATGTTGATCCCGGAGACTTGCAGCAATGACTCGCCCGATCGGTTCCCATGGCCCACCGCAGCGGGAGCGGATCAACATGGAACAACGGAAGACGGCCGGAAGGCGGCGCTTGGGTTTTGCACTGCGTGCTGCAACTGCTTGGCTCGACGCCACCGATTCCGACAGCGCGTGCAAATTGGCACGGACCCTGGCTTGATCGTATGTACAATCGGATCTCCTTACCCATCATTCGTATCAATCAAAACATATTTTGCCTACATTTGCATTACTACATGCATATCATTATAAATTTTCCTTACGATGGTGTTATCAATCACGCCGGTAGCTTATTCACGACCCCCAAGCTGACCCCTGGTCACTCGGAATATTCATTTTGTTTTTTATTCGGGTGGTGGTTGCTAACCACACCGGACGGTTAAGAGCCCCTTCATAAAGTTCCAGAGTTTGGGCGGATCATTGGTCGCGAACGTGTGCGTCATTGTCGGCTTCACGACGTTGACGGCGCCCACACCGCATGCGCGAACGGTGCTTGGGTCCATGCCGTTGCGTCGCTTGCAGTCGCCGTTGGACCAATCGGCATTACCGAGCTCGTTGTAGAAACCGATCCGAGCTCCTTTGCGATGCGCCTCGGCTGCGTCGTGCTCGCTTTCATTCCAGGAATCGGCCATGAAAATGGTAGGCTTCGCAAGCACGTGGTACGAACCCCACACACCTTCATGATCATTTTTCAAATAAACCTGTAGTAATCTCAACATCCAATCCTAGAGTCTGCCCATCCGTTGGTCAACCTATTCCAATCAATGTGCGCAAGGCATCCCCAACTATCGCTGAAGCTGTTGGCTTGTCACGCGCCCTTCTAGGCTGGGGCCCCTGGATCCCCGCCCCGACGTGGCACTACCAGGCGGCAGCAACAAATCTTCCTGGGCATCGGACGCCGGACGGCAGCAAAAAATCTTTCCGGGCATCGAGCGCTGGGCGGCAGCAAGAAATCTTCCTGGGCGTCGGGCGCTGGGCGACAGCAAGAAATCTTCCTAGGCGTCGGGCGCTGCGCGGCAGCAACAAATCTTCCCGGGCGTCGGGCGCTAGGCGGCAGCACGCTATCTTCCTGGGCGTCGGGCGCCGGGCGGCAACAACAAATCTTCCTGGGCGTCGGGCGCTGGGCGGCATCAACAAATATTCCTGGGCCCATGCGGCTGGCCTGGATCTTCGCACCCCTTATGATGGGCCGCTTGGCTTAGATCCACGCGCCCCCTCTAAAATGGAGCGCCTGGCATGGATCCACGCGCCCCCCGAAAATGGTGCGCCTGGCCTGGCCTGGACCTATGCATCCCTCTGAGCTGGGACGGCTCGCGTGGATCCGCACGCCCGGGGCGTTTGCCTGGCGGCACGCGCCCGAGCACGTTTTCCGAGATTAGCTTCGTCTGCGTGGCGGCTGTTAGGTGCGGCATCTTTTCACGCAATCCGTTTGATCCCGAGAGGGATATCATTTTTGCACCGATCAGATGATAATTGTTCCTTGGCGGTGATGGTACATGCGCTTCGCGTGGGGAATGCAAAGTCGGAGATCAATCTTGGAAGGCGAGGGGTCCATGTCGAACCTGCCTTCTGTCAAGATATCATGTTCGCGAAATCGACAAGGATCGTTCAATCGGACGTCGGGGTTATTTCTGCCCCGCTTGCTGTAGAAAAATACATATTGTGCCGGGGGGCGCCCCTCCGGCACCATTACCGGGACCTCCTGCTAGAAATTCAACTTCTGAACATTTTTGTTTCCGAGGAGCTCTAAATGATCATCTTGGTGGTAAGAGCACGCGCAGGCAGTGCCTTTCCGGACGCTTCCGCAGGAGGCCCTGTTGAAGATGCCCCAGAAGGCCTTCCATGCAAGCTTGCGGACGACATTGACTAAGCCTCGATGACTCAAGGATCCTTCGGCCAATCTTCGGGGATCACGATCGGACTGGTGCGCCAACAGGAATCAATTGGACGCATGAGCCTGAAGGCATTGGTCTTGAGGTCCTGCGTGCAATTCGGGCACTGGAAAAATCAAGGTCCTCATCGAACTTGACGTCGTTGTCGAAGTGCATGGCGGATTCCTGAACTATGCCCGGTGTCCCTGCCATCTTGTTCAAATCGAAAATCGGCTCTTGTAGGAATGCGATTTTCGGGCGATCCTCGGCACCATCGCCAAGTGGGGGAATCCCATCATCCTGTGCGCGACGGAAAACCTGCACCATCGCAGGCAAGAACTCCGATTGAAATTTCGCCTTGGTGCCGGCGAGGTTGCCCTTGGAAACCATAGATCCCCCAGTCCACGGAACCCACGCCTCCCTGTCGGTATCGCACACCGCGCTTGGAACACTGTCATCCGAGAAAAACAAATATGCAAGGCCAGCCTGGGCAAGCAGCGAGAAGCTGCAATTCGCTGGGGAATTTTGCAAGTAGCGACGGAGCAGCTCGGGCTTATCCAGCATGGACCATGTCATGGCAAACGCGTCAAGAACGGAGGCCAAAGTTGTCTGCGATAGACTCGGGGCCGCCGGCACATGCCCCCAAGTCATGGAAAACAAAACTGGCATTGACGGCCGCAACAATTTTTCCGATCCGGGGATGAGAGGTCAATGACGGCGGCGTCGCTTCCACCAACACCGCGCGGAGCCTGTCCAGCGGGCGAGCCTCCACAACAGTCCCGGATCGCGTCGAACCGTGTGAATCCTGGCTTTCGGGAACCATCCGTTGAATTGAGAAAAGCCTTATGGATTTGGGCCTTGTCCGAATTAATGAAAATAGTTGACAGCTGTGCTAGGATCGACGCCTCTGAAACACCAGCAGGCCGCTCCTTCGATGCGTCCGAGTCTGTGCGCGATACGGTGTCAACCTCGCCGTCGCGCGCACGCCATGACATTCCCAGCATGCCCGATGCCCAGCCATATGTCGCACCGCATCGCGCGCTTCATTCCACCAACGACGCGTGCCACAATGACAAACATTTCTGCTTTCGGAGCTGCATGGCCAGTCGACCCGCCTGGGGAACGACGCGTGATGTGCCCGATGACCCGAGGCGGCGAGCCACCAGCGCGGACCAAGGCTTCCGGCATGGCCCAATCGCTTCCAGCCAGGTTCTGCCACAGCAGGATCAAGCGAACGATGCTGCCGATGCTGTCGAATTCGAAAGGGCTGGTCACCGTTTCGTATAATCTGGCAGGCTGGCTGATCACATGCCACAAGGTACCACCACCGGACCCTTTGAACAACGATACCTTGATGCCTGCTTCTGCCACTGCAATGTTCATGGTAAACAACGACGCTTGTGAAAGGCCCCAAGCACATTTCCGCACGTACTGAATGAGAAGGTACATGTTTAAGCCAGACGGATACAAAATCGCACAGCCGGCTGAGCAAGTAGTTCAAGATGTCCCAAGCGCGAGATCCCCAAACAATTGTTTTATTGAGATGAAGTTGAATATGAAATGGCTGGTTGGTTGAATGGCTGAATGATTGACTGGTTGGTGTTGATTGGTTGATTGGCTGATTTGCCGATTGGCTGATTAGTTGCTTGGCTGATTTGCTGATTGACTGATTGGCTGATTGCTTGATTGGCCGATTGCCTGATTGGCTGATTGGCTGGCTTGCTGGCTGGGTGAATTGCGGAGGGGTCCGGAAGGGATTAACGGGGCCAGGCTGGATCTGACCAAAAAGTAATGGATTTGTCATAACTTTATGAAAGAAATCGTAACAATTTCGCAGGGTGCCCTAAGAGAAACTCTGGGAGCAGTTCGGCTGCTGGCTGGCTCGCTGGCTGGCTGGCCGGCTGCTGGCTGGCTGGCTGGCTGACTGGCTGGCCGGCTGGCTGGCTGGCTGGCTGGCCGACTGGCTGGCCGGCTGGCTGGCTGGCTGGCTCTGACTCCACAAAAATGTGTGTTTCTATAGGAAATATAAAAACGTCCAATGAAGGGCAACAAAATATTGAATAATAGCAAGGACGTATGACAAAAATGAAATTTAGATAAAACAAATGAATTATAAGCATTTCGAAATGTATGCATTTTCAATGAAATACAACAAAAATAAACAAATATGAAGGAAACATATGTTTTAATTCGAAAATGGATATATTTCCATAGGAAATGTTAAGATTTGGAATGGTGATCATAAAACATGTTAATATTAGCGTGGACTTGCAGCAAAAATTGAAACCTAAAATATGATAATATCATTTGCATGCATTTATATATGGAATTGCGTTACGCTCCACTGGATGTCATTTTTTTCACTACTCCTTGCTAATGTTCGAAATTTCGTGCATGACCGCCAACATGGTGAATATTAGCAGGGACGTCTGACAAACATGAAATGTTGATAAACATATGATAGTGTGACCTGCCAAAAAATAACAATTCCCTTAGCCAAAGCAACAATTCTGAAATCATGAAAAATGAAGAAATCGTGTGCGCTGCAAAATGTTAGTATCTCCTATGGAAATGTTAACATTTCGAAAAGTAGCAAATCATCATCAAAATCAAACATTTCAAAAAGGCTTATATTTACTATGTTTTTTGAAGGAAAACGTATATGGGCGCACAAGACCAAAAAGAAAACAGTCCAACTTTGATTGAAATCCTTGTCGTGTTTTTATGAGTTTGATGGTAACAATGGTGGGCGCAATGTTGCATACATCGAAATATTGAGCCTCGCGGGAGCCACAACAACATTTTGAAATCAGGAACTCTAGCAAAAGTTTGACGCAGTAAGGATTTGTTGCTTTTGCGTGTGCCACAACAACATTTTGAAATCGAGATATCAAAAATGTGATTTTCAGCAAGGACAAATGAAAAAAATGAGGTTGTCAGAATTCGGCAAAGCTGACGACCCACAACCGAATAGTAAGATTCACAGCTGGGACCCCATAGATGCGAAGCATCTGTTTGGGGAATCATTATGTCCTGTGATGACCAAAGCTGCATTTGGCGTTACGACATCAGATCGTATCGTATCATATGAAATCATGTTTGATTATACTTGGTATCTACCATACATTTATACATACATGTACACATGAAAGTGGAGCCAACTACGGAGGTCGTTCCTGCCTTGTTTTTATGTACATGTAAGCAAAACATATTACACATTTACAAACTGACAAAACAACTTTGGCACACGAACAACAACTGGAATATACACATGCGATGCGGGCGGGGCGGTGGGAATGATGAATGTCAAGGGAACATTTGTGATATGGCAGAGGAAGAGCACCTAAACGGAGAGAGGGAGAGTGAGGGAACGTGAGAGAGAAACATGGAAACAAGGACGTGGTAAAGTGAAAGGGACGAAGATAAGCAGAGAGCGAGAGAGACAGAGAGCAAGGGAGAGAGAGACGGACAGAGAGCGAGAGAGATACCGATAGAGAGGTTTTTAAGATAGCGAACATTTCTTTGTCTGGGGCTGCGACAAGTCGCGACAAGCTGTGAATCCTTTGCAAAATGGAATCGCAATGCAATCCTTTGCCGAATGGAATCGCAATGGAATCCTCTGCAAAAGGGAATCGCAATGCAATCTCCGAAGGGGAGCGGATTGTCGCATGAGGGATCGCAATGGAATCCTTTGCAGGATCGTATCACAATGCAATCCTTCACAAAAGGGAATCGCAATGCAATCTTTCGAGAACTTAGGGAATCGCAATGCATTTTTTAATGGAATCGCAATAAGGTCGCCTGCGGAAGGCGATGGGATCCTTTGCAGGAAAGAATCGCAACGCATTCTTTTGCAAAGAAACATCCAAATAGAAAATGATCACAACGAAATCCTTTGCGAAAATGAATCTCAATGTGTTCTTTTGTGAACATGAATCCGATAACCCAAAGAGAAGTGGGCAGCTTGGACCGAAACACTCGCATACGAGGGGGCCTCCAGACTGGTCGAGAGCTCCCTGAGAATTGCCACAGAGAAGTGCCACCTAGGCTGAAATCGAAACTCATACGGTAGAACCAATTTACAAATTACACCAAGGTGAAGTGACCAGCTGACGCCGAAACACTTTCATACGGTTGGAGAATGTTTCGAAGTCAGCTGGTCACTTCTCCGGTGAGCTTCTGGCGAAAGCGGGGGGGGCGGGGGGGGAAGGGTTGTAGAGTGTCTCGGCGCCAGCTGCCAACTTCTCTGCCGAGGTAATTTCTAATGGGAATCTATTGGCATTCCAATGGAAATCCTATTGGGATTTTGTTGAAAATCAATAAGCTGGCAGGGGGGCCCCCCGTTGAAGGCAGGATCGAATTGGAGTGGTCCGCTGTGAGGGTTAGATGTTCATTTACTTTCATTGGTTTGGAACATAATGAGTCCACCGCCAGGAAACACAATGCAATCCTCTGCGCAAGTAAGTACGATGTAATCCTCTGCGCGATGAAGCGCCAAATGATTTTATGCGCAAAGCAAACCAATGTAATCTTCTGCGCAAGGACGCGCAATGTAATCCTCTGCGCAAGGAAACGCAATGCAATCGTATTGGCAGCGAGGGAGCACACTTCAATCCTCTATGCAACGAAAAGCAATGCAACCCTATGTGCAAGGACACGGCATGTATAGCACGTAGCAACTAGATAGCATGTGCTCAGGCTAACGCACATGCTAACTACTACCCTTGAGAAAAAACACTTCTACGTGACTTTTGGGCAGCGAATTGTTAGCATGCTCAGGTTTTCGTTTCCAGCAATGAGCAGATAGCATGTGAGCTTCATGCATTGATGTCGATTTCGCGCTCCCGCGCTTTGGCAAATATGTTCAGATTTGATATGGACCAACCAAATATCATTCGCGCGACGTGTGGAAATTATTTGCCCCTGCGCATTCGCGCAACAATCCGTTTTGCACATATCATTAATTGTTTGCTTGGATCGCTTCCGGTATGTTTGTTCAATCCATGTTCTTGGCTGACGTCATGCGTCTCAATTTTGAAATTTGAGGATTTGGCAGGCCGAGGTCGCAATCACAATGTTGACCGCATGTTGTTTTCCACAACCATTTTCACCACTTCCAATACCGCCACCATTGTTGCCACTTACATCTGCCATTGTTGCTATTGTTGTTAACGGGCACGGGTCACATTGGACTAGAGCACGACCGTTGCGACTACAACCTTATGTGCCGTCCTTGCCGCCTTCCATTAGCCAATTGCTTTTCATTCTTGCTGTTAGCATGTTGGTTACCTCTTTTGTTTCTTTCATTATGCCAGTGCAAACGCTCAGCCACGTGCAAAAAAATGGCCGCCGCGCGCAAAGAATGCCCCACCGAGCAGATAGCATGTGAGCACAACTTGCGTGGACCTTGGCAAAAATTGGAACCTGTCGGGCCCAAGGAATTCCAACAACCATTTTCGCCACTCCCAATACCACCACCATTGTTGCCACTTACATCTGCCAATGTTGCTATTGTTGTGACCGGACGCACGTCACATTTGACTAAAACACGACCGTTGCGACTACGATCGTACGCGCCGTCCTTGCCGCCGTCAACTATTCAAGTGTTTGTCCGTCTTGCTGTTAGCATGGTGGTTACGTCTATCGCTTCTTCCATTCTGCCAATGCAAACATTCAGCCGCGTGCAAAAAAATGGCCGCCGCGCGCAAAGAATGCCCCACCGAGTAGATACTAAATGGTAGCATGTGAGCCCATTTTGCGTGGACGTTGGCAAAAATTGGAACATGTTGGGCCCAAGGAATCCCCACAACCATTTCGCCATTTCCAATACCACCAACACCGTTGCCACTTACATTTGCCATTGTTGTTATTGTTGTGACCGGACACAAGTAACATTGGATTAGAACACGACCGTTGCGACTACGACCTTACGTGCCGTCCTTGCCGCCCTCAATTATTCAAGTGTTTGTCTGTCTTGCTGTTGGCATGTTGGTTACCTTTATCCATGATGTCCCACACGCAACAAATGTTCCACGTGCAAAAACTTAGTTACGCGCAAACAATGCCCCACGTGCAAACATTCAGCCACGTGCAGCAAAATGGCCGCCGCGCGCAAAGAATGACCCACCGAGTAGATACCATGTGAACCCAACCGGCTTGCGCGGACTGTGGCAAAAATTTGAATTTGTTGGGCCCGAGGCATTCCCGCAACCATTTTTACCATTTCCAATACTACCACCACCGTTGCCATTTACATTTGCCATTGCTGTTATGGTTGTGACCGGACACAAGCCACATTGGACTACAACACGACCGTTGCGATTACAACCTTTTGTGTCGTTTTTGCCGCTTTCAATTATTCAATTGTCCGTCTTGTTGTTAGCATGTTGGTTACTTCTGTCGCTTCTTCCATTTTGCCAATGCAAACATTCAGCCACGTGCAAAAAAATGCCGCCGCGCGCAAAGAATGCCCCACCGAGCAGATAGCATGCGAGCCCAACTTGCATGGACTTTGGCAAAACAACTGGAACCTGTTGGGCCCAAAGAGTCCCCACAACCATTTCACCACTTCCAATACCACCACCATTGTTGCAATTCACATCTGTCATTGTTGCTATTGCTGTGACCGGGCGCAAGTCACATTGGATTAAAATACAACCGTTGCGATTACGACTTTACGTGCCGTCCTTGCCGCTTTCAAGGATTCAATTGTTTGTTTTGTTGTTAGCATGTTGGTTATTTCTATCGTTTCTTGCATTATACTTGTGCAAACGCATTCAGCCACGTGCAGCAAAAATTGCCGCCACGCGCAAAGAATGCCCCACCGAGTAGATAACATGTGAGCCCAACGTGCGTGGACTTTGGCAAAAATTGGAACTTGTTGGGCCCAAGGGGTTGCCACAACCATTTTCACCATTTCCAATACCACCACCAGTGTTGCCACTTACATCCGCTATCGTTGTTACTGTTCTGACCGGACCCAGGTCACATTGGACTAAAACACGACCGTTGCGATTACGACGTTACGTGCCGGTTTTGCCGTTTTCAACTATTCAATTGTTTGTTTGTCTTGTCGTTAGCATATTGGTTACCTCCATCCATAATGCCCCACGTGCCTAAAATGTTCCACGTGCGAAAGCTTGGCTACGTGCAAAAAACACTCCACGTGCAAACATTCAGCCGCGTGCAAAAAATGACCGCCGCGCGCAAAGAATGCCCCACCGGGCAAATAGCATGTGAGCCCAACGTGCGTGGACTTTGGCAAAAAAATGCATTTGTTGGGCCCAAGGAGTTTCAAAAACAATTTTCACCATTTCCAATACCACCACCACTGTTGCCATTTACATTTGCCATTGTTGTTATGGTTGTGACCGGACACAAATCGAAAAGACCACCGTTGCGATTACGACCTCACGTGCCGTCCTTGCCGTTTTCAACTATTAAATTGTTTGTGCGCTTTGTTGTTAGCATGTTGGTTACTGCCATTGCTTCTTCCATTGCACCAATGCAACGACATGCAGCCACGTGCAACAAAAATGGCCGCCGCGTGCAAAGAATGCCGCACCGAGTAGATAGCATGCGAGCCCAAATTGCGTGGGTTTTGGCAAAATTGGAATTTGTTGGGCCCAAGGAGTCCCCACAACCATTTTCACCATTTCCAATACCACCTCCATTGTTGCCATTTACATTTGCCATTGTTGTTATTGTTGTGACCGGAAACAAGTCGCATTGGATTTAAACACGACCGTTGCGATTACGACCTTGTCTGCCGCCTTTGCCGCCCTCAACTATTCAATTGTTGGTCTGGCTTGTTGTTGGCATGTTGGTCACTTCTATCCATAAGATCCCACGTGCAAAAAATGTCCCGCGTGCAAAAAGTTGGTGACGTGCAAAAAATGTTCCACGTGCAAACATTCAGCCGCGTGCAAAAAATGGCCGCCGCACGCAAAGAGCGCCGCACCGAGTAGATAGCATGTGAGCCCAATTGGCGTGGACCTTGGCAAAAATTGGAACTCGTTGGGCCCAAGGAGTTCCCGCAACCATTTTCACGACTTCCAATACCATCAAAAGCGTTGCCATTTACATCTGCCATTGTTGTTCTTGTTGTGACCGGACACAAGTCGCATGGGATTATCACACGACCGTTGCGATTACGACCTTACGTGCCGCTTTTGACGCCGTCAATTATTCAATTGCTTGTCCGTCTCGTTGTTAGCATTTTGGGTTACTTCTGTCGTTTTTCCATTATGCCAGTGCAACCGTTCAGCCACGTGCAAAAACAAAAAGCCGCCGCGCGCAAAGAATGCCCACCGAGCAGATAGCATGTGAGCCCGTTTTGCGTGGATTTTAGCAAAAAAATGAACTTGTTGGGCCCAAGGGGTTGCCGCAACATTTTTCACCATTTCCAATACCACCAACACTGTTGCCATTTACATCTGCCATTGCTGTTATTATTGTGACTGGACATAAATCACATTGGACTCAAATTCGAGCGTTGCGATTACGACTTTACGTGCAATTTTTGGCGTTTTCAACTATTGAATTGTTTGTTTGTCATGGTGTTAGCAAATTGGTTATTGCTGTAGTTGTTCCATTATACCGATGCAAAAACATGCAGCCGCGTGGAAAAAGGCCGCCGCGCGCAACGGACGTCCCACCGAGTAGATAGCATGTGAGCCCAACTTGCGTGGACTTTGGCAAAAATTGAAACTTTTTTGGCCCAAAGGGTTCCCACGACCATTTTCATTTTTCCAATGCCACCACCATTGTCGCCATTTACATCTGCCGTTGCTGTTATTGTTGTGGCCGGACACAAGTCACATCGGATTAAAACACGATCGTTGCGATTACAACCTTACGTGCCATTTTTGCCGCCCTTAACTATTCAATTGCTCGCCTGCCTTGTTGTTAGCATGTTGGTTACCTGTATCGTTTTTTTCCATTATGCCAATGCAAACATTCAGCCACGTGCCAGGAGAATGGCCGCCGCGCGCAAAGAATGCCCCACGGAGTACATACTGTAGCATGTGAGCCCAACTTGCGTGGACTTTGGCAAACAAATTGGAACCTGTTGGGCCCGAAGAATATCCACAACCATTTTCGCCAATTCCAATACCACCACCACTGTTGCCATTTACATTTGCCATTGTTGTTATTGTTGCGACCGGACACACGTCACATTGGAGTAAACCACGACCGTTGTGATTGCGGCTTTACGTGCTGTCTTTGCCGCTTTCAACTATTCAATTGCTTGTGTGTGGCTTGCTGTTGGCATGTTGGTTGCCTGTATGCATAATGTCCCACGTGCAAGGAAAATGCCCCACGTGCAAAAAATTGGCTACGTGCAGAAAACGCACCACGTGCAAACATTCAGCCGCGTGCAAAAAAATGCCTGCCGCGAGCAAAGAAAGCCTCACCGAGTAAATATCATGTGAGCCCAATTTGCGTGGACTTTGGCAATAATTGGAACTTGTTGGGCCCGAGGAATTGCCACAACCATTTCGCCATTTCCAATACCACCACCAGCATTGCCATTTACATCCGCCATTGTTGTCATTGTTGTGACCGGACACAAATCACATTGGATTAAAACACAACCGTTGCGATTGCGATTTTACGTGCCGTCCTTGCCGCCCTCAACTATTCAATTGCGCGTCTGTCTTGCTGCTGGCATGTTGGTCACTTCAATTGTTTATTCCATTACACCGGTGCAAAAGCATGGCCTCAACGTGGCCTTCGCAATCGATTCCTTACTTGATTATTTGGTTGTGTTTTGTAAGGATTCTTGGAATTTGTAAGCAAACGTGGGGTTGGCAATCGATTCCTTACTTGATTATTTGGTGGTGTTTTGTCGGGATTCTTGGGATGATCTGTGAGCAGAATTTGCCTTGGCAATCGATTCCTTACTTGAATATTTGGTTGTGTTTTGTGGGGATTCTTGGTATGACCTGTGTTTGGGGATGTGCTTTTTTCATTCTTTTTGTTTGGGGCGGGCAATTTCTCTCTCTGAATTGGCTTTCTTGTGGTAGGAGGCATGGAAGAATTCCACTGGCTACACGTGTTGGGCTCACATGCTATCTGCGTGGTCGGCGTAAGTTGGTCTTTCAGAGGAGCATGCTGAACATATTTCCAAAATTGGGAAACTGGGTTGACGTGTTGTGACAGAATTTAATCTAGATGATTAATTGAATTGTTTCAATGTGTATTCAAATGTGCCTTGGCGTGTGAGCAAACGTGTTCTTGGCAATCGATTCCTTACTTGATTATGTTGTTGTGTTTTGTCATGATTCTTGGGATGATCTGTGTCTGGGGCCCTGTTGGTTTGGGCTGGGGGCCGAAAGGTATGGTTTTGGGATGTTTTTTTTTTCTGTCTTTTTGTGTGGGCCTGGCAACGTGTGGGCCGGGCAATCTCTCTCTCTCTCTCTCTCTGAATTGGGTTTCTTTTGGTAGGAGGCATGGAGGAGCTCCATTGGGGACATGTGTTGGGCTCACATGCTATCTACTTGGTCGGCGTAAGTTGTTTTTTCAGAGGAGCATGTTGAGCATGGTTTCCCAAATTGGGAAATTGGGTTGACGTGTTGTGACACATTTTAGTTTGGATGATTAATTGGATCGTTTCAGTGGGTATTCAAATGTGCCTTTGTGTTGTTTCAGCATGGAGCTGTTTCAGCGAATTGCTTCAGCATGGTTATGTGTTGTGAGAGTGCCGCTGACAGAGTGAACAAGTGCCCGGGACATGGAAACAGTTGAAAGCTACACTGGCAAGAGGAAAGCCCACACAATCATGCAGATGCACAACCTAGTCTTCCGCCAGCAGACTTCTGCGCCCGCCAAACCATGTGGCCCTGAAGTGGATCTTAGCAAGTGCAGTGCTCACTCCTGCTCTACAATGAACGGCAACACTGTCGTGAAATGCGACCCGCCTATGTGTGCTTCAGATTGTAAGGCTGAGTCGGTTCACGGATATGAGCTGTTGATGCAGGAGGAAACTGATCTTGTCAAGCGGCGCAAGCGAGGTCTTGAGGGAGCACGCAAGGCCAAAGCATCGTTGCTGTACGACGCCTTCACTTGCAACAGCAGTTGCAGCACTACTGACTACTGTGGATCAGATTGCGGAGGTTCCCACGGTTCAGCTGGAAGAAATGATAAAGGAGGTACCTCACAATCAGACCCAAGTTGTTCACAAACGTGTTGAGAAACCAAAGGCGAAGTGTGTTGAGGAGATGGACTGATGGGCAATCCGTTACTTTTTCTAGTGTTCACAAGTTTGTTGCGAAGCAATTGTGAAGAAACAAATTTGTGTTGAATTGATGCATGGGTGACTGCATTTTGATGTATGAATTGCCATCGGGTAATTAGCATGTGAGCTGTGCATGCTGTGCAATGAAACAATGCATACCATGCAATCAAAACGGAAACACTGACATGCGCAGCATTCCTGATTGCGAACAATGCAATGGAAGCACTGCATACCATGGAGCACACAGAACAACGCACAGCATTCGAGCATTCCTGATTTGGGTGTTGCCGTGTGCTCCATGTTTGGATAGCCTTTTGTCGAACCCTTGTGTTGAATTGATGCATGGGTGACTGCATTTTGATGTGTGAACTGCCATCGGGTAGTTAGTATGTGAGCTGTGTATGCCGCGCAGTGAAGCAGTGCATACCATGCAATCAAAACGGAAACACTGACATGCGCAACATTCCTGATTGCGATCAATGCAATGGAAGCAATGCATACCATGGAGCACACAGATCAACGCACAACATTCGAACATTCCTGATTTTGGTGTTGCCGTGTGCTCCATGTTTGGATAGCTTTTTGTCGAACACTTTCAGTTTGCACGTGCGTTGCATGGATGTCGATGTTGCTTCAGTTTGCTTGTTTTGGATTTGAAGTCATTATGGTTTGGTTTAACTGGTCCCAATTTTCCTTTTTGCCGTTCTTGGAGCCACCGTTGCAATTCAGTGGGCGAAATTTGGTGGTTTGTGCATTCTTCGTTGGGTGGTTCACAGTGAGCGCACGATGAAGTTGGATGTTGGGTGCTGGCTGATGATTGGCGAGCGGCTGCAACATCCGTTTCCAACGAGTTGTTGGTTGATTGTTGCGGACGAATTGACTTTGCAATTGGTCGGTACGTTCGGATGTGAGAACAAAGTGTAATGTGTGCATCGGTCACTGGTGAGCGCTGGGAAATGTGAGAAGGGGAATGGAATTGAGAATGCAAGATTCACCGACAGCCAAACGCGCCAAGAGGAAATCACCGGCAGCCAATCGCGCCGAGAGGTAACCGCCGGTAGCCAATCGCGCCAAGAGGAAACTACCGGGAAACGTGAGAATGGGTCTCTGTATCTGTCTCTCTGTGTCTCTGGGTCTGTGTCTGTGTGTCTGTGTCTCTGTGTCTCTAAATGGTGCATGGCATTCGCGGTTTCCTTCTGCCTCTGCTGCGGGCTCACATGCTATCTAATTACTTGCTGCGGTGTCTGTGTCTGTATCTCTGTGTCTGTGTCTGCCTGTCGCGTGTGTCTGTGTCTCTGTGTCTCTGTGTCTCTGTGTCTCTGTGTCTCTAAAGGATCTGAATGGTGCATGCCATTCGCGGTTTCATTTTGCCTCTGCTGTGGGCTCACATGCTATCAAATTACTTGCTGCGGCGTGCACTTCTGTTTTGCTGATTGTTTTCCAACATCCACTTTCCATGCAAAATGTCGCTGGTTTTTACTGCTGCTGAACTGGGCTGCTGCTGAACTGGACAGCGTCTGTCGGCGAGGGTGTGGGTGAGTGTCTGTTTGTCTGTGTGTCGCGACTGAGCTGGTCTTTGTGGATCACGACTAAATGAGAACAATATCATGTCAGTACTGTATGTTAGATTCATGTCACACTGCTCACATGCTATCTACTTGCTCGCGGCACGCAACATGTATTCGCACACATTTTCTGCATTCCCGGTATGTATGCAAGCAGGTAGGTCTGGGCCAGTGCCCCATGCTGGCTCAGTCATGTGTCGTACAGCTCAAACAATCAAGCGGGAAGAATTCAAGCGCCCCGCCGCTCAAAAGCTTCAGCAAATGCAGTACCGCGTGCAGTCCACAATTCAAATTTCAATGCCCACAAGCTGATCGTCCAAGGTCTCTTCCGTCCATGTCTGAGCTGTTGGATGCGTGCGAAGATCCATTTCCAGATGCTGTGTGCAAGCTTCCGGTCCTTCAGGTATCGACTCGCCCAGAACAAGCCATGCCTTCACGAGGAAGCGACACTGCTCCAGAGTTGTCGTCCGGCCTGGGGTCTTGGAGCAGAAGGTCATAGCCTTTCTGCACCGCTTGGGTTCCGTGCTGTTCCAACGGCACCCACAGTTGGCACCCCACCCGTACTGGGCCCCAGAAGCCTTGTCCACGAGTTTGGATATCGACCATTTGCTCCACTCTATTTTCTGACTCTCCTTAATGCCCGCCGCATGCGGAGGAAGCAGCGCTTTAATCTCATCGGGCAAATCCTCAAGCTCGTAAACCTCCCCCTCCTCCTCCTCCTGCTCTGCTTCCAATACTGGATCGGCAGGTGGGTCGCCTGATGCGAAATCTGGTGCGTCAGACAGGTCTGAGTCTTCACTGTCACATGCGTCTGGCTCCTCCTCTCCTGCTTTCTCCTGCCCCTCTTGCTGCTTATCTTCCTGCTCCTTGTGCTTATCAACATCATCATTCTCTCCCTCCTCTTGGTACGCTGCAAGGATGTCCGGTACACCCACGCCACGAGATAAGAAAACACTAGATAAGAAAATTTAGCCCCTAAAACAGAAGTTTGAAAAAATAAGAAAGCGTATGCAAAGGAACGCCGCAACCCTAAGAAAAATAATGCATGCCACCCAGACACTATGAATTTCTTTAAGAAAACATGACAGCCAACCGACTCGGCCATGTAAAATAAGAAACTAGCTGAAAATGTATGAAAATATAAGAAATTGAGATGCTGGTGTGTGCTTGCATTAGATTAAGAAAAACAAAGGACGCAAACAGGACGCGCCAAATTATTTAGAAAATCGATCCGCATGGGCAAGAACATGCAGTAATTAATTTAAGAAAATTAAGAAATGATGATGGCAACCGTAAATGTGCAACGGATAAGAAAATGCAAGCCAGAAAATGAACGAGCACATTTAAGAAAAAGCATCTGCATGAAACCTCTGCAATTGACATGGAAAAAACAAACCGGACCATCGAATTAAGAAAATGCAACCCCAACAGGCAGAGGAAGCTCACGCGGACCAAGTCATGTGACCACACGCATAGGAAGCTCGCCCAAAGTGGCACAAGATCCAAAACAGAAAATTTGCAGACAAAACATGCGAGACCCTGAATATAAGAAAAAACATGCGAGCCCCGCAGAATAAGAAAGGCAATGCATAAACATATTTATATCTGACATGGAAAGCTGAACCGGACCAGCGAGTTAAGAACATTGAAACCCATTTGCCATAAGGAACTCATCCCGACCAACCAATTTAAGAAAATTAAAATCCTCCCGGCCATAGGAAATGTGTCGAAGGGAACGAAAAAGAAAGCGAATCAAACGCCGAACCCTATCAAACCATTTTCTTATCCAGCGCCTTGGGCGCACGGAAGAGAAAGGAATTGTCACAACAAAACTACAGCGGATTTAACACTTGCAAGGAGAACAGCAAATAGCAACCAAATGAAATGGCAACCTGCAATATGCAATTGGAAATTCCCAGAAAAGCGTATTGGCAAACCCATACCCCAGAGGCTCTCGAACCTTTTCAAAATGCGAATCCCTAAGCAATAAAAATTGCACCGACAAAATATCACAATGAAAACAAACGCAAACGAACCAAATGCGTGTCGGAAGCGAACCAAAGCAATAGCCAACTTAAGAAAATTGAAAACCCTACTGCCATACTAAACGTATGAACCAAAGTTACTGAAAAAAATGAATGAAGGAAGAGGGAAGTAAGAGGAAGAAGAAGAGCAGGGAAGAGGAAATGCGCCAGACAACAAATCATTACCGGCATTTTGAAAAATGCTGGCCTAGAACGCGCTCAAACAATGTTCTTATCCAGCGCGATGGGCGCATGCACAAGAAAAACATGGTGACAGAGGAGATCCTATAAGAATATTTGCAACTGACATGGAAAACTGAACTGGAGCATCCAATTAAGAAAATGGAAACACCAATTGCCAGAGGAGGACGAAGAAGAAAAAGAGCAGGGAGAAATAAAGTGCCAAAGAGCAAACCATGACGAGCAATTCAAAAAAGGCTAGCCTCGAACCCGATCACAAAAATTTTCTTATCGAAGGCCATGAGCACATGTAAAAAAAGAAATATTGACTAAGGAAATGCTAAGGATATTTGCAACGTGGCCACCTCAAAATCCACTTGCGCATTTGACAATATCTCCCAAATTAAAAAACAATGAAATTACAGCAAATGGACTTGCAACCTACAATGTGCAATTTATACTTCTCTGAAATCCGTACTGGCAAACCAATACCTTATGGATTTTGAAACAATGCAAAATGCAAACCGCTGAGCAATACAAATTGCACGAATCAAATATCACAAAAAAAAATCGAACAGAAACAAACCAAATGCATGCCGGAAACAATTGTCTTCGCATGATGCATTGCATAAAAACATATGCGTACCTCACATGGAACATAAAATGGATCACCGATTTAAGAAAATTGAAACCCATATTGCCATAAGGAGGTCGCCCCGACCAGCAAATTCAAGAAAATTGAAAATCCTGCTGCCAAAGTAAGCGCATGAAAAGAAAGAGCAAAACCAACAAAATGCTAAGGAAACGTATAACATGGCAACCTCAAAATCCACTTGCGCATTTGACACTAGGTCACAAACTTTGAAAAACGTAGAAACCAAATGGAATTGCAACCTGCAATATGCAATTTATACTTCCCTGAAATCCGTATGGCAAACCAATGCCCTATGTATTTTCAAATGTTGAAAAATGCAAATAGCTGAGCAATAAAAACTGCACGAACAAATTATCACAAAAAACAATAACAAAAACCAACCAAATGCATGCCGGAAACAAATGCCTTCGCATGATGCATTGCTTAAACATGCACTGGCATAAGGAGATCGCCCCAACTGTCCAATGTAAGAAAATTGAAAAATCTCATAAGAGAACCCATGGGCGTATGAAACACAAAAAGAAATGTGCAATAAGAAAACCGATAAACATATATATATATATATATATATATATATATAATTTACATGGAAAATTGATCCGGACCAACGATTTGAGAAGATGAAAACCCAATTGCCATACAGTAAGGAGCTCACCCCGACCAGCAAATTTAAGAAAATTGAAAACCCTACTGCCATAGGAGCGCATGGAAGAGAGAAAGAGAAAGTGAACCAAAGAGGACGAAACAAAAAATGCTAGCCTCGAACCCGCTCAAGCAATTTTCTTATCCGGCGCCATGGGCACATGGAAGAAAAATAAATAGTTCATAAAAAAATCCTAAAGAACTGTGCAACATGGCCGCCTCAAAATCCAAGTGCGCATTTGACAATACCTCCCAGCTACGCAAAACAAAAATACCAATTCAATGGAAACGCAACCTGCGATACCCTGTAAGCAATTTGAAATCACCTGAAATGCCCATTGGCAAACCCATACCTTATGCGCCTCCAAATATATTAAAATGCTAACCGCTAAGCAATAACAAATTGTCCAAACAACAGCATTTAAAAACTAACACGAACAAACCGAAAACATGCAGGAAAGACATGTCTTCACATGAATCGTCCCGCAAAAACACATGCATAAACAGATTTAGAACTGACATGGAATTCGGAAGCGCTAAAGCAAACAAGCACACAAAGAAAATTAAAACCCCCCCTCTGACATGCACAGCGCCAGCCGACTAGCAAAATTAAGAAAATTGAAAACACTGCTGCCAGAATAAACATATGAAACAAACATAGTGAATAAAAAGAATGAGAAAGAACAGGGAAGGAAAAAGAAGAATAAGAGCAGGAAAGAAGAAATGTGCCACACAATTAATCATGACCTGCATTTCGAAAAATGCTGGCCTAGAACGCGCTCAAACAATTTTCTTATCCAGCGCGATGGGCGTGTGCAAAAGAAAAGTATGGTGACAGAGGATATCCTATAAGAATATTTGTAACTGACATGGAAAGCTGAACCGGATCATCGAATTAAGAAAATTGACACCCCAATTGCCAGAGGAGGAGGCAGAAGAAAAAGAGCACGAAGAAGTAACGTACCAAAGAGCAATCCACGACGAGCAATTCAGAAAAGGCTAGCCTCGCACCAGATCAAATAATTGTCTCATCCAATGCCATGGGCACATGTAAGGGAAAGGGAAAGTGACTAAGGAAATGCCAAGGACGCCTGAAATCCGTATTGGCAAAACAAAAAAAAATGCACGAACAAAATGTCACCATAAAAACTAACAGAAAGAGACCGAATGCAGGCCAGAACAAAGGTCTTCGCATGACCCCTATACAAAAAAATATGAATGCACCAAATGCAAACGTAAAGCGGACCACAGACTTAAGAAAATTGAAACCCCGCTTGCCATAAGGATGCCGCCCCGACCACCTATTTTAAGAAAATTGAAAATCCTACTGCCAATAACAAAAATTGAAACCATTATTGCCATAAGGGAAGTCGCCAGACAGGCCAATTTAAGGAAATTGAAAATCCTATTGCCAAAGTAAACGCACGGAAAAAAAAAGCAAAACCGACAAAAGACGCAATCAGAAAGGAAGAGGAGGGAGATGAGGATCAAGAACAACAGAGAACAGGAAATGCGGCAGACGACAAACCATGACAGGCATTTCGAAAAATGCTAGCCTCGAACCCGCTCAAACGAATTCCACATGGAAGCGAGAGGAATGGTGACAGAAACAAATCCAACAGAAATGAATGGCGCGGCCACCTCAAAATCCACTTGCGGATTTGACGACTTGCATGCGCCCGGTAAACCGTCAACATGGTTTCCGAACGTGATGCCTGCATAAACGATAAGATGAACCCATTTCGAGAAAATTAAATGAAATCGCAACCTGCAATATCACATTTAACATCCCTTGCCCACCGTGGACAATAAAAACGCTGCAGCCGCAAATGAAAACATTAAAGCTACATAAACAAACCGAATGCCTGCCGGAAACACATGCCTTTGAAAAACTTATTCGGTAAAAACGCATGCCGCAAATAAAATATATATAAATATGTATATATATAGAAACATGGAAAATTAAACAATACCACCGATTTAAGAAAATTGAAGCCCCAATTGCAATAAGGAACTAACCCCAAATAGCAAATTGTAGGAAATCACAAGCCTGCCTGCAATGCCAAACGTAAGCGACAACAAAAAAACGAGGAAGGAAAAAAAAGAAAAGTGCCTGGCGTCAAATCCAAATGCTTACGTCAAACCATTTAAATTCGTTTCTTATCCAGCGCTATGAACGCATGCAAGCAAATATGACGCAAAAAAACAAATCAACATACGTACAACTGACATGGAAATTGAAGCAAATCGGCGAAACCAAAATCAAAAATCCCAGATCAAATTCTTCCCAATCTGCATTTTTAAGAAAATTGACAAACTTGCTGGCAAACGAAACGTATGCAAAAAAGAAAGAGCGAGAGAGAGAGAGAGAGAGAGAGAGAGAGAGAGCGGGGGAAGAGATAGAGAGAGGCGAGAATGGGAGCGGGAAAAGAAAAGAAAGAGGGAAGGAAGAGGAAGAAGAAGAACAGGGAGGAGGAAATGTGCCAGACAACTAATCATGACCGGCACTTCGAAAAATGCTGTATTAGAACGCGCTCAAACAATTTTCTTATCCAGCGCGATGAGCGTATGCAGAAAAAAACATGCTGACCGAGGAGATCCTATAAGAATATTTGCAACTGACATCGAAAGCTGAACCGGATCATCGAGTTAAGAAAATTGAAGCCCAAATTGCCAAAGGAAAAGGCAAAAGAAAAAGAGCATGGAGAAGTAACGCACGATACCAAAGAGCAATCCCTGACGCGCAATTCAAAAAAGCTAGCCTCGAACCCGATCCAATCATTTTCTTATCCAATGCCATGGCCACATGTAAGAAAAAGAAACGTTAACTACAGTACGGAAATGCTAAGGACGCATGAAAATCCGCATTGGCAAAACAATAAAAATTGCACAAACAAAATGCCACCATCAAAACTAACGGAAACAAACCGAATGCATGCCAAAAACCAAAACCCCCGCATGACACCCATATAGAACATTTGAATGCATCAAAGGGAAACGTAAAGCGGACCATCCACTTAAGAAAATTGACACCCCAGAGGCAGAGGCAGAAGCAGAGGCAGAGGCAGAGGCAGATGCAGAAGCAGAGGCAGAGGCAGAGGGAGAGGCAGAAGCAGAAGCAGAGGCAGAAGCAAAGACAAGGGCAAGGGCAGAGGCAGAGGCAGAAGCAGAGGCAGAGGCAGAGGCAGAGACAAAGGCAAGGTCAACAAAACGATCCAAAGCATGTTTCGGAACACTCGTCGCTTTGATGGCGCGAATATTGACTGCAAACCTCCCCATAACTTTCAAAATCGAAATCTATGCGCCAAAAAAATGGAAATCAACCTTTCCGAAATGATTTTGGCATGGTCATTCAATTTCAAAATCCGGGTCAACAAAATGATCGAAAACACGTGTCGGAACACTGGTCGCCTCTGGCGCGAAAATTGACGGCAAACATCTCCATAACCTTAAAAAAAAATCCATGCACCAAATCAATGGAAATCCACCTCTCCGAAATGATTCCAACATGGTTATCAAATTTTAAAATCTGGATCAACAAAATGATCCAAAGCATGTGTCGGAACACTCGTCGCCTCTATGGCGCAAAAATTGACGGCAAACCTCTCCATAACCATCAAAATCATAATCTATACACCAAATCAATGTGCTTTGACGTTTCCGGAATTATTTCTGCATGGTTAATTATTTGTTTTTAACATGGATCAACAAATTGATCCAAAACATGTTTCGGAACACTCGTCGCCTCGATGGCGCGAAAAGTGACGGCAAGCACCTCCATAACCTTCAAAATCAAAATCTTTGCACCAAACAAATGGAATTCGACCTTTCCGAAATAGTTTTTGCATGGTTATTTAATTTGAAAATCTGGATCAACAAAATGATCCAAAGCATGTGTCGGAACACTCGTCGCTTCGATGGCGGGAAAATTGACGGCAAACCTCTCCATAACCTTCAAAATCGTAATCGTTGCACCAAATCAAAAAAAAACTACATTTCCGAAATGATTTTTGCATGGTTATTTAATTTGAAACTCTGGATCAAAAAATGATCCCAAGCATGTGGCGGAACACTCGTCGCCTCGATGGCGGGAAAATTGACGGCAAACCTCTCCATAACCTTCAAAATCGTAATCTTTACAGCAAATCAATAGAATTCGACCTTTCCGAAATGAATTTCGCATGGTTATTTAATTTCAAAATCTGGATCAAAAAAATGATCCCAACCATGTGTCGGAACACTCGTCGCCTCGATGGCGCGAAACTTGACGGCAAACCTCTCCATAACCTTCAAAATCGTAATCTTTACAACAAATCAATGTAAT
>Ga0099797_100305_pt1 | contig 32348 bp, 12 predicted proteins | sample Uncmet_Sort48C_1_FD_89871 | JGI IMG/M metagenome (GOLD analysis project Ga0099797, IMG submission 89871) | Marine eukaryotic communities from CALCOFI LINE 67, Pacific Ocean - C012_Sort48C_1 | ecosystem: Environmental > Aquatic > Marine > Oceanic | place: Pacific Ocean: Monterey Bay | collected... | reverse complement strand
GATTACGTATTCAAAGTGGCTTACGCGATGAAGGTGAATTTGCCGTCACTAGAGGAGGACTTTAATGAGCTGATTGAACATTGGGAAGGCGAGACAGACGATATTTTGGGCGAAGATGCAAATGAATGTTTGATGAAGGAAATTCAAAGTAGAATTCAAGAAGAGAAAAAGACTGGACGCAAGTCGAAAGGGGCGAAAAAGAAGCGGGCTGCAGTGGTTCAGAAGAATCACTCAAAGAAAATAGATGTTGTGGAAAAAAAGACGTCTCCTGTGTTGGAAAAGAAGGAGCTTCTACAGGTCCAGGAGACAAATGAAGTGTCTATGGACGAGGAGGAGCTAGCTGTTGTCACGAGCGCAGAAAATGTCGGCGCCAGTTCTGACGCAAAAAATGTAGCATCGCTGCAATGTCCAGATTACGCAAATGTTTCGGGCGCAGAGGAAGATGAAGACGAAGATGACATCTTCGCGATGGAGCCACCGTCGAAGAAGAAGAAACCGAATACCATTCAAACTGTTGTGGGTGTTCAAACCGGAAGTGGTCGGGCAGTTTCGAGTACTGCACCAATCACGCTTCTGTCCGATGATAGCGGCCGCAAAGACAGTCACAGCAGTAGTTCCAAATGTTCGAAAGAACATTTTGGAAGTGGAAGCAAAGAAGTTGAAACTCGAATTCTAAGCAAAACCCAGCTGAAAAAAGAGGAGAAAGTTAACCAAGCAAAAATCCGCTTTCTAGAAATTCTTCGCGAGGTCGCTGACTCTAGGAAAGAAAAACTCGAACAAACGACCGAAAAATGGATCAATAAAACTATTGAAAAAAGAGAGTATCTCGTCACATCGTTGGAGAAAGCCATGGATAAGAAAAAAGATCTCGCTGCGCGAAGAAATGAGGCGGTGGCGAAATTGAAAGAATCTAACGATAAGGTGAAATATCTGCAGGAATATATGGACGAATCGAAAGAAAAACAGAAAGTTCTCAACGCGCAACTAGACGAAGCGCAGAAGAGTTGGGAATTTTATTCCGACAAATTGAAAACCGCCCAAGAAAGACAAAAAGATTGCGAAGACAAGCTCGAAGTTCTCGCTAAAGAAAAAGATCGTGTCGAAGAAAAACAAAAACGTTTAGAAGCCGAACAAGAGGTCCGTGAACAGAGATTGGAAATGTGGCGGTTGGTTATTCTCGCTTTTCTAACGTTAGTCGTCGTCACCGGTCGGTATCTGTATCGGAATATCGAAAATATGGATGCAGAGACTCAGAAACTGTTTTTGGAAACGACGGGGGATTTTGGGTCCTGGCTCGATTTCTCAAACGGAGAAATGCCCATGTGGGCGAGTTCTAGTTTCAAAGAAATGGTTTTAGAGGAGAAAAATCAAAAAAAGGAGAAGGAAAAAAGGAAAAGGAGAGACTATCTTAGTGGAGACTATCTTAGTGGAGATTATTTAGGAAGGGACATTCTCGGTGGTGGAAGAGACTATCTCGGTGGCGGACGAGACTACCTAAGAGAAAATGATCTCGGTGGTGGACGAGATCACATCGGTGGACAAGATCATCTTGGTGGAAGAGACTATCTCCGGGGTGAAAAAGACTATCTCCGTGGTGAAAGAGATTATCTCCGTGGCGAACGAGACTATCACCGTGGTGAAAGAGACTATCTCCGCGGTGAAAGAGACTATCTCCGCGGTGAAAGAGATTATATCCGTGGTGAAAGAGGCTATCTTGGTGAAAGAAGCTATCTGGGCTGGGATGGTTATCTAGGATTCGACTACCTAGGGTGGGACTACGAGGAAAGGGAGGATATTGGGAGGAATTATATCGGGAGCAGAAGACACTGGAAGAGACAAAGAGAAGAATTGGAAAAGCAAAATATCGACACAGGGAGGAAGAGTTACGACTTCGGAGCGAAGTATTACAACGATTACTACAATTCAGGAAGGAAGAAGAGGTACGATGCAGGGAAGAAGAATTACGACTCGGGAAAGAAGAATTACGACTCAGGAAAGAAAGATGGAAAGAAAGGGAAGAAGAAAAACAAAGAGAAAGACGCATACAATCCGAGGATGACAACTGACGAGCTATACAAGTTAGGAAAAAGCACTACAGGAGAGCTATCCAACAAGCCAAAAAAAACCACAGAAGAGCTTTACGAATCGTGGACCCGTTATGTTGCCCAGTTAGATGTCCTTCAAAAGACTGGGAAATGGGAGGAGTACATTGATTTGCTTTACAATGATTCGGATTTTGGGGATGACGCCAGTTGGGATTTTCTGTTCCAAGGGGGAACTGGGATTGGAAGTAAAAATGGAGCTGCTGGTGCGGATAATCTCGGTACTGGTGGTACGGGTGCTGGTGGTAATCTCGGTGATATCAATGGGGGTAGTAAGCCAAGTAAGGAGCATTTGCGTGGCAGCACTGCAGCTGCGAACAAAGGGCATGACACCAGTAACGTGTTATCGGATTCTGGCGGTGGTGTTGGGGGGAAAAAAAAGTATGTGAATCCATTTGAGTTGTACAAAGAAGACGTTCGACCAGCTGACGTCGTTACTGATGATAGTTTCTGATACCACATATCATTTCTTGTCTTCATTTGACGCTTTCTTGACGTTCTTAGATTCGAATTTTTCAAATATGTGAAAATTCTTGCATTGATACCCGAAGTGTGTATGCATATGATATGCAATCGTGTTTTAACATTTAGTTTTAGCTGTCATATGGCCAGGCTTAGTCACATTTGTGGAACTTAAGTTTGTAGACTGTTTTTGAAAGTGTAACGCGTAAGTATAATGTCGTTTGGTAACGCAATAGATGTGATATGTGTCTTCTTTCGTTTGTACCCTTTAAGTTCTTGAAAATCGTTCAATCGATTCCTACAGTATTTCTGATGAAAAATCTCAAATGGAGATGGTCTCAAATGGAGATTTTTGGCGGTTTCTCTCGAATTGGGAGGAATGAATCGGTTCTCAGATCGAGAGGCTAACGGTTATTTTGTCTTGAAACATCGAGGGACTTAAGTTAAACATGTGCAAGTCTTTTCTTAGATTTTGGATCGATCTGTGTGAGCTCAAAGAATTGAAACGGGTGAATCGTGATGACGAAGATCTCAGTGGTATCTTCTGGCTCGTGTGATTATTGTTCGTCTCTAGCAACGGTCATGGGAATCTGAGGGTTGCAAACCGTATGAGGGATTGGAGTGGGAGAATGTTGCATCAGGTATCGGAGTGTGAGCGCGTTACAGGTTCAGGTTTCTGAGTGTGAGCAAGATCAAATGTTGGAGGGCGAGCCGCGAGTGTGCCACATGATCAATGAGAATTATGTTTCTCTGAATGGAGTGTGAGTCGGTATTGCAGGTTATAGCTTCTCGCATTCCTTTCCATTCATTTCGAATCATAATTCGTCATATTTTCGTTTCTGGAAAATATTTGTCCCTGGAATCCAAACAAGGTCAAAGCAAATTGCATTGCTTGACACTTTTTTTTGACAGCTCTCCGATTCAGAAATTAGCTGGGGCAGCGAAACGTCAAAAGTGAACGACTCTGAATTCAAAAAGTTTTGTGATTGAAAACTGATTTTTGCGAATGAAAACTGAAAGAAATTCCATTTTTGCATTGACGAGATCAAATTTTGAAACAAGTTTTAAAGTGAATTTTGAAATGAACAATTCTTCCGAGAGTCAGTCTTCCGAGGAAATGCCCGTCGATAAATCGTGCCCGTATCCCGGACCTGCACCCGACGCCGGTTCTATGTTTTCGTCCGAAGGGCCGCAACAAATTACAGAGGATCCGCTTTGGGACGATATTATGGCAACGCTTGAGAAGCAGAAGCACTCTGTCCAACAGAAGAGAGAGGAATTCAGAAAAGAAAATATGTGTGACAGCACGCGGATTACCGGGAAGCCGTGTGATAACAATAAGGAGACGTTGAAACCGTGTGACAACACGGATCGCATCACAGCGACACCGGAAACCACAGGTGATCTCGCGATGCTTTTGAATGCGGAAACCCAACAGTCGAAAACTGCAGAAGACCCGCTGAGAGACGATAAAGTGGAAACAACGATTGAGAAAAAGAGTGGCTCTGTACTTGATATCAATGATATAATAGAAAACATTCGAAGAATTGAAAATAGAAACAGGTCTGATGCATCTGTCGAGGATGCATCTGTCGAGCAGCCTGATGCATCTTTCGAGGAGGCATCTTTCGAACGTACTCTAGAAAAACTGAGGATGGATTTAGAAAGAATTGGCAAGGAGCATGATGTTTTTGGGAAACGTCTGGAGAGGCTTGGTAAAAATCTGGATATTTTGGGGACGGAGATGAAAATGTTTGGCAAGAATCAGGATGCTTTGGGGCGGGACTTGGAAAGATTGAAGAAACGTCTGGAAAAAATTGAAATGATTGGCGAGACTAACGATGAAATAATTGGCGAGACTACCGATGTTTCGGGAAATGATTTGGAAAGATTGAAGAAACGTCTGAAAGCGCTTAACGCTTATCACGATGATTTGGCGGAATGGTGGGACTTGGTTGGCAAGAGATATGACAAATTGGTGACGCATTTCGAACTGTGTAGCAAGCATCATGACCGTTTACAGCAGCACTGGGAAGCTCATGGCGACTGTGAGGACCTGGCTGTTTTGGCTGTGTTGATTGACGGTGAGGAAGTGTTTCGCGAGAGTGAGGCTATTATGGGGCAATGCATGGAATCGTTTGGCAAGAATCATGATGCTTTCTGCAAGGGTTTGGCACCGTTTGCAAGGAATCAGAAAACTTTAAGGAAAAATCTAGAAACATTTGAATTTGAGTTGAAGTCGACTTTTGGGCAGGATTTGGAAAGATCGAAAAACGATTCGTCAAGTGAAGCAGCACATCATGATGTCTCGAAAAACGATTCGTCAAGTGAGGCAGCACATCAGGATGTCTCGAAAAACGATTCGTCACCTACGGTCGATGATGTCTCGATGCAAGAATCGTCACTGACGGATGCAGATGACAAAAAAGAATGTGAAGAAAAGTACTCTGTTGGTGAAGAAAAGAACTCTGCTGATGAAGAAAAGGATGATGCGAAGGGCGAATCGGGAGGAGATTCCTATGAGAAAGACGAATCTAGCGCAGATGACGATGAGAAGGGCGAGCACGGTGGAAATCACGATGATACACAGGATGCCTCAAACATTGCAGCGTCAAGCATTGCAGTGTCAAGCAGTATACAAAAAAACACTGGTGACGCCGAGGAATCTGTATCTTCCTTCAAAAAGTCGTTTATCGCAGTCGACGAAGCGTCACTTTCCGCCGAGATCGCATACAAATCCGTCGAAGAAGCATCTAGCCAGGCCAGGAAGCTTGTCACTCCGTTGCTCGAAGAAGTCTCTTCAAAAGGCACTGCTTGTGACGCTCTACTCACATGCAACGCTCTCGATACAGCATCTATCGCCGCCAAGGAAGCTTCACTCTTCGCCAACAAGACGTCTCTGGCAGTGCACAGAGCTTCCATTGCCACCGAAGGAGTGTCTTCCGCGGGGTTGCGCGCCTCATTGTCCGTCGAACAGGCGGCCGTTGCAGACGAAAAAGCGTTCGACGTCGACCGGAAGGCGATTCATCCTTCTCTTCTCGTTCAGGAGATAGCGTCTGCTCATGCGGCTCATTCTCTTCTGACAGAAACATCAGCTACAAAACAGCAACCTACTCTCGAAGCCGAGAAGGCCGCTGCTGACAAGGCCGTTGCGAACGAAGCCGAGAAAACCGCCCTCACCCGTTGGCACGAAGCCATCGCGACCTACGAAGCGGCAGTTACTCGGCAACAAGACGCCGTCGCAAAGCAAAGAAAAATAGCAGCTCAGGAAAGAATGACAAATGCGGAAGCTGACGCCACGCGCTTGGAAGAAGAAGCTGACAAAATGCAGCGAGAGTGTTTCGAACGGCTGCAGAAAGCATTGCAAAAGAAAGCTGAGGCGCGAAAAGATCTTCAGAAGGCGATGGAACTCGAGCGGGACGCTCTGCGCTGGCAAAGCCAAGCAATTCAGAGGGATCGGGAATCGCTAAGGCGACATGTTAGGACAAGCGCACGAATGGCGCGGGAAAATGGTTTACGATTTTTTCTCAGTTGTGTTTTCTTCGTTGTGGTAGGGCTGTTTTTTGGGTACATGTGATCTTCATGGAAAAAAGATCAGACTGAAGTGGTGATTTGATTCGGGGATGTGTGGATTTGAGAGCGGCTATAGAAAGTTCAGATCAGGATGAAAGCAAGTAACTGCGAACACGTTTTGAGGAGGCAGATTTTGTATTCAGTGGAGATTCGCAAACGGTATGGTCACAGGATCGCTTGACTTCGGAGTAAGAGTTCTTTTTTTTTGAAAACGACATAATCTCCAACTTCCAAGAGTCAAGACAGTTTTCTCCTATTTTGTCATTGCAGACTCAATTTTGTTCGTTTCTTCAAGGTAAGTTACGAGTATTTCCATTGATCTGTGCAAGTGTGTGACATTTACGACGGTGACGATAATGTGTTTGCGACATTATGACGATGTGCATGCTCTTGTGTGATTTTTGTGTGATCAATGTCTCCAATGATAATCACGACTCAAGGTTATAAAATGAACATTATCTGGGTGTTGAAGTGCAGTCATCATCATCTTACCTTCGGACTTTTGTTCGCCTCAGAGAGAGAGCTCATATGATTTATCATTTCTGTTTCATTGAACGACGAGATCTCAGAATCATTGAGAAGGAAGTGGTTGAGTCATCATTCATGTGGTGACGTACGTATTGGGTCATCATTTGTCGTAGGGACTCGAGCGAGAGTTGTTTATGGAGTAAGGCTAGTTACATGGAGATGGAGCGAGAGAGTATGTCGTCCAAGTGTTTTCGTGGGATTCCGGTAGAAATCAATTTGAAAATTGAGACTTGTTCGAGAATGGTGCTTTCATGTCGATATTTGCGACCAGGCTGGAATTCGTGAAATTTTTTTCGTGAATTTTTTTTGGTAACGAGATTCGATTGGAGCTGAAGGTCTTTCGGTTTTGTAAATTTTAATGAAAGTTGTCTTCTAACAATGCAAGGGAGCAGCTCATCGTCATCATCGATGACATCAAGACACATCACAGACGGCGTCGTAGACGCGCCCAGAAATCGACTGAAGACCATCAGAAGCCGCAGCGGCACTCCCAGAGCAAGCATGGAGATGCTGAGCACCATAGACGAGACATCCATAAAGGAGACGGATGAAACGGGTCGCGAGGTTCAAGCACCGACCCCAGGTGCGGAAAACACGAATGACGCACCAACCCCAAATTCCGTCCTGATGTGGGATCTCCAGATTGATGCGGAAAAAAAGATTGATGCGGAAAAAACAGCGCTGCAGGATGGGATTAACATGCGTGAAGATTTAGCGAAGAAACTCAACGAGAAAGAAAGATTGGGCCGAAAGATGCGAGAAGAACTTGCCTCGAAAGAATACACGATCCCAAAGACGGAAATCGAAAACAGGAAAAAAATCGATACGATGTGTGAAAACAGGAAACAGCGAAAGACGCAAGAAAGAAAGACGCAGCAGCGTGTGCAAAGAAAGAGCAGTGCTGGTGGTACGGAAAGGATCGACGCGGGAAAAACGAAGGGTACAGAAAGTGCAAAAACGCAGGTTACGGAAAGAGCAGTGCTGAAACAAAGAATCGTGGACAATTATGATTTGTTTGTACCACCAGTTGTGGGAGGTGTCGCTGATGAAATCAACACGAAAGACGAAACGCTCCAGACGATGCCAGAAGAACTGGGAATCAAACCGATAAAGGAGTTGAAAGGATTACTCTGCACAACAGCAGCAGCAGTAGATCCTACGGAAGAGCATGCAGCATCGGCAACTCAACCGAGACATATCACAGAGGTACTACCGAGAGCTCCAATGAAGGACACTGGCACTCCCAGAGAAATCACAAGGGCGCTGCCACCTCCAATGAAGGAAACTGGCACTCCCAGAGAAAACGCACTCCTGAGACCTCCAATGAAAGACACTGGCACACCCAGAGAAAACGTACTACTGAGACCTCCTATGAAGGAAACTGGCACTCCTAAAGAAAGAATAAGCAGCACTCCCCGAGAAGGAATAAGCGGTACACCTAGAGGAAGAATAAGCAGCACTCCCAGAGAAGGAATAACCGGCATTCCCAGAGAAAGAGTAATCTCCACTCCCAAAGAAAGCCTTACCCCCCGAGAGTTAGTGGAAGACTCCATGGAGAAGACGGAAAACAGCGATCCGGAAAAAACAGGGTTGCACAATACGATTGCCACGCAAAATATGACGATCCAGGATCTAATCAGGCAACTCAACAGGGACGAAGAAACGATCCAAAGGATACAGAAAGACCTCGATCAAAGTAAAGTAAAGAGTAAGACCACGATAGACGGTATGCAAAAGACAATCGATCAGAATCAAGTCACGATGCACGGTATGCAGAACATAATCGATAGACAAAGAGTAATGCTAGAAGAACGAGTCGCAGTCGTGCGGGGTCTCACCAATGAAGTCAACACGAAACTCAACGTGAAAGATGGGACGATTCAGACGTTACGTGAAGAACTGAGCACGAAAGAAGGAACTATTCGAACGTTACAAGAAGAACTCAACACGAATTGCGAAGCTATGCGTGAAGAACTCAACACGAAGTACGGAGCTGTTCGAACGTTACAAAAAGAATTGCACACGAAAGACGGAACGATCCAGGCGGTGCGTGAAGAATTGCACACGAAAGACGGAACGATCCAGGCGGTGCGTGAAGAACTGAACACGAAAGACGGAACGATCCAGGCGGTGCGTGAAGAACTGAACACGAAAGACGGAACGATCCAGGCGGTGCGTGAAGAACTGACCACGAAAGAAGAAATGATCCTGGCTTTGAGAGAAGAAATTCGCCAAAATGAGGTCATGATACAGGGCATGCAAATGCAGCTTGGAATGAACGAATCAGCACTGCAGAATGAAATCGGAAAGAAAGTAGCATTGCAGCACACAATCGACACCAAAGACGCTATGATCGACGCCATGATCAGAGATTTAGCCGAACAGCTCAATCATCTCAATGCGAAAGAACGGACGATCCGAACGCTTCAAGAAGAACTGGAGGTTGCTACAAACCAGGCACAAAACCTTAGCTGCAGTCAGGCTACAAACCAGGAGTTGGCTACAAATCACGAGCTGGAACAACGGCTGCAGGAAGTGGTGGCTACAAACCACGAGCTGGAACAACGGCTGCAGGAAGTAGAAGAACAACTCGATGCCAGAGAGACACATAATCTCAACTTCACGAAATTGCTTGAGGCCAAAGAAGCGGAGATCGTTAAGATGCAGAAAGCAATCGATCAAAAAGACGCCGCGATAAAGGATCTTTTTGTAATGGACAACGGCCATAATGGGATGCGTGATGCTTGCAACGCTGGTAGTGAGGGAAGTGGATTTTGTAATGCGGAAGGTGGAGGCGGCATGCGCAGTACAGGACGTGGACGCAGTATCACGGAAGGAGGTGGTATCGGAGGTAATATGGAACGTGGAGGCCGTATGGGCATTGAGCGCGGAGCAAGTGCGGAAGGTGGCGGTGGTCTGGAGCCTGGAGTAACTACGGAAGGTGGAGGCGGTGTTGAACGTGGAGCTGGTATGGATCGTGGAGTTATCACAAGAAGCAGAAGCGCCACGGACTGTGGATTCAGCACAGAAAATGGAGGGGCGAATGACACTGGATCGGCAAGAGGCCCCATGACATATCGACAGCAGAGAGTGCGGCATCAACGACTGCTGAATCTGTACTGTGGGCTTCCAAGTGTCGGCACACCGCGTGCGACACTGCGCGCATCACCGTGGTTACTGAGGTGAAATGGAAATAGTTGGAATCCGAAAATAGTTGACGTGAGTCCGAAAATAGTTGGAATCCGAAAATAGTTGACGTTTGGAACGATACGGAATCTGGTAAGTGATACCAATTTGGTAATTCCCAATTTTGAAAAATGACACCACGACAGTCGTCGACTCTAGACTCCTATTTGTGAAGCCAGATAATTTTGTGTAAAGTTTTTTTCAATGGAAATTTCTCTATCGGATATTCTATTGATGAGTCATGAGACTCACATACCTTTCATAACACAGCGAATGAATAATCAGCACACTGATCATTGCTGCAGCCTGTGGAAATTTGAATTCATTTCTGTGGCGCAGAACTGCAGAGACAGCTCTGTGTATGACGCATTTTGTTTTCTTCACAATACTGCATGATTTTTCTCTTATCAATGCAATTTTGTGATCCAATCAGACTTGCAATTTTGTGATCCAATCATACCGATATTTACCATGCATGTGGATACCATGTGGATATCATCGTTTTCTATTGAGCCATTGTGGAAAAGAATTGAATTTTCTCCTGGGTTGGAAGCCTAGGGGCCCGGTTTGTATTCAATGTCCCTCTGTCATTGTGTTTCCTTCAACATCGAGTCCCGGGAGAGTCCCTGTTTCAGGAGAGTCCCGGTTTCAGGGAGAGTCTCGAGTCCCGAGAGAGTCCCGGTTTCAGGAGAGTCCCAGTTTTAGGGAGAGGATCTGAGGTGAAGCATATGACTCCTTCAACATCAAGTATATTGGAGCGAGAGTGTCTCAGGTGAAGCCAGAAGGATGGTAATCGTGTCGCGTAAATTTGCTTGTATCGAGCGAGAGACGTCTGACGATTGAAGCAGGAATAGAGCGAAATAGAGCGAGAGAGGCGATCTTCAAGTTGGAACCTTTTATACAGATTGGATTTATTTTTTATTTGGTATCACATTCAATGAAATTTCAAAAGGGATTTTGGATTTTGACTGTACATTGTACAGTACAAGCTACAACTACCCAACAGGGTTGCAAACTTTCACAATAGCTTGAGGCTTTCAAGACTCAGATTTTTCTCAGAGGACTCAACGCAGACTATTCAGATTCTGAATCAGAATCCAAGATGCAAAATAACGGCACCACTACAGCCCGAGCAGTCATGTCTTCTCCAGACAGCCCGCAGCCTCCTGATCCCGATCCCGAACCGATTTCCCTCGAGCATATGACTACTAGACTCGAACGAACGAAACGACTGCTTGCGGACTCCCAGAACACTATCAGGGGTCATGAACTGAATGCTGAGTGCTTCCGAAGAGAGGCAGAGACCCGAGACGGCGTGATTTCCGGATTAGCAGCAGAAAGAGAGAGATTGAGGGAACTGCTGACTGCGCGGAACGAAATGATGGCGCATTTGAGGCAAAACAATTTAGCTGCCAAAGAACATGTGAAGGATTTCGATGCGGCTGTCGAGGAAAAGACGAAAGCGCTTCGAAATAGAACGGAAACACAGGATGAGACGATTCGAACATTGGAGGAAGAATTGAACGTTGCAAAGGAAGAGGTGAAAACAGTGAAGGAAGAGGTGAAAACAACGAAAGAAGACGCGAAAAATCTGGAACAACGGTATGAAAATGCGTTGGGATATCTGATGCAAAAACGCGAGGCGGATAGTACCGGGAATCAACAGAAGGAGCGGAACGAAACCGAGGGGAATACCAGGAATCAACAGAAGGACCGGCATCAAAAAGAGGTCGAGAGTGCGCTGAAACTACTGAAAGAAGGATATGTAACCGAATTGGATATTCTGAAACACCAGAAGGAGCGGCATGAAAAAGAGGTCGAAAGTGCTCTGAAACAACAGCAGGAACGGCATCAAAAGGAGATGGATGCTTTGACAGAAAAGTACGAAGAACAAGAGCATATCCTTTTTGAACACATTGGTCGTAAGATTAATAAAATCAACGAGCTGAAAAATGGGAGGGATGAGACGGACATGACAGTGACGGATGAGACAGGCATGACAGTGACGGATGAGACAGGCATGACAGTTGCAGAACAGAGACTGCGAGATAGAATCGACGAGAAAGACAGGACAATCCGTGAGCTACTAGACAGAAGCGACGAAAAAGACAGGATTGAGGAAGAAAAACATACGCGCAACAACGAAATGCTCTCCGGAATGCTAGATGAAATTGATGGCCTCAGAAAGCATCTCAAAGAGGAAAAGCAAAGGCATCAGGCTACAATCGACGCCAGAGAAAAGACGTTAGACGAGCAAAGGGAAACGTGTCGAGCTACAATCGACGCCAAAGAAAGGATGCTAGACGAACAAAAGGCAGTGTATGAAGCTAGAATCGAGGACAAAGACAGGATGTTAGACGAAGAAAAGCAAAGGCATCAGGCTATAATCGACGCCAAAGAACGGATGCTAGACGAACAAGAGAAACATCACCAAGCTAGAATCGACGGCAGAGACAGGATGCTAGACCAACAACAGGAATGGCATGAAGCTAGAATGGATGCTCAAGAGCGGATGTTAGACGAACAAAAGAAACAGTATCAAGCTATAATCGACGTCAATGAAAGGATGATAGACGACCAAAAAGAAAAACTGAAGAGCCAAGAAGATGAGATCAAAGAGTTGCAAGGTGCACTCGAAAAGTTGCAAGATGACAATATTACTGTGCGAGGAAAAACAATGGAAATTCGGAGGAACAATGACCACAACACGGATATGTCCGGGTTTCCCTCGAGCGAGAATGGGCAGAAAACGATCGAGAGAGATTTTCTCAAAACGATCGACGCTAGATTTGACGATAGATTTGTTCACAAATCTCGGCTTGACGAAAGTCTAGAGCGGGAGTTGATCGAATGGGCCGACAGAAATTGTGATAATTACAGAAATTGCGATGATTACGACGTTATTGGAAATTGTGATGATTATGACGTCACTGGAAATTATGATGCTTCGAATGCCTGTACCGGCGGTAGAGGGGTCAATCGTGCTGACGTGGGAAGTGGATGGAGGATTGGGAGTGGGGGATCCGGAAGTTCGAATGACACTGTGTTGCGGTCAGGATACGCGAATCAAACTGGAATTGGAGGTAGAGGTGCCAATCAAACTGGGAGTATTGGAAGAAGAGGTGCCAATCAAACTGGGAGTATTGGAGGTAGAGGTGCGAATGAAGCTGGTATGGGCCGTACAGGGGGGAAGCATGCTGGATCTTCGGGAGCTGATGGGAAAACTAAGCTTCGGCAAAGCAGGTGAGGACTTTGATATCGGCTAAGTATGAAGTTGTACGGGAGTGAATGAATCTAGACTACTCATGAGTCATTTTTTTTGTTTTTAAAATACATGGGCGCTGACGTTTTTTTGAAATACATGGAGAACATTTTTGAAATGGACGGGCAAAAGCAGAATTATCAACATGATGATTGTCGCCGTCAGGTCACAGATCAATAAATGAAATGTCATTTACAATTTTGAATTACAATTTTGAAACTCATGGAGCCTAGGCATTCAGATGCAACGTCTAAGTTTGCCAGTTTTCAAGCAGAAGCATTCCAATGGCAATGTCGCGAGATTTTCTCTTTTCTCCTCGTCTCCTTTGTCTTGTGAGTGTGGTCATAAAGTGCGAAATAAATTTTAAGCAAATTGAAATGAAAAAGATTTCGAGTATTCGAAAAATATATTTCAAGTGAAAATGATTCTTGATACAAGTGTCTTCGCAAGAGGAGGCGATCGTCGAAAGTGTGAATATGATGTTTCCAGTGTTTCATGTAATTCAATCATGGAGATTCAGAGAGTGCCGCCATGAATCCATTGAGTGTGACAGTGCCAGTGGCAATAATTTCTGAGATGAGGGATCATCCCATAGAGCGAGAGTGGCCCATAGAGCGAGAGTGTCCCATAGAGCGAGAGTGGTCTCCAATTCGTTTTCCGGTTTTCCATTCCTTGCGTCGGTCTGGTAACAATCTGGAAAAAATAACAATCATTGGAAAAGTTTCCGCGATCGTCCTTGAAAAGCGATCTCATACAATGAGAAGAAATATGTTCAGAAGTGCGATTCTGATTCCTGCCGTTTGAAGATCGATCAGACTTTCAGGATCGCGAATTAGACGCAGGATTCAGGAATATCATCCATTTCAAATCTCCCCCGATAAAAATTAGAATCTGCACAATATTTAGTCTCCGGATTCCCCACCACCTACAGACAGTTTTTCCTACCTAATCATTATCTCAAATAAAAAATGCCGTCCGCATCATCGCAATCGCCGTTTATTCTGAATACGAGACCTACACCAAATCCTTTCAACGATTCCCCTGAGGCGGATCCCGAACCGTTCACCTACGACGGGCTTGTGGCCGAGCTGAAGAAATGCCGACGAGAGCTACAGACATCCAAAACAGATTTGCAGTCGACCCGAACAGAGCTCCAGACAACGAAAACAGATTTGCAGGCAACGCAAACAGATTTACAGAGAACCACAAACAGCTTGGATTTTACCATAGGAGAATTAGCGAGAGTCGAAACTGATTTGGAGACGACGCAAAATAAGCTCGAAACTAAAGAAGAAGAGCTCGAAACTAAAGAAGAAGAGCTCCAGCGCGCCAAAAGGGCCTTGCAGGTGACGAAACGAGACTTGCACAGCACCTATTGCGGACGAGATGTAGCAGCCACGAAACAGGAGTTGAAAAAGTGTCGCAGAGAATTGCAGAACTGTAAACAAGAAAACGAAGTTCTGGAAGAGGACAAGGAACGGTTGGAGAGCGAGAAAATCGATTTGCGACGCGAGAATTTGGATCTGCAGGATCAACTCGATACCCTTCACAGAAATCAAGCGCAGTGCTCCAATTGCGAAGCCGAAAAACACAGAAACGACTGGCTATTGAGAAAACTGCAGGACCATGAAGAACAAGATGAAGAACAAAAGGAAGAATTGAAAGCCGCAAAGGAAGAATTGAAAACTGCAAAAGAAGAGGTGAAAACCGCTAGGGAAGAGGCGAGGAATCAGCAAGATAAGTATGACAAGGAGCTGGACGATATGAAAAAGCAGTATGAAAAGGAGCTGGACGACATGAAAAAACGGTATGAAAAGGAGATTACGACACTGGATCAGCAGCATTTAAATACGCTGGACCTTCTTGACAGCTATGTGGAGGATTTTAATGAACAAAAAAAAGAGCTTCAAGAACGAAAGAAAACCCATGAAGACCACATCGACAACCTGCAAAGACGACATGCAGATCAGGTACAGAACCTAAAACAACAGGTGAAAACAAAGGAACATGCGCTTATGAATGCGAAAGAGGAAAGGAGACTGGTAGAGCAGAGACTTGCGGGGCACGAGGCCAAACAAATAAGATACAGAGCAATTGTGGCGAAACACAAGACGAGACCGGAGAAAATCATAGCGAAACTCCCGGATGATGAATTGACGGCCTACACCGCGAAGAATGCAACTCCGGAAGCGCGAGGTAAAAAGAATACAACTCCGGAAGCACAAGTTCGAGAATACCATTCCGGCAAAAAGACGAACAGTTCGAATTTGAAAAAGCGCCTAGCAGATATGGAGGCGCGAGAAAAAATGGAGCTGCGATTCAATGTAGACGAATGCTTCCTCGGCGCGGCGCAAAACCTCACTAAATTGCTTGACAGAGCGTCTACTACACCGGTGAAAAAGGAAGTTCTCAAGTCTCGATGTTTTGAAGACACAATTTCTAGGTTTGTCATCGCCGATGTCGTTGCTAATCGTGGACACTCGGCTGGCAGCAGTGGCCTCAATCCTGGACACTTCCCCGCGTCCAGGAGTTCGCAGCTTCAGGACTCGCAGCTCCAAGACTCGCAGCTCCAAGACTCGCAGCTACAGGACTCGCAACTCCAGAACTCGCAGTTTCAAGACTCGCAACTACGGGACTCGCAACTACGGGACTCGCAGCTCCAGGACTCGGGGTTAAAGGCACGATTGGTAGCAAATCTGAAAAAATATCATGAAGAAACCATGCGGTGGATAGGAGAAAACTTAGAAGACTGTAAGTCTGAAAGTCTCAAGAAGGAGTACATGGAAGCGCGGGTTCGTACTTGGAGTAAAATTATAAAACTGGTTGAGGGAGGGAATTGGAGTGAAATCGTGAAAGACGTTGACGAAGGTAACTGGAGCAAAGTTATGAAGTACATTGATGAAGACAAAACTATGAAAGACATGTCAAAAAGGTCTGACAAAGACTTTGAATGTGTCTCGATTCCCACCGTCGCTAATCATGAACATTCCTCCGCAGCCGAGTTCGCGAATAGCAGGAACGACGGATCCGCGAACGACTCATCGGCTTACACGATTTCCACATGTAATATTGTCAATACAGAAGTCAACACAGAAGACGAGGTCAACCAGGCGCGACTCATTACAAAACTAAAGCAGATTTATGAGAAAGACAAGCTGGGGATACACGAGAAAGTCAAGGCTGAGAATGTCAAGAAGGTGCTGATCGAAACGGTAGAACGCAATTTGAAGACAATTATCAGATACATTGAGGAACTCCCTCAGAAAGGATGGAATCGGAGCGAAATTATGAAATTCATTGCTGACAGAGATTTCGATCTTCACAAAATTACGAGTTGCAATGCAACTCCGATATTACTCGATCAGCGAGTGAAGGGGTGGATGGAAAAGCACTTTCCGACGGACCATGTTAAAAACGAACCTCGCTTGATGAGGAATCTTAACGCTGGTATCAGCAATCATGGACACTCCTCCGCAGTCGAGACCGCTCGTAGGCCCAACGACTTCGCGAGTAGCAAGAACGACTCCGCGGGTTCCACGAATTACACATCGAATTACAAATGTAATGTTGTCAATACAGAAGATGTTGTCAATACAGAAGATACCCAGGCTCAAATTATGAAAAAGCTGCAGCAGATATTTGAAGACGACAAAATGTGGATCGTCGAGAATGTGAAGTCTGACAAAATCAAAAAACAGCTGATCGAAACGGAGGAGCGCAATTTTAGCAAAATTATGCAATACATAAAAAATCTCCCTGAAAAATACATTGAAAAAAAATGGAGCGAAATGACGAAGTACAGGGCTGACAGAGGGTTGTCGGTTGTGGATCTTGTTGACAAAATTACGAAATACATTGCAGCAGGAATGGATCTTGACGAAATAACGAGATACATTGCGTCAGGGTTGGATCTTGACGAAATAACGAGATACATTGCGATAGGGTTGGATCTTGACTTCATGGCGAAAGACAATGCCAGAGGGTCAGAATTTGCAACTGCAGCTGGGCATTTTGACGGGACAGAGGAGTTACTCGATCAGCGAGTGAAGGGGTGGATGGAAAAAAACTTCCCGACCGAGCGCGTTGATAATCATAATCTTAACGCTAGTAGCAGCAATAGGTTTCTCAGCAATAGGCTTCTCAGCAATAGGAATGGCATCAACAATAGTAACGGCATCGGCAATCCACTGCTTCTGACGGCACTTTCGGATTTGGTATTCCACAGCAACAATCGATCAGATAGCGGTAATGTCAACGCTATTTTGGAATCTACGGCAAGTCAGCCAACACGACGCAGCTCCATTCGGGGAACCGCAATGCGCCCAAAAAACAACGGTAGAAATCCAACGCAGGCTGCTGCTACCCAAGGGAATTTCAATCCGACACAGGCTGCTGCTATGCAAGGCAATGTCAATGTGCAAAATACTGGGCAACGAAATGTCAATGTGCAAAATACAAGTATGCGAAATCCAAATACGCAAAATCCAACGCAAGATACGACCCCCAATGTTATTCAGGCAAACATCGGTGTAACTCAGGCAAACACGAGCGCAACTCAGGCGAACATGAATGTAACTCAGGCGGTTCCCTCAGCAGATACACTCATGAATTTGCTAAAAAATCGAAAAATGCAAACCGAGAATCAAGAAGCTCAATCCACGCAGGCAAAGCCTCCAGCACCTACGTCACAGATAGCTCATGCGTCACAGCATAGTGTAGCGCAAATGAATCCACAATCATTTCGGTTAGACTATGTTCCGGAGCCCTATCCTCGAGTATGTACCGAGTTGCGGGGCAACGCCATAGCGAATTATAAAGCCATATCACAGTCCAACGCCACGGCATCACAGTCCACCGCCCCGAAATCACAGGTTAACAATCGATTTGTTATAGGCGGAATGCCTGGCAGTGAAACTCCACATCGTGAAGGGGGAAGCGAAGGGTACATTCCTGGTCCTACGAAACGAGGTGTACCGCCAAGTCCACACCCGGATAGGGCGCGACATGGTCGGGAGTTGTGCAAGCGGCGTTAGTCGCGCATATCTTATGTATTGGAGAGCGCCTTTTTGTAGAGTTTTTTTATCCTGATGAGTCGAATTTTGTGTCTAATTTCTAAATGAGATCTTTTTCTCCAAAGTCAAAGTTTGAAAGTTACTATTCTGAATTTACGATTAGCGATCGCAAGAATACTCAGTACTGACAGATTTATTCATATTCACAGATATATTCATAGCATATTCCAATTTTGTATGCATTGATATGAGATCAGATGCATTTTTGTGAGATCATGAAAGTGCAACAGTATGAGTCCATTACTTTTTTTCTAAGTTGTATAGTGGTCAATTTTCGCATTCTCCAAATGAAAAACGCATTGTCTGACATCTCGCGACGTACGGTTTCTCTCGAGATTTCATGATCGGGTCAGCCTTTAAGTTGAACATATGGACACCAAAAATATTTTTTTATGAACATGGCTGGCGCTATTACGCTAATTCTTTATGAACATGGATGGCGCGCCGCGCGATTCCAAATTCCGGGACGGTTGCAGTGATATGCTCTGAGATTTTTGATTGCATCACCTGAGTGACGTCGTTCAGAATCAGTTCTTTCACGCCGTCACACAGTGCCAGTGGCAGTTCGACGTTAGATTCAAACTGTGACGTCATTTGGGTCAGATTCATACGCAGGATTATTTATGAGGGACAGGCTGTCCCAAACTTCGAAGTCACGTCTTAGTCAACATTCAACGGAGATGGTGCGAGTCTGATTCAGATTGCCTTTGTCCTGGAATCATGCGCCAAAGAGTGTGTGATACTATTTTTTCAAAAATTGTGGTCAAAATTATTCAATTGGTTTTGAAACTCAATTGGTCAAATTTGGAACCCCATTGATAATCCAAAGATCCAAAGAGTGTTGAACAAATTGATTTTTTTTTTTTTTGAATGTGATATTGAAGCATCAAGATGCCAAGCACCAACTACATTTCTCGACCGCCAAGCTTGCGGAATCGGTCCAAATCCCCGCGTATTCGGTCTAAATCCGTCAGCTTCGCATCGCCGCTCAACGAGTCCGATTCCGATCGAAAACGGAACAACAGTTTGTCATTAGTCGATTTGATTCCGAAAGCCAGTTTCTCATCGGTAGATCTGATTCCGAAAGATTGGGCTCCGAAACACTCGACTCCGAAAGATTCGGCTCCCAAAGACTCGATTCCGAAAGATTCGGCTTTGAGAGCCAGTTTCTCATCGGTTGATCTGATTCCGAATGACGCGACTCCGAAAGATTCGGCTCCCAAAGACTCGATTCCGAAAGACTCGACTCCGAAATCCAGCTCCCCATCGGTTGATTCGCTTCCGAAAGCCAGCTCCTCATTTGTCGACTTGATTCCCACGACAAATTCGCTTCCGAAAGCAAGTAGTTTACCACCCGCAAGCAACAGCGCGCCGTCTATTTTGTTTCCGGTTTTATCACCACGATCTCGGCGAGATTCAGTTCTACCAGGGCCCACGGCCATATCGAATAACGATTGTTCTGAGTGCTCGTTGACCTATACAATCACAAAATTGGAGAGAGAACTCCGGAAAAAAGACAGGCTGCTGGAAAATGAACGCAACCACAGCGCCGAGCTGAGCCGTGTTTTAGCGGAGACGATATCTGCGAACCGCGATGTCCGCCGAACGATATCTGCGAACCACGATGTCACTCGAACGATATCTGCGAACCGCGACGAAACGACGAACCGCGATGAAACGATATTCACGAACCGCGATGAAACGACATTCACGAACCGAAATCAATCAGAGACGAACCGTTGTGAAACGGAACTCGATGTATCGCTTTGGAACCGTATGACTATTGCAGCGAACACTAACAACAGCAATATATCGAATGTAGACAGCAATGTATCGAATGCGATCCGCGGGGAAAGCCGCGATGAACCAGACGCAGAAACTGCAGAAGCGGAAACTGAAATAAATGCAGAAACCAGGCAGGCACTGAATGAAGCCAGGGAAATACAGCGTGACGCACTAGAGTCGCAAGGGGTGGCCATGCCTTTAGTGCATGCATTGTTCAAGGCGAAAACGAAACGCGAATCGAAGCAGGAAATTCCGGAAGGGGTCGAAACCGACGACGAAGGATATATCCTAGGACCTTCTTTCCGAAACTTCCTAGACGGCCTTTCTCGGCTGGAGTCAGGCAAATTAGACTTAGGTCAGAGAGTCGATGACTTGGAAAAGAAAGTCGCTGAGTTGGAGAAGAAAAAAGATACGTTGGAAACGGATAACGCTGACTTGGAGAAAAAAAACGAACGCTATTGGAAAAAATATTCAGACTCGAAAATGAAAAACGATGAGTTGGAAAAGAAAGTCGCGGAGTTGGAGAAGGAAGCCGAATTCTTGGAGACGGCAAACACCGTTTGGAAAGAGAAAAGCGAACGCTTGGAAAAGAAAAACGAACACTTGGACAAGACAAACTTGAATTTGACGGATGAAATTATCTGTAAACGTAATCAAATTTCGGAACTGGAACAAAAGTTGGAACAGGAAAGAGAGGAAAAGAAGACGATGAAGAGTAACTTCGAAAAAGAGCTGGAAAGTTGGAGAAAGAAAGGCTTGGAAGACAAATATAACGTCGATAAGGAAAAGACGTCAATGAAACAAGTTCTCAAGCGACGGGCTTTCGACGCTGTCTCTGAAATGATGAAGGGGGCCGGATGGAATGAAGACATGTTGAAAGACATGTTGAATACTCCAGATGGAACGAAGTGTTCTCCGCGTGCATTCAGAGGTGATTCCACACCTCTTTTTAGTCTTGATTCTCCATCCAATAGAGCGAAGCCTCCACCTGAAACAGTGACTTCTCCACCTAATAGAGGTAATCATCCGTATAATACAGGTAGTTCTCCACCGGCTAGAAACACGCCTCCGTCTGATACAGCCGATTCCCCGACTGAAAGAGCCATGTCTCCACCTAATCCAGCCACGCCTCCGTCTGATACAGCCGATTCCCCGACTGATAGAGCCTCGTCTTCACGTGATAGATCCAAGTCTCCGCGTGTGTTGGAGCTCAAGCAGTGGCTTTTGGAGAACAATGTCGCGACTACGGGTAAGACTAAGTTCTGTGATCCGAGCAAAACCGGAAAGAAAAACACTGAAGTCGACGGGGGCAGGATTAATACTGAAGTCGACAGGGGTAGGAACAACACTGAAGTCGATAGGGGTAGGACTAATACTGAAGTCGATGGGGGTAAGAACAACACAAAAGTCAATTTGACAAAGAAGACTGAATCGCTCAGCAACAATATTGATAGGGTCACATCTCCAAATCGATTCGGAATTGTAAGCAACACCTACGGCTCCGACAGGAGTAGGAGCACTCCACCCAGCAAGGACCCTGGAACACACCCAGAGACAAAAGCTGATGGTTTGGAACAGCGAGCTTCATACTCCATGCACAATCGCGCCGGAATTGTCTGGAGCAAGATTCATATTCCTCCCCTCGAAAATATTCCTCCCCTTAGCATGACGCAATTTTTACGATGTGACAGTGATCATGACAGCAATCGTGACAATTATCACATACCAGACACTGCGTATTATTCCGAATTTTATCACAATAACCTTATTGATACGCCGAGTCCGCCTGCGAGTATTGTTCACGATATTGTTCACGACACGCCGCCGCATCCCGATACGCCTCCGAGTCCGCCTATCAATGAATCTGATCAGAGTGGAATACTATCTCTCCGAGGACTCCGGCAGTAGCCTTAGGGGCAGTTTCTCCTGTTCCGACTCGCCGTCGACGTATCTATCGATATTCCTTCGTTGAAGCTTTAGTGTCCTGGTCAATTATGGACGACGCATCCATACGCACCTTTATGATTCTAAAAGTGTATTCTGATGCTTAGACCTTTATGATTATCAGTGCCTACATACGCACAAGCAGACTCTTTCAGTGTCTTCTAATTCATTGCTCACAATGATTTTTTTGAATGCATCTCATAGTTCTCTCATGACTTGCAATTTCTTTAGAAGTTCATATTGATTGAATTCAACCTCTAAATCTTGATGTCATGGTATCGTTTTTTGTCTGATTTTTTTTTTGCAGATTTATGATTATGTTCAAATTTTGATCCGCAACCATGGCATGATTAAAAACAGAGAGAAAAATAATGTGGCATAGCCATAATTGACATATAGTTATCATCTGAGTGGACGCAATTATGATGCATCTGATATCATTCAGAGAATTTACAAAGACGATTAAGTATCATTTTTGTGAAAAACGGTTGACATAAGCCTCATGGATAAAGTTCATCGGATTTGTCATTTGACTCAAATCTGATGAGACGCGAGCGCAAGTGTGTTCGGATCCGAGCGAACTTTTTTGTGAACATCAGCATATCAGGTGAGCAAATGGATTATTTTTTTCGGATTTTTTTTCAACCATGTCGATTCTGATTTTTTTTAGCCAAATGATTGATAGCGTTTCTGTCGGAGACTCGGAGTCAACAAAGCACTATCTCGCGAATTCAATTGAATGCAATTAGATAGCGCCTAGATTTAAATTGCGGTTTAGCGTCGTAGTTGTAGGATCCGAGCCTTTTATGTTCTGGATCACGTAGCATTACGGGAATTCGCCCCATTTTTGAGCTGACACAGTCGAAGCAATTGCGCCGCCGATTCTCGTCGATTCCGAAAGGTTCACAGCCGGGCATTTTTTTGCGGAAGTCCTCACATCAGGCGCGAAGGCCTGCCGTTACTTTTTTTCTGCTTTTTTTTCGGTCCTGATTCATCGCGATCAGGTCGATGGCGATTCTTTTCAAATCTATTCTTGGCTATCATTTCTTCACATCCATGCGATTTTTTGTGGACGTCTTCATATGTGACAGGGGAGCAAATTGATTTTTTTTTTTGGGATAAAAGTTGCCATCTCTTCGTAATATATTCGGGCATCTTTTCACAGGATATTATAGTGTAGGTCTGAAGTTATAGTGTTGATAATTTCTCTTGACAGGCCATTGGCAGATCTTTATCAAGAATCGCGAGGTACTTTTTGAGTCGCAAGATATTTTTTGAGTCACAAGATACTTTTGATTCGCACGATTTTTTTGATTCAGTCGCAAGATATTTTCTGAGTCACATTTTGACTCAGTCGCAAGATATTTTTCACTCAGTTGCAAGAAGTTTTGACTCGCAAGATATGTTTTGACTCGCAAGATAATGCATGGCTGCTCCTGTACAGTCCACATTGAATGAAAGTCACGATGTATCATGACGAATTTCCTCGAAACTCTACAAATTCTCTCCTGATTTCTCAACTCAGCAGCCGATTGAAAAACTCATCCGACGAACTCTTTTTGTTGAATTATTTGCCACGAAATTTCTTTAAATATTTCAATTTTTGATCTGATTTGACATTGAGTCCAAAACCAATTGTGAAAATTTGAATTGATAAACTCTAGACTAAATTATTTAGACTAGGCCTAAGCCTGTCTAAGAATCATCTGAATCAGTTTGGACCTCAACGGTAACCAAACAACAGCGACTAAATTTAAAATTGAAACTCAGCAAGTCAACAGATTCAGCCTTCTACGGGTTGCTTCTTTTCATTGAATTTCATTGAAACAACAACTCCCCAAAATATGGCACTGCGCAAACAGCTTGCTGTTTCTGGATTCGCCATGGGTATGGTGGATGCCTATCAGGTCACCAAACTGATTGATGTGGAGGATCCTTGTTCGGTGGACAACAAAAAGAAATATATAAACGGGCTATTTAAACAGGCTCATTGGAATGACGCAAGTTGGTGGCCCGGGCGCGTCATGAGAGATGATTCAGTGGATATGTTGCCGGATTTCCGCCAGGGATTGGAAAGATGCCTCCAAATCAACAAGGGGCAGCCGTCACAGTGCGTGTTGTCTGATAATTCAAGATTCAATAATCAGCGTGATATTCAGCGAAAAAATTTTTGTGAGGCCATGAGAAGAGTGAAGGGCAATTGGAATTGGAAATGGTGCGTAAGAAAAGTAGAAGATAAGAATATGGGGGAAAAACTGTTCGGCCAGGATTTTAAAGCATGCATCGAAAAAAGTCCCAACAAGCAGTCGGAGTGCGTGTCTGTTGAGGGTTTTTGTGATGCCATAACAAAAGCGCAGCCTGAGTATGACTATGATGGGTGTGTAAAAAAAGTAACACCAGTTGAAATGTGGCGGGGTTTCCACCAGGAATTGATACAATGCATCGAACACAGTGTCAGTGACAGTCACAGCATTAACAAGGAGTCTGAGTGCGTGTCTGTTGAGGGTTTTTGTAATGCCATAACAAAAGGGCAGCCTGAGTATGAAAAATGTGTGAAGGATCAGGCTGTGGGAGTGTTATTCAAGATCAGAAGAATTGCCGAGAAAAAAGATGCGTTTGAGCTAGCAGAAAAAAAATGCGCTAAAATCGGCAAGAATCAGATCCCCTATCGCGCCGTGTTAGGGTCAGTGTATTCCCCCACGGATAGGATTCAAACTGATCCGCGGCTATTGGAACGAATCATCAAAACGTACATAGCTGATGCCCGTATGATCGAAGTCGCTGGTGCATGGGGGGTGATGTGATGATCCATGACAATGATAATGTGATTATTGAGTAAGGTTTCTCAACAGATTCCGTATGAGATGCGCGGGTATCTGCTGGCATTAATATATATGCTTCTGGGCCTAGACTAGAACATAGCTAGAAAGGGAGCTAGAAAGGGATTAGAATTAAGATTTCCTCCAAATTTCATTGACAATAACGGGACATCAAGCTTTCCCATCAGGCGTCCAAGCTACCCGATATAATTATTATCCGAAAGTCATGTGTGTCTGTTAGTTTGGTATTCTCCGAGTAGTCACAGCGATTTGTGACTATGCCGATAGTCACAGTGCTGTTTTGAATATCTTGAGTATCTCGCGAGAGGTGACAAAAAACGAACGAAGCCTATTACACAAATAGGCTGTAATAAGAATGCTTCGTGAGTGTTATTATTGGGTCAGTTTTCTTCTTGGCGTAGCCTCAGGAGGCGTGTTTTGATGCATTCGCCAGCGTTCTCAGCCTCATTGACAATGTGAAGCTGAGACGTATGATCTTTTCTTGCACATTCATCGAAGTTGTGCGAAAAGATTGTTATTGGATTGAAATACGACTGGCGATTTTTTCTTGCACACTCATCGAAGTGGTGCGAAAGAATTGCTATTGAATTGAAATACGACCGGCGATTTTTTCTTGCACATTCATCGAAGTTGTGCGAAAAGATTGTTATTGGATTGAAATACGACTGGCGATCTTTTCTTGCACACTCAGCGAGGTGTTGCGAAAAGATTGCTATTGAATTGAAATACGACTGGCGATTTTTTCTTGCACACTCATCGAAGTGGTGCGAAAGAATTGCTATTGAATTGAAATACGACCGGCGATTTTTTCTTGCACACTCATCGAAGTGGTGCGAAAAGATTGCTACCGAGCTGATACTAAGCTAACTTAAAGCCAAGTATAAAGGAAGAAAAAGCTTCCTCATGTGATTTTAGATTGTTGAGATTTTCCTCTTGTGATTGTAGATTTTTGAGTCCCATAGATTATCCTCGCGTGATGTTTTTAGATTGTTGAGATTTTCCTCATGTGATTTTAGATTGTTGATTGACGTCTTCTTATGTGATTTTAGATTGTTGAGTCCCATAGATTTTCCTCGTGTGATTTTAGATAACCAGAAAAGTTGAGTCCCATAGATTTTCCTCATGTGATTTTAGATAACCAGAAAAGTTGAGTCCCATAGATTTTCCTCATGTGATTTTAGATTGTTGGGATTTTCCTTATATGATTTTGGATAATGACCGTTGAGTCCCATAGATTTTCCTCATGTGATTTTAGATTGTTAGGATTTTCCTTATATGATTTTGGATAATGACCGTTGAGTCCCATAGATTTTCCTCATGTGATTTTAGATTGTTGAGTCCCATAGATTTTCCTCATGTGATTTTAGATTGTTGAGTCCCATAGATTTTCCTCATGTGATTTTAGATAGTTGAGTCCCATAGATTTTCCTCATGTGATTTTAGACTGTTGAGTCCCATAGATTTTCCTCATGTGATTTTAGATTGTTGAGTCCCATAGATTTTTCTCATGTGATTTTAGATTGTTGAGATTTTCCTCATGTGATTTTAGATTGTTGAGATTTTCCTCATGTGATTTTAGATAACCAGAAAAGTTGAGTCCCATAGATTTTCCTCGTGTGATTTTAGATAACCAGAAAAGTTGAGTCCCATAGATTTTCCTCATGTGATTTTAGATTGTTAGGATTTTCCTTATATGATTTTGGATAATGACCGTTGAGTCCCATAGATTTTCCTCATGTGATTTTAGATTGTTGAGATTTTCCTCATGTAATTTTAGTTTGTTGAGATTTTCCTCATGTGATTTTAGATTGTTGGGATTTTCCTCATATGATTTTAGGTAATGATTGTTGAGATTTTCGTCATGTGATTTTAGATGGTTGAGATTTTCCTCATGTGATTTTACATTGGTGAATGATGATTATTTTTGAAGGTGTCTCCCAGCGTCTCATTAGGAGTTGCTGGCCGATTATTTGAGAATGTCTCACAAGGATTTGTCAAGACTCATTGTCACTCGAGTCAACCGATCGGCACACGAATCGATCAGTGTCTCATGAGGAACAATGTTGTCGGGATGTTGTCTACCGGCCGTCATCTGTTTCATTCAGAGTCATATTAAAAATGATATCTATAGTATTGGAATTTGACGACTGGTAAATCCCAATGATTGTCTGCGGCGGCCATGGTGATGTGGATCTGTGAGCTCAGTCTGTGGAGATTCTTCGCAAAATCATTCTGGAGACAACACCGGTAAAATATTTCGTTGTGAATCACCAAGATTCACAAACGGATATTACAAATCAAGTGCCTGCCCATCATTCCGATGTCGGCAATGAGAACACAAATTTTAATTTGCTAAATTACCTGCCCATCATTCTGATGTCGGCAAAATCTGATTTCAAATATTATTTGCCCGCCGGTCTCTAAATTCTGAAGTCGGCGAATTTAGATTCAGTTTCATAGATAGACTGCGTCTATCTATGTCCCACCTGTTGGCTGGTATTGATATGTGCAGACTGTGAATTCTTTACCGGGTAGAGAAATCGCGCGGCGTCTGTGTATATCAATGCAGCAAAAAGCCCTCAGGTGCGAACTCTGGCGAATCACTGTCCTCATGACATTGATTCTAAAGACTCTACCGCTGTCTCTACTCTCTACCGTTTCCGGGCATTTGTTGGCGTGATCCATGGAAAGCTGCGCACGACAGCGCTGAGTCTTCGCCTTCCATTGTCTTCCTTGTTATAGGCTATCTTCCAGATTGGAGATTGTCATTGGAAGGAGTTGCGATCTGTTGACAAAAACGCCCGGGAAAGAGTTGAGAGAGTTGACTCTGAGAGGCTCGAGTCTTCGCCTTCCATGTGTTGGCATGCTGTAGATTCAATCGACGACTCGGTCATAGTCCGGAAAAGAGTTCCGAGATTTGCCTTCCATAATGATATGGTGGCGTGCCATTGTAACATGTCATTGACTGGAGTCATTCGATATTAGTCGGGAAAAGAGTTCCGAGATTTGCCTTCCATGTGTTGGCATCACAACAATTGAAGACGAGCGAGCTCCTCCGGCACATTCATCGAGGTGGTGCCGTTGCGAATGATTCTCAATAGGTTAGCTTTTATGTATTGTTTTGTGTTCGTGTCATTTTCGATGTGGCCAATCAATTGTTAAGGGTTGGCCTGATGGCCGGCAGGAAAATTTCTATAATATCTGGGAGCCTGGGGGCGGTGTTTGTATAGGTTTCCCCCCTCGGACACGTACGCCCCGTCCCAGTGCTCTTGTTTGAGGAATGACGTATGTTATAGGGTGGATGAGGTGTCTTCATTGGGCTGAGTTGAGCATCGTGATCAGGTCGATGGCGGTTCTTTTCAAGTCTATTCCTGAGTGCCATTCCTTCATATCCATGCGATTTCTTTGTGGATGCCATCGTATCAGGTGGGTGCATTGGGCGCAATGCCAATTTTTGTTCGGATTTAAAGTCTGGCTTTTGTTAGCCAGTATCAACAGTCGTTCCAGCGGCTGAATTTGTGGCGTTTGCATAAATAGGAAGGAGGGGCTCGATTAAGTTTGGACGATTTCCCGAGTGCGGGAATTCGTAGCATTTCCATTTTTCGAGTCACTGTCTTTCCATAAATTTTTTTCGCAACTTCCGAAAGTTAGCAGATGACGAAAAAAATCATTATCGATTTCGCCTGAAGTTGCGACTCCATAATGTCAAGAATCCAACGAGATAGCTACGATTCTATTTCGTGTGGTTTATGGTTTGCGAGATTTTCGCAGGATTCTTCTGCGAGATCCTTGAGAACGTCATGGTGTAACGTTCGTCTTTTGCGGAAGTTCTTGCCGATGATATTTGCAAGAATCCAAAGCGTTGGTCTTGTTTCTGCATCTGTCGCAGCTCGTCGCGTCGTCGCAGGTAATATTAGGTGGATCAGAATTCCGCCCCTCTGGACGTCATTCATCGCGATTCAAATTTTGCTCGTTTTCGATATTATTCTTTGTTTTGCCAGAATCTAGAGCGACGAGTATGGCGATTCTTTTGGAATCTATATAGTTGCGGGCTATCATTGACACGCGCAAGATGTGAATTTGTAATCATTATCAGGCGGCGCCCTGGGCCGTCTCAAAAAAAAAAGATACTTTTTGAGTCGCAAGATATTTTTAAGTTTTTGAGTCGCAAGATACTTTTTTGAGTCGCAAGATACTTTTTTGAGTCGCAAGATACTTTTTTGAGTCGCAAGATACTTAAGTTTTTTGAGTCGCAAGATACTTTTTTGAGTCGCAAGATACTTTTTTGAGTCGCAAGATACTTTTTTGAGTCGCAAGATACTTTTTTGAGTCGCAAGATACTTTTTTGAGTCGCAAGATACTTTTTTGAGTCGCAAGATACTTTTTTGAGTCGCAAGATACTTTTTTGAGTCGCAAGATAGTAATACTTTTTGAGTCGCAAGATACTTTTTGAGTCGCAAGATACTTTTTTGAGTCGCAAGATACTTTTTTGAGTCGCAAGATACTTTTTGAGTCGCAAGATACTTTTTGAGTCGCAAGATACTTTTTGCGAATTTGTAATCAGGCCCTGGGCCGTGCAAAAAAAATAAATTTAAAGATAAAGATTTAAATTTTTTTGAGTCACCGCGTAAGACTTTTTTCACTTATGTTGCAAGAAGTTTTGACTCGCAAGATATTGCATGGCTGTTCCTGTAGTAACAGTTACATTGAATGAAAGTCACGAATCTGTATCATAATGAATTTCCTCGAAGCTCTACAAATTCTCTCATTGACATTGTTTCCTCAACCCAGCAGGCGATTGCAAAACTCATCCACCGAGTTGAATTTTGTTTAATTATTTTTCAGTGTCAGCCACAATTGTTAATCTGATTCATATGATTGAGTCCAAAACCAATTGTGAAAATTTGGATTGATAAACTCTAGATTTCATTGTATCTAGACGTCATTCAGACTTGGCCTGAGCCTGTCTCAGAATCAGCTTGGACCTCAACGGTAATACTAACCAAACAACAGCGACTAAATTTAAAATTGAAACTCAGCAAGTCAACAGATTCAGCCTTCTACGGGTTGTCTCTTCTCATTGAATTTCATTGAAACAACAACTCCCCAAAATATGGCTCTACGCAAACAGCTGGCTGCTATTGGATTCGCCATGGGTATGGTGGATGCCTATCAGCTCATCGGGAACTTGCCAGTGCCCGACGATGCTACACGTCTCGCCACAACAAAACTTAAAGACCAAGTAAAAGAAGAGGAAATGCGGCGGAATTGCCGCCTGAATTCGAAAGAATGCATGGAACAAAGTCCCAGCAACCAGTCTCCTTCGGTGCTTTATACCTCGTCCCAGCAACCAGTCTCCTTCGGTGTTTTTTACCTCGTCCCTCATAATTATCCTAGCCATTTTTACTAGTCCATGCCCAGAAGCATATATATTAATGCCAGCAGATACCCGCGCCACTCATGCGGATTCTGTTGAGAAACCTTACTCAATAGTCACATGATCATTTTCATGGATCATCACATCATCACCCAGGCAGTGACTTCGATACTATCTGGACCCAGCCTTTGTTATCAAGAGTCCAAGCTACCAGATGGCGTCCGAAAGTCACGTGTGTCTGTTTGGTAAAGTGTGTCTGTTAGTTTGGTATTCTCCGAGTATTCACAGCGACTTGTGACTATGCCGATAGTCACAGTCCGGTTTTGAATATCTCGAGTATCTCGTGGTAGGTGACAAAAAACGAACGAAGCCTATTACGCAAATAGGTTGTAATAAGTATTATTGGGTCAGTCTTCTTGAGTGAGTGTTATTATTGGGTCAGTTTTCTTGAGTGAGTGTTATTATTGGGTCAGTTTTCTTCTTGGCGTAGCCTCGGTAGGCATGCTATGATATGTCATTCGCCAGCTGAGCGCTCTCATTGACAATGTCAATGTGAAGGCTAGCTGAGACGTACGATCTTTTCTTGTACACTCACCGAGGTGTTGCGAAAAGATTGCTATTGAATTGATTCTTGAAATACGATTGGCGGTTTTTGTTGCACACTCATCGAAGTGGTGCGAAAAGATTGCTACCGAGCTGATACTAAACTAAGGTCAAGTATAAAGTAAGAAAAAGCTTCCTCATGTGATTTTAGATTATTGAGTCCCATAGATTTTCCTCATGTGATTTTAGATAACCAGAAAAGTTGAGTCCCATAGATTTTCCTCATGTGATTTTAGATTGTTGAGATTTTCCTCATGTGATTTTAGGTAATGACCGTTGAGTCCCATAGATTTTCCTCATATGATTTTAGATTGTTGAGATTTTCCTCATATGATTTTGGATAATGACCGTTGAGTCCCATAGATTTTCCTCATATGATTTTAGACTGTTGAGATTTTCCTCATATGATTTTGGATAATGACCGTTGAGTCCCATAGATTTTCCTCATATGATTTTAGATTGTTGAGATTTTCCTCATATGATTTTGGATAATGACCGTTGAGTCCCATAGATTTTCATCATATGATTTTAGATTGTTGAGATTTTCCTCATGTGATTTTACATTGGTGAATGATGATTATTTTCGAAGGTGTCTCACTAGGAGTAGCTGGCCGATTATTTGATAATGTCTCACACGGATTTGCCAACCGATCGGCACACGAATCGATCAGTGTCTCATGGGGAGCAATGTTGTCGGGACGTTGTCGAGGAGTTGTCAACCGGCCGTCATCTGTTTCATTTAGAGTCATAAAAATGATATCTATTGGAATTTGACGATTGGCAAATCCCAATGACTGTCTATTTATGCGGCGGCCATTGTGATGTGGATCGATTCTGTGAGTCTCAGTCTGTGGATATTCTTCACGAAACTATTCTGGAGACAACACCGGTAAGATATTTCGTCGTGAATCATTCACAAACCGCGGTTATTGTGGAGACAAATCAAGTGCCTGCCCATCAACTCCGATGTCGGCAATATTAAACCGAAATTTTAATTTGCTAAATTACCTGCCCATCATTCTGATGTCGGCAAAATCTGATTTGCCTGCCGGTCTCTAAATTTTGAAGTCGGCGAATTTAGATTCGGTTTCATAGATAGACGAAGTCTATCTATGTCCCACCTGTTGGCTGGTATTGATATGTGCAGATTGTGAATTCTTTACCGGGTAGAGAAATCGCGCGGCGTCTGTATATACCAATGCAGCAAAAAGCCCTCAGGTGCGAGCTCTGGCGAATCGCTGTCCTCATGACATTGATTCTAAAGACTCTAGTGTTGTCTCTACTCTCAGAGAGTCTCTCTACCGTTTCCGGGTATTTGTTGGCGTGATCCATGGAAAGCTGCGAACGACAGCGCTGATTCTTCGCCTAGGCTTCCATTGTCTTCCTTATTGTAGGCTTCTGGAGATTGTCATTGGAAGACGGTCTGTTGACAAAAACGCCCGGGAAACAGTTGAGAGACTCTTCGCATATGATTCCATGTGTTGGCATGGTGTACATTTGACATTCGACGACTCGGTCATAGTCCGGAAAAGAGTTCCAAGATTTTAGTGCCTTCCATACAATTGAATGGCATTATAACATGATTGGAGTCGTTCGATATTAGTCCGGAAAAGA
>Ga0099797_100304_pt1 | contig 32422 bp, 30 predicted proteins | sample Uncmet_Sort48C_1_FD_89871 | JGI IMG/M metagenome (GOLD analysis project Ga0099797, IMG submission 89871) | Marine eukaryotic communities from CALCOFI LINE 67, Pacific Ocean - C012_Sort48C_1 | ecosystem: Environmental > Aquatic > Marine > Oceanic | place: Pacific Ocean: Monterey Bay | collected... | reverse complement strand
GAGAAATAAAAGATGGATTAAATACTGATTTTGGTTATGCAAAAATGCCAGCACCATATCAAGTTAGCGATGTTTGGAAGCATGCTGATAATACAATACAAGGTTCTGTAGGAAAAGTATTATCGGGTTCGACTGAGACATTAGAAGACCATGTAGATATAAAAATAGATGAATGTTTAGATAAATGTAATAATAATAATGAATGTTCTGGAGCAACATTTAATCCCAAAAAGGATAATGGTTTATCAGCATGTTGGTTAAGAAAAGGAAGAGGTCAATTAGAAGATGGATTATATTCAGATTTTGGATATAAAAAACAACAGGTTTGTGACCGTAAAGTCACTGCTGAGCGAGTCCAGCAATCCAATGGGTGGGGGTTGGACCTAAAATTCAAATGTGGTGATACTGAAGTAAATATTGGAAGCTCATCTGGAAATAATTCAAAAACTTCATCCGCTTCTTACAGTCTATTAGAGAACTCATGTCCAACACGTGTAGATAAGAGCAACTGGTCAAACAGTGAACAATATGGTGATTGGTTTGATATTACTGTATCAGATTGTTTACAAAAATCCGAAAATCCGGTAGTTCCAGATTGTAACCCTTGTAATAAAGCTCTTTCAGAATTTACAGGTGGTGGGAGATGGACTGGAATGGGTGCTGGGGGATACCGCACAAATTCTTTTACAATACCTAATTTCACATCAAAAATATTTTTAAGTTATGAATTTAAAATAATAGATCAGGGTTCATGCCACAACCCCTACAGTAATCCTACATCTGGTCATTTAGTGTTAATAAATATAACAAAAAATTCGGAACATTATATAAAAAGATCAGCCAGTGGTAAGTGTGGCAACGTTTATAGAGATGAAAAGGATATAACAGATTTTGTTAGTCCAGGAGACGAAGTTAAGTTAAAGTTTAAAACAGGAAGATGGAAGATGGGTCATTCGCTAACATGGAATTACTGGAAAGATATACATTTAGAATTTGACTAATAGATTTTAGTTTAGATAATAAATAATCATAAAAATTATTTATTTTCATATATTATATATAATGGTATTTGGACAGTTATGTGCACCAGCACTAATTTATATAGTGTTTTCAATTACACAAATTACAATGGATAGTTTGAAAGGAATGTATAATGTAGCATTTGTGAAATTATTTATTTCACTTTTGTTTACAATATTACTTAATCATTTATGTCAAAGGGGTTTAGGAATAATATCCTGGGTAATAGTGTTTATTCCATTTATGTTAATGTCATTAATTACAGCATTATTGATTGTATTACTTGGAATAGATGCACAAACCGGAAAACTTAAAACACAATCGGATGATGTAGAGCCTCCAAAAGAATTAGATGCTAGAGAAAAAGCTATAGCAAATTATGGAATGAATCGCTCCAAAGAGGATTATTTAAAAAGATTGAAGGAATTAGGATATATGAAGTTAAATGAAAGAGCTGGACAAAATGTAATTAATCCATCACATAATAATTTATATGATAGCACTGAGTCTAAAAGTGAATATCAGCTTGTAAAGAGTGGTAGTTCTCGAAATAAAATAAAAACAAAGATTTTGGCAGAAGAAATTTATATGTTAATTAAAAAAAAAATTTCAAATAATGAAATAAGATTGGAAAAAGATTTAGGTGGTAAGGTAAAAAAAATGGTAATTGAAAATTGTGATACATCAATCGATTTAATATATCAAGATTTACACTATAGGTTATCTAAGATATATGGTGTATATGATATGGAAGATGACAAACATGAAGATGAAATTAAAAAAGCCTTAAACGATATTTCAAATTGGGGAGTATTAAGAAATATTGAAGGTAATACAGTATTATCGGATGAAATGAATATTGAATCACTCAGGGAATATACCGATAATATGGTTTCTTCTGATTCTAAATGGGTAGATACTGTAATGAGTAATTATAAAAGAAAAGTATCTTCTAATTATGAAACACGTTGTGAAAAGATACAAGTAAAAATAAATAATTATGCTGCCGAAAATAACATAGATTTTAGTGATATACTAAAAAATGATGGAGAATCGATGTATAATGAAGCATATGAAGATGCTTATACAACAGCAATATCAGGTGTTGGAGAACTTTGGAGTAGAAGACCTACCCAGCAGCAAAATCGGCAATATACAGATTTACCCAAAACCGCAGAAACTACTACTAATAAATGCACTGGAGGAGCAGCGAGCTCTACTGGTCCATCAGCACCATGTAAAACAGGTAAATGTTATGGTGTAGGTGAAAGATGTGCAACCAATCAGGTTTGTGGTTCAGGTTGTTGTGATGATTATAAATGTATGTATTATGATATAAATGCATCAGCACCAGCAGCACCAGCAGCGCCAGCAGCACCAGCAGCGCCAGCAGCACCAGCAACACCAGCAACACCAGCAGCACCAGCACCAGCAGAAGCTTCAACAGTTTTATGTAGACGCAAAGTCACTGCTAAGCGAACAGATTCTTCCGGAGGATGGGGTATGGATCTAAGTTTCAAATGTGGTGATACTGAAGTAAAAATTGGAAGCTCTCCTGGAAATAATTCAAAAATTTCACCCGCTGCTTACAGTCTATCAGACAACTCCTGTCCAACAAGTGTAAATAAGGATAATTGGTCAGGGCGTCATCCTTCCAATAGGCCGACACAATATCCAGACGAATTTAATATTACTGTTTCAGATTGTATTTCAGAGCAATAATAAATAATAGTAAATGTTAACATTATATGGAAAAAGGCAAGAATTGTTAATAAATCAAAAAAAAAATAATTTTATAATTTAATTATATATGAAATTATTTGTTTTAGCATTAATTATACTTCTAATAATAGTGATATTAGAAGTAACAAACTTTTATAAGGAAGGATTAGATGTGTATTCAGAAAATTTGTTATATTTAGATTCTAAAACAAAAAATGATAATAAACATCATGGTAAATATTATGCACATTTTCTTAATAGTAATAATATAAAAAAAAATAGTCCAACTATAGAAGGTGGTTCAATTATAGGTATAAATGATACTGTTACACCTTATAGTTATAATGAAGATGGCTCTATAATAGATCCAAATGCTGCTGATTTAGAAGCAGCAAAAACGGAGGATGCAACAGCAGAAGCTACAGAACGACAGTTGTGGTATGGAACAGATGCTACATTAAAAAATAATTTTGAACAAGCTACTTTGGTTTCACCTATGTTTAAAGTTGGAGTTATTTCAACAAAACAAGATGAGCTGTATGACAATGTTGTAAAAGCATGCTCTGACAATACATTTAATATGGGTGTAAATCCTGGAAAAGGTAAAGAATATTTATATGGGTGGACTGCTTCTTCAACTGCATCATTTCCATGTGTTGGATTTTATAGCCATAAAGGCTCTAGAAATATGAAAGATGGTAATGTAGTAAAAAAATATAGTATATTGGTTGATTGTCAAAAAAATGACTGCAATACAATAGGATTAACAGATACTCCCGCGGGTTCTACATATCCAATTAGCACTGATGCAACAGTGGGTGAAGTATTCAGACAAAAAGCTACAAATGATAGTGGTAGGTCATTACAGACAGCAGTGTCTAATTTATCATCATTTTATGAAGATGTAACAACTTTAGCAAATGTAGAAATAGGAAAACAGCTTTTAACTACCGATGAACAAACATTTGATGAAAATAGAGCTATGATTGAATGTTCAACACGAAGTATAGATAATAATCCATGTGTAGGTTTAGCTAAAGTTGGTGATAATTATCATTATTTATATCCAAGTATGTCTGATTATAAGTCAGGTAGTAGAGATGCTGTTGAAGTTTATAGAAAATTAAAGTCTAGTAGTGATTCATCAAAAGTTGAATATGTTAAGGTTGGAAATGATGATTCTATTGGTTTGTTTGGTGTAAGAGCAATTACTTCACAAGCTTCAAGAAGATTAGAAGGATACACAAATGTTACAGATAAGGAATATGATACTCTAAGAGGCACAAATACTTTTGAAGAAGCTAAGACTATTTGCAATAATTATGGAGATAGATGTGTTGGGTTTTTTAAACCAACAGGTAGAAATAAATATTATTTTTTGGAAAAATCACCAGATCAGGTAGAAGCGTCCGGAAGCATTAGTCAAATTTTAAAAAATATAGATAAATATGATACAGAAAAAGCAAATTATGATACAAATGCTAATTCTGATGTGACAATGTTAAATACACTTACGAATAGTTGGACAAATGTAAGTAACAATTTAAATAATTATAAAAGCGAAGAAAAAGTAGCAGATGGTGTTGTTATGGATGGTAATTTGAAAGGAGATATTACTACATTTGGATCAGCTTTAGATAGGTGCACTAATAATGATTTTCCTACTACAGGTAATGATTCTAGAAGGTGTGTTGGAATGCTTCTAGAAAAAACTGCAAATGAAAATGAGTCGAAATATCATTTTTTACGATTTAAAGATAGTAATGATGATGATAGTGTAAAAACAAATAGATTTGTTTTAGATTCTTCTGATAAATACACAAAATTTTATCCAAGAAAAAGTCTTTATGATTCTGGTCAATATGTTGGAAAAATTTCTATTATTAATGATATAAATAATGAAATAAATAATAATGGTAGTAGTGAGAATGAAAATGGTGCTGTAAAATTAATTAGTGAATTTAATGAAAATCTTACAAATGCAGATGTAAGTTCAATAGAAAATAAATTAAGTAATTATTTAACCAAATCAGAAGGTTATTTAACAGATTCAAACGCTTATGGTAAAAGTATATACGATTTCATGAAGGAATTAAAAAATGCTGCAGATGGGATTGATTCTGATGATGTTGAAGATTTATTTGGAACAAAAGACTATAATGATGATGACCAGCGTAATGCATTTATTCAAAAAGTTGAGAAACATCATTTAAAAATGTATTTATTAAATCATTATTTGAAACATCTCAAATTTATTAGAGAAAAGAGAATACTGTTAAATAATCAAAAAGAAGCACTAAAAAATGCATATGATAAAGATAAAGATAAAGATATTACACAAATTGATTTATATGAAACTAGTGAAATGGTAACGGTCCTGGGCATTCGGGGTTTTCTCCCCACTAAAACATCCGGATATTTCGAGACCGGTTTGAAGGGAAAAATTGGTGAGGAAATAACTAAGGTTATTGGCTCAAAAAATAAAAAATTTAAAGACCCTATTTGGGTCGAAAAGATTCATAATGAAATAGTGGATTTAGTAAAAGGTCCGATTGTAAATATGAGTATAAAATGTGGCGGAGCATTTCATTGGGACAATATGGGTCCAGAAATAAAAGATTACGAAGATTTTAAATACGAAGGTTTAAATGGAAAATGTTATAAATCATATTCGTATTTAGATCCAAATAATACTGGTGCAGAATGGTGCCAGGGAACTTTCAATATGGGAGAGGACGTGCCGCGAGAAAAGGCTTGTTTAAAAAGTGCTCGAACTTCGTATGTTTCGCCGTATCATCTTGGATACACAAATGCTCCAATTATAGATGAAATTCTTTACTGGTCCAATTATTATTTTTATAATCAAAATAGAGCAGGGGTAGGTGGGGGAAATAATTTAACGCAACAATACGCTGAAAGAATTGCTGATATTAACAATACTGCACCAACAATAAAATATGGTTCAGAAATCGTTATGTTACAAGACAAAACAAATAGTATAACGTTAACTTACGGTGATGCAGTGGAAGATGACGGAGGTGATAATATAACATGGTCGGTCAGTATAAATAATAATACTATGGCAACCGTAACTATACAAAACCCGAATATATTGCAAATTAAAACTAATAGTGCTCTTGGTGAAGCAACAATAACACTTACTGCTACTGATTCAAGAGGTGCATCCACAGATAAAAATATTAGATTAAGAATTGCTCCACCTCCACCTACTGTAACTTGGCCGACTGTAAGTGTTAAAAATACAACAAATGTTACCAATGTATCAGTGTCATTACCAGCCGGCATTACAGAATGGGAATATAGCACTGACAATGGTTCTAAATTTGATACCGGCAGTGAAGCCAACTTTGAGCTTGGGGATAAAACATATGAACCCAATAGTATACATGTAAGAACTAAAAAAGGTGGTATTGTTTCTCAAAGCGAAAAAAATGTAAGTAAAATAATTATAGATAAAACGTTACCTGTAATAACTTTAATTGGCGACTCTACAGTTAATATAGAAAGGAGAGATTCATATATTGAACAAGGGTTTTCACTAGATAATCAGGATGATAGCAAATTGCCAATAGTATATAAAGATTCTGATGATTCTGTGGTAGCACGCAATACTATTGGAAATACCGTTGGAACTTATACTGCAACATACGGAGCTAGAGACGAAGCTGGAAATGAAGCTGAGTCTGTGACTAGAACTATTGAAGTAAAGGATACAAAAGCGCCTAGAATTGCAATTATGACACCAGTTCCAACTGTTACAAGTAAAACAACACATAAAATAACGGTAAATACCAATGAACCCGGAACATTTAAAACAAATTTACCTAATCATGTTGGCACTTTTTCTAAAAAATTAGAGGGCGGCAAGTCTACTGAGATACAATTAAATGCCTTACCAGAAGATGAATATGAAAATTATACAATAAGCGTCGAGGATGAAGCAGGTAATTTAAATAGTGTAGTAATTCCTAAGTTTACAATTGATACAACAGCTCCACATATTGAATTAATTGATTCAAAACCACTCAGGATTGAATGGAATACTACACCAACTTATCCTGAATCTGGTGTAACTTCTAATGATGGTGAGGTAAATATTTCTGAGAATAATTATGGGACGGGCATCCTACCAGGCAACTCCCAAGGTTATGACACAGATAACCCTAACATGGGAGCATATGAGATACTATACCGTGCAAAAGATAGGGCAGGGAATTTTGCAGAAATAACTAGGAATGTGCATGTTCATCCTGTAAGTCAGGTTGCAACATTTCCAGAGATAACTGGCAGCGATGGATTTACAACCAAAAATACCATATCTATGTATGGAAACGAGTCTGGCGACAATGAAACAGTTACAGAAATATCATTTGATGGTGGAACAATTTGGCAAGAAGTCGCAGATGATGGCTTCGGCGGCAATCTTACAGTCGATTTGGATGATGGGACATATGAAGCAAATAGTATTCATATTAGATATAAACATGAAAGCAGTGGTATTGTTGGAGATGTTCAAGACTATGCGAAAAATTCTTCGAAATTTATAATTGACACAAAAGACCCTGTGTTTACATTAAATAAATTTAAAGACACAAACAATACTACTACAACGAATGTTCATGGAGCATTAAAGGTTGGTGATACATATTATGAAGCAAGTGGGAACCTGAATACACAGTTGGCCACATTAGAATCTAGGAAAGCATATTTATACAATAAAGGAGAGCGCGGTGATGAGGTGGCAGATGAAACAATGACAGATCGTGTAAATAGGTATATTATTGAATATACTGTAAAATCTAAAGCTGGTAAAACAAAAAAATTCTTTAGAAATGTTAATGTGGAAGATTATACTCAAGATGTAACTGGTGACGGTCAAAATACTGGTGCGGGAGATCAAACAAGTGATACAACAGGTGCGAATGATGCAACAGGTGGTGGTGGTGGTGGTGTCAAGGACCCTTTTAGTAATTATAAATTGGATAAATATACCAGTAATGATATTTTTTCAACAATAAAAAATATATTCAATCGTAAATATTATGATTAATAAAAATTTAATAAAATATTATTTAAAATCATTTAAAATAATATTCTATATATTATATTAAAACAATGTTCAGTGACTATTATAGTCTTTTATTCGGAACGGGTTTGTTTGCTTTAGCGTATTTTTATGTTCGTCCATCAAGTTTAAAAAATGTGAGTTCACAGATTTCTTGGTATAGTGTTAAGACATATCATAGTTTGAATATAATAATGACTGATTATTTTTATGCACAGGAAATGGAACAATTAAAAGATTCACATTCAGATTATGAGGAAGAAGAAGATAAAGAACAAAAACTATTATTTGAGGGTTTAAATGGAGATGGTGAAATTGAAAGTTTTAATTTAACGGAAAATGAAAATATTGAAGAATTAGATATAACAGATTTTAATATATTATTTGTGGAATTAGAAAAAAACAATGTAAAATATTATAAAAATATTTCTGTGGATGAAGATTTAAAAAGCTTATTTCATTTGGATGTTGTTCCAACAAAAAGGCAATTTTTACAAATAGAATTCGAACAAAATAAGGAAAAGACCGATATTCATGAACATATTTCATCTTACTATGTAAATGGTAATACATTATTTAGCAATTCGTTTATGAAATATTATATGAAGAAACATTATTCTATGGATATAGATTCGAGTTATAAAATTAATATAATAGATAAGGATATTACACTATTGAATATTGGGGAATCTCAACAGATTGATTTAACCAATGATGGATACACAGTAAATAAAAATTAATAAATTGATATAAAAAAATAAATATACTAATTTATTATAATGGAGTCTTCTATGATGGAAACAAACTCGAGTGTTTCACAACATAAAATATCTGATAAATGGGTTCTATGGGCTCATTTACCACACGACACCGACTGGTCTTTGAAGAGTTATATTAAAATTATGGACATCAATAGTTTGGAAAATTTATTAACGCTTCAAAGGGCAATCCCAGAAAAAATGGTAAAAAATTGCATGTTATTTATGATGAAGTCGGGTATTAATCCAACTTGGGAAGATCCAAAAAATAGGGAGGGAGGTTGTTTTTCCTTCAAAATATCAAATAAAAATGTGTTTGGTTGTTGGAACAAATTATTAATTGCATTAGCATCAAACAATATATCAAGGAATGATAAGTTTTTAGATAAGGTTACAGGTGTAACAATATCACCAAAAAAAACATTTTGTATTGTAAAAATATGGATGGAATCTGTTCAATATCAAAGTGTAATGATGATGGAAAATATTGATTTCATGAATGTTCATGGATGTATATTTAAAAGACACAATGAAAAGGGCTAACTGAGTCTATGTCTTAAGTAATTGGACAATTTAAATCTAGTATAATATGTGAGTTCATCACCTGAAAGTTCACACATTATATATATCAGTCCGTCTCTAGAAGTAAAATTTCCTCTAGGCTGTAACACCATCCATTCATATGAACTAAATGGTTTATTGTTACAATAACAAAGTTTTTTAGACATGAAATACTTATCTGCAATGCGTTCCGGGGGTGTGAATTCAATGTTTTTATATAATTTTTCAAATGCATATTCCATTCTTTTATTCTTATTATAAATTCTAAGAGGTATACTTTTACATTCACCCTCGGGGCAATTACATACTTGTCTATATAATACAGGAGGTCCAAACAGTTTGTCAAAATATGCCTTATTACATATCATACTGTGATGTGCATGAGCACCACTTCCACGGCGACAAAATCTTTGAAGTTTTTTTAATGCATTACGTCTAATAGCTTGACTTTGACTAATCCAATGTGTATATACAATATTGATAGCTTTGAGAGCTCTTATAGAATCTTGGGAATTCATTGTTTTGTTTGTTTATACATAAATCTAAACAAAAAAAACTATATTCAATTTTATACTGATGGTAATGCAGCTAAACATAATTTAATTGCACCTAATGAAGCCACAGAATATTTTACTACTAATGGAAGGTCATTTTCAAGATACATTTCAATGGAATTACAAAGATTCGTGCATTTAATAAAATATCCCAAATTTTTTAGAGAAAATTCACCCTGAATAACCTTATTACCATCATTTTTTGTAATAAATTCCATAACACCATCCGATTCGGACCTTCTTATTTCACACATTGCAAATGGTCCCTGACACTTAAATATAAGTTCATTTCCAACAGATTTTATTTCTAATCTTTCTGAAATGTTTGACAAATCTCGAATAATTTTTTGAAAGTCTGATGAAGGTAGATTAATTACTGATGAAAATGTTACCTTAGGCAATACTAATTCTTCTTCATCTGGTTCAATTAATTTTAATTTTTGATTTTTACATTGTTTAATATCACCATTTTCAAACTTCAATCCAAGATAATCAACAACACCATCACTATAATGATTTTCTTCAATATAAATTGTCAAAGTATCATCATTATCAATAGAATTAATAAGTTTAAATAAGTGAAACATGTTAACACCAATAATGATTTTTGGATATTTACAAAAGAAATATTCGAACTTAGATGCATCTAAATGTAAATGAGCCAAAATAGTATGTGACTTATCCATATTTATAATCTTAATACCGTCTGGTTGAAAGGTAATATTAGTTTCTAATAGAATATCTTTTAATGCAGTCATTAAAGTTCTGAATGGAGCAATTTGAACAGTTTTAATCTCCAATACGTATTTGTTATTTTCCATAATATATGATTAATTTTGAAATCTTTAAATACTTATATTATTTTAAACTAATTTAAACGAATATAATGAACATTTATATATGAGTAAATACTTTCGTAAATTATTATGTTGTTCGTCACATAATAATAATAATAATAAGATTACTACCCTTAGTAGAAATTCTTCAAATGTAATAGCATATGGTGCACATGGTGAGGTTTCAAAGCAAATAATAAATGGTAAATTATATGCATTAAAAAAATTCAAGAGAGAAAGTATATATAACAAAGAAGTAAGAATCTTAAAAAAAATAAATAATACAACACATTTACAAAAGTTTAAATTCAGTAATGATGAAAAAATGATAATTTATAATGAATTTGTTCCCGGACAAGATTTATTCTACTATATTCAAAATAAAACTATAAAGGAAAAAGAATTTAATGATAAAAAAAACATGGCAATTGTTGATGATAAAACTATAAAAAAAATAGTAAAACAATTAATTATAGGGTTGAAAGAGTTAAATAAATTTGGATTTGTTCATTTAGACTTAAAGTTAGAAAACATTATTATTGATAAGTATTTGAATACAACAATAATAGATTTTGATACCGCGCAATATTTATTTGAAAATACTTCACTAAATGTTTTAACAGCATTTGCTGGAACAACAAATTACGCCGCTCCCGAAATATATCAAAAATATTATACAGTAAAAAGTGATATATGGTCATTGGGTGTGATTATTTGGATTTTAAAAACAGGTCACTATCCGTATATGATTGATGAAGATATCGGTTATATACAAGAAATGAAGGTTATATGTGATTCAGGTATACAATCATTTAATAATATTGAAATAGTAAATGAATGTGAAATATTTATGGATTTGATTGAAAATATTTTTGTAGAAAATCCCCAAAAAAGATATGGTATAGATGAATTAAAGAATCATCCTTTTTTAAATTAGCACTTCTTGAACTTACCTCTGGTATTGCGGCAACGTCTACCCTTCTTAGCTGTTTTTCTACGGCTAGGACCACGCGCCTTCCTCGTTTTCATTCCCTTTTTCATCAATACAAGGCCCTTAGAACCCTTGTTCTTTTTTGCCATGTCTTGGTATTTTCCTAAATTCTTATTCTTTCCGGCAGACTTACTAGCTTTTCTAGATACAATTCTTCCGTTTTTCATCATAAGTTGAGATTTTTTAAGTCCCTTAGCACCGTGGCTAGTTTTGTATGCGGTTCCGTTCATAACCTGTGCTCTTTTGTTGATTCCATTTGCTACAAGCATTTTATACATTTTTCCATCTGGTCCCTTAATCATTATAATATAATTAGCGAAAATATTTTTTCTAAATTTAGAAATCTATACTTCTTTGAACCCTAAATTAAATAAAGTTTCTTTATCCACAATAAAGTCGTTTTTTATAACCCAATTACCCACAGTAGGAACTTTAAACCCAGAAGGCATTGTAGCTCCTGTAACAATTGCATTTTGCGCTATATTAGAAAAAGCAATATCATCAGGTTGGTTTAACTTAATGATATAATTACCGATATATTCTTGTTTATTTTTTGACATATTTATGTATTATAGTTCTTTTTTTTAAGTGAATTATTCTATTAATGAAACACAAACACTTCTAGGAGATAGACCCTGTGCGTAAGTTGGAATAAATTGTCGCATAATATGCATATTCCTACTTGTTATATTTTGAGTAGGATTCGTAGCATAATTTTCCATTACTTCTTGGACCAAGCTTAGACTACATAATTCAATAGCAACTAATAGTAACAATTGTGGATTATCATTATGTTGGTCTACCAATTCTTTCATTATGTTATAAAAATTTGTAAGTGCTTGATTGTCCTCAGAACTTGATACTTGTTGTGTTAAAATTTCTGGCATTTTAATATTGATTATGTGTAGTGTATAAAAAAATATAATTTACAATCAATTTTATATAGTGTATTATTCATTGTCGCCAATAATAGCTATATTTCCATATATTATAATACCAAACATTTGACTAGCTTCTTTATTAATAGATAAGTGATGTTCACCATCTTCACTCATATAAATAGAACGTCCATCAATAGTTTTCAAAATTGTAAACCACCCTTGAGTTATACTTTTTAGTTTATCATATCCAGGGTCTTCATTGAAATAGTAAATTGTTTTTTCTTCATTTGTCTTCATGATTATTTATAAAAATCAATAATAAATAATAGAATTATATTTCAATTTAGGGTTAAAATTTAGGATTAAAAGTAATTGAAAAAAGTAATAAAACACAGGACCCCCCCTGTAAAATAAAATTGAAAAATGATTTAAATAAAAATAGACAGTATAATAAATAATGGCTAGCTCCAAGGAACAACTTGCAGAAAATTATCAAAAGAAAACCGACAGAGAGCATATTTTGGATGCACCGGATACTTATATCGGTTTAGTAGACCAAGACAGAACAGAGGGGTATACTTCTGGAGAAGATGGTTTAGAATGGAAGTCGTTTAATTGGGTTCCGGGATTGTATAAGTTGTTTGATGAAGGAGCTGTCAATTGTCGTGATCATTTTATTAGACTTCAAGAAAAAAATCGTAAAAAGGAAAAAAATGTTATACCGGTCACACGCATTGAGTTTAATGTAGATAAAGAAACCGGTGTAATTACAATGTTAAATGATGGAAATGGTATTGATGTTGAAAAGCACCCCGAACATAATTTGTGGATTCCTGAGATGATTTTTGGTCATTTGAGAACATCAACGAATTATAATAAAAATGAGAAAAAGATTGTTGGAGGTAAAAATGGTTTTGGATTTAAACTAGTATTGATTTATAGTTTGTGGGGAGAAATTGAGACAATTGACCATATTAGGGGAAAGAAATATAGTCAACGTTTTGAATCAAATTTATCAGTGATTAAGACTCCTACTATTCGAAAGTCAAAGTCTACTCCTTATACACAAGTAAAGTTTCTTCCAGATTATGCAAGGTTTGGTATGGAAGGAATGACCGATGATATGTTTAATTTGTTTAAAAAGCGCGTATATGATATTGCAGCTGTTACAGGAAAAAATGTAAAGGTAAAATTTAATGGGCAACTAATTAACATAAAATGTTTTGAAAATTATATTGATTATTTTATTGGTAAGAAGTGTGATACGAAGAGACTTTATGAAATTGGAAATGAACGTTGGGAATATGCAGTATGTGTGACCCCTTTTGATGAATTTCGTCAAGTAAGTTATGTGAATGGAATTTCAACTGGAAAGGGAGGTAAGCATGTTGATTATATATTAAATCAAATAGTGAAGAAACTGATTGCGTATATTGAGAAGAAGAAGAAGGTGAAAGTGAGGGCCGCTTCTATTAAGGAGCAACTTATGTTGTTTGTGAATTGTGTAATTGAAAATCCATCATTTGATAGTCAAACAAAGGATTATATGAATATTCCTGTATCAAAATTTGGAAGTAAATGTGAAGTAAGTGCTGGATTTATAGATAAGTTGGCAAAGATGGGTGTTATGGATATGGCGTTGAGTAGCACCCAGTTGAAGGAAATGAGTGGTGCAAAAAAGACGGATGGTAGAAAAACACGTAGTGTGCGTGGTGTTCCAAAATATATGGGTGCGAATTGGGCTGGAGGAACAAAGTCAAATGAGTGTGTTTTGATTTTATGTGAGGGAGATTCAGCAAAGGCAGGTATTGTATCGGGATTGTCGAAGGAAGATAGAAATAAATATGGAGTATTTCCTTTGAAAGGTAAGTTGTTAAATACGAAGGATACAAATATTACAAAAATTAATAATAATGATGAAATTACAAATATTAAAAAAATTCTAGGTTTGGAAACAAATAAGAAATATACAGCGAATGATGTAAACAAGAAATTGCGATACGGAAAAGTTATGATTATGACAGACCAGGATTTGGATGGAAGTCATATTAAAGGTTTGTGTGTAAATTTGTTTCATGACCGATGGAATGAGCTAATAAAGATTGATTCATTTTTGGGGTTTATGAATACGCCAATTTTGAAGGCAAAAAAGGGAAAAAGGTCGGTTCAGTTTTATAATGATAAGGAATATGAAGATTGGAAGAAAAAGAATAATGATGGAAAGGGATGGACAATTAAGTATTATAAAGGTCTAGGCACAAGCACATCAAAGGAATTCAAGGAATATTTTGCAAATAAGAAAGTTATTACATTTAAATGTGGAGAAAAGTGTGATGATAGTATTGATAAAGTATTTAATAAAAAGCGTGCGGATGATAGAAAGTTGTGGTTGGAAAATTATAATAAAAATATTACATTGGATACAAAGAAAAAGGAGATTAGTTATGAAGATTTTATTGATAGGGAAATGATTCATTTTTCGAAATATGATAATGAACGTTCTATTCCAAATATGATGGATGGTTTGAAGACAAGTTTGAGAAAGATTTTGTTTTCGTGTTTTAAGAGAAATTTGGTAAAGGAAATTAAGGTTGCTCAATTGGCGGGTTATGTAAGTGAACATTCCGGATATCATCATGGTGAAATGAGTTTAAATAAGGGTATTGAAGGAATGGCTCAAGAGTTTGTAGGAAGTAATAATATTAATCATTTGCTACCGAAGGGTCAATTTGGAACTCGTTTGATGGGTGGTAAGGATTCGGCAAGTGAAAGATATATTTATACAAACTTAAATCCACTAGCATTTGCGATTTTCCACCCAAATGATAGAGCTATTTTGAATTATTTAGATGATGATGGTCAAATAGTTGAACCAGAATATTATTTACCAATTATTCCGATGGTTATTGTAAATGGTGGTAAAGGTATTGGAACTGGTTTTAGTTATGAGGGATTGAGTTATAATCCAAAAGATGTTGTTGCATATTTGAAAAGTGTATTAAAAAATGAAACTCCTAGTGTAGAATTTAAGCCTTATTATGAAGGATTTACAGGAAAAGTAAAAAAGATTGATGAACAAAAATATTTGATAAGGGGGAAATATAAGTTGTTGGATTATAGAACGATTCAAATTACTGAATTACCCATTGGAACATGGACTGTGGATTATAAAAATTATTTGGAAACATTGATGGAAAGTAATGACAAAAAGGGTAAAAAGATTAAACCACTTATTAAGGAAATAGTAGATTTGTCAACAGATTCAAAGGTAGATTTTACAGTGCGTTTTGTTGGAAATGAGATGCAAAAGTTGATAACAAAAAGTTGGGATTATGGATGTAATATGTTGGAGAAGAAGTTGAAGTTATATACAACAAAATCTGAAACAAACATGTATTTGTTTGATAAGGACCAACGTTTAAAGAAATATAATAGTATTGAAGAAATTATCAATGAATATTTTGTAGAACGATTTAAAGGTTATAAGTTGAGAAAGCAACATATGATTAATGAGCTCAATAGAATTGTTATGTTACTATCAAACAAGGCAAGATTTATTGAAGAACAATGTGATGAAGTTATTGATTTGAGGAAGAAGAAGAAGGCAACGGTTATTGAACTTTTGAAGACACGAAATTATGATGTTATCGATAACGATGATGAGTATAAATATTTAAGACAAATGAGAATTGATAGTGTGGAAGAGGAAAATATAGTGAAGCTTAGGAAGGAGCGAGATGAAAAGATGAAAGAATTAGAAATTCTACAAAAGACATCGGAACGTAAAATGTGGCTAACTGATTTGAAACAATTTGAGAAATTGTATGAAAAATATTTGATTGATAGACAAGATAGAGTTTTTGGAAAAGTTAAAAAGAAGAAAATAAAGAAAATGAAATTTAAAAAGAAGAAATAAGTTATATATTAGATAAAAATAACCAAACTTGTTATATATAAATGTCTTGGAAAAATTTACTAAAAGATGAATTACAAAAAAATTTTTTAATTGAAGAAAAAGACTTTCATCATCCTTTAATTCAAAATACATATAATGAAGAAGAAATATTAGCCATGGTTGATGTTTTTGTATCCGATAAATTAACTATGGGAAAAAAAGTTGAAATGTTTGAAAAAGAGTTCGCAAAATATATTGGTGCAAAATATGCATTAATGGTTAATTCTGGTTCAACAGCAAACCTAATAGCTTTAGCAGTTGCTACAAATCCATTAAGAAAACACAAACTAAATCCAGGTGATAAAATTATAATACCAAATATATGTTGGTCTACATCGGTATATCCAGTAATACAATGTGGTTTAAAACCAGTATTTGTAGATGTAAATCCTACAACATTAAATATTGATTTAGATAAATTGGAAAAAATGATAACCCCTGATGTAAAAGGTATTGTGTCTGTTCATATTTTAGGGAACTGTTGCAATATGGATAGATTTATGAATATAGTAAATAAACATAATTTGTTTTTGTTAGAAGATACATGCGAATCTTTAGGAGCAACATATAAAAATAAAAGATTAGGTAATTTTGGAGATTTTGGAACATATAGTTTTTACTACTCTCATCAAATTACTACAATAGAAGGTGGTATGGTTGTATGTAATAATTATGAGGATTATCAATTATTAAAATGTTTACGTTCACATGGATGGACACGACATTTAGATAATAAAGAAGAATTGGAAAAGATGTATGAAAATATAGATCCGCGCTTTATTTTTGTTAATTTGGGTTATAATTTTAGACCTATGGAAAATCAGGGTGCAATGGGTTTGGTTCAATTAAAGAAATTACCTACAAAAAATGAAAATAGATGTTATAATTATGATGCTATAACAAGCACTATAAAAAATCATAAGAACTTTAATGGACAAATTACATTTGTGAATGTATTAAATGATACAAATCCATCTTGGATGGGGTGTCCAATGTTTTTAAATAAAAAATATAAAAATAAACATAGGGAGTTTTTAGAGTATTTATCAAAAGAAAAAATAGAAAACCGTCCTATTATATCAGGTAATTTTGTGAGACAGCCAGTTTTTAAACTGTTAACTATAGAAGGTATACATAGTCCAGAATTTTTTGAAGGTGGAGAATACATTCATCATTTGGGTTTTTTTATTGGATTACCTTGTTATAAGTTATCTAATAAAAAGATTCAAAAAATTGTTGATATAATTTTAGATTTTGATTTTTAAACAAGCTGTTTAAATTTCTTCCTAATTTCTACATTACTTTCCAAAAATTTACTAATATTGTTTGAATCCTTTGTTCCAACATCACTTTTATTAAAATGACCTTTCCATTCCAATTCCTGATTTACGTATGTTGATTTAGGTCTATCCATTGGAATAGCCATATTACTAATATCGTGTTTGTATTTTAAATAACTGTTTAATTCTGTAACAATTTTACACATACATTCACGAATGACCTGAGAATTTAATTGCTCAACTTGATAAGAAATATCATCAGCAATATTTTTAGCATTCTGTAAGTAAATACTTCGCATAATTATTTTAATTTGGTCTTCAGGTTGTGTATCAATAATTTTTTCTGTGCTATCGTAAATACCTTTTCTTATACCATTCTGAATAATAGTAATATTTTCTTTGCAGAAAAATACATCAGACAATACATTTTTTTCCCATCCGCCATTTAATGCTTCACGATAATCAGTTGAATTATCTGTCACTTGTATTTTATCTTGTAAGTTAAATTTATCTTGCACTTTATCAAATAAATTTATACGACCATTATGTTGTGTATAATCAAGTTTAGATGTATTATTAATATTTTCAGAAAGAATTAACATATATTATATAGTAATAAAATATTATCTAAATTTATTTATATATTATGGGTTTTCAAAAAACAGTTTTAATCATAGCTTTAGTAATTTTAACCATTGCTATCATTTTTATTGCAACAGTTATTTCTAAAAATGAAGGTAATAAAAAATGGCCTCCAGAGGTTGGAACCTGCCCTCCCTATTATATTGTTTCTACAGAAAATGGAGAAGTAAAATGTAAAAGAGATCCTAATGCCCCGCGTATTGGAGAATCAACTGGGTCTTGTAATATGTTAAATTTAAAACAGGGAGAAACAATAATTAGTGATAAAGCAAAATGTGAATGGTCAAACACTTGTAAAATTCAATGGGATGGTATTAGTTCACCAGACTGCAATGTTCGAAGTGCTTTACCAAATACCATGGCTTAATTTGCTAAATAAATATTTAAATTGAATTAAATATTTATAAATATATAAATGTATTACAATAATGAATGATTTGAAATCATTACCAGAAGATATTGTTATTTATAAGATTCATCCGTTTTTATCACTAGGGGACTTACATTTAACAAATAAAAATGATTATAAAAAATATAAAAATGAGAAGTTATCTTCTTTGCTCAAACCAATGATATCAAGGTCTTATATTACAAAAATAATACGGAACGATTATGCATTTTTATTTGAAATAGTATTAAATATAATGTTTAAACATTGGTATAAAGCTTGGAAAATAAGATACAAAGAAAGTGTGTTCTCTTGTTACGTTGATTTATTAAACTATCAATGTATTGAATATAGAGCAAATTCATGTCGTAATGTAATAAATAGTAAGCTGGAAAAAAAGGGAATTCGTAAAAATAAATTTAAAAGAATAAGAATAAGAAAACATAAATGGAACAATTAGATTTGATTAATTTATTAGATAGAACAAATGAAGAAAAAAAATTAATGGATGTATTAAATCACTTTGAAAAGAACAAAAAAAATTTAGTATTATCTAGAGGTGTTTATGTTTATGGCTGCCCAGGTTGTGGTAAGACATCATTTGTTAAAAATATATTGAAAAAGTTGAATTATGACATTATTACTTATGATGCTGGTGATATAAGAAACAAAACAGTAATAGATAATATTACAAAACATAAAATATCAGATACAAATATTATTGCAATGTTTAAGAAAGAAACTAAGAAAATCGCAATTATTATGGATGAGATTGACGGAATGAATAGTGGAGATAAAGGTGGTATTAATCAACTGATTAAATTAATTCGACCCAAAAAAACAAAAAAACAAAAAACCGAAACAATAACAATGGTTCCTATTATATGTATTGGTAACTATCATATTGATAAAAAAATAAAAGAATTAATAAAAGTTTGTGAAACTATTGAACTAAAAAAACCAACACATCAACAAATAGAAAATATTGTTTCTTTGATATTACCCAATATAGAAAATAATTTGAGTCAAACTATAATAGAATTTATACAGGGAGATTTAAGAAAGGTAAATTCAACATATAATATTTATAAGAATCATGAAAATATATTAAAAAATGAAATAATAAAAAATATTTTAGAAACAAAAAATTACAATGAAGATACAAAAGCAACAGTCAAGAAACTATTAAATAATAAGTATTCAATAAATGAACATTCTAGTATTATGAATGATACGGATAGAACAAGTATAGGACTATTATTTCATGAAAATATTATTGATACGTTTGAAAATAAAAATTGTGAGAAAAATATAAATTTATATTTGAAAGTTTTAGATAATATAACATATAGTGATTATATTGATAGAATTACATTTCAGAAGCAAATATGGGTATTTAATGAAATGAGTTCATTGGTGAAGACCATGTATAATAATCATATTTTTCATGATTTTAAAAAAAATGAAAAAATAAAGAAAAAATTTAATCCTTTAGAAGTTAGATTTACGAAAGTATTAACAAAATATTCAACAGAGTATAATAATAGTATTTTTATACAAAATTTATGTAAACAGTTAAATATGGATACATCGGATATGTTTTTATTTTTTGAAAAGCAGCGTAATAAAATGACAGTTGAAGAAATTATAAATATGTTTAATAATGAAAATTATGAAATAAATAAACTAGATGTTAATAGAATATATCGTTTTTTGGATTATGGAAAAGATATTAAAGAAAATTAGATTAAGTATATAATATGCAAAAACAAGTAGAAAGTTATAAGAACGTGGATAAATTTATACAAAATTATGGAAGAGCAAGTAAAGAAAATAGTAATTGTGTAACATTGCCATTTTTTTCACAAAATCATGAGAAAGATGAGAATGAAGTAAACAATTTTAAATTAAATGAAACCAATAGAATTTTAGATTTTTTTGTTGATATGCCAATACAATTAAAAAATATGTATAAAATTATAGGCAATCCATATATCGAATATTACTTTGGAGAATGGATATTACATAGTTTAATTAATGTGCAAGAAAGATTAAATATAATGCTACAAGAAGGAAATTTTAATATAGTGGATTTCGCTGTTAGAAATTGTGGCATGGGTCATTGTGTAATATGTTCTTATGACCCATTGGATGGAAAAATATTTTTTAGAAGAGATGGTGGGAGTAATGGTTATGAAAGAGTTGACAATTGGAATTTTATAAAATCATATAAACCTGAATCTGAAAAAAAGCACAATTTTAATGTATGGTTAGATAAGATTGAAAATGAATATGATGAAACTGAACCAAATGAACAACCTTGGTTATATTTACAAGACCCAATTCTGATTAATGTTTAAACGTTTCATTCCACTCATCTATTGTAAAATTATTACTCATAGAACCATTACATCTACTACATATTGGTTGTAAATTTGATATATTATTAGAACCGCCTTTACTTTTTGGAATATTATGACCAGCAGTAAAATTAAAGACATTTATTGTATTATTACACCAATTTATTTGACATTTTCCCTTAAATTTTTCACCATATGTATTTAACCATAATTGCTCTCTGACCGCTCTTGGTATTTGTGTTCCAAAAAATCGTTTTATCATTTAATATATGTTAACAATTAAAAATATATATTAAATTTATTCATTGTCTTTGCAAAACTGAACCATTTCGTCAGGATCACGAGTAGGACATTCCTTAATTTTATTTTTACTTGAATCTGTTAGTAAAATTGAAGGGAATCCCTGAACACCATTTGCCTGACATTCTGGATCAGCACTGTCTACAACTCTAGGAGTGATTGAAGTATTATTCTTTGACTTAAATGCGGGCCAACCTTCATCATCGAATCTTTTACAGTGAGGACATCCTTCCATACGATAGTATACTAAAGTTTTGGAACCAAATCCTTCTGTTACATTGAGTGAATTTTTAAATGAAAATCCTAAAATACCTGGTTTATGAATGTATTTGTATACTGAAAATGCAGCTACAATAAATAATACAATCTTAACGTATTTGTTAAGTTTATTGAAACCTTTAAGTAAAGATTTTGCTTCTTTCATTAAATTTTTAAGCATATAATATAGTATGAGAAAAAATTACGCGGTTAAATAAAAATTTAAAAGGGTTTTATCTTTAATTATATTTTTTGGTTTCAAAAGTAGCGGTTTTACATGAGATGGGTCGGGTTTTTCCAATAATTGATTTTTATCAAATGTATTATGATTATGAGCAAAAACCAAAATTGTTTTTTCTGGATTTAATTGAATCATAGGTATAGTATAATTTTTTAAAAACTGTTTTTCCTCAGCAACCTCTGCATCATCTTCATATTTTGTTATTTTCAATAATTCTTTTTTAAACGCAAATGTTCCTGCAGTAGCATGATATGGACCATATGGTCCAAACTGAAATATTTTTTGATGATTTTTGAAATATATATAACATACACTTGAACCAGCAATTAATGCTTGTTTATTAGATGTAAGCTTTAAAACACAGTGTCTAATTCTGTCTGGTGGATAGTAATCATCATCGTCCATATATACAATAATATCACCGCTACACTTTGTATGCATGAAATTTCTCTTTTGTCCTAATTTCATTTTTTCTTCCAGTCTAAAATATTTTACATTAGGTATATCTTTAAACAGGTCTTCCACGCAATCCTCGCCATCGTCTATAACAATCCATTCAATACGTTCTTGAGGATATGTCTGATTTTTTAAACACTTAATACAATATGGTATAAACTTTCGTCTATTATAAGTAGGAGTGCATACGCTTACAAGTGGTTTTCCAACAAGAGATACAGATTTTTTTCTTTTATTTTTTTTTCCCATTTATTTAAATCATTAATTATGTTTTAAATAATTTTTTAAGAAGTTTTTGAAACCTTTCTGCTTGAATCTGGAATATTTAGATTTGGGTCACCGTTCCAACCCTTCCAACCACTGTTTCCACGCATCCATGCTATAAATTGGAATAAGCCCCATGCTCCCATTACACCCATAGCAGCCCCCTTCCTTATAAATTCATTGTAAGGTAAGTAATCTGCAACAGTCCATGATGTCAACAAGCAAGCTTCAAATATAAACAATCCTCTATATTTATAGTCTCCAAACATATTTCCCTTCCAAAATTGTGAGCCGGCAGGTGTAACCAAATGACCTATACTAAGATAAATAAATGAACGAATTGTTTGTAATGCTCCTGTCATAATTGATACAATAATGTTTTGTAAACTTGGGAATATTGAGAAACATCCAGCAAGGAATCCTACTATAATATTCACAATCGGTATCCAGAATGTTAAACCAACCATTATTTGTGGTATAAATAAAAAGTTACCAGACCATAACCATCCTGTTAATATACTGTTTTCTTTTAGTAAACCATATGCATAATATTGTAACGATGTTAGTATAATTGAAATCCATGGATATATGGATAAGAAGAAGAGTGATAATAAGGCAGGTGAAAAGTGAATAATAACACCTATAAGAACCCACATTAATCCAGACGGATTATTGGGATACATAGAACCAATATATTTTAAAAATTTATGCATAATCCATCTATGTGTTGACCACGAATTTTCTTGAACCCAACTAAAAATATCTGGTGCACCTTGTGTAAATAATTTAACCCATCCTCCAGAAATAAAATATGTTAATTGTTCTATTAAACTTGGAGGTAGTTTTTTCTTTTTACCCTCAGGATTACCCCCTTTCATAGGAGGTGCCGATGGTGCTGTTTTTGGTTCTGGCGTTGGCGCGGTTGTTGTTGCCGATGGTGCTGATTTTGTTTCTGGAGTTGAGGGTGCTGTTTTTGGTTCTGGCGTTGGCGCGGTTGTTGTTGCCGATGGTGCTGAGGGGGAGGTTGCTGTTGCCGATGGTGCTGATTTTGTTTCTGATGTTGTTGATGGTAGAGGAGGAACACTTGGTTCACTCTTTACAATAGGTGTTGTAGATGCAACCTTAGATTGTTGAAATGATTTTTTCATACCAGACATTTCTTTCAATGAACCATACATATTTACATTTTCATCACCAAATAAACTACCATCATTATAATATGGATTTTTTATTGTATCACCGCTCATGGTTACTGTTTCTCTTCCATCACATTTCCAACTATAAGGAGGTCCATATTTATTAGAAGCTATGTCTAGATTTAAATATACCTTACCTATAGGTCCTAGTTTTTCAACCTTTCTACCTTTATCATCCACCTCTTCACCATATGATGTGGCACCACCATATCCACCTTTTCCGTAATATATTTCAAAGTCATGATATATTTTTTTAAATACTTCAAATTGTTTATCACCATCAGAACCTGTTAAAGCATCAATATTACTTGAGGGTTCGTTATCTGTTGTTGGATTAGTATCAGCATTAGATGAATTTGATTCAGAAAGGGTTGGTGCAGAAATTTCTGGATTACCACCACGTTGATACATTTTTCTACTTTTATTTTTTCTTCTTCCATAAGAGCGCTTACGACTTTTTGATGACATTTTCGAAAACTTTTTTTCTAAAAATGATTTCCAACTAGAACCACCACCCGTTTGATTTTTATGAAATTCAGCATGTAATTCTTCAAACTTCTTTTTTGCTGGGTCTGCATCCGCTAAATTATTATTTAAAGGGTCTCTATTACTATAGGGCATGTATTCTTTATGATAAGGCCAATCAAACCATCCAGGATTATATGCATCAGAATAATCATTATATGGATTAGATTTCGATCTACCAGCAAGATATATAAAATTAGAACCTAAAGCCCAAACAGAGACTAGAGTTATTATCTTAATAATTAATTTTGTTATAAATGAACCCCATGTCGGTTTTTCTGCCATATGTATTATATAATTATTATATTAAAATATAATTATTCTAAAAAAATCATTTAAATTTAAAGTTATAGATAAAAATATATGAAAGTTGATAACACACCCCAGTTGGATTTTAAAGATGTTTTGATTAGGCCCAAAAGAACTACACTAACCTCACGTTCACAAGTGAATTTAGAAAGAGAACTAAAGTTTCCACATTCTAAACAAATTTGGAAAGGGGTTCCAATCATTGCAGCAAATATGGATACAACAGGAACATTTGGTGTATATGATATTTTAAGCAAAAATAAGATGATAACATGTTTAAATAAATTTTATAATTTAAAAGATTATCAAGAACGTTGGAAGGAAAATCCAATGGATCCTGATTATTTTATGGTCAGCACGGGAATTGATGAGAGAAATTTTACATTTTTAAATGATATAATTGAATTTACAAAATGTAAATGGTTGTGTGTTGATATTGCGAATGGATATATGGAACAATTAGTAATTTTTTGCGATAAGTGTAGAGCAACATGGCCAGATATAATATTGGTAGCAGGAAATGTTGCAACCCGTGAAATGGTAGAAGAACTTATTATAAATGGAAAAGTAGATGTAGTAAAAGTAGGTATTGGTCCGGGAAGTGCGTGCTTAACTCGTTTGAAGACGGGGGTTGGTGTCCCTCAGTTAAGCGCTATAATGGATTGTGCTGATGCGGCACATGGATTAAATGGGAGTATAATAGGGGATGGTGGAATAACATGCCCGGGTGATATGGCAAAGGCATTTGGAGGAGGTGCTGATTTTGTAATGTGTGGTGGAGTATTTGCGGGTCATGAAGAAAATCCTGGTGAAATTATAGAAGAAAACGGTATAAAATACAAAATGTTTTATGGTATGAGTAGTGACCATGCTCAAAATAAACATTATGGAAAGATGAATGTATATAGGTCGTCAGAAGGTAGAGTTGTCAAGATGAAGTTGAAAGGAAGAATGGAGTTAACAGTGCAAGATTATTTAGGAGGTTTGCGTTCCGCATGCACATATATAAATTCAAATTGCATTAAATATATGCCAAAGTGCACAACATTTTTAACAGTCAGTCAGCAATTAAACAGACATTTAGTAAAATAATATAGCAATTAATTATATATGCCCAAAATATTAGAATATATTATATTTGTTGTAGCAGTATTGTTATTATTATTCGGTGTATCTCATTTTACATATGATACATACATTGTATTTTACAGAATGTATTATGATTCAAATTATTTTACAAAAATGAGTAATAGTATAAAACAATTTACAGCAACTTGGTTGCCTTTTTAAATTAATTAAATAATTTATTACATATTTAATTAGTCAACATTAAGTTAATATTACCATTTGCAATTGTAATGACATTGTATCTCTCTTCAAAAACTTTAAAATCATAATTATATTTATATACTTCAGTCGAATCTTGACGAATACCCATAATATCACCATTACCAGCACATATAAATTCGACCTTATTATCATCGTTTTTAGGTGGAACAATAGTATTATATTCGAATGTAATATGGTCAAATTTACTCATATTCATAGAACCAGATGGTTGATATGTATGTAAATCTGTATTTAAGGCAAAACTATAATGATATAATCCTTCTTTAAATATTCCATTGGTTCTACTATATTTTTCAGAATATAAATAAACATTTTTATCTAATATATTTTCTCTATAATCTCCATTTAAAATAATACCCATATTTAATAAAATATTTTTAATATTTTTTGGATAAACACCTATATCACCAATAATATTTTTTTTTATGCCACCATGAATAGTTTGTTCTTGTGTAAATTGTGGAAGTTTATTTTCATAATCCCAATTTGTAAAATTAGTCCATTCATTTCTATCATTCACATCTGAACGTCTAAAACGTAACATATAATTTGTAACACAGTGTGCTGAATCAACGTCTATTTTTTTAGAACCTGTTTTACTTAAAAATTCATGTTCAACAACCTGTTTTATAAGAAAAGACATACCTTCTTTTGCAAATTTCTTACGCTCATTTTCATCTAAAAATATATATGTTGCAGATAAATGCAAATTTGAAAACCAATTATTAGGTGTATTAACATTAGGATTTGTTTGCTTATCAGTATCTTCTGGAACTCTTAAAAATCTATTTATTTGGTGAAGACCATTATTTGGATTTGGACTGATTCTATGATTTTCCCATTCTTCTTCAGGTATATTGTCACCTCCAACTCCACCACCAGCAATAGATTCAACATCTAATATTGTATATAATTCTTTAATGGGTCTAAAAGTAATTCTAATAAATACTTCTTGATATTGTAAAGCAATTAAAGGTAGAGCCAATTTGGAAGATTCGGAAAACCAACTATATAAAGGTATGTGTAATGTTTGTTCTTGTATGGAAGCTTCGGATGTTTCACCGGTGGTTTGGGCATCTGCATAAGAACTAGGGTAATCAGGATTCTTTGCATGTGGACAAAATTGTTTAATATAAGCTTCTGGGTCATTCAACTCATTTGTATTACCAATTAACTTATCAAAAATATCTTTTTTAGTTTTATTTAAGTCTCTATTAACAACACAATGAATATATTCACCTGAATATTTAGCTAAAGTTAGACCTCCCGCGTAAATTTGAATTTCTTTAATCATTGAAGTTCCTAGGTTTTTAATCCATTGAAATTTATATGGTATATATTTTTCTGCATCTGTATTACCATCTGCAAAATAATAAAAGGGACTATATATTTTGGGTAATTTTAATGAAATAAATGTATCATTGATTAAATCACCAAATCGAGGAACTTTAAATGTAAAGTCTGTTTCAGATAAAAAACTAAGTTCCTTTTCTTTCTCATAGTTTAATCTAAATTTTTGCATACCGAAATTAGTATGTTTAGCATATACGGCTTTAAAAAATGATTTTTTAGGATTTGAATTTAATATTACATTTTCTGGTCCTGTAGATACAAGAGTTAATAATCCACCTGGCATAATACTTATATATAATATAATATTTTAAATTAGGTTTTTTATAATATTATTTATTTATATTTATATATATAATGGGAGTATTTGAACATGCACATGATACTACAGGTAAAGTAATAAGAAAAGGTGTCGATAGTTTAGCTACGGCTACACCTGTGTCAGCAGCTGGAAATGAAATCATTAAAAAGTTGAATAAATTCAAAAATATGGCAGCTGGATTTTTAAATTTTTATACATTTGGTATTCTTTTAGTTTTACTAGTAATAATAATAAAATTTTACTTAGCACAATTAGATAAAGAAGAAGGAAATATAAATAGTATGAATAAAGAATTAGACTATTTTAATCCAGTAATTAGACCTATTGACAAAATAGAATACGATAAAAATATACCTATTCGAGACTATTATGTTATGAGTAGTTACAACAGTTGTGCCGGTGGAGACACATGGCAAGATTGGGTAGATATTGATGTTTTAAGAAAAGTAATAACTCTAGGTGTAAGAGCGGTGGATTTAGAAATTTATTATAAAAATGGAAAATGTGTTGTAGCCGTTGGACCTGAAGCACAAGAAGGTAAATTTATATTAAAGGGCGCTTATAATGAACTATCATTAGATAGTGTATTGGGAACAATAAATGCATGGGCTTTTGATTATACATTAGATAACCACACAGACCCCTTTTTCGTGAATTTACGTATTAAAACTAACAATCCTCAAGTATATCAAAAGATAGCTACAAGTATATTAGAAAATATTGATAAAAAAAATAGAATTAGTTGGTTTGATGGAAATGAAACTGATGATAAAGCTTTTGGAAGCATTAATAGTAATATTAAATATACCGCTTTTGCAAATTTATATAAACGTTTTGGACACAAAGAATATGACGCAAAAAATATAATTGATAAACCTTTGAGTTTTATTAAAGGAAAAGCTATATTTATTTGTAATGACATTGCAACAAATTCATTTTGGGGAGAATGGAATGATGATTATTATGGAAAAAACAAAAAGAATAATTACCTATTTATGTCTTGTATTAATATTAGTAATGTTATAGGTAATTGTATACCACTTAGAAGTTTTAAGGTTGTATACACACATAATCCTAAAAATTTAAAGAAAGATTTAAAGCAAACGATTGGATTAAGTTATCCAGATATAACGACAATAGGAAAAAATCCAAATTGGTTAACACATTCAAAATATGGATGTCAATTTACTCTTATGAATTTTAGTAAACGAGATGCAGAACTTATTTCATATTTGAAAAATTTTGATACATCAAAAAAAGCTTTCATTGTAAAACCAGACCATTTAAGATTCTTTCCTATTCCTCTTAAACAACCTAAGCCTCAGAAAAAGGAAAATTCGTATGCAAAAAGAAAGTGTAATCCATCTGTTGCATTTATGGAATGTTTATAATTTTTTATCATTATAATATAATGGTAAAAAGTAAAAAAAACCTACAAGATTTAGAATTATCAATTTTAAGAAATGCCGTAGATAAAATAGAACAAAATATAGGTATGAAAAAAATACAAAATCCTGAAATAATGGCTATTATAAACATAGTAGAAGACTTTATTCAAAAGAAAAAACGTATATGTTACGGTGGAACAGCTATTAATAATATATTACCCGAAGAAGAACGATTTTATAATAAAGATATTGAATTACCAGATTATGATTTTTTTTCACCAGACCCTTTAAAAGATGCAAAACACTTAGCAGATATTTATTATAAAAAGGGTTACAGTGAAGTTGTTGCAAAAGCAGGTGTTCATACTGGAACATTTAAAGTGTTTGTTAATTATTTACCTATTGCAGATATTACATATATTGTTCCAGAATTATACACAAATTTATTGAAAAAGTCTGTAAATATTGCTGGTATACGTTATTGTCCACCTAATTATTTACGTATGTTAATGTATTTGGAATTGTCTCGTCCTTTGGGAGATGTAAGTCGTTGGGAAAAAGTATTAAAAAGGTTAACTATTTTAAATAGAAATTATCCATTAACAGCGTCCAATTGTGATATTAATGCAATACAACGTATATTTGAAAGAGGTTATAAAACAACAAGTGATTCAGCGGGTTTTATTGATAATGAAAGAGAGTTTCAAAATTTAGAGGAAAAAATATTTTTAATTACACGCGAAACATTATCTACATTAGGGTGCGTTTTTTTTGGTGCATTTGCGAATCGTCTTTACTTAAAAAATACAAAAGAATTAAAAAGAAAACCAGTTCCCAAAATACCTGATTTCGATGTGTTAAGTGAAGACCCTGAAAAAACTGCAAATATATTAAAAGAACGATTAATTCAATCAAACATCGAAAATATTCATATAGTCACTAGAGAAGGAGTAGGAGATATCATTGCACCACATTATGAGGTAAAAACTAATGATGAAACTATTGTATTTATTTACGAACCATTGTCATGTCACAGTTACAATGTTCATAAAATAGGTGGTAATAGTTTTAAAATAGCTACATTAGATACTATGTTAAGTTTTTATTTAGCATTTATGTTTACCAATAGACCATATTACAATGAAAAACGTATATTATGTATGAGTAAATACTTATTTGATGTTCAAGAGAAAAATAAATTAGAACAGAAGGGAATATTAAAAAGATTTACGATGAATTGTTATGGAGATGAACATACTATCGAAGAAATAAGACGAACAAAAGCACAATTATATGATACATTTAAAAGTCACAAAACTGTAAGTGGGAAAAGTTATGATTGGCACTTTTTAAAATATGACCCTTCGGAAAAAAAGAAACGAAAACCAAAAACAAAAAAGAAAAAACGAGGAAAACGAAAAAGAAAAAGAAAAACAAAAAAATTATTAGGCATCTTCTAATTGCACCTTTTTATTTGTTATAAACGATTCTAATTCTTTAAAATAATTACCTCTCCCCTTTTCATAATGTTTATCTATTGTTTTGATTGAAAACGGACGTAACTCTTTGTCTCTCATTAATTTACACAATAAATAAACTGTAATACTTTCTTCTAGTTCTTCCTTTGTTATTTTCTTATACTTTCTTTTAAATTCATCATATAATTTCATATATATTATCGTTGACTTTACATCTATCCAATTTGACATATGTTTTTTAAAAAATTTCTTGAACTGTTTATTTTCCATTAATTCTACCAAGTCTTGAAAAAAACTATTTTCACTCAGTATACGTTCACCTTCTAGTCTATTTTTATCTTTATTTGTAATAATTTGATTTTCAAATGTATTCATTTCATTTTTTTTATCATTTTGATTCTAAGTCATTTAAAAATATAATTATTTTTCAATAACAGGAAAATTGATTTTAATCTTTATTATCAAGTTAATAACATTAACAAAAAATAATCAAGATGCCGTGTTCATATTGTGGAGAGTGTGGACATAACATACGAACATGTGAAGTTCTTTATAGAAAAAGAAAGAAAAGTCGATTCGAGCTACAGAAAAAACAAGAGCGATATGAAGAAGAGAAAACCCGAGAGGGACTTCGTAAGAAAACATGTAAAAGTCTAAATAAACAATTAGAAGAAGAGAATGAAGCATTGTGGGAATTAGTGGATGATATGGGGAAAGCATCGAATGATATGGAGAAAGCAGCGAATCAATTGTTGAAACGTGTTCAGCAACGAAGAAAAACGGTAGACAAACAAGATAAACTTATACGTAGATTAAGGAAGAAAATTACTGAAAAAAATAAAAATTCAACCAGAGAATTAGCATATTTGGGTTGTAAGGTTGCTGAATTGACAGAAGCTTTGAAAAAATCAAGTAAGGTAGTATGTAATGAAACAGAAGAATTAACATGTTCAATATGTTATGATATTATTGATAAAAGCAAAAATTTTACAAAAACAGAATGTGGACATTGTTTCCATACAAAATGTCTTATGATTTGGGTAGGTAGACAACAAAAAAATAGTTGTCCATATTGTCGTCGTGCGGTTTACTAAATGTATATAATGTTTGGTTTTTTTATGTGTAAGCCAAATTGGATAATAATACCTAATTGAATTCTAACTATTTTTTTAAAAGTATACTTCTTTGAAAAATTGAACTCGAAAATTCTTTGATATATATTAAACATCTCACAATATATAATGACTTCTCACAAACGCAAAGTAGGTGTGTTTATCACTAACGAAGATTCTTTGCTTTTACATACAGGAAAAAATTCATACAATACACTATATACCATTCCCACGTGGGACATGCCATCAGGTTCATTTCCAATCGAGTGTTTGCGAGATAAAGTAATAAATAGTCTTGGAGTATATAAGTATGATATTGATTATATAGGTAATTTTCATAAAAATAATGTTTATTTATATGGTTACCATATTAAAAACTGGACAGGACGTTTGAATGGTAGAAATCTAGTATGGGTTCACAAAAGTGTATTGCAAATGCATCCAAGTAGTCTACCATTTGAACAACATACATTGGATAAAATATTTTAAATAAAAAAATATATTTTATAATTTAATTTTTTATTAGAACTATTTTTTTTATTACCTTACAAGACGACAATGCTCTGCGGCAGCGTAGCCAATCTCTCCCACTTCTGATACCGCTCGGAAAAATCAGACAAACTTTCATTTTCACCACATACTGGACGCTTAGGAGATGTTTCCAACATAACCCAACCCTTATTTTTTGTAACTATAATGTTTTGAGGATTTTCCATATGTGTATAGTTTTCATAATTAGTAGAAGTCAAATCACCCTCCAATACTACAAATTTAACCTTTATATCTTTACTCTTACATTCATCCATCCAGCTAGTTGGATCGTTTGGAAATATACTAGT
>Ga0099797_100303_pt1 | contig 32471 bp, 20 predicted proteins | sample Uncmet_Sort48C_1_FD_89871 | JGI IMG/M metagenome (GOLD analysis project Ga0099797, IMG submission 89871) | Marine eukaryotic communities from CALCOFI LINE 67, Pacific Ocean - C012_Sort48C_1 | ecosystem: Environmental > Aquatic > Marine > Oceanic | place: Pacific Ocean: Monterey Bay | collected... | reverse complement strand
CTTCGGGTTGTTCGACTTAGAGTCATAACGTGATGCGTTCTTCGAGTCGGAATGTGATGCTGCGTTCTGGGGTACAGATGCAGCCTTGGACGCAGATGCATTCTTGGGATTGTTGAGTTCCTTAGGCGCATTCTGTGTTGCACCCTTGGACACAGCTGTAGTTCCCTTTTGCGCCCCATTTAGAGGCGTCTTGTAATGACTATGATGTCCACTGGGAGGGGTCTTGTGATGGGAAGTGCCTCCCGACGACATGTTACCGCCGTGACCAGAAGACATGTTACCGCCTCCAGACGGGTTGGACTCGATTCGTGGGAGCCTGGTTGATTGTTTCTCTTCAGGTTTCCCCTCTGACGGGCCCTCACGAAGATTGTTCCCTTCACGAGAAACAGCTGCCATATCAGTCGGCATAGACATCAATAATGTTGTCATTTTGAATTATGATTTTAACTAGGTGAGTTAGAGATATGAGACTTTAATACCCCACAGGGTACATATTTAGACTTTAATTTTCGATTGAAAAAATACTCAAGCTCTATGAAAGACTCATGGAATTCGCTGAAATACTACTGCGAAGCGATTGAATTCCTATTGAGTAGACTGTAGACACTGAGTAGGAAAGAGATTCCCAAAACGAAAGACATTTCCAAAACTCCGAAGAGTTCACAGTTTTCATTACTCCATTGAGCTCGTGTCTTTTCAATTAACGTCAGTTTTATGTAACTACGCCAATGGGCGTCAGTTCTATGTGACTACGTCAGTTAGTTTTTTTTTTTCTTCTACATGTTCTTCTAGGTTCTTCCTCATTCCTCATGCAGCATTGTAAGTTTTATTTTTTATTTTTCTTTCAATAAATTAGACTTGTGGAAAGAAGCTGGCGCTGCTGTTCTCGAATGAATATTTGCTGATGAATAATTCGCACGACTCTTGTGTAATTCACATGACAGGGACTCACGTTGTGCAATTATTTGTCATTCACTTGCCATGATTTTCGCCGTCATTTTGCATTACTCTTGCCGAACGATACACCTCAGCGGACACCTCATCAGACACACTTTCGATTTTTGCCCATCTCGCCGAATCAACAATCGCAATCCTCACGCAGAATCAACAATCCTCATACGCAACGCGTTCATTTCTGTATTCCTCACACGCAAGGAGTTAACATCATTGCAACATCATCATAACACGCAAGAACATAGCCACAGCATCATCACACTCCAAGAACATCACCACAACATAATATCGCACAAGAACATCACCCGCATTATTTGCGACCTATAATACGCGATGGAATTCCGACGTTTTTTTAAATTTATGCCATGGTGACCAAAGAATCGCATCTGAAAGCGCAATGATCCGAAACTCGTCCCTACGATCGAGTCTCGGCCGATACTCAGAGATTCAATCATGATCCTCAGAGATTTAACCGTCCCTGAGACAATGCAAGGTTGACAAAAAAACTGCCTCAGAGATTTAACCGTCCCTGAGACAATTAAACGTTGGAAATTCACATGCAGTTATTGCTCTTCGCAATCATTGTTCACTTGCAGTTAGTGGCTATTTCTTTTCGCAATGCTATTTCTTTTCGCAATGCTCAGCGTTTTGTATGGTTCAAAAAAAACGCAATGGTCAATGTTCCGAAGTTAGATACTGATAATGCTATATAATGCATGACTTTTTAATTAGCGTGTGAATAAAAATTAAATGCGTGTGCCCACGTAACTTTCAGCGTGTCAAGTTTGCGCATAACTTTTCAAAGTCTTTTGTGCAAATCACCGTGCAAAATCATATGTGTATACGCAAGATTCAATGCGTAAGAAGTCAAGGACTCGGCCCGTTTTTTCAGATGAATCACTCAGTCAGGTTTTTCAGATGAGTCACTCAGTCCGATTTTTTCAGATGAGTCACTCAGTCAGGTTTTTCAGATGACTCAGTCAGTCCGTTTTTTTAGAGAAAGAAATAAGCCAAGGATAGTTCAACGCAAGTGTGGCTTCCTAGGCTTTCTGTCAGATACTTCAGATATACTTTAGATATACTTCAGATACTTTCGTCGCCTTCAGATACCCTCGTCGTCTCCCTCCCAATACTCAATGTCTCCCTCCCAATACTCAATGTCTCCCCCCCAATACGCAGTGTCTTCGCCCCAATACTCAATATCCCCATACATGGGATTACCACCATACATGGGATTACCAGCCCCCCGAGAACATGCGTCCACAGTGGAGAATACCGTCTGAGAAAGGATTTCCCACTTTATAAGATTTCCCACTTCATTTTTTTTCTCTGGCACTTGCACCAAAGTAAACGCTTCATGAAAGCAAGCGCCACTTATGCCACTTTCCGTTTCCTGGGCCTTTCCTTCCTTTCCAAGGTCGTTTCCAAGGTACTCTCCAGGGTACAAGCTTCCACCCCCTAAAGGTGGTCTTCCTCCTTCTCCTAAACGAGGTCCTTTTCCTTTCCCTTTTCTCCCGTTTCGCATAACTGTCGGCGCCGCTTCACCTATCACTGCAATTCGGACTGTTCCATCAGGGAACTTCTGGAAAGATATGAAAGAATTAGCACTAACAACGACGCTGTTCAAATCATTTTCTGAAAATTTTTCAGGCTTCAATTCCGTCCACATCCTCCCGTAGTGCCTCCTGATTTTGTCGCTCAATTCGCCACGAAAAACATTATACCCATTCCATCCCTGCCCGAAATACGAAGAACTCAGCTCCCAATGCGTAAGGGCGTCTAGCAGACCAAAGCTATCCTCAATTCCATTATCTTCGATCCTAGAAGGGATCATAACTCTTTGGGAATTCAAAGCATCTAAACGACTCACACTCTCTGACTTTAGAGCATCCAAGCGACTCTGAGAATTCAGAACATCCAAACGTCTGACACTCTCCTCAATTCTCGATCTTAAATCTGAGTTAATTTTTTTCGTCAAGGAAGATTGCGTTAAGCGTTGATGATTTGCTTTTTCGTCATTCATTTTTGCTCTTTCAGCGCTTTTGTGGTACTCGGATCCTACCTGTTCTCGCCCTTGTTCTCGCTTCGTTATATCCTGAAAAAGCGGCCCTCTCCAAGTACCTTTCCGAGTGCCCTTTCCTTTTCCTTTTTGTGTTTGTCGCGGCCAGGCTTTCAAATTCTTTGTTTGTGTCGTTTTGTGTGGTTGTGCAGTTTGGGAAGCCTGTCCTTTAAGATGTGCGTCCATGGCTTCCCTTTCTTTGTTTGTCCCTTTCTTTGTTTGTCCAGAAGACTTGGCGGCTTCAAATGTGCGTCCAATCGCATCTTCAAATAAAATCCCAATCTTAATTTTGCCGACAATTGGGGCCTTATGGAAAATAAAAATAGCATTTATATTGTAGAAATGTTCGAAGTCAGGACTTTGGCTTAGAGCAGGACTCTGGCTTAGAGCTTCTTTTTTTTCGCTGGAAGCAATAGCACTATCGCTCGAAACTTTAATAGCATCGCTGACAAATTTGTAATAATCGAGAACAAAGCGCTTCGCCGAGATTTCCTCTTGAGAAGGCCCTTGCCTTCGGTTCGGATTGGAATTTGTCACATGAGAAATGAACCGACTGGAGTCATGATTTGAGTTTGTTTCGATCTGAGAGGTAGCAGACTGAGAAGAAGTAGCAGTCTTAGAAGCACTGGCAGCATCAGCCTCAGAAGCAACATCAGTATTAGAAGCAACATCAGCCTCAGAAGGAACATCAGTCTTAGAAGACCTCGAGGCATCAATCTCAACATCATGAAGCGCCTCCCTTTTCCCGTCGGACGATGGAAACGCCTCCCTTGTCCCGTCAGGCGATGGAATCTCGGACGATGGGAAAATCTGCCTTTGACGAGCTGGAAAAGATGATTTTCCAGCTTCCTCTTGAAAACGCTGTAGCGTAGCGCGCTGTATAGCCCCCAAGCGTTCCAGTGCTAGCGTGTCTGACAGCTGCTTCGTGGCGCGTTCCGTTGCTGTGATTTTGGTTGCCAAGGTTTGCATATTCTCGAGGGTTTCCATTTTCATATTCTCGAGGGTCTGAGTCTTGCTCCTCTTGCTTCCCTTGATACTAGGCCAAAAGTCATGCTCCGTCTGCCCTGAAATGTCGAAAAAGTTAGAATCTGGCTTACCAGGTGCTGATCCAAAAACTCGCGTGCTGAGATATCTCTTGTTTCGGTCCGTATCTGACAAGAACAGCTCTGATGTCAAAAAGAGCTGTCTTTCTTTATCTATAGCTGCTTTTGTCTTTTTTTTATAATATAGCGCTTTTTCATACTCAATATCGTTGTCGTAATCAACGTATTCCAACTTTTCGTTATATTTATCCGATTTTTCGTCCTCTTGAGGAGGCTTTGTATCGGATTCGGTTGGCTCAATTATATTATTATCGGCCTCTTTCACTGCTGGTCCATCAGATTCAGTATTAACCTCTTCCACTTCAGAAGTGACTTCTGGATGATGTCGATCATGCAAAATATTGCCAGACTCTGAGGCACTGTGACTCGCACCGTTATCAGATTCTGATTCACTCGCGCTGTTATGACCCCCGTGAGACGAGTCAGGCCAATCCTTGGCATTCTCCTGAGGCCAATCCTTGGCATTCTCGTGGGGATCAATGTCACAGAACCCTTCATACTTGGACGCCAGCCAATCGGCCTCGGAAATCCAATCAGAATACTTCAGGTGACCCATGCGAAAGGCGCCACCGTAGCGGCTACGGTCGTAACGGCTACCGTGTATTTCTCCCAAGACAACGTTTATATGCGGGGTTTGAGAACTCAAAAATATCAAACTTGACAACATGACTCTGCAGAAGGAAACACGGCGAAACAACATGAGCCTGAAGAAGGAAACACGGCACAACGGCGTCGTCATGCTCAGTTTCCTTTTATAGAGTTCCCTCTTATAATGCAGAAAATTGAAATTGGTGAAAATATTTATATGGAGCTCCATTTTCGAGCGTACTCGTATGCACTATATGTGTGCACTCAATGTATACACTGTAAACGTTTATTTTCATACGCAGCGCAGCGAATATGCAGTAACTTGAAGAATGGAATCCAGGTGAATATCCCATGAATATCACACGCGTTTGAGGTTTCCTTCTTCCCGATTGAAAACGATGCAAGCTCAATGCCTACGTGAGCCGTGGGCCATCAACCGAAGGGCCCAATATGCAATGCTCTACAAAAGATACGCTAATGTTCGATGTTCGATTTTTTGAAAAAAACTTTTTTCAGCACTTATGCAGCCTTCGTTTCTTTTTTTCTTTCGGTAATTATACTCAGCAATGTTCTTTATCGCTAGTTAGCGTTATTCAGCGATAGATACTCAATATCCAATGTTCGTTATCGCTATTCAGCGATACATCGCTATTCAGCGATACTCAATGCGCAATGTTCTTTATCGTAGTTCAGCGATACGTCGCTATTCAGCGATACTCAATGTGCAATGTTCACGCAATATACAATGTTCTTTTTATCCCGCGCAATCAGTCTTCTTGCAGGCCTCAGTCTGATAGTCTTCCCGTTTTGAGGAGGCCTGGGCTTCTTCTTGCATGGCATGCAATAATGCCAATGGAGTCTTTCTGATAGAAAGAGAAATCTCCCTGCCCAAGAATGCAAATGATTCAAGAAATCGCCATCGTATCGTCAATGCGAATCCTCAATACGAATCGCAAAGCCACAACACAACGAGCCTATCATTCGCGGCCCATCATTTGCGGATCACATTATCAAAACCCTATCCTTCGCGGATCACAAGCCTAGCCTTCGCGGCTCACAAATTAATCACAGCCACGAGTTGCCGAGTCACACACACAACAACCAACCCCAGAATCGCAATAAACACCACGTGACACTCGCATTATCATCGCAAGCAGCACCACACTCACATCGTAAGAACACCCTCACGGCGACAAGAACACGGAAAGACATTGACAAAATGATTTTGGGTTTTGTCTTCAATCACTCTGTATCAAAATTGTCTTCCAAATTGCAAAAAAATGAAACGGAAACATTGATAGTTTCAAAAGTCGCTGCTTATAAGTTTAACTTTTTGCGTCGCTGCGGAAATATTGACAGCCAATAAGTTTAACTTTTTGCGTCACAATTGTTGTGAGAAAATTTTCAATGGTCAAAAAGTCATATGATGTCGTCGTAGCCAAATTCTAACGCGTTTTTTTTTTGTATGGATCAACAATAATATCAATCCACGCTTGCAATTAGCAAAAGACTTTTCTTTTGCAACTTACGCAAAAGAATCGATAACGCTTGTCAGTTATCAATCTTGCTTGCAGTCAGTCTGTCACCCATGATTGTAACTGTCTCATTAGAGTCATAGACTTAAATAAAGCAACAAAGTCGATAGATTTCTAAGTAAAATGTTTTTCTATACAGATTTTCAGCGCGTGTGAATGATGAAGAGCTCCAGGCTCTTCCAATACATCTGGAGTTCTTCAGACTTCTATACCATGCAAAGCGCTCACTTCTAATATCTATGATGATGATGCTAAACCATGCAAATTACAATCAAAACGCAATGATGAGTCTAGACTGATGAGCCTAAGCGGGTGTGAGCGGGTGTGTCAGAGCGGAGTTTTATTTCTCTGCGCGTGACACTGGACGCGAATACTTATAATTTGCACTGCTGCGGGTGGTGACCAAAAAAAAATCGTCCCTACGATCGAGTCTACGAACAACAACAACAACAACAACAACCAAAAGGACTTATAGTCCTTTGGCTCCTCCCAGCCTGTTCAGTGAGTGCGTCTCTTTCTTGAGCTATCTGCTCCACTTTCACGCCACCTCATTCGCACCCACTGCCAGGATATACCACCAAAAGAGAATTACTCCTACCTAGTTACTATCCAGCTCAGCCCCGAGGAAAGGCACTATCGCTCCGGATGCAGTCTCCACTTACCATTGTAGTAATCCATATTTAGTATGCATTCCCGGTGATTTTCGTTCTTAGTTCGTCCATGTTATATTACTACGAAGGGTGTTGACCAAAAAAAAAAATCACAATGATCCAAAACTCGTCCCTACGATCGAGTCTCGGACTGATCCAACCGACTTCAGAGATTCAACCGTCTCTGAGCCAAATGCTTGCGCGGCGGCCTCTGGGCCTGATTGGCGTATTTTCAGAGCAATGTTCAACGTTTGTAAGAAAAAAATGCGGTTCATAATGGTCCATAAAAGTCGCAATGTTCAACGTTTCAAAGAAAGAAAAGAAAGAAATGCGGTTCATAATGGTCCATAAAAATCGCAATGTTCAACGTTTGTAATCGATGATGTTCCCGTTTACTACGTAGGCTGTAGCGCGATTTTCTCAAAATAAACGTATGAGCAAGGTTCAATGTTTAAAAAGATTTATTTTTTTTGAGTTTGAGATACAAACTTTACGATTTATCTGTCTCAGATACTGTACATTCCCTAGGTGCTTCTTCGCTCAGACACACTCCCACTGTGCCTCTTCAGGCATCCACATATCCTCTCCCTCAATACCTCCCCGGGGAAAGGATTCCGACTTGCACCCGTGCGCTGTTGAAAATACTGTTTGGGAAAGGATATTCCATCTTCTTCCTTCCTCTCTTGCTCCTTCCTCTCTTGCTCCTTCCTCTCTTGGAAAAGGAGCCAATCCTTCCTGTCTTGGAAAAGGAACCAATGTGAACGCTTCATGGAAGCAGGCATTGGCATTATCTGCAGAAAGATCAAAGCTTCCTTTCCCCTTTCCTTTTCTCCCATTTCGCATTACAGTTGGCGCCGCTTCGCCTATTACTGCAATTCGGACTGTTCCATCGGCAAATTTTTGGAACGATGTGAATGCGTTCGCAGTTTCTTCGTTCGCAGTTTCTTTTGTGTCTGAATCTCTGCGATTAGCGTCTGTTTCCAATGACAGCAACTCATGCCCCATCCCCATAAAATGCTTATAAACCTCCCTGCTCATCTCACTCCTGAAAGCGTTGTAACCATTCCATTCTCCCAGATAAGAACTCCTTTCCCATAGTGACAAACTATCAAGAAGACCGGGTTTGTCTTCGAGTATCGCACTTAGCTCGGGAGAGGTTTTACCTATCGCATTCAGCTCCTGCTCGGAAGAGGTTTTACCTATCGCACTCAACTGCTGTTCGGGAGAGGTTTTACTACCTAGGGCTTTCCTTATGGCCGTTTGGTGGGTCTGGCGCTGCTTTTTAAAAAGGCGCACTTCATCACCCGCAAGAAGATCGTGGTGATGAATGGCATGAGATCCCAGATTCTCGTCACCCGTCGAGTGAGCTTGGTCATGGGTTCTTGTTCTCCTAAGAAGATCGTGATTTTCATGATGTTCAAAAAAATTACTGCGAAAGTAGTAGTCTGGATAATGGATATTTGCGCCATCTGTCACCCTGACGCCCTCTTTCGTCACTCTGACACCAGATTGCATTTCCTCAGAAACGCCCTTGCACATGCCTTTGCAAGTGCCCTTTCCTGTTCCTTTTCCTGTTCGTTGGATCCCCTTCCCGGTTCCTTTTCCGATTTCTTTCTGACCTTTTCCGCGTCCCTTTTGTGTCGTTTTTTCGTGTCCACCAAATGTACTTCCCTCATCGTTGACCTGATCGTCGTCGTTGACTTCGTCATCATCTGCATCAGTCTTTTCGTCACTCTCCTCGTGAAATATTGTTTTTCCGCTTCCAAATCTAACCAGATTGCTTCTCCGACTGACAAATGCAGCATCTTTCAATACACGACCGATCGCGGCCTTGCCGACAAAAGGAGTCCCATGAAATGTAAAAACAGCATTCGTATCATAGAAATCTTGAAAATCATCATAGTCGTATACTGGTTCTTGATTGGCATGCTCTTGATTGACATGATAAATTTCCGATAGTTTCTCTGAGGCCCTCCCAGGCATGGCACTCCTAGGTACGTAGAATCTCCCCCGTTTGTTGAACTCGGAGTCAGAGTCGGCATGACCCGAAGGAAAAGCATCGCTAACGAACTTGTAATAGTCGAGAATAAAGCGCTTCGCTGACTCTTCTTTGGAAACTTGTCGTGATGCGGGAGACTCTTTTTTCTGTGATACGGGTGACTCCGTTCGCGGTTTCTGGAATGAGTCACTCGATGACGCCCGTTCCTGTTGAGATGCTCGCTGAGAGTCTGATAGTGCGTTTTGCGTGGAATTGGTGCTGCTCATGTTAATGCCTGTTGTGTTCGTTTCAGTCGGAAGCGAGTCAATCTGAGACGCATCAATCTGAGAAGATTCAGTTTGAATTTGAGAAGAATCCACCTGAAAAGAATCCGCCGGACAAGAGTGAAACGCCTCCCGATTTCCCTCCAAAGGAGAGTCAAACGCCTCCCGATTTCCCTCCAAAATAGCTTTTCCAACTTCTGCTGCACGAAATCGCTGCAATGTCGCGCGATGCAGGGCAGCCAGACGTTGCGCCGCTAGCGTGTCGGATAGACGTTTGGTGGCGCGTTGTGTTGCTGCCGCGATTGTAGCCATTTTTATGTTATCCAGGGTCTCGGAACGCTGTCGGAGAGCCAGTTGGTTGGACTTCTCAAGTTTTGGACTTTCTGTCGGTCTTGGACTCTTGTCCAACCTCGTCGAGCTTTTTGCTGACTTAAATGGGTTGAACACCACAAATTTGTCGCCAAAACTCTCGTCAAAACTCACGTAGTTACTCAGGCTACTCAGCCAAAACTCATGGTCTGTGTGACCAATGAAGAGCTCTGGTCTGTCTGACCAATGGTTTGACTCGTCAAGACCACCAGATCCGACAACACCCGACCCGAATTTCATTCGGCTCCTGAGATGCTTTGTATACTCGACACTGGATCCGAAACTTTTAGCATTCGAGTCGAAGCTTGGCCAAAACTCGTGCTTTGTGTGACCGAGGAACAGCTCAGAATCAAGGGCAGTAGATCCGAAAATTCGGGTGCTCAGATGTTTTCTGTAATCGTCAAGCTTCGAGGATTCAGCCTTTCTTTCCGAGAGTTCATCGCTTTCTTGTGAGGATTCCGTCATCTTTTCTGAAGATTCCATCTTTTTTTCAGAGTCAGACTCTGCATTGTCATTGCTTGTCACAGTCGAAAAATCTGATGGCTGAGTGACCTTCACAAAAGCCAAAGACGATTTGCCGGACTTGAGGACTTGATGCAACAAGTCCGCCGATATGTCTGTATGGGGCACTGCAGCAGTTTCATTCGTCAAGTTGATGCTGTTCGTCAAGTTGGAAGGTATTACAATTTCATGGGAGATGTCTTCCATTTCAGTCACATTTAGAATATCCTTGACGTCATGCAGAATGCTGTCACCTACCTGGTCGCTTGAGAATCCGTGTTCCTGCCTGTCAGTTATGTCCGACAAGATCCAATCAGAATACTTCATATGCCCGATACGAAACACGCTCTGCTGCTGTTTCTGGCCCTGCTGTTTCTGGCCCTGTTGTTTCTGGCCTAGGCTCGTTTGCATACCATACAATAGGGTTAGGAAGACGATAAGTTCAAACATGAAGAAGGACGAACTGACCCCGCGATGATACTTGGAAAACTCCATTTTGGAGGTTGGTAGCGAGTCTTGGTTCCGATATTTAGTAAAATTTGTAGTGCTAGGACCTAGGTAGAAAAATTCGTGCTCTTAGTTTCTTTTTGGATAAGGCTAGTACGAATCTGACTGCTAGTAATTAACTCAATGAACGCAATGATATCTAGTCCAGACTTGTTGATGGAGGATGCCAGGTTGCTGTGGTGGTTGCGCAGGAATTTTTTTGGATGCCAGGTTGCGGACCGCGGTATGAAGAATGGCTGCCAGGTTGCGGACCCCGGTGTGAAGAATGGTTACTATTACAATTGTGTATGACACTGGTTTGCGGAAGTGTGACAGTTCGCGGTAGGTTTTTTTTTTGAAATTGATAGCTCTTGTTAGTCAGAGATATGCTCGATTTTTGATTTTTTGAAAAATTTTGATTTTCTGTTTTCCAAAAAAAAATCCAAAACATGCTACGTAATCCCTGATGGGAAATTATTCTTAAAGCAAGTTACATCAAAAGTTCAAGTGACACACTGACAATCCGGCCGATTCAGATTCTGACCTGAGATCAAACTGGATAAATATTTCGAAGTGTGCAGTCTAGACTTTCTTAGCGTCTTGAGTATGCTGTTTATGATATCAAATATCAGAATAGTCAAAAAACTGAATCGCTGCCCCGTGAAAATCACACGACGTCGATTCGAGGTTTTTGGCTGTGAAAAGAAAAGTTTACGATGCAGGATTTCAACTTTTTAAGTTACAATGTCGACGCAAATACGATGCAAGTGTCACAAGACACCAAAATGGTTAAGTCAGAGTTTCAATTTGTTCGATGAAACACGCACGGCAAGGCTAAACACTATGATGTTCAGCCGAGCTCTATGTCCAATGTTTTCGATGTTCGTTTTTTTCTATTTCCCAATGTTCAATTTTTCAATATCCCAATGTTCAATTTTTCAATATCCCAATGTTCAATTTTTCAATATCCAATGTTCGATGCAAGCCGGAGAGCTGTTCACTCTCCACTCGGTATTTTCCAAGAGAGTCGCTCACTCTCCACTTGGTATTTTCCGAGTCAGTCAGTCAAGTCTTGTCGCGTAGTCTCCTCCTTAAAAATTGAGATCTCCCCAAATAAGTGACAGCCTGCCTTTTCAGACCGTGACCTTTTGATTGAGCAAGGAGTTCTTTGAGTTTTTTGGAGCCTTTCTTTCTTTAAACCTTCACTCAGTTTTCTGTTTCCCTGCCAAAGCAAGAGGTCGCAAATCATTTGACAAATCGCGAGGGACATCGAATCGCAAATCAGATTTCATCCACAACACAACAAACAGCGCCTTCGCTTGTCCACCACACGCAGACCACACCACAACAGCATGCACAAATCGCAATCAAAACGCATCGCAATCAACATCACACACATACCAAATGTCCGGCCGGCAACACCAGCCACGCAATGCATACCAACTCAGCAGCTCATGCCATTACCCTCAACCCAAAAAAAGGAATCGCCACAACAAGTTAGAACACGCAAGAACCCGTCTGCCAACCTGAACCCAGCTAGTTTTGCTATGTAAACTCAAAAAAATAGCTCAAATCTAGTAACAATCGGCCTTGTCACATTCAGTTTTTTCACATTCAGTTTCTTCACATTTCAAAGTCCATTAGACAACTCACTTAGACTTAAGACAATTCACATTTCATACTCCCCTCAGATTCGTTTTTTTCTTTTCACTTAGTCACCACTCCTCTGATAGCAGATTCATTATGATTCCCTCAGAAAATTCATTTTCAAAGTTAACTTTGTCGCGCATATTTCGCAACTGGTATGTAGCCTTCTCCTGTAAAATATCTTACTTCTACTGTGTCGTAAAATCCTGCGTCATAAGTTCCTGTGGATACTCTTTCTTCTCTAAGTTCCTGTGAATACTCTTTCTTCTCTTTTTTCTCTGCGTCTTCTCCTGTTCTCGTATTCCTGTTATCGTATGTTATCTTATTCCTGTTATGGTACTTATTCCTGTTATGGTATCCCTGTTATCGTATTATCAAACTTGAAATACGGTAAGTGTTTTGATATTCCGCAGCTTTACTACTTCGCAGAACTAACTAACTTGTCTGAATGATTACAAAGCGTCTCATGCAATTTGAAGCCTATCAATGAATCTTGAAGGCCCCAGCCTCCACAAAAAAAAATGTGGCTCACCAAAAAAAAAAGCACGTCGCAAAGACGCGCTAAACCATTTGGATTTTCGCAGTTCTTACTATAGGGCATAAGTTCAGTCTTTATGGCAGCAGTGCTTTAGAGAAGGCCCCAGCCTTCTCGATTAGTTCACAGATTCGTGAACCCAGATCAATAAGATTCTGACTTTCAAAATACTCATGACTGCACGTTCCTTTGAAGGAACGCTATGACAGATATCATTCTGCGTCTTCTCTTGAGTCTTTGACTCAAACCGGGTCCCCTCCGGTCAAAAAGGGTCTCCTCCGAGGAGGGTCACTGAAAATTATTATTGGCATGCGCAATACATTCAACATTGTCATATGTTGTGGCGTATAGTCTCCTCCGGGGAGGGCCACTTTGTTTTTTTTTTCAATTTGCAATTATGGCGTATCGTCTCCTCCGAGGAGGGCCACTTAAATTTTTTCGTAGTACGTATCAGATCCACTATGATCGATCGTCTCCTCCGAGGAGGGTCTTACTAAAAATTTCTCAAATGATGCACTATTGTGATTATCGCGATTATTGCGCGTGTGTTTATGCCGCGTGTGCTTATGCCGCGTGTAGTCAGATTCATAATTCATTCTCGTTTTTTTTTTTGTCAGTCTGATGAGTCAGTGTCACGATTAAGTTTATTTTTCAACTACCATGATTGAATCGAGACTCGAGAGGGAAGAGGAGGGCGTTTCTATTATTCTAGGTGAAAACTAGTACTATAGCTACTCTTAAGCATATAGTATGTTCCAGATATCGCATATGTCAATACGTCAATCTTTCGCGGCTATATTTTAGCCGTAAAATGACAAGTCTTGTAGAAATCATGCATTTTGCCACCAGTGACAATGGCTCGCTTCAGCTTGGTTTTCGCTTCGGTTATTCCTTCCCGTGGACGTTTCTTCTCTTTTCTCTGCTCCGAAGAGTCTGAGAGAAAAAAACGCCCACCGTGGGGCTCGAACCCACGACCACAAGGTTAAGAGCCTTGCGCTCTACCGACTGAGCTAGACGGGCTTGCGAAAGGTTTAGAAATGATCACACAGGCTACGAATCCCAGTTCTAACGCGATTTGTTAACTCATGGAATTCAAACAGTGAACTTGCGGCATGCAAATTCACTCTAGTACTTTCAAACAGATCCAACTTTTTTTTTCATTCTACTTCACTTTTTGGAGTGGAAATTCTAACTCCTTATTCTCAGACAGTCAATCGACACAGCAATTCTCTCAGACAGTCAATCGACACAACAGTTCTATTGTCTATATACTTCTCTCGCGCATAGGACTCTCTCGTATATCATTACGACAGGATCGAAATCGAAATTGTGGGTCGCCGCACAGCTACTGTTCGGCATGCCCACTTATATGTTTGGTCCAAGCCTTCAATTCTCAACGCTCAATTTTTTTTGACGATATCTCCCCAACGCTTTAACTTCTCTCCGCAACGCAAAATCAGAGTTCTGAGCTCATCAACTTGACCTTGTCAACTTGACACTGTCAGTTTGACCTTGTCAGCTTGACGCTGTCCACCCGGCCGTGCCAACTTGACCTTGCCAATTTGAGCGTGTCAGCTTCGCATCCGCAACACAAAATCACCACTTTCATGACAAATTACAATGTCCTCAACACAACGTCACCACTTTCATAAAGTTATTGATGTCACGAAAGCATTCCGCGTTCATCAGATACAATAGAACAAGAATCGGCATCAACCGCAGAACGAAAACAGCTCCAAGGACAGCCGCAGAAAAAGGGGTTTTCCGACAGACCTCCCAGGCTACCTCCTGCGCGAATGGCTGCAAGTAAATAGCCACTTGTTGCGCTAGTAGAGAGAGAATTTTTGGCACGATCAGCCCGCCAACAGTTCCGAAAACGAATACCATCAAAGCAAACACCTTTTGAGAGGTAGTTGCTGGCTTTTGCTGGTCTTCGCTTATATTGGATGGGGTGGTTGTAGATGGCCCTGTAGAAGTAGAGGTGGGCTTCACCATAATAGCATCAATTGGGATAATGTGAACGGGCGTGGCCTCTCCCATGGTTGGCTTCGCTTCTCCTGACATGGTTGCCTTCGCCTCGCTTATTGGTATTTTTGTGATCGCCTACTTCTCAGATGGGGATTACAATACAATAGATTTGTAAAACTCGAACGGTTCGAACGCAGTCACTTCAGAGAAATCTTTCAGACAGTAATTCACTGAAAACACGGCAGTCTACTCCAAAGCCTTCAGAGTTAAATTTCTTGCAATAGGCAAAGTTGAATCGCAATAGGAAATACGTTGAAACAGAGTCCAGATAACAGCATCCAGATAACTCAATCTAGACGCTTTTTTACTACTCACACCAGCGCTCTTCTAGACTTTGGAAGAATCCGCCTCCTTCTGCAACCTGCACAAGTGACAGTCCCTTCACCAAGACAGACGCGCGAAGTGTCCCTGTGTAGGTTGATTGTCACGTTTGAAATCGTCGATGGAGAGTCGTCAAATTATCAATTCAGATAAGTATGGAGAGAGTAATCGCGCCAGATTGCTCCATTCAGGTATGTCATCGCTTCGAATCTTCGACTCACACAAGAATTTCAATCCAACTCGAACATCGCGCCGCACATCTAACATCTCACCACGCACACAGAAACCCAGCTCAAGCATTCACATCACACAGAAACTGCCCCAACCATTACTCAACATTCTCGTCGCACAATAACGGCCCCACCTCAAACAATGCATTCACATCACACGACCCCCAGGGCCAACTCAACATTCGCATCACACGGCCCCCAGGGCCAACTCAACACTCGCAGCAACGCAACAATCCAACGCAGCACTCGCATCAACACAAGAACCAGCTCAAATAAGACACTCCAACAAAAGAGAACCTCACACACGCTTCCAAAAGCCAACGCAATACCACCGCTTCCAAACCGATTCACTCTGAACACCGATTCACTTCTGAACACCGATTCACTTACGAACATTAGACTTACTCGACACTGCCACTGAGACACCGAGACACTGAAAGAGTTGCAACAACTTAAAACAACCACTCAGCATTGGTCTGTCCATGACGGACAGAATCCGAAAATTTGAAAGCCCAATTAAATTTCAGAAGATTCACCGCTTCAAATCTTAAAGCAAAACCTGAGCCCAGTCACAAATAGACAATAGACCCAGTCACAAATAGACAATAGACCCAGTCAAAAATAGACACTGATACGAAGAAAACTCGAGGCCCCAGAAAGAGTTCCGGGAATCCTCGCCATTGATAAACTTCGAGTGCTTTTCTTTTTCAATTGACAATCAGTCGAAAGCACCGCTCTGCAACTCGTAATTCGTTTCATCGTGGTGTCCTTTTTATTGCGATTTTCATCACTTAGTTGATAGTTGATAGAATGCATACCACGATTATCATCATTGTTGCGCCGCACTCATTGAGACTTAGTTACACGCTATCACTGTCCACAAGAGACTGCACCATGTCCTTTGCCCAGTCAAGCTTTTTTAAATCATTCAGAGTAAAAGACCGGCCGTCGTTCCTCTTTACAAAGATGAGATTGTGTGTCCTGACATTGTCCGTTGTCTCATCAAATCCCGCGTCGACGAGCTTCACATTAAAGAGGAGGACATAACGAGGAATGGTTTCACTGGTATAGCGGCTCCTCCTGTTTGCCTTGCGTTCCAAAAACCCACGCAAGTTTTGCATAGTTTTGGATTTTCTAGAAGCGCCGTTCTTAGCGCCAACATCGTTAAACCACTTCGCTCTTCTTGCAACCGAATGCATTGCTTTCATATACTCGCGCTCTCTGAACTCCAACCGCATGACGCTGTATGCCTCATTACCAACATCGTCAGGCCTGGCAACCACGATAGATCTGTGGTCCGGGTCCTTCGGGATCAGGTGCCGTGCCCAGTGAATGCGGTCCAAATTAGCTAACTCTGTTTTGATACGCGCCGCGCGTCTCTGAGCACTTTCTTGCGTCTTGCCGACACGATAGAAATCAGAGATAATGCCGGCATATAGATCGGCATACTCCTGTTGCCTACGACGATTCTGAGGCAACGCGAAAAATGGTATTTCGCGACTCAGATCCATATCAGAGCCGAACAGTTTGCCAAGGCCGCCTGACTCTTCGAAAGGTTTTCTGTGGCTATCCCTCCAACGAGTTTCCAGCTTGAACGGTACTACGTGTTGTTTTTCGGGCAATTCAGGAGAAACTGGAGGAAGAGTCGCAAGTCTATTTTTACGCCAATTGTTGATCTTCATTTGTCGCCAAGGACCAAAACGTGAAAAAAACGTACCAATCAAGTTTTTTGGAGGGTTCTTTTCAGGTGTCCACTGAGTCTTTTTAAGAATGCCCTTTCTCTCAGGAGACGTTAGCTGAACTGCAGTGGCATACAAAAGATGGAAAAATGGAGAGAATCGAATCAGAAAGCCGATCGGGGCCATCGTTCTTATAATTTGTCTGAGTGATCGTTTATTGATAATAATTCTCGGGCTGTGATTGGAGTCTGGCACGAGTGAGCTGCTGTTCTTGCACGAAGACTGGGCTGTGATTCAGTTGGATTCTTATAGCGCTCACTTCTGTTAGTCGCGCTGAAAATTTCCACGCTTGGAAGTTTTCCGCTTCTTGAGAGAACTTAAGTTTTGCTCTTTGAGTTTGTGAAGAGCTTTTGCTCGATGAATTGATAGAGGGAAATGCGCTTTGATCAGAGAGATCGTTGTGCTCCTGTTTTTTTTTCGAGACAATGACACTGATTTCCAGATACAAGTCACGTGTGATTCTTGAGGGCCAAATCCGAGTCATTTGCAAGAAAACTGCATGCCCCTCCTTGAACTTACCTCTTGCTTCACAATGTCAAAATCTTGTGAGAAACCAATATTGCGCCGAGAATTACTACTGTCTTGACAAATTCAATGACTGCTCCAAAGCTCCGACTCTCGTGACAATTATACACAGCTTTTTTTTCTCTCTTGACAGACGCCATCCGATAGGCTCCGTTGATTCTGAACACCGATTCACATCCGAACTTCAACAGCGCATCGATTCACTTACGAACAATATGCTTATTCGTCAATGTCACCGAGACACCGAGACGCCGAAAGAGTTGCAACAACTTAAAACAACCACTCCGCATAATGCCACTCCGCATTGGTCTGTCCATAAATTCCATGACGGACAGAATCCAGAAGTAACGTTCACCAGACAGCTTCAAATCTGGAAGCAAAAGCTTTGGGCACAGTCACAAAAAAATGACAATAGACCCACGCATCGCATCGCATCGTGTACATTACTTTCCAGGAATATCAACTCGAGATCCAAGACATAGCTCCAGGAATCCTCGCAAAAAATAAAGCTTCACGACTGCGCTGCTTTTCAATTAAATTGGCAATCAGTCGAAAGCACCGCTCTGAGAAGCACCGCTCTGAGACACTTGCTTCGTGTCATCGTGGTGTCTTTTTACTGCGATTCTCATCACGATTCACTTAGTTGATGCTTACATCGCTTTAGGGCACAATCGCTGTCACGACCTCCACTCTCTCTTTGAGGCTTATTTTGAGGCTTAAGTTTCTTACACACCACCCGTATCCACAAGAGACTGCACCATGTCCTCTTACACCCCATCACGATCCACAAGAGACTGCGCCATCTCCTCTTACACCCCACTCGTATCCACAAGAGACTGCACCATGTCCTTTGCCCAGTCAAGCTTTTTTAAATCATTCAGAGTAAACGGGCTGCGATCGTTCCTCTTGACGAAGATGAGACTGTCTGTAATTGAATCAACATGCGTCACAACAAAAAGAAGCGCATGACGAGGAACTGTTTCAACAGTGTTCCTGTCGTCGATACTGTTCTTTCTGACCTTGCGCCTAAAAAACCCACGCACGTTTTGCAGACTTTTTGACATTGTAGAGACGCCAACATCGTTAAACTCCTTCACTTTGTTCCTAATTGAAGTCGTCACGTAATAAGACGTCCAGCCTTTCTTCGTGAGCTCTTCCTCAACCTCTCTGAACTCTAAATGCATGACGCTGTATGCCGTATCAGCAACATCGTCAGGTCTTGCACGGACATAATCAGTGCCATCATTTTCATACGAACTCAGATAATAACTCCTCCTCATTGGATTGTCTACTCTATTCTTGGTGACGGTCCCACTGAAACATGACCTAAACTTCCTCCTGATACTCAGCGCGCGTATACCAGCACTTGTATACGTCCTTCCGACCCGATAGAATTCAGCTATAAGATTGGCTATCTTGTCTTGTCGAGAGGTGTCCAACGTGGTAAAACGGTCGCCACTTGAAAACGCTTCAGTCGTGTTACTTTCAATGCCGAACAGTTTGGAAGGGCCGCCTGACTCGACGAAAGTCTGTTTGTCGATATCGATATAATTACTGAACCACGCATGTCGTTTTTCAGGGGGTTCCAGTCGTTCTCCAGATTCATCAACAAGAAATGTAGCGGGGGAGCTGGGTTTATCAAGAAGAACTGTAGCGGTGGCGGCCATTTCAGAAGCGTTCTCTCTAAGAGTCACAAGTCTATTTTCACGAAAGTCGCGGACCCTCTCTTTGTTGACACGATGAATCCTTAAAGGTCCAACTCCATCCCAAGGCTCCTTATACGCACCAATCTCCTCTAGAGTCTTAAGAGAAATTATTGCCTTTCGTTCTTCAGGTACTTCATCGGAAACTGGTTTGAGAATGCCCTTTCTCGAGGGCTGTGTTGTCGGTCCAGTTGCATATGAAAGCTGGAAAAAGGGAGAGAATCGAATCAGAAACCAGATCGGCGCCGTCATCTTTGTTATCTTCTCGTTCTCAAGAGCAAATTCTTGGCTTCTTCTCGTTCTCAAGAGCAGATAACAAGATGCGATCGGATGCTCGTACTTTGTGCTCACTTCTGTCCGTCGCGCTGAAAACTTTTCACACTCACGGCTTAGACCTTAGAAGTTTTGTTTTTGAGAAGTTTATTCTTTTACCTCGTCTGAGACTTCTGAAAAGGTTTTTTTTTTTTTATCTGAAATGGTAACGGAATTGGTAGGCCGCTGCTTTTTTTTTCAGTGTGACAATGACTTTCGAAAATTAGCGTCTTGACAAATTCAATGACTGCTCCAAAGCTCCCACCATCGTGACAGTAGTACATTTGCTTTTTCACTCTTGAGATTTCATTATCGTGACAATGACACAGCTTTTTTTTCACTCTTGAGATTTCATTATCGTGACAAGGCCACAGCTTTTTTTCTCTCGATAGGTTTCGTTGATTCTGAAATTCACATCCGAACTTCAACAATGCACCTATTCACTTCTGAACACCACACTTAATCGTCAATGTCACTGAGACACCGAGACACTGAAAGAGTTGCAACAACTCAAAACAACCACTCCGCATTCAAATTGGCTTGTCCATGGCGGACAAAATCCGAAAACTCGCAAGCCTAATTACTTATTGAAATCTTCAAGCAAAAGCTAGGCCCAGTCACAAAAAACTGACAATAGACCCATGTGCTACTTTCCAGGACATATAGCTCCGGAAACTATAGGAATATCAACTCGAGATCCAAGACATAGCTCCCGGAATCCTCGCAAATAATAAAGCTTCACGAATGTGCTTTTTTTCAATTTCTCATCATTGTCACGCCCTCCACTGAACTGGGAATGGAGAATGACTCTCTCATTGAGGCTTACTTACACCCTACCCGTATCCACAAGAGACTGCGCCATGTCCTCTTACACCCTACCCGTATCCACAAGAGACTGCACCATGTCCTCTTACACCCCATCACGATCCACAAGAGACTGCACCATGTCCTCTTACACCCCATCACGATCCACAAGAGACTGCACCATGTCCTCTTACACCCCATCACGATCCACAAGAGACTGCACCATGTCCTTTGCCCAGTCAAGCTTTTTTAAATCATTCAGAGTAAAAGACCGGCCGTCTTTCCTCTTCACGAAGATGAAATTGTCTGTTACAGTTTTATAATGCGTCTCATTGTCTGTTACAGTTGTATAATGCGTCTTAACAAAAAGGAGGACATAACGAGGAACTGTTTCAGTAGTATAGTGATTCATCCCCTTTGCCTTGCGTTGAAAAAACCCACGCACTTTTTGCACCATTTTGGACACTCCAGAAACGCCGACATCGTTAAACTCCTTCACGTTGTTGCTAATTGAAGTCCGTTTATAGTAATACTTCCAGCCTCTCTCCGTAAGCTCTCGCTCGACCTCTCTGAACTCTAAATGTATGATCTTGTATTCCGTACCGACGACATTATAGATACCATTTCTGTGGTCAGTGTCATGGTAATACGGGCTCAGATAATAACCCTCGCTGCCACATGACGCAAACTCACTCTTGATACGCAGAGACGCGTCCTGTGCGCGGCTCTCAGCACTTTCATCCGTGCGTCCTTCCTGATAGAATTCATATATAGTATTGGCAATTTTCTTTTGGTGAAGTTCGCGCAACAGTTCGAAACTTTGGTTTTTTCTTCTTTCGTTAAGAGTGTCATCTTCAAAGAGTGTTGTCGATCCAGGAGATGTTAGCCCAATTTCTGAAGTTGCATACAAAAGATGGAAAAACGGAGAGAATCGAATCAGAAAGCAGATCGGGGCCATTGTCATTGCTATAATATCTGGCCGCTTAAGTTATTGATAACTTATAAGCACCGTTCTCGGGTTGTGAGACAGAGGCTGAGCTGCTGCTCTTGCGTTGGGTTGTGATTGGATTCTTATGACGCACGTCAGTCGTGGCCGCCCTGAAAATTTTCCACGCTCGCAACTCAGGCCTTAAAAGTTTTGTTTTTTCAAAAAAAAGTTTAATTCTTTTTCGTCTTCTGAGACTTCTGAAAAGGTTTTTCTTTATCTGAAATGATAAAAGAGTTTGTATGCCCCTGGGTTTTTTTTTCAGTGTGACAATGTTCTCCAGATTCTGGTATCCAGAAGCATTCTGCTTCAGAAGACTTGTGATTCTTGTTTTTTCTTCTAATCGGAGTCATTTGCAACAAAACTGCACGCAATGTCAAGATCTTGTGAGAAACCAATATTGCGCCGATCACTGGATACGTCTTGACTGCTCTGGGGCTCTTTGCTTACTCAAGGACAGCTCCGAAACTCTCACATGACTATAATTTGCCCTGACAATTATACACAGCTCTTTTCTCACTCATGACATACGCCATCCGATGGGTTCCGTTGATGCAGCCAAAAAATCATTTACGAACCCGCTGTTATGTCGTATTTGCCAGAAGTTTCCGCGCCAGAGAGTGACAATATCCGAATTTCTCCATTATTCAAGTCGGTTCCCGCTCCAGGTTCACACACCGTGACGAATGGCTTGAAGTCGATGGAAATCGCACTTTCTGACTCAAGCTTCAAGCAATTATGCTCGCTCTGCCAATGACTTTCCGATAATGATTGCTCGAATCCGTCAGATCATACCTTTCCGACTGCTTTTTCAGGTGGATTTCGGGTAACCAGCACCAGACGAACACAATATTTCCATTTTGGCACTACTCGTAACTCTTCGATATTGCGCTAATTAATTTAATTCTCTTCGAAATTAATTTGAATTTCTCGGATCAAGCGTTGACATCACCGGTCCTTTCTCTGATTCTCACTTGACATGTAACACAGAACCTACTTCCCATGCAAATTTCAACTTCAACTTCAACCAAACGACTACTACACTTTATCAATATGTGTCACCTACTAGAAACAGTAACAACCCTCAGAAAGAAACAGTAACAACCCCAATCCCTCCTGAGAAAGACTGTGGCTCAGTGAAACATGCTTGCAAACAGTACTCACCTCAATCAAAACAGTACTCAACTCAATCAAAACAGTACTCTTAGACTTCTCAATCAAAACCGTACCGAAGTACCTCAGCCAATGACTCAACTCTATCAAAACAGTAACTCAATCAAAACCGTACCGGAGTACCTCAGTCATTCATCATCATCATACGGAAACGCCAGTCAGTGTCATTAATTCAAGAATCAGCGTAAATTTACCTGTCTTAGTCTGTCTGTCAAAATCATGATGGAAAAATAAGGATGGCAATGCTTGATAATTATCTTGCATCGTCGTTCACGAAGTACACCAATGCACCTCATGATATTGCGAAAAAAGTCGCCGAATTACTATGGTAGATGCAAATATGATAAGTTTCATTCTTCCACAAACGCTCTCACTCATCTCAGATTCTGCCCGCATTCGCTCATCCCAAATTCCGCCTACAAATCCTTTTTCTACCTGTATCTCCGTCTCTCATTATGTATTCATACCTGCTCCTTAGCACCTTCGCCATGATATCGTACAGCTTTTTATCTGCGGACTCACTGCATATTTCCGTCGCATAGGCATTGACGACATCCTTAGCAATACCGATTAACGGATCGTTATGGGTTTTGCCAATCCATTCAGGCCCAACGCGTTTTGCTTGCCTGTCTTTACTGGTGTTGGAGTCATGAGCTCCATTGAAATTGCTCGTCAGATAACGACTCAATGACGATGACTGGACCACGCCTTGCGTTACCTCCTCCCCGTCAGTAATCGTAGCGTTGGGGAAAATATTTGGAAACAAACACTCTAATAACGCGTAAGACTCAACGTGCATCTCCAAAATTGTCGTCAAGACAATCGTTACGTCCGAATTCCGTTTTTTTTCTTCAAACTCCGTTATGTTCAAGGAGCGGCCGGTAGAGGTGTGGAGGATTTCCGATGTATTGAGGATTTCCGAGGTGTCATTGAAAGACATTTCTGTATCTGTGTCGTTGAAAGACAGGACTTCCATATCGGTACTCTCATTGAAAGACATTTGCTTCAGTGTGCTCAGAGACTCACTCTCCTCCGAATCCAGCATCATCACTCTCTCCAACACATTCCGAAACAGCAAATCCCAAATCAATTGTTCTTGTTTCGTCCTTAAATGCAAAGGTATTTCCTCAACGTCCAGAAAAACCTCTCTAAAAGCCTTATCCATCTTCATTGCAGTTTGAAGACCCGATTCTCTACGCAGCTCGTTACGGATAGTTGCCCCCTTCTCAGAAGAAAAGTCATACTTCACCGCGGCTGCCGTAAGTTCGGCGAGTAAATCTTTGTCTTTTGAAAAAAGATTCACAGGTAAAACTAGGCCTTTAGAACTCTCTGCGTCGTAAATTGTAATCGGTTCTTTGTCAGAATACTTCGGATCAACCTTCGGGACTAAAGTGAGTTTAGACGTCGTCATCAAATCGAGATCCAGCATCCCTTCTAGGGAAAAACTGGGACCAAAATAGTTTTTCGTAAGGTAGTTTTCGACCTTCTGTCCTAGATGGGCGAGGCGGCCGTCTCCTGACTCTATGGCTCCATTTCGATTTACAGAAGAGCCTTTATCTCCCTTTACAGAAGATCCTCCACCTTCCTTTCCGCGAGATTCATCTCCAAAGAAATATGAAATAGGAATCTTCCAAATGTCAGGCACTGCTCTCTCTCTTGGGCCAAACAGGAGACTATTCCGGTAATTTGTGACAAGCACTCTTTCACAGCTTCTCATCTGCGTCATATGCTCAATTCCTATCGCGGGCAGCTTTTCTGGGATTTTATGCTCTAAGCCTGATGTTGCGGGGCGCATTTCTGGGATTTTATGATCGAAAGCTAGGAGATTTTCTAGCATCTTTTCGACGCTTTGTTCTTCGACATTTGCATTTGTGAACCTTGAACGTGTTGAAAAACCTGAAGAATCTTGTGTTGGGCTTTCTTGTGAGCTTAGCCAACTTTGTTTCGACTTTGTTGTCTTAGACCTTGACAAGATGTTTTCAAATAATCCCTTCTGCGGCCTGATCCACGGTCGCTCTTCGCAAAAAGTTTTATCGGAGCTGCGCATGAGATTTTTTTTCGGTCTCTGTCTGCCCGTTAGATGCTGAATCGTTTTCGCGATTCGTGTGCTCTCACTTTCCGCGATTTTTGTACTCTCACTAGCGCTCTCGCACATGGTGTTCATACACCCATTGTGTTCCGCCTCCGCATAATCTCCCTCCGCCTCCCTATAGCGTTCTTCTCTCTGAGAATCTCTCACACACCCATACTCTGCCTCCCCATAGCATTCAAGACTCCACATCATGTGCCTTGGCACTGTCCGACAGCGGAAGTCCATTATATCTTCGCAATTTCTGATATAGGTCCTCCACAAAAACCCATAATCTAATCTTTCACTGGGTTTCGCATCTAAAGGCATTGGATGTAACTCCTCTTTTGAATTTTCCGTACCTTTTCCAACGACCCAGGGATTACGAACATCTGCGGCCATGAAACGGGAAAAAATCCACTGTCGAAAGCGTTTTTTCCGGATTTCAGCTGTAATTGCGTCCATGTCACTACCCTCGTTGACATTATGTAACGGACATGTCGCCTTTTGAAAGTATTGAAAAGTGAAACGGGGTTTTGTGATATACGAGAGCTCTCGGCTTTCATCGTTCTTCTCTCCTCCTCTTTCTTCTCTCGCTCTTTCTTCTCCACTCTCGGAGTCATCCGTCACCGAATAGCCGGGCACCGTATAGTCCCTCACTCTCTTCTTCTCTCGATCTTTTGCCAGCTTCACCAACGACCTGTTTCCAATCCCCGCGGGCGCAGCGCAATAATTGAGGATGAAAGCGTCGTGTTTGATGGTGGAGAGATACTTTTGGAAATTTGCGAGATCGGTGGTGATTAGGATTTCTTGAGTTTCTTCGTTGTGATATTGGTCGTGAAGTTTTGGGCTTGAAGTGGAAGACTCTGGGTTGCTAGCATTGGCGATGGCGTCAAAATCATAATTCAAAGTCTGTTGGGACTGTTTGCGCTCCTTGTTGTGATCAAAATCAGATTCTGTGTCACAGTTCGCGCATTTGAGGTCCGACTCGTTATTTGACAATAATTTGGCCCTTGTTTTTGATATCCCCGCTTCTGATACCGTCAATTTCGTGGCAAAAATCGGCAACCCTCGGTGTGCTATACCAGGATAAATTTTTGCTGTTGCAACGATTCTCACACTCAGCGCTAGCGCCATCCTCATCACCACGGGGATGCTACTCATAGTGATCTGTCCTGGTAATCAATAACCTCCGAAATCTTTACACTGCAGTCAATCAATCAATCAGTCAGTCTTACCCGTCCATTGCAGACGTCTGTTCAATCTAGACGAAATTTCATCGAGAATCAAGATTCAATGGCGCCGTCGTATCTGATGCTACCAGACGCTTTCTCAATGATATCGTCTCTAAAAATATGTTGTGATAAATTATGAGCCTCAGCTCGCGTGAATCTAATTGAGTGAGCTAAACACTATTTAGGTCACTCCAGTTCTTAATGCAGTCAATTCAGCGTGTTGTGAAGCAAAAACAGCTTCAATTTGTCTGACAAGCCATACTGCTTGCAGACATTGCGTCAGTCTGTCCTCGAGGTCAGTCTGTCCTGGAACAATTTAATCGGAAGAAGCGAGTTTATCATTTGAAGCGTGATACTCTGATACTCAGCTTGGTTTGCGCCGCGCATTTGCCATTTTCATCACACCGCTTTTTGCACAAACATAGATCATCACATCTCGCGGATCCCTTCATGCGGACCACCTCTCGCACATCGACCACACATCCCACGCTTTCGAACCTAGACAGGAAAGCAAACTCTTCACAAATGTTTCCACTGTTATTCCACTCAAATACCCCTCAGACTCATACTGCACTCATCATCTTTTGCACACAAGAACATCACACCAACCTCCACAACCATTTCCAACAAACTCATTCTTTTTTTTTTTAAGCTTTACTTTTCACAATGCATCTGCTGCACTGCGACAAAACGCAATGATCTGTTGCACTGCAACAATTTCCAACTATGGCGCCGATACTACGACAAGTAATGGAATTGACACTACGACAAGTAATGGAATTATCAACTTGTCAACTCTCAATTTGTCAATCTGTCAATTGAATTCGGTCACACCGAATAGAAGCACTGTCTAAGAAGCTTTACGCCCCTTGAAATCAAAAGTCGCACAATGGCGATTTATTAGGAAAGTAAGTAACTTCATCACTCCGAACTTTTTTTCGAGTGAATTTTTTTCCAGTGAACATGATGTCATTCATCGACCAATTTCGACCGATTCAAAAAAATTTGTTACAGACATGATGTCATCTGCTTCCTAATGGACTTAAGGAAACGCTTTTGTAAAGGATCACTCAGAAACGTGTTTTCTGAGTTCTGAGCTTCTGAGTCTGTCTCTCGACTGTTGTCTCTCGACTGTTGTCTCTCGACTGAGAAGGGATATCTTCTATACTTAGAAAGTTCGCTTTGTTGATATGTTTTACACTTTGTTCAAAGGAAATCAGTCAGAATGTTTTTCAACACGAATGGAAATTTTTGGAATACCTGTGCAATATGGTAAATAAATCAACGGAACATGCTAAACTGTACATAAACTAAATCAACGAAGAGCAACGGAACCAATCATGTGTCAAGATTCAATGTGTCAAGATTCAATGTCAAAAAATGTTGTGGAAAACTCTCGAATTTTATGTACAAATGCTCAAAGTCCTCTATAGGGATAGACTCAAACATTCTCTCTTCTCTTCCCTTTCTTCTCCCTCGAGACGTTCACTCAAGTCTTCTTCTCCCTCAACATGTTCACTCTTCTCAGCAGAGAAAACGACTTTTTTTCACAAATCAATTCACAATTTCAGTATTGCAAATGGAGAGACATTCAAAAGAAGACTAAACAACATGCATAAATGCTGAATCGGTCACACAACTTGACCACTTCAGCCGGGTTAGCCAGTGATAATATGTTTCAAATTCGTTTCAAGAAAATAGTTTCAAGATTTTTTTTGCTAGAATAAGGAAAAGATTGAGCTTCACCAAGTGAAGCCTTGGTAATTTAGGTCATCGCCAACAATGGTTCGTCGACAGCACGACTCCTCCCCTACTGCTTTAGACAAGATGAATCGTTCTTCTCATGCCTACCCTGAGAGATATGAAAGACCTACCTACTCCGCACCTAGTAAATACTCCTCGCACTCCGTACCTGGTACTCCGTACCTGGTACTCCGTACCCAGTAATAACAGTCTCACTTCCCTCTCCCCTAACTCATGACGAAGTCTTACTTCCCCCTGCCACCAGCAGCACCTTTGGCTGCCACGGTCTGTGACACGATTTGCCACTGAATGCCGCCTTCTGCAGTGGCCCATGATGTTGTTTCTGAAGCGGCTTTCGAGCCAGAGGCGGCTTTTCCTCCGGCTTTGGAGCCTGCAGCTTTTGAGCCAGAAGATTTTGATCCAGAAGACGCCGGCTTCAATTTCTTCAACACGAAAATATCATGCAAATTCTGTCGTGGCAGATTACTGCTTGAAACGCCGTCATTTACGTTTTCCGACTCTCTGCTGCCCCTTGACACTATCGTCTTATTTTTTCTCAGCCCTGTGTTAAAAAACTGGGCGTTCTGGACAGCCTGATTGTTATTTCCAAACCGAGCTGAACCTTTTTGACTCTGTCGCTGATTCTGGCTTTGTCGCTGGCCTTGCTGATTCTGGCTCTGACGGCCCTGACTCGTACGTGAAGACGAGGTTTGTGATTTCTGGGATAGCAGATCGTTAATGATTTCCTCGTGGGCTGCATAGCACGGCCCATCTATTAGATCTTCGATCAATTCTTTGACGGCAGAAATGGATTTTTGTTGTTCTTGGATAGGTCTTGGTGACGAACTTGACGAAGAGCGACCAGGAGCTGACGAGGACCGAGATTTCCCACTTTTCCTGCCATTATTCGCATTAACATTTGTATTCGCAGCTGTCACAGCTCTGGTATTTCTTTTCGGGAGTTTTTTACCTGGTGCCGACGAGCTCCTGGGGGCAGAAGAGGTTCTCAACCGGCCAACAGTTTCGAGTTCATTCCCAACTGTAACTCCCCTAACATAATACCCACTCTTCATAGTGCTCTTCCGTACCGCTTCAGACCTCCTCACATCTGGTCTCACATATACCTTCATCGTGTTTTCATCGACTTTCTCACATTTGATAATCGAGTTACTCAAAACTGCCAGCTCGTCTGGCGAGACTTCAGAATAGAGATCCTTAATCAAGCCGAATTTTTCCTCTTCTTTCAGACCAAGATAGATTTTCCGATAGTGGGTTTTCAGCTTTTTCAGGGGGCTCGATGGGGTTTGTGAGTTTGAACTATTTCCACCAGAATTCTCTGAGTCCGACAAAGCCGAGCCTTGTTTCCTCAGTTTCCTACTCGTCAATTGTGAATCTCGGAATGAAAAATTCACTGTCCTCTCCCCAATCGCTTCATGGAAGGTTCTTGCGATCGCCAATCTGCCTTTGAAGGATCGTTTCTCGCCTTCTGCATTGATGAAATGCAAATTCGCATCCTTACCGAAAAACGTCCAGATGTGCTGAAAATTTTGGATCTTTGTCGTCTTCCCTGAGTTAATGGCATTCAAAGCTTCAAAATAATTTTTGATGAAGTCTTGGGCTTGCTGGAAATCATCAACTGGAGCAGGAGGAGTTGCTGAAACCCGTGTCACATTTTTGGGAGCTGCTTGGGGTCTGGAAGGCACGACGCAAAATTTATTTCCATCACCTTTGGCGACGGCCTCGAAAGCGTCTGACATGGAGACGATTGTGTCCCTTGCGCTTGAAGTCCCAGCTTCCGAATTTACAGCAAGGAAATTCGGCGTGTCTCTGTCCTTTGGTCCTGGTGGCAGTGAAAACGGAACCCCTTGAAGCGTATCTCGACTGCCGCGTCTGCTTACAGGAATTAGACTATTGTTTTTGCTCGAAGCTAGACTTGAAGGTCCAGGACTGCTTTCTCGACTTGTATTTGGCGTTGTTCCGGCGCTGGTACTTGGTGTCTGATGAGTCTGACTGGCGGCGAAGCTCGCAACGCTATCCCTATTGACAGTCGCAACACTCACTCTCGAATCCCGACCAATCGACCCAGGTGCTCTCTTTGGGAGCTGAACTGCTTTGTTTCCGGCGCTCGAACGCTGAGAGCTGGGTCGTTGGTGAGAATTTACGGCGGAGTCTGTGACTCCCGTACCCATACTTTGCTGCGAGGTTCTCCCCGCCATCCCCCCACTGCCCGAATCAATACCGATGCTTTTTCCCATCGCAGACGTGATTCCTCCACTGCCAGATACTGTTGACATCGATGCAAAGGATTTTTCGGAAAATCTCGCATTATGAGCCGCTTTATCAAAATCAACTTTCTGAGCTCCTTTCTGAGAAGATTTACGAATATCCATCATATCTGCTTTTTCTTTTTCCTGTTGGGATTGGAGATTGCGGTCGGCATAACAGCCGCTGGTGCGGCCAATAACGTAGGTCTTTTCGTCATTCTCGGCAAAGGGTTTAAGTTTACCGACGACCGTTGACGCCAGACCAGGCTGCTTCTCGGGGGAGAGGAGGACTTGCAACATTTTTTTTTAGAGATTTTGGAATTTGGTAGGTTCAAATTTCACAGCTCTAGAGACTAGACTTTATGTCTTCGCTTTTTATGAAAATTGATTATACTTTGCTTCGGAAACTCACCGAGTTTTTTGCAATTCTAATTTGCGTTACGTACGTGACAAGAGACTGTTACTTCGATTCTTGAAATTTCTGGAATAACGAATTAGCTGTGTCAGAAGTCTTATAAGGATAATTGAGCAGCCACCTACGGGCCAGACAATACCAAAGTCAGGATCGTATGAAGATCTTGAATTTCACAATTAGACAATTAAATGGCATGCAATGGAAATTTAAAATAAATAAAGCCTGTAAGTCTGATAATGTCCTGCACGTATGCAGAAGATTGAACCCTTCGACCCTCCTCGAGTATTGCTATACGAATACGGGGGTCTGTGTTTCGTCGAATGTCTCGTCGAAACTTTCGAAACTCAAGTTTATGCTGTCAGAATGCTAAAGCTTATGCTGTCAGAATGCTCAAATGGTCTTATGACGTTGGTTATGCCGTTCCGTTACGGAGTTTTCCGTTGAAAAAATATGTTAAATTCTTGTGTCAGACTGGTATGCTCTTTTTGTGTGTCCTTTTTTTGCCCTGGGAATCAATGTCCGTTTTCATGAGTAAGTGCTCTGTCTAACGGTCATCCTACCACAACAGCTGCAGTACCCTGTTAATCCAGGTCCTCTACGCTCTCGAATCCACAAGTCGCCATTTGCATCACAACATTTTCTTTCTTTTGCATCACAACGTCCATCACCAGCTCATCAATCGCATCAACACATTGCCAACTTTGACACAACTGCCCGCACGACACGTCTCACACACTTTTTGTCAAATCATCATCACATCACACATCATCTCAAACATCACACCAACATCGCATCACACGCATTTCACATTTCAACAACGCAGCAGAACAACCAAACCACATGTGCATAAGCAAACCCCATCACACATACTTGCACGTCGGATCCTCACACAAGAACAACTCACACAAGAACGACCAGAAATCCTCACATTTTTTTGTTCGTTCGATTCACAAATCTGAGTGATGAATCACGCCAGAAACTACACATATTACGTGTTAGCTGTCAACACCTCAGCATCAGTTTCGTTCACAACTTGATGTACACATTGGAAAAAAGAATGTAAATCATTTCTTGCTCCTTCAAATTTCTCTCTTTTTGTGGAAAAAAGAAATCACTCTGTTACCGTTTACGCTAACCCCTCCCCACACATATTTGGCACAACATGTTCGGTCACAACTTTTTCCACTTTCTCATATGAACTCAAGTTATAAAGCGTCCTATTGATCGTGGCTTTCGCGTTTCCTCGGTTCAAAGCGATAGAAAGCTTCTTCCATGCCTTTTCTGCCGCAGATTTCGCCTCCAGACCGCCGACTTTTAGGAAAGAAGCGTAATGGGGGGAGAAGCGGGAGGATTGGAGCAAAGAGAGCTGCTGGTAATCCTCCAAGATATTGGAACTCGTAATTACAACGAGTTGAGCCTTCGCATCCTGCCGTGCGCCGGGAGAATTGAAAAGATTCAATGCAACGGACAAGCCTTTGTAAATCGAAAACGGGCCTGTGCCTTGCGGTATCTTTTTCACGGAGTCGAAAACTTGGCCGGAATCCGCGCCCCATTGCAAGAGACATTTTGCACTTCCGTCGTCTGTGCCGGTCGAGGACAATGAACTGACAAACGTGGAATTAGACGAATCCATGAAAGAGAGCCCCGCTACGGACACAACCGAAACTTTCACCTTGTCCGCCGACATATCCAACTTATTCAACACCTTCTCAGCAGCCTTCTTGTTTTCATCAACGTCGGATTCGCCGCTGTTATCTACAAGCAAAACCAAATCAATCTTCCCGGAACATTTTCGCATATCTCCTTCACCACCGCATTTGATCTCCTCTTTCTTGTCGTTTGTCACCAAACAGGATTTCAACTGTCTGCGTGCGCGAGATTCCTCTGCCGCACATTGGCCGATACCTTCCGCTGGCTTCACAACATTCCTCACCCTCAATTGCAACCCCGTCCCGCATTTCTGCGAACAAGAATCCCATGTTGTCCATTCAGATAGTGCGCAATCGGAGTTGCACGATCCGGATCCTCCAGAACTTCCTGATGAAGAGGAGGAGCTCGAAGCCACACACGAATCCATATCGTTTGTGTTCGCACATGCTTTGCCGCCATTTTCCGGTTCGGACACAACCTGCCGGATTCTTCTTTTCACCCCTGCACCACAAGAGCTCGAACAAGCCGTCCAAGAACTCCATTCCGACATCTGACAGTCGCGAGGGCACGGGGGACAAGATAACTCC
>Ga0099797_100302_pt1 | contig 32477 bp, 11 predicted proteins | sample Uncmet_Sort48C_1_FD_89871 | JGI IMG/M metagenome (GOLD analysis project Ga0099797, IMG submission 89871) | Marine eukaryotic communities from CALCOFI LINE 67, Pacific Ocean - C012_Sort48C_1 | ecosystem: Environmental > Aquatic > Marine > Oceanic | place: Pacific Ocean: Monterey Bay | collected... | reverse complement strand
AGAAGTCTGATTCCCGGCATTTCCACTGGTAGAACTTGTTGGATCAAACTCCGGCGAATTGGTCGTCTTGATTTCCGCAGCCGCACTTTGGGCGCATTGTGCGAGGCGCAAGAGGATTTTCGACCGTTCTTCTGGATCCAGAGAGTCAAAATCCGAAGGAATCAACGAAGTGAGAAGAGACGCCATTTTCTGTTTTTGTTACAGTACTGTACTTACACTGTAAGTTTAACAGCTCTTTTGAAGAAGAGAATGAGAGAAGAAGCCTTTTGACGAAATGCTTTCTTTTGACGATATTTTTTTTTACGCCATAAAAAATTCTTTTGACGAAAGAATTTATTCAGACTCTATGAATCTAAGTAGTAGAAAAATGAATCATATACAGCAGGTTTTAAACTTGTAGAGTCGACGAGAAAATTTGAAATACAGTCGATGAGAAAATTTCAAAAATGAAACTCGAATCAATAGACGATCAATGATGATATCTGAACCGGATATCTGAGCCGGATATCTTAAGTAATTCGAATCAAGAGATTGGCTTTCTCAAGACTTCCTGATACTTCTCTTCTCCTATATACTTTTCAAGAAATTTTGGAGAAATATTTTTCAAGGCTTGATACTACATTGGTGACTTGCTCTCGTATTTGGAGAGATATTTTTCAAGGCTTGATACCTGTACCCGGTACAGCTGTAACAAGTACAGAGAAGAGGTACAGCTGTAACAAGTACAGAGAAGTAAACCTCGTAGATATGGCAAACTTCTTCGATTGCAAACTTCTTCGATATTCAGATTCCCATTGCAAACTTCTTCGATTATGATTCAGATTCCCATTGCAAACTTCTTTTGCAACAAAGGGCTAACTTCAAGTGTGTCTAGACTTCTCGGCGATTTTTCAGTGATTCAGTGATGCAGTGACTCAGTGATCTTTCCAGTACTTACTACTGGACAAATGATCAGACTTCGGCACAATCTAGATGATTTCAATGACTCTGACAGTGGACAGATGATTTCATAGGTCAAATTACCAATGGCAGACAAAAAGGCGACTTCAGAGAGTAATTACCAATGGCAGACAAAAAGGTGACTTCAGAGAGTAATTACCAATGGCAGACAAAAAGGTGACTTCAGAGAGTAATTACCGATAGTAGACAAAAAGGCGACTTCATAAGAGATCAGATCAGTCTTTGTACGTTTTTTTTTTTTGGATTTGCAATTTTCTTGTTCTAGAAGATCTACTGACTCTAGAAGAAACCTGACGTTTCAGTAGCTTGAGACCAAGCTTATCCTTAAAGTAGCCTGAGACTTTTTTCTGCAAACTGGCCTGAGACTCAATCTTGAGACCATCAAGCAGTGTGTGTGTTCTACCAAGTTTGCTCTATCAATGGTAGATAAGTTTGATCACGGGTAGATAATCGATTTTTTGCTATAACCTAGGAGACTCCTCGAGAAAAAAATACGTGAAAGATACAACGAGCCAGAGGAGCTCTGAGAAATATGATTGTGAACAGATTGAGCTAGTACAGGAGTTCGACTCCAGTATCAATTCACTGAGCAATATGATGTCCTAGACAAAAAATCTTGTGAAAAGAAAAAAAAAAAAAGATCTTATGAATGATTCTTGTAAGTTTAAAGTCACGATAGAATTCGGGATGAGACAGCTGCTGCTTACCACCTGAGTCGAAATGCAATAAGCTGAGATCCTTTCATTTAACTCGAGTTTGCGCTGCCTTACGTTCTTTACCTTTTCTATCACTAACTCGAAATTTCTTCTGATATGGAGTTTTCTGATATGATTCGATAGGATTGCGTCAAGATAACCTTGCTGCGAGTTTCGTTTCGTGCGAGTATAAGAGCAACGGTACAACAATTTTTCACATTTGCAGTACTCGAGTCACAGGTACTGTATTGCAATGGTAGCCTTTGAAGTTCAGCAGTTTCATACAGGTACTCTAGCCTAGTACTACTGGGCTTAGCTGTCTTCAATGAACAATCAGATAATAGATTATTATCTAAGGGAAGACTTTTAAATTTAAGGGAAGACAGGGTGACTTACTCTGTATTTTCAAAGAGTCACAGAGCTTTTTGTTTTTGAAAGAGTCACAGAGCTTTTTGTTTTTCAAAGATAGAGATTTTCTGGCAAACAATTTCACTTTTCAAACAGTTTCAAAGGGGGTCTATCAGAGGAACTCAGAAGACAGAAGTGTCTCCCTGCGCAGCAAAGAACTATAGTATTATGGAAGATTATGTGAAAACCGTGACGAGAATCGTCGAACCTCGTTTGAACGGTGTGAATCTTGAATCAGAAACCGACAGTCAGAAACTACGTTGTCACTGTTTCAGGAATCAGAAATTGTTTCAGAAACCTTTCAGAAACAGACAATTTTTCTCAAAAAATACAAAGTTAAGCCTCGAATCTTTACAATGATCCCAAAGAGTCACCAACGCTATATAGGAGTATACCAAACCATACCATACCAATTTCTTATCTTGTCATATAACCTCCAAAAAAAAAAATCACGTAGACAATCTCAAATCACGTAGTGTCTGTCAGTCTACAACAATTGAATTATCGAATATCCATGTCACCCACGAGGATTGCCAAGGATTGGTATAACAATTTTTGGCAGCCAAATGTGAAATCAGATCTATAACAGAACGCCACGAATCGGATCCAAAGAGAAAATGAAACAAAGCTACAAATCCGAATAGAAATTGAAACAGACAGATTTTTCGCCTAAATTTGTTTGTGCACCGATCGCAAGGATCTTTTCGCAATATATGGAGTTTGTGTGTAATTCGTAAAGAAAACGTTTCGTCAACAAGTCAGCAAGAATCAGTCTCTATATCGTTCGACGATTCGAATCAACTGTCAACGATTCGAATCAACTACTAGGAACGATTGTGAGAATACAGACTCTTAAATTTCAAGGATTCACATAATTGGATTCGCATAATTTTTTAAAAGATTTCTTCGACAATCTGAAAACAACAAAACTTTTTTTTTTTTCGAACGTTCTTGACAACGACAGTGACGTCACATAATATGATTTGACAAACTTATGAACTGAAGACAGTTACTAGAGGCTCTGTGCGTACGTCTGACTTGTCACTCAGAGGCCTCGACTTCAAGTTCGTTGTTCTATAATCCTATATGACAGACATTGAATCTGGAAGCTTAAAGCTAATGACAATTTTCAATTGGTACAATCCTGGTACACCGTACCTTTTTCACAGAATGTGAATAATTCTTTCAATATGGCAAATATTTTTAATCGAGAGCTCAAGTGGTGAAATGAACTAGCCAAACAAACTTCTCTCTTTGAAAGAGAGACAAAAAATCACGTGCCTTATGATTCAGAAATCGCTCAGAGATGAGAATCACTCAGCTGTGAGACATAATAAATCTAGATTTAATCTATCGCTAAACAATCAATCGCAAAACATTCTGAATGTCCTATAATAACAAAACAATTCGAAACCATTCGGGAGTTATTCGAGTTGTGACTGCCACAGACAGCACGATCCAATTCGAGAGTTGTGACTGCCACAGACAGCACGAGAATAATAGAGAAAAAAACACGACTCCGTTAAAAACACCTCTCTGCTGTGTAAGTGCCTGAGAATATGAGAATATTCCGCAAATGGTCACTGGAAATTCAAATTCAAATTGGTTTAAGCCCCAAAGTTCTGTGGTGATTCGAGCAATATGTCAATGATTCGACTATATAATAATGGCAATTTGAATCAATGCGCCGTGGCATGGACGAATGGTGGTACGACCTGTGGTTTCATGGAAGAAGTTAGCTGTGGATTTGAAATTATTACGACGTATTTGCATGGAGGTCAATCGCAGAGCCGTGTGGAAATTGGTACTTAGAGCTATGTTAGCATGGATGACAGAATGTCTGAAACTTCATGGATGAAAGCATGGAAGAACTGTGTTACTGCCCTTTATGGATGAGAATTGACGCTGCCAAATAATAATCATGTAAATTGACGCTACCAATACTATGAATGGATCACTGGTGCGGCGCCAATATTATGAACCGTATAAATTGATGCTGCCAAAAAAAAGAAAAAGGACTCGTGACGTCTGATGACGTGATGTCTGGAATTGAATAGAGTAGAAACTTTCTGAAAGTTGAATGCCAATGTGAATGCTGTTAACGAGGCCGTATGTCAAATTTTCAGTGCTGCTAGCCTGGTAGATCTAGAAGTGAAGTCTACTTCTAAGAAGTAGTCAGAGAGACCCCTCGAAAATTTGAAGAGAGAGTCCCAGTTAGATTTAAATATTCTGAAAGATTCAGATAATATTCTGAAACCAGGCCTCCAGAAAGAGTCCAGAAAGACCTCAAATGGTTTGTGGATTCCAAAACAAATCGCGCTTCGAAACTATCTAAAATGGATTTCAGACTTCGGTTTTTGTACAGTTTTCGCAATACGTTTAACTTTTCATCAACATGTCATTTGTTTACGAAATAAGTTTTCGATTCAAACGGATAATGGATTATTTCGAGAGTAAATATTCAGATTGATTCAGAATCTCGCTTCAATATCGGACAGCTGAGTCTTGAACTGTCTGACAGAGTTCTCAGATCGATTCTGATCACTGATTAGAAGTCTTGAATCGAGAGAGTCTTCGAGACTCTACCCCCACACGTGCCGAGGGCTGAAATTTCAAACTTGTGGCACTCAGAAACTGTAAGGTTACAGCCGTACCAATACGCGGAAGATATTTTATCGCGGATAAGATAGGATCGAAATAAAAACTTTGATCGTATGGCGATGACCAGCAGTGTCGAAAGAATCGTTGGAAAGCTCTGCTGAGCTTGAAAATGAATACCTCAGACAAAGCACTTAGTAGCAACTGTTCTGAGATTTGGAGATTGGATCCGGTAGGACAAATGGATCCGCCGATGGGGTCAGTCGATTTGTCGATTCCAACTTACACAGACTGAATCCAGATTCTACCCGATAAACCAAATACTAAGAGGCCAATTTGACCTCCTGATCTATCTTGATCTGTCGGGTGAAAAATGTCAACTCGGACGGATGGTATACTTCTTGACTCGAGCCAATCAATTTGAATGAGATATGATCAATGAGATTCCGAGGAGCTTACTACTTAGCGAGTATGGATTGAAATGATGCTGACTGAGACTGCCAGAAGAAATTTAATGTGCGAATATTACGTTTCCACAATGATTATGTCAAGAGGACTATCAAGACTCAGAGGACAACACGTAGTCAGATGCTAGCGGCGTATTGCTTGTACTTCACAATACACTTCACAATACGTAACCTGATGCCAGACAACACCTTGCCACTTCACAATCACAATTTTCAGTCCTATATAGCCTCGAGATACTAGGCAACAGTTTCACAAATTCCGCAATGCGGAAGCTAGGCAGAATAATTAGAACTGCGTTGCAGTCTAGGACTCCAATTGAGTTGATGCTTCTTCCTCGTGGGAGTGAAAATTATGTGGCTTTGCAGGAGTCGATAATTTAGTCAAGCCTCAAGGCGAGAAAATTATACTTCGAGATGGCGTCAACGGGAAATAATACTACAAGACCTATACTACAAGTTCTGAGAATTAGAATCTACGCTTACAGGACCCGTACTACAGGCTCCGAAATTTCTGAGAACTGAATCTCTGAATGACGTCTGAAATATGATGTCACCTGCCCTAGGAACCAGCTTGAACAATAGAAATGAAACGAAGAGAAATACTATACAACTTCAAGGCACTACGTAACTTACTAAAATGAAGCCGCAATTGAATACTGTGTTATGAAAAAATGCAGACGGTGTACTAGTCAAACGATGACGCAATGGTCTTTTTTTAACTTGTATCAATGAAAACGAGAGACGTGAGATCAATTACCTTCTTTATCTTGAAGATAAATTGAATAAAGATTGAACAAGAAAGAGTGCTATCCCCAGTTTAAGCGAGACACTGGAGAATAACACGAGACTGGTGTTGTGTTTTTTGAGAAAAACGAGACTGGTGTAATGTGTGTTGGGAAGAAACACTTAGTTCTATAAAAAAAAAAACTGAACTCCTCAAATTGCAAGAGGCCGCAAATCGCAATAACCTAATAGGTTACCTATACACGTATGTACAAGGCAGTTCTCAAAAAAAAACTCACAAATATCGCGCGTTGAACACGCGGACGTTGGTACTATTTGTTGTGAGTCGCAAAAAGACACGAGTTGCAAAAATGGAATTGTGGCAGTCTCCCTCACTCTCACGATTGCTGTACTTGTTTTCCTCTCACGGGGACGGCACTCACCCTCAACAAGATAGCCGTTCTCACTCACACTCAGCAACAGGACCGTTGTCACTCTCATCACAAATATTGCACATCAAAAATATTGCACAAAATCGAATACCAATTCGCAAAATCGTATACCGATCCGGAAATAAAATTCGATTAAGTTGTTCGCTCAGCAATGACGTCGCAAAAAGGAAAGACATATCCCCATCACTGTCGCAAAATAAAACTCATGTCACACGCAAAAAGAAAAGGATTACTATCTTTATGGAACGCATGACCAATCTTTCCGTGATCGGTGCAACGACTCTCCCTCAACGACTTTTAGTGGTCTTCCAAAAAATTATGAACACAATGAAGCCGATTCCTCCTACAAAAAGACAAAAACTGAGGGAGTGTGCGGGCTTCCCACACTGTTGAACGTTGTGCCACACCATTGAAGGTTGTGCCACAGTATTGCCGACAGTGTTGAAGGATATACCACACCGTTGAAAGTTGCACGACACGCGTCTCATGACTATTTCCTCTGGACGGAGTGACCCACGAAGTCTTCAACTCTTTCAATCCTCTGACACGTCTCTCACACCAGGTCCGACGCGTGTCTCGCACCGACGAACTCCAAAATATGTCCAAGTAGCTGAAAAGGAAGAAAAGACTCTCTCGCCTACGGACTCTCTCGACTGAACAGCAGCTGTTTCGAATCGATTCTGTCGACCGACCTTCCAATCTCGATTCTCTCGAACACCGTCAAACTCATGGCCATTTCCAATCAAATTTTTTGCTAATAATTTTAGTACGTAACTAGTCTTGAAAACTAGTACTGTTTCCAAGCCCTGAAGGCAAGATAAGTTCTGTTGATCATTCAAAAAAGCCCTGAAGGCGACATTATCTGTATTCAAAATTGAAACTCATCAGTCAATAATATTTCAATCAATTCAGTACGTTCTTCTGCGGAGAGAAAATCACTTTCAAAATCATTGTCACACGATCCACAATCTATTGTAATTCGGCCAAGCTTGCAACTTAGCCAAGCTTGCAACTTAGCCAAGCTTGCAATTTGCAAGGAAAATTTCAGTTTTGTAACTTACAAGTAAAATTTCTTCTCCACTGTGTGACTCTTCTGTAAGTATTCGTCTTCTTCTGAATCTTCCATCACCCCGCCAAGGTGACTCTATCACCCCGCCAAGGTGACTCTTCGTTTTAAGAGAAAATTTGACCCTACGTCAAAATTTGACGTTTCGTTTTTCTTCGACCATCACACCAGTTACGTAGGAGGGTAACCATGATGGCCAGGTTACTACTAACACTGACAGTACTAGGACGTTTCTTTTCGTTTTAAGGTAACCCCCCGCAGCCCGCTTCAACTGTTGAAATCAGATGACAACGGGGTCACCTTCAGTCCCTTACGTTGAATCCTGCATATTTGACGTCATAAATTTGACGCATTTGTCGCAAATTTAAAACTTGACGAACATCATAATGACGCACATCATTCACTCAGGCACCCGACTAGTGCCTTAAGTTTTCTTTTAAGTTTTCTGCTTCTATAAGAGTAACGTTTTCTGCTTTATAAGAGTAAATTTCACTGTAAATAGTAAGAGCTCAACTCAGGATAAGAGTTTGAATCAGTAAGAAAGCATGTAAGAAATCACTGTTCACTTCACTGCTATTACTTCAAGAGACTGCTATTCACGAAAAACAAGTATTTAAGATCAAATTGAGACGAAAAATACGTATCCTATGATGAAACAATTGAATCACAAAATTTTTCTCACTTAATTTTTCTCACTTTCTTCTGTGAGAATTTCACTTTCTTCTGTGAGAATTTTCAGTGAGAAATTTACACCGCCTTTTTTTTCCAAGCTAAAAGTCCGCTAAGTCCACCTCCTAGAGCGAGACTTAGCTATACTTTTTGAAGCCATTTTTTGAAGCCTTACTTCTTAAGCTAAAATTTAGCTGATTCAAGCACACTAGGTGACTCGCTATAGCTAAAATTTAGCTTTTTTCCTTTTCACTTGGTGCTGTATCAGAATCATTTTCCAGCCAAGTCAGACTGTACGACAGTCCTTTTTCTCCACCTCTATGCTGCAGCTTTTCTGCATTTCAGCACCACTCTCCGTTCACAAGCAGTCCTCCACAGCCCTCACATGCAATCCTCCACCCAGCAGTCCTAAACTCTATCCCGCGCCGCCATCTGCCCATTATCTATCTTCCACCAGTCCTCTATCTTCCATCCTCTATCTTCCACCTGTCCAATCCTCACACCCCAAATATTCTATCCTCACGCCCAACCTGCTATCACATGTCAACTTCTCCTCACCACCTTAGAGAAGTTTACATGTACCCTGCCGACCTTTTCCTCACTTCACCGCCCCTCATATCCTCCGCACTATTAGGGGAAGACGGCGCCTTTTCATAGTGTCCGAGCTCGCTCAGGTTTCCCATATCATTATTATTAGCGAAGTCCTGCAATTTCGCCACCACATCTTGCATATCTGGCGTGCCATCTGGCGTCCCAAAGATGTCATGCCGATTGGTTTCCGAAAAATTTTCGCCGCCAAAAGGACCATTCGGCAACACATCGGCCATAGTAGCCTTATCAAAGTTGAAATCAATCCCCGGAACTACCGCTGTTTGCTGGTAGGCTCCAGGTCCCCCCGGTGGCGTACCAGGTGGTATCACAGTACTGCCAAATGCGTCCGCAGCTTTCAATTGGATATTTTTCAACTCCAAGGCGAAGTCCTCAGCGAGTCGGAGAGATTTTGTGTTTCTCACCTTGCGCTCCCCGGTCAATAGATTATACTGCGCTTCTGTAGCGACCATATACCTCGAGTGGATTTCCCAACCGATCAGGCAAATGACGAAGAGGAAGACCACGCCGTAAGCGATGACATTCTTTGCTTCTCGGGAGAGTTCGGTGTCTTCGGAGAGCAATTTCCTTACCGTGGGCCGTTTTGCGTTCGAGTCTAGCAGGTCACCGAAGATGGCGTCGACACCCAGAATCGTGTTACTGACAATTGGCGACAACACCGCCAATGCTCGGAGTAATAATCTCATCTTTTTTTTTGTATCTTGATCAGATTCTTTAGTCGTTCTTTCAAATAATATCGTTCTTTTAAGTAATAAGATTTGAAACACCAAAACAATAAACTAACACTATCGCGATTTCTTTAATAATGAAAGAGAGAAATAAATTTATCTTTTTTTAACAATGAAACACTTGTCGTAATTCTCGACACTGTATGCTAGAACGTTCTCGTAATTCTCGACACTGTATGTTAGAACTCTGTTCTAACACGATAGAACTCTGTTCTAACACTATAACTCTTCTCGTTCTATAAGTATAAGTAATGTATGAGGAATCTAGACCCTAAGTTTTTGCCAGGTCTTATTTTACCAGACCCTAGGTCTTATCTTCCAGACCTCGCTATAGGACCCAGTTTCCAGAACTTTCCAGACCCCGCTAGGTCAAAGTTTCCAGAGACCCCTCACCCCTCACCAGGGCGATAGTAGGGTCTCTGGAATATTCTTTACGAATCTATATTCTGAAAAGGAAAATAATGTTTACGAACATTCATTCACCTTGAAATTTGAAAAACGTCTTTCTGATTAAATGATAATAATGATAAAAAAATCCTCATTCAAAGCGCGATGACTCACTGTCATCGTCTGTTTTTTGTTTATTGTGGAAGAGATAATAGAAGGGATAGTAGAGGTTGTTTGTTGTGGAAAATAGAGATAGGAGATTAGATTCGAAGGGATAATAGATTCGCCATATGGAAACAGGAACAGTGACGCATCACACACATCGCAAATTGCTTCCAGCACGCAAATTTCTTCCAACAGACACGCCTTTTCGTGAAGACGCTGCTCTCAAGGATCTCCGATACTCTGCTCTCAACCCAAGGCTCTCCAATACTCTGCTCTCAAGGATCTCTCACGCTCTCAAGAATCTCCGATACTGCTCGCAACTCTCTCGACACTGGCACTACAAACGACAGCTCTACCGCCTTACAATCAAAACCAAAGCAACAGAATCAATCACAACAAGAGAACACGAATCACGACAAGGATATCATTAGTCCCAAGAATCAGAGCTACAATGTCGTACTGAAATATTTTCTTTATATTTTTTTCCATATTTTTTTCCATCACACGCGCAATCCAGACACACAAGTCGAATATAATTTTTCTAGCTTTATGAAGCGAGATTCTTATTACAAAATAGCTATACTTGCCATAATGAAGCGCTGTATTCTAGCCGTAAAAAGAACGTTCTTAGACTTCATAGCTATACTTGGCAAGTAACTTGCAATTCAGATCGAAACTAATTAAATCCCTCACCGCCTACTAAGCTTCCGAAGCTGCTTCGGCGTTACACCATTAAACTTGAGAGTCCTCCACGATTTTCAACTTTAATGGTGACCTCAATGTGAGTTTTGACCTCAATATAAGTTTTCAAATGGTTCCAAGAAACCCAGGGTCAATATTATGATTCTCAAAAGACGCGGCACAGAACGTGCAAATTGGCTATGATTTATAGCACGACAATGATTTGAAAACGTTGTCAACGCAAATCATTGCACGTTGTCGACGATATTTCATTACAGATAGACTCATAGATGGGCAACAGAAGCAATACTTCATTATAGATGGGCAACCCAGCCATCAGAAACGTTACTTATTCATTATAGATGGGCAACCCAGCCATCAGAAACGTTACTTGTACCAAAATTGCTTTGCAGAAAGGCATCTGCAAAGCCGTGGCAATACTTCTCGCTTTGAATGTGGGGCCGCTCGTTAGATAGAATCATAGATCTCGCTTTGAATGTGGGGCCGCTCGTTAGATTATAGATAGATTCAGAATGGTAGATAGATAAAGTAATGAGTAGAAAAAGAGACAACGGGTAGAAAAAGGCTTTTTCAAAAAGCAAAATGATCAATACACTGTAATTTAAGACAGCTTTTTTTGTTATTGGAAATACTTATGCGTGATGGAAATAGATTGGGTCTTTAACACGATAGACGGTAGACTCCTCTGCTCCTCTTGGTCCTCAACTCAATACCATGTAGTAGACCTCTGGGCCTAGAAAACCGAGCAAACCTTCAGCCCGGGCCCTACAAAATCGAGCAAACCTTCAGCCCCTAGAAAACTGAGCAAACCTTCAGCCCCTACAAAATCGAGCAAACCTTCAGCCCCTACAAAATCGAGCTGCGCTCTCACTACGATCTTTCTCTCACGACTATTTTTTGAACTCAATAACTACGATCTTTCTCTCATACCTATTTTTTCGACTCAATACGGCACCCTGGCACTTCACGATCCTTTGGACCAAATCATATGATTATGAAATTCCCTCTAAATAATCGATTGCAAAAAAATGTTTTCTAAAAAAAATTGTGTAGATGACACTCAATTCAATGGATCAGGCCTACTGAACCAGAATCTTGACTCACTTCATTCGCCTCGACAAACTGTCAGAGAAAATTACTTCATTCGCCTTGACAAACTCACTGTCAGAGAAAATTACTTCATTCGCCTTGACAAACTCACTAAAATTACTTTTTTCGGCCTGACAAACTGTCAGAGAAAATTACTTTTTTCGACTCCAAAACTCAGAGAAATTTGTTTGACAAACAGAGAAACATGATATTCCAAAAAGAGGAAGAGAAACAATGGCAAATAAGAAAACATATCTCTGGCAATGGCAATAAGAAAATTATGACAGAGAAACAACGGTAATGACAGAGAAACAATGGCAATCGTAGATAAGAAGCAACGGCAATGGTAGATAAGAAAACATGGCTCTAGCTGCGCAAATAGGAAAATTATGACAGAGAAACGGTTACGATGGCAATGGCAGATAAGAAAAGATGGCTCGTTTTGACTATCATGATTCATTCTTGACAATCTTGACAATAATATTTGAATGCATTCACTCCATTGGAATCCATTGGAACTGTCTGATGCTGATGTTGATACTGATAATGGGGCTCTGACATTCACTCCATTAAAGTCTGATGCTGATGCTGATACTGATAAATTAATGTGGCGATGCTGATACTGATAATGGGGCGCTTGGCAATTAACAACTAAACAAATTTGGGACTTGGCTTCTTAGAATGATTATCTTGGATTTCTGAATGCTTCTGAGTTAGCAGCCCAGGTAACATACCACTGCAATGACTACCCAGGCTGATGACTACCCAGACTGATGACTATACCACAATCACAACCATTGTCGTGACTTAACTTTCTTCTGATCATTGAATACCATTGCGCAAGGCTTTTGTGATGACTACCGGGCGTGAAACTTTAGTTGATTATTCTATACCGTCAGCTTTACAGACGCCAATCGACTGGTATCTGATCTTATGAAATCAGGATGACTCGGCTCTGTGAGATTCGGATCAGGACAACCTCTGTTGCGAATAGAAATCCTTGTATCAGCAGGCATCATTGACATTATGCCTGACTTTGCCTGACCGTCGGAAGATTTACGAGGGGAGTCGGAAGATTTACGAGCGGAATCGGAAGAACGAGGGGAGTCGGAAGATAAAGAAAACCTTTTTGAAAGAGATGAAAGAGAGGATGAAAGAGTGCCTGCAAAGCCTGGACTATTATAATTTGAGGTTGTCACTGTGGATTTTGAGGAACTTATACTTGTGGAAGCTCGCAAATTTCCACTGGGCAGCCCACTAGGCGAAGCTCGCATCCCACTGGGCGTCGGCGTCCGTCGTAGTCGGATCTTCGGACCAAAACGAAGAAAAGAGCTTGTGCGCTGTAATGTTTGAGATGGATCTAAACTAGATTCCTTGAGTACTGTTGTAGATGCCAACGGCGGACGTAAAGGTGAAGTAGATAGTGCACGCAAAGGCGAAGGTGTCGCAGATGGCCCTGGGCCTGGCGGACGCAAAGGCGAAGGTATTGGCGAAGATCCTACCTGAGAAGGCTTCATGTGTATTGCCATCGGAGACGATTCCTCTTTTAATTCCGCTTTTGAAAAGTCAGGCCGTTTTTTTATCGGCGACGAAACTTCTCGGGCAGAAGAGTCTGGACTCCCGTCACAAGATTCTATCATATCCGAACTTGTCGCTGAGAATATGGTCGAGAGCATGGATTCTTGTTTGGGCGGTATCGCTTCCATTTTAGGAGGGTCTTTTTTGAGAGCATTGGAGGAAGAAGAGAATGCTGTCTTGAAATCCTTAGCAGAACCTGAGGATGCTGTCTTGAAATCCTTAGCAGAATGTGAGGATTGTGATGCTGTCTTGAAATCGTTAACAGCGGCCAACTTCGCAGCCAACTTATTCTGATCCCGTGCAAGTCTCAATTTTGCGTCTAAACTCTGATCCCGTGCCAACCTCAATTTTGCGTCCAAACTCATTGACTTTGCTTGTTCCTCTTCTTCTTTCTTTTTCAACTTCGCTGATTCCTCTACAGATTTTTTCCCACGCGCGACGAAGACAACAGACATTCTCAACGCCTTCATTCTCCGCTGTTCTTCTAGTCTCTTCAATTCTTTCCGTCTTTCCCTATCTTTTTTCCGCTTTTCCAACCGCTTCTGCCACCGCGGTTTGTTTTTCTCTATTTCTTCTTCTAGCCTGCGTTTTTTCCTTGCTTCGTTGGCCTTGTATTTTTCGTATCGATGACAAAATTTCTGTAACCATAAAGTTCCTCTTTCGGTGAGATGGAGAGATTTTCCGATACAGTCGGGCAACGTAGGTAAAATGACGGTTACGAATTCCATCTGTTCATTTCCTTTGCCCATTATGATGTCAATAACATGCTTAATATTATCCCCAATCGTCTCACCCGCATCAATAACGGCTTCGGCGACGTCTTCTAGTTTATCGGTTATGCAATCAGAAGCGCGCACTATATGTTCTGAGAAGGATGACGCGCCATTTTTCAGGTTTTCTTGGAGGTCATCTAGTTTGTCTCCAAAAGATTCGCTTTGTTTCTTCAGGGTTTCGCCGAAATCCTCTAGTTTGTCGCCTAGGTTTTCTTTGATCTGGTCTAGCCCCAGCGTTTCTCCCAACTGGTCAAGTTTTTCGCCGACGTGGTCCAATCCCAGGGTTTCTCCCAATTGGTCAAGTTTTTCGCCGACGTGGTCTAACCACAATTTTTCGCCGAAACTTTTTCTTCTCGAATCGCCTATCTTTTCTCCAAGATCTTCTTTCAAATCTCCTAGCTTTTCTCCAAAATCGTCTATTCTCTCTCCCAAGTCATCTCCTAATTCTTCAAGCTTATTTCCAAGCGCTTTTCGACATTTTTCCAAACTCGTGTCAATATCCAAGGCTTCCATTGCTCTTTTTAAGACGTGGTCGGAGCGCAGGTCGGCCTTTCTTGTGTCTGAGCGAAGGTCTTGGCTTTTTTTTATGTCTATCTTCGCCACTTTTTGTATTGTCGCTGCTTTTTGTATTGTCGTAGATACCAAGTCTTTCACTTCTTTCACTGGTGAAGCGGCTTTTAAGTCGCCTTTTAAATTTTGTACCGCGGCTGATAAATCTTTCATCGATCCTTTTGCTGCTGTTGTCAAATCATCAATGGATAAGTCCTTCGCGGCTGTGCTCAAGTCCTTCGCTTTTGAAGTCAAATCCTTCATGGACCCTTTCGCCAGCTTCAGAGACGTCAAAGCCAGATCTTTGGGTGAAACGTCCAGTCCCAAAGCTACCAGCCTCTGTGCTCGCTCTAAGTCTCGGGCTTCCTTTTTCGTGAAGATTTCTATCCCCTCTTCAAAACGTATACAGCCTCGTCTTCGGCTTTTGATTGCTGCGTTTTCTGCGGCAAAATTTTCTGATGATTTTAAGTTTCCTGATGATGATGAATCGTCAAACAGTAATACAGATGGTCCTGATGGTTCCTTTATTGAAGCTTTTGAGGCATTTTTGTCAGCACTACCCACTGACTTAGCATTGTCATTGCCCCTACTAGATACCACACAGGAAGCACTCACAGGCACTGCTGTCAACCACGTGGCCTCCTCATTATTCTCATCATTCACAGCAAGTGAAGAAGAAGCACCATTCATAGAACCCCCAACGACAGCAGCTACTAGAGCTTTTTTTCGCCATTTGTTTGATGATTCTTCTCGTCGTTTTTCTTCTATCAATTCTATCCGGAAATCCTCTCCCCTCGCTTCTTCTTTCAGTCTTTCTTCTACCCGCAGCCTTCTTTCTACTTTTTTCCGTTCTTCTCTATCCAATCTCTCGGCTTCTTCCCTCATTTGTATTTCTATTTTCGTTCTTTCTTTTTCCATTTTTTCGTTTTTTTTTCTCTCTTTCTCTTTTCTTTCCGCTTCTTCCTTCTGTTCGCGAACTTTTCGCTCTGCGTCTTCCTTCACCAAAGTGGCGACGCTTTCCGCGAATTTCGGTAGATGCAGGATAAACCTTTTCAATAGCTGTTTTTCGTCCTCTTCCTTTTCTTGATGCATTTTTCGTGTGGCTCTCATTTGATCTCTTTGTTTCAGCTGGAAAGTTGACTGGCGCTGTAACACAGAACGGCGCCGTGGTCTCTCCTGTTGTGGGATTTCTCCTCCCGTGAGTCCTCCGTCTGTGGATTCTGTTGCTGATGTTGATAATCTGGATCTGCCTGCTGTTGAGGATCTAGATCTGCCTGCTACTGATAATCGCTTACTATTGCCGGCTACTGATAATCGCTTACTCTTCCCGGATACGGTGGAGTTTCTTCTATTACCTGAGACGGTGGAGTTTCTTCTATTACCTGAGACGGTGGAGTTTCTATTTTTACCTGCGGTAGAGTATCGACTTCCGGCAATAGAGTTTCTTTTACCAGCGGTAGAAAATCGACTACCTGCGGTAGAGTATCGACTGCTCCCGGCAATAGAGTTTCTTTTTCCGGCGGTGGAAAAGCGACTACCAGCGGTAGAGTATCGACTACCTGCTGTAGAACGTCTTCTACCGGATGTAGAATGTCTGCTGCCGGCGGTAGACGCTCTCGCTGACGAATGGCTCTTCCCTGCAGTCGAAGATCGCTTACCACCATTCCCTGCGGTAGAACGCCTTTTTCCTTTTGTAGACTCGGCAGACTCCCTCTTACTCATTGTGTAGGGGCCATACTTTTGCTTGACAGATGATTGCTTGAAAGATGACGGGTTTTTTTCGGATTCAGTATGCACTGAAGATGGTCCCGAGTCTTTTGACGAACCTGAAGAACCTACTGGCATTGATGAATCTGAAGAACCTGCTGGCATCGAGCTGTTACTTGAGCCAGGCATCGACGAACTTGGACCTGGCATTGAACTTGAACCAGGCATCGGAGACGGGTTACTTGAACCATTTCCAGAAGAGACACCATCTGCAGAGCTAGTACAACCATCTGCAGAGCTAGTACAACCATCTGTAGCACCGCTAGATTCATTATCTCTTTTACCTAAATGCATCATCTCCTGGATTTTCTGCCTACCACTAGTGAAGTTTTTAGTACTGACAGTTCGCACCGTTTCTAAGGGGTGACTCATCATCTCAATCACTTTGTTTCGGCCGACCGAGCCGTCGCGTAGTATCGTATTACGGGTATTACGGTTGGCTGTAGTCGATGAGTAATTCAATGGTGAAGTACTCTTCAAAGTCGAAGGACTGGAGAAATTCTGAAGCATTTTTTTGCTGCTTGCATGCAATTGGGAGAGCATTTTGTTGCCAGGGCTGCTACTGTTAGGGCCACTGCTACTGTTAGGGCTGTTCGCAATTCGAATTGTCACGTTATTGCCGGCACTAGACTTATTAGGGGCGCTACTACAGCTAGAAGGTGCATCTGCGTTCTCCTGATAAGGTAGTGAGCGATCTTTTGCTGTTGTGCTGCTGGGGCCAGGTAATCCACTACTTGCTAAAACAGGAAAATCCTCATCCGCAGTGACGACCGTCTCATCCGCTGTCGAAACAGTCTCGCAATCTCGTCCACTGTTGTCATACTGAGACGAATCTGGATTGCGCCTCTTCTTAGACTTTCGGTGACTCTTCTTCTTCTTAGACTTACCAGAACTCTTACTCTTCCCAGAACTCTTACTCTTACCATACTTACCCGACGACATCGCATTCAAGTTACCAGATGACATCACATACAACAAAAGCATCGGACGGTCTTTGGTGCTTTGATTTTCACTATTTTGATTTTTGCTATTTCGACCTAAAAAAGACCTGCTCTTAGACTTTTTTCGATGTAACTGCTCCAGCACCCTTTTCCTAGCCGCCAGCATCTTTTTTCCGGACTTTGATTTGTTTAGCTTCCTGATTGAGGGGAGTCTACGGATGGTATAATTTAGCTCATTTTTTGAAAATCTATCTCGTATCTGTGAAGCGTCTTTCTGATTTTCTTTCTGATTTTCCGAAGAATCAATCGAGGACGTCGAACCCCCCAACTTTTCTATCTGAGATTTCTTTTTCCGAAAACTACCTAAATTCTTGCGAAAACTGCCAAAACTGCCGCGAAGACTGTCCTTGGATAGTCGATTTTTCTTAGACGACTTTTGTAACTGATACGTTGATAGTTCCGAATCCGTGCCAGTTTCTAGCATCTTTAGTAACCTTTTCCCTTTCCGCATGGAGCTGTTTTCATCATCTTTAGTGCTTTCATCATCTTGATCGCCAACTTTGGAGCTGTTTTCTATAGCATTTTCATCGGAGCTATTTTCATCATCTATAGCGGCATCGGAGCTATTTTCATCTCTATCGGCCTTTCTGTTTTTGGGAATCTTTCTGTTTTTGGGAACTTTGGGAACGGCAACGTACTCTGACATCTCCGCTTCGGGTTCTTCTCTTCTTCGGAAAGGTTTTCGGAGACTCGCTGTCATATTCCTTTTGGCGAAAGCCATGCTCTTCCGAAGGCCGCTTTTCCAGTGTTTTTGAGATTTGGGCAAGCTTCTCCGTATGTTTTTGGTAAAGCTTTTCTCTTGGCCATCTTCTTGGCCACTTTCCGCAGAGTCACCCTCTTCAGCAGAATCGTTTTCGGAACTTCCACCACTCTCATCTTCTTCTTCACCCTCCTGACTCTCAGAGCCTTCACCACTCCCAGAACCTTCACTCCCATCACTCTCAGACTCTTCTTCTTCTTCCTCCTCCTCCTCTTCACCCTCCTCAGAGCCCTCTTCATCAGTTTCCGGCAAATCATCCGAGTCACCGTCACAAATCCTCTTATGAAAGCTATTATGACTTCTCTTCCAATCTCGATCATCTGCCACTACCCCCCCAACAGATGCCTCCTCATGTTTTGAGATCGCCAAATAATACCCGAGCAAATCTTCTGCTTCCTCTTTTTTCGCAGCGTACTCCAGGTCCTTTAGAGTCTGAGATTTTTTAGCGTTGTTACTCAATGAAGTGCTGTTACTCAATGAAGTGTTATTTGCAAAATTTGCTCCCTTAAATGATGCTCCTATGGAACAATGGGGGCTGTTCTCAGGGATATCATCAATCATTTGTTTATCAAACCCCTCAAACACCTGTTTTTCTTTCCGAAACCTTTTCCTCATCTCTTCCTCACTAAGCGGCCGATCGCGATCGGGGTCATAATCTAAGTCACCGCCGGCCTTTAAAAACTCGTCCAAGGCTCTTTTCTCTTTTTCCTCCCGTAGTTTCTTTTCCCTCTCTGCTTTCTGTCGGATTTCATATTGCTGCCGCCGCTTATTCCTTTCCTCCACAATCATATCATGCTGCGCATCTGCGAGGGCTTCTATTAAGAGTTTCAGATGTTGACGGGAAAATTTTGTTGAGAATTTTTCTCTTTCTCTGCATTGTTTTTGGAATTTTTCGAATTCCTCTTGGGTAAGCCCGATATTTTGCCAGGAGAAGTTTAGGGTTTGATTTTGAGTCTTCTGAGTTATTGCTGTATTCTGAGAACTCACTGCAGTCTGATTTACTGCATTCGAGTCAGCCGATTTTTGCAAATTGGAATCGTGCAAATTGATCTTTTCCGATTCAGGTTCTTGCGAATTGTTGTTGCCAGCCTCCCTTGAATGAACTTTAGAAGGATCAACTTCAGAAGAAGACTCTTCAGGACCACCCATTGAAGAGTATTTTTTCTGCAGAGTCTCCAAAACCGCCTGTCTTGCCTGCTCATTTTCTTCGTCTTCCTCTTTCTTCTCCTTTTGTTGGCATATTTTGAGCCCTGCGCCACTGAGCTTGGCTTTTGCACTTATTGACGGAGGTACTGCCGACTCTTCAGCACCAACAGCTCCAAGCTCAGTTGCATCATCAGCTGCATCATTAGGATTTTCGGCATCGGGATTGGCTGCGGGGTTTTTGCTTGTCTTTCCGTTGTTCTGATATGAGAGGAAAAAAGGAAACAAAGTGTCATAAGTTGTCGCGTCTCTTAACCAATTTAAAACTTACAAATCAAGAATCCAAAAACAAACAAAAAACAAGAAATCTCTACTCTACCTTTTGACAGGCTTTCTTCTCCGCGACCGAATTTCTAGCTTTTTTTGCTTTGAACGACGTCTGGATCTTTGTGGCAGCCAGATTTCTCTCGTCAGAGACGGACTCTTTCACAGACTTTGTTCTTACTTTTTTCCCCCTAAAGCTAGCCTGCATCTTCGCGGCAGCCATATTTCTCTCGTCAGCGACGGACTCTGTTGTAACAGACATCTTTCTTTCTTTTTTGCCTCCAAACCTGGACTGCATCTGATTCTTTGTAGCAGTAGCATTTCTCTCCTCAGTAATGGACTCTTTAAAAGTTGTTCCAAAAGAAGTCCTTACCTTCTTCCCCCTAAAGCTAGCTTGCACCTTTATGGCAGCAGCATTGGTCTCTGCGTTGTCTGGGATGTCGATTTTTTCAAAAGGATTCATCGCGAATGAACACCTTGACGAAATGCCCTCGAAAATGTTTTTTCTTCTTGGATTAGCACACTTGGAGTCAGAGGTCTTGTCAGCGGTCTTCGCAGAGTCTGAGGGAGTTGCTTTCGCAGATTCTGAAGCACTTGTCTTAGCATCAGAACTCTGAGCATTATTTTTAGAGTCACAGGCCTCTGCATTGCTCTTCTTACTGGCATCAGCGTCAGTCTTACTCTTACCAGAGTTCGAGTCAGCCTTGTCAGACCCATCAGTCCTATCACACTTGGCATCAGTCCCACCATCAGCAGATCGAGTCCCAACAGTCTCAGCAGTTTCGCAGTTCGCCTTCTCCTCTGCCTTCTCCTCCTCCTTCACCTCTGTTGCCTTTGACGTTATGAAAACGTCACGCTTCTCGTTTTCTTTCCCACTCTCTTTTCCATGATTCTCTTTCCCATGATTCTCCTTTCCCTTTTCTTTAGATTCACTCTCCGGAAACATCCCCGGATTCCCAACATCGACTGGAAATTGGGCATTGCCTGAACACTCCTCCACCAATCTGGCCAAAAAGCTATCGATTGTCGCAGCAAACCTCGCAACCGCATTAGGAAATGGCTTACCAATCGTAGGCTCTTTTTCGAACTTCGTTTGCATGAATATTTTAGCAAACACTTTATACACTCTAAACCCATCCGTCCTTTCTGCCAATATCTGCAGAGGGAGGAATCTGTCTAAATACTTTATTTGCGCTTCTTCCAAAAGCTTTCTTTTCCTTTCCGCTTCTTTTTCTTCCGCATCCAAGATTTTTTTCTGTCGGATAATTTCCAGAAACTTTTTCCTCCGACGGAGGCGCTCTTTTCTCTGGATCAGAATTGCGGAGGACGACTCCCGAGCAAAAGCAGCGGCAGTGAGGCGATCATTGAAATTTCTATTACTGTTGTGGATAGCGTTGATGACGAATTGCGTGGCGGTTGGGTATCGCTCTTTCAAAGCGTGTCGCATAGGTCGGGTGACCTTCATGAGTTTGCTTTTGGGTTTTTTTCTTTTCACTGTGGGCCTATTTGCGTAGTAATTCGCGTATTGCGATTCGGATGGTCTGGCTATTCCGGAAGTCGGTGATGAACCGATTCCGATTCCAGAAGTCGGTGAGGACCCGATTCCGATTCCAGAAGTCGGCGAGTGACCGGAGGAAATAACGGCGGGAGCAGTTGTTCGGATCTCATTCGAGTCGTTCGTTAAACTTACGCTTTGCGTGGTCCGACGCGTGCTGAAGGATGGAAGCGACATTCTACGGGATCGTGACGGAGAAGATCGAAACGGCCGTTCTGCATTCAAATTGTCACTCTTGACGGAGACAACCGAATTCTGACCATCTGATGCGACGGATGCGGCATCTGAATCTTGCTGCGTAGACTTGAAGAGACCGAGTCTTGAAAACGACCCAGGAGAGAATCTACTTGATGATTCTCCCGGCGAAAATTTCCTGGATGATTCTCCCGGCGAAAATTTCCTTGATGATTCTCCGGGCGAGAATTTCCTTGAGGATTCACTCGGCGAGCTCCTGCTTGACGCCGATGAGCTGAGAGGAATCAACGATCCCGGAGAAATTCTGCGACTGTATGACATTGAACCGGGTGAAATACGACTACTAAATGAACTCAGATTGGGCGACATTCTACTAAATGAACTCAGCGGATTCAGTGACGCGGGGGAAATTCGGCGTCTTGGTGATGATGCGGCTATTCCTAAAGAATGGCCTGCAAGTGATGAATAGGAAACGACCGATGATGCGGCTGCAGTGAGTGAATCTTTTGCAGATTCTGAAGCAATCGTAACTGATGAAGCAGTGGCATTCAGTGAATCTTTTGCAGATGCTGAAGCAATCGTAACTGATGAAGCAGCTACATTGAGGGAATCCTTTGCGGCAGAAGAAGCAATCGTGACTGATGAAGCAGCTACATTGAGTGAATCTTTTGCGACTGAGGATGGAGTAACACCCAAGACATCAGCTGAATGATTTTCATCAGCTGAATGCCCTTCATCCGCAGAGCCCTCCTCAGAGCCATCAGCAGAGCCCAGCTCATCAACAGAGGCCAGCGCATCAGCAGGGCACGCCCACACAGTTACATCAGCAGAACCCACTTCATCAGCCGAGCACACTTCATCCGCCGAGCACAAAGCCGAAGACTCTTCCCCTCCAGCCGATTTTTTCTTTTTTTCATCAACGAGCCTTCCTTTCTGAATCTTCGCCGATAACTTCGGTATTGCTCGAGCTATACCGAATTTTCTTCCGAGCATTTTTTTGATTCGCAATTTCTTCTTTTTTTTCTGAGAGTTTTCTGTTTTTCCGGATTTCTCGGCGTCTGTTTTCTCCGCGCCTGTTTTCCTTTCTAGAGTTTCTTTAAATTTCATAGCAGCTTTCTCCGCGAGCATTTTCGTCTCTTTCTCTCTCTTTTCTTTCAATAGCCGTCTCTTTTCAGCCGCTGCAGCAATCTTTTCTCTTTTCTCAGCTTCCTTTCTTTCGCGGAACGCTTTCTTTTCGCGGTTAAGGTACGTGTTATACGTTTTCAAAAGATCAAAAGTTTCGGTGTTTTCCTCAAGAGAAGGCTCTTCTACCGCTGCTGTCGCGCTGCATTCCAATATACTCCCGCTGCTGTTGTATCTAGACCGAGAAAGTCTGCTTCGCGATTCCCGGGGCTCAGCAAGTTCGGGATTGATACTATTACTATCGCGCAAACTTGAATTATTATTTTCAGGATATCTGAGCCGAGAACCAATACTAGCGCCATCCCGCCTATCTCTTTCAGATCTTTCAGAGCAAGAATATTCCTCAGAGTCCCCAAACTCTTCCATCATAAATTCTTCCCCTAAAAAATCGTCCGTAAATTCTTCCTCACCAAAAACCTTCCACCATTCTTCCATGCCATTTCTGACGCTTTCCGCCGTCCATTCGCCCCCCACAATGGGATTCATCTGAAAACACGCGAACTGCTCGAGGATATCGGCGATAATCTCAGAATCGTAATCGTCGTACATTATCAGGGGGAACAAAACTTGAAACCGGATTTGCTCGGGGACGAAGCCAATGATGTTTGCGGCGCGGGCCTGGTCTGTGTGGCCGTGTTGTCGTAGGGCGGCCCACAATTCCGAAATAAGGATGCCGTCGACTTTGATTTCTGCTCTTTCGTTGTGATATGGGTTTTTTCCTCTCCTTTCGTTGTGATAGTTGTCATATAATTGACTCCAATCGGGAGTATTATGAGTGTTCCAATGACCAGTGTGGTAGAAGCTATTTATTTCGTCGCGTGAGTAGCTTTTTAGTTCGTTGCATAACATTATTTCGTTGCGTGAAATTATTTCGTTGCGTGACATTTGATCAGTAGGACGAGTATTTGTTTCGAATTCTTCGATGTCTTCGATTGTTTCGCTTTGGCGATCATCTCCGCTCTGACGATGAGGGACGATACGATGACGACGATCCTCTATTGGATAACGATCGTCCTCGTTCTGATGGTCCTCTAGTGCAAGCCGATTGTCTTCGCTACAAGATTGACGCTGGAGATCTTCGCTGCGACGAATCTCTTTGAGACGCTGATCTTCGCTGCGACAAATCTCCTTGAAAATTTCGAACTCTCTCACATAAATAGATGAACCAAAGGGCTCCTCATGATCAAAATCGGAAAACCCATGTCTAATAGCACTTGCACGCTGATATTCTTTTTCTAAACTCCTCATTCCGGACGCAAACCAAGCTTTCCTTTTTTTTTCTTCCTCTTTTCTAATTTCCTCCAATTTCTGTTTTTCTTTTTCCTCTTCTTCTCTTTTTTTTTTTAAGTTTTGATCTAATTCTTGTTGTTTGCGCGCGTGTTCTTGCGATTTCTTCCATGCTTGCTGCAGTTTTTTCCAGTTGTGTTTCGATCTTGATAAACCTCCTAACTGTTCGGGAAGGATTTCCTGGATTTTCTCGGCAGTTTCGTGGAGCACTTCGGCGGTATGGTGCGCTATTTCCGTGGCAGTATCGGAAATTTGGTGCCCCACAGCGCTAGCCGACTCGCCAACTATTTCCACCGTTTGTATCACAGCGCTTTCTGCAGCTTTCGCCGCGGTTTCTAATGTCTTCGATGCCGTGCGCAGTCTGGCTTCGGCTTCGGTTTGAATATCTGATACGAAGGTTTCCAGTTTTTTGGATGTTTCGCGCAGTCTCGCTGTGGTTTCAGGGAGTCTGGCTGTCGCTTCGCTTTGGATATCTGTAGCCAACGTTTCCAGTTTTTTCGACGTTGTGCGGAGTCTGGTTGTCGCTTCGTTTTTCATGTCACCCAGCAATGTCTTGGATGGCGTACGCGACCTGGGTGAGGATGCGCTGACTGTGGAATGTTCCAGACTTCGTGTGCTTTCCTGAGTCTCCTCCTGAGTCGCACACCCAGCCTTCTCCTGAGTCACTGTAGCATCCTCAGCCTCATCCTTCGTTTTCTGATTCTCAGCTTTCTCCTGAATATCCTTCGTTTTCTGCTTCTCGACGTTCTCATGAGTCTCAGCTTTCCCCTGATTTTCTTGAACATTCCCCTCAGCTGTCTTGTCCTGAGTTTTTCGATGATCCTCCTCAACTTCCTTGGCCTGAATTCGTTTGGTATCTTTCTCAGCATTTGCATCAGCATGTTTCTCAATGTTACCATTTGCATCGGCATGCTTCTCATGACCATTTGTGTCGGCATGCTTCTCAGCATTTGCAGAAGCCCCCAACTTCTCAGAAGACTTTACAGCCTCCTTCTCAACAACCTCCTTCGCAACCTCCTTCTCACCCTTTACAGCCTGCTTCGCAACCTCCTTCTCACCCTTCAGACAAGATTCACCCTCTTTTCTATGACTCATAATATCGCCCTCCTCTTTGACTCCATGAGAAGAAGTATGATGATCTCTGAAAGAATTGTCACGAAATGACTCTTTCTCACGCTGCTCTTCTTTTACATTTAATATCTGCATCGTTTTTGCAATCCTCTTCTTATTTTCACAAAACCCATTTTCAACACCACCAAAACGTCTTTTTATTTTCACAATCTCTTCATGATTCAAACAGGTCCCGTATTCCACGATTTCAGTTCCCGTTTTCTCATCCCTATAGCGTATCCCAAACTTTCCAAAACACCTAAAAGAAGCGATAGGTACGTCCGAACTTATTCTCTTTCCGATAGAATTGTCCGATCTTCTTATCCCAGTTATACCAGAGTAGTACGAGGACCCGAAATTGAATTCAGAAGAAAAATCTTCAGATTCAAACTCATCCCCACATTCGCAATAAATCTTTTGTCTATGTTTTGACATCCTATCGTAGATCTTGTCCAGAATAGTTTTTTCCTGATTAAAGATATCGGAATTTTTGGCTAAGTCGCCTCTTTCCAATAAATCTTGGGCATAAGCTATGCCTTGATGTACTTGGACCGCAACACTTTCATTTAAGTCGACAGCTCTCGGCTTCTCTTGAACGAGTTCTTGTTGGTGGATTAGGAGAGATAAGAGAGAAGACGCGTCTTTAGTTAAAACTTGGAGGGCTTCGGATTTGAGATTTGCGAGTTGCTGATCCATAGAACTCAGTTCGTCGGTATTTAGATCTGGATAATTCGCGTGATTCAGATTTGCGTGCCTCAGATTTAAATACTGCGGTAGGCCTAGGTCGCTGAAAACAGCGTTTGGGTCTCTTTGAGAGTTGGGGTCTCTTTGAGAGTTGGGGTCTCTCTGCTCATTGTCTGAGGTTCGCTGGTGATGGTTCTGGGAGCCACTAACAGAATTTCTGCGATTGGGGTTGTGCTGGGAGACGCAAGAGTTTCTTCGATTGTGGTGAGGAGACACGTCAGAACCATGGTGGCCATGCTGTGCTTCACCCCGATGACCATGTGAATGGGACGCTGTACTGCTTGGACCAGCACCTCCTCCAGAGACCGTCCCTCCAGGCGCCACTGCTCCAAATTTTGCCCCCTTCAAACTCTCCTCCACTGAAGCGTAAGATGAACTTTGAAAGCCGCGACTATTGAAAGAATGATTGTTGAAAGAATCATTCTCATCAGCGGGCGTTGCTTCAGCTTCAAGCGCTGATAATACAGGCTGTTTCTTGAAGGGGCTTTTCATGGTCGTAGGGTTGTGATGTTCGTAGTACCGCTCCAAAAACTTCTCTGAGTAGTGTTTCTGCCGCACTATTTCGAGAAGAGTTGGCTTGGTTAGGGTCTTGTTGGATTGGTTTTCGTCGTTGCCAACATGGTTTTCGTCGTTGCCAACATGGTTTTCGTCTTCAACATGGTTTTCGTCGTTGTCAGCGTGGTTTTCGTCGTTGTCAATGTGGTTTTCTGTGCTGTGGCTTTCCATATTGTTCTCCATATTGTTCTCTACTGTAGGCGTATTGTCCTCCACAGGCATAGACGTAGACCCCCTTGGTAAATCGACTTCAATTGAATAATTGTCTAGTATTTCGTCCTCCGCATTGTACTTCGTTGGAACTTCGTCCTCCACACTATACTCCACATTGTACCTCATAGGCAGTTTCCCTTTCTTCTTCGTCGAAATAGTAGTCGCCTCTTTTGAAGCGTCAATCGCTTTGTCGTCGATAAAATCATCTGTCGAAATAGTAGTTGGCTTCTTTAAATTAGGATCATCGATAATATCGTCAGGTCTCGAATGATACCCAGCGGATCCTGCCACAGAATAACAAACCCCAGCCAGACTGACCCCAGATGAATCGCTGCCAGAAGAAGAAGAAGCTGCAGCATCACCGGTAGAAGAAGAAATGCGAGGGCCTGCCACTGCCAGGGGGCCTACAAGAATAGAAGAGTTAGCTCCCAAAGAAGAAACGATAGTTTCCGCTGGAGAAACGAACGAGTCATCGGGTGCGGAAGAAGACGAAGGATCATTACTGGTAGAAGCATTGGCACTACCTACAGCGTTGGCTCCGATCATTCCCGTCTCGCTGCTAGAAGACGCTGCGGCGCCTCCTGATGCCGATCTACATTGAAGTTGTCCGACACTAGAGCTTGAACCCGCTTTCTGCTCCACAATACTGGAAGAAGCCCTACAGACATTTCCCTCTACAAGATTACAGGAAGAAGCGGCCAACGACGCCCTACACGAGGCCCCCGGCGCCCTACAAGAGGCACTAATAGACTGAGACGCCCTGCAAGAGGCACTTATAGACTGAGACGCCCGACAAGAGGCACTTATAGATTGTGATGCTCTACACGAGGCCCCCGACGCCCTACAAGAGGTACTAATAGACTGACGTAATTCCAATAGCCTCAAAATTGCCGTGTCTAATTCTTTCGCCTGTTCCCTATTTGCTGACTCTAAATCCGCTTCCCGCAACCCAAATGCCAACTCGAATGCCTGTGCTGTTTTGTCGAGTTTTGCCTGCTCTTCTGAGTCTGTCTCAACGGCGAGGTTTGCTGTCTCGTTGGCGAGTTTCGATTGACATTGTCTGGCTTCTTCTTGTCTCGTTGGTGCCTTTTGTGTCTCAATGGATTGACCGTCAATGGATGTCATTTGTCTGCTTCCCGATAATGAGGAATCAGAAATCCTCGCCACTCTATGTGGCGGTGCCATCTGGGGCGATGCTACCCGAAGTTGAAGAAGAGAAGCACTTTCTGTTTTTAGCTTGCTACCCGAATTAGGCTCGGAGACATTCTGTGTCACAGTCGGGAAAGGAGTGGGTTCCATCTGACTGAGAGTAGGAGTGGGGTCCATCTCCCTGAGAGTACTAGGGAGAGAAGAATTGGAAACACAGGGAGAAGAACTTGAGGCCTCAAAAATCCAATGCCAATCACAATCGGCAGAAATACTGTAATGAAGAGAAGCACGGCGTTGAAAGTCAGAATCAGCATCACAATCACCAGAATCATATTGCGTTCCCTTCTCTACCAGATCTGCCTTCGAAGATGGGCACCCACGATCTGCCTTTTTTTTTCTGAGCGAATTAGCCTTATTTTTCACAGTCGAATTTTTATTCCCAGTTTCTGACACAGTCGAATTCTCATTCCCCTTTTCATTCTTTGCTGTATTCTCCGCATCCCATGCCTTCATTTTTGTTGTATTTTCTGAATTACCATCCCACTTACCTTCATAGAATTTGATAAAATTTTCAGCATGGATTCGACTGATTTCAGCAATGTCAGCTTCAGCTTTCTCTTTTCTCTGCTTTCTCAAAGAAGAATTTGGAGACTTCGAAGAACTAGGAGATTTCGAATTCTTTCGGTCTGGAGATCCAGGAGATTTTGAACTCTTTCGGGATTCAGGAGATTTCGGACTATCAGAAGGACTCCCTGAAAGAGCCTTTCTACTGGTAGACGTGCCGCTGCTACTGGGAGACTTCGCACCACTACTACTGGGGGATCTACAACCACTGGCGGATTTACATTTCCGGCTTGTGGACTGGGGTCTACTAGGGCTCGCTGGAAGGCTTGTAGAAGGAGACTTCCAGTCGATTGACGAATGGTTGATTTCGGGACTGGAGGATGGACGAGCGGTAGCCGTACCACTACTGGGAGAGTGACGAATGGTTTCCGCGCCATCACTGGAAGATTGACGAATGGTCTCAAGACTGCCATCACTGTGACACATGGGGCCCTTATTGCCGGGAGAAAAAGTTTTCCGCACCATACGTGGCACGGGAGGCTTCCGCATCAAGATAGAAGAATCACTGCTCTCACCGGGATTGATTGTCGGAGTCACATTTGCTCCCAGAGGAGATGTAGATGTTCCCAATCCAATCCACCTCCGGCTCGTGCTGGGAGCAGACCGCCGCCGCGGATTGACATATAAAACAGATTCTGTAGCAGAGGAAGATAATGTACCGGACGATCTTCGATTCGAATAGTACCCACTGCGATTTGCGTTCTGGTTACTACTCGAGTTGTTGTCCCAGCGTCTGTTGTTCTGGTTACTACTGGAGTTACCGTCCCAGCGTCTATTTCGAGGGACTGAATTGGTATTTTCCCACCGTCTTGATAATGACGGTTCGCTTCGTGCTGGATTTGATTCGCAACGTCTTGATAATGACGGTTCGCTTCGCGCTTTCAACGACGGTTCGCTTCCTCTAGAATTCGCTTCGCTTCGTGCTTGTTGAGTCTGACTGACAGTAATTTTTGGACTCATTTGTGGACGACTGTCAACTGGAGGTAGAGCTTCAGCTTCGTGCTGGTTTAGTCCCGGGGTAGACTCCGGATTTTCTTGTACGGCTGGGATACCAAGCTGCATGAACGATACTTTGTTATCGCTTTCAAGCTGTATAAACGATACTTTGTTATCGCTTTCAACATGAATATCGCTTTCAGCTGGACATTTCTTAGCGTGAAATACAGACGCTTGAGCCTTCGCTACTGCTACTAATCTCAGAAATAACCTCAAAAAGAGAAGACGAATCATCTTTGGGACGCGTTCAGGAGAAACACGAAATGAATGAAACGAGCTACACGAAATGAATGAAACGAGCTTTTAATGGAAATTGAATCATGAAAGGGACATGACGCTTGCTTTCGTACTTTAAACCATGAAACACACAGGCTGTCGAAAATTAACAGACCTGACACGGGCTAGTACTACTTCGAAAACGAAATTCGAAAATTAAATATGGTCATCATGGTCCATGGACTTCAGTCATCATAGACTTCCAAGTTTACTTACTTTAACGAAAAACTTCAAGCGAGGGGCGTGAATCACAACAGCATTATCGAATAGTCAAAACGGCTTGCTTAGAGCAATGCTCAATATGGTTATCGAATAGTCAAAACAGCGGGCTTCAGTCATGCAATGCATGTCATTGCTGAATCATGGTCTTGTAATCTTGTAAGCCTGGCCCTAGGGGACGCCAGTGCTTAACATCATGGTTACGTATTACCGAATAGTCAAAACAGCTGGCATGAATTGTGAATCATGTCAATGAAGAACAGCATGTCACAAATTTAGAAAAACAAGCATGAAAAGGGTCTTCTCGGTCAGTATCAGGCAATCTACTGTAACTTACTAGAACGAGTTTAAATAGAAAATGGACAAACTAGAAAATGGGACAAGTTAACTGAGGTGGGAAACAAAGTTACAAAGTCACGAAAGGCTTAAAAGAATTATAGGTAATGGGAAACGGAAACTTGGATTATGGATAATGCAGAGGCACTCTTTCATTGCATGAATAACTTATTCAGAATAAGACCTGTTAACTTTTTGATTTATCTTTTTTTTTTCACTTTGAGATAGACGAGATGTACTTTGAGAGAGATCATATGACAAATGTTTGCGTGTTGTCTTTGGTGATATTGAATCTGAATGATATCTGAGGCGTCACGGAGAGGTGAAAACAAGGAGCAATTTAGGAAAACTGAAATTGAAATTCTTGGAGCCGCTTTGATTGTGTCCGAATCGAGTCGACGCTTGTCAATTGATGCGCCGAAAAATCGAAAAATGATCAGAAGTCTTGCTTTCCTCAAAAGCTCTCTGTACTGCATCGCTCACACCACCGGGACTATGTGAAAAAAAAGTCCTCGCATCACAATGACCACACGAACAACGTTTCCGAACTTCTAAAACGCACAAACTTCTGTCAGAAAGGGAAAGAAGTTCGATCATATCAAATATACACACTCAAATACTTACCACAGCGGTCATCAGACCTTATCAATTCATTATCAGACCTGATTCATTATAGTTTTCGTGTACAGTTTTCTTGTGCTCGATATTTGCTTGACAATACTCTGTTTGCTTGTACTCCATGTTGAAGACGCAGTCTATATCATAATATGTCGGGGTCTCTCATTGTAGACCTAATCGGATCGTGCGAGGTCTATCATAGACCTATAATCGTGCGAGGTTTATCATAGACCTGTAGTAAGTCGTGCGAGGTCCATCGTAAACTATGACCTGTTTGTGACAGTAACTACGTCGAAATGGTAGCCATTTTTTGGCTCGAGATAGACTCTGCAATTAGTGTATGTCACGCTGCGCAGCAATTCGTGTATAAATTCAATGTGGGTAAGGATCGAGATTCGATAGAGAAAATTTCCAAACGCCCTACTTCTTGTCATAAAAAAAAAGTTGACAATTATTTCGAGACCTGTGTGACATCAAAAATCAAAGAACATCCTATGTGACATCAAACTGTCAAAGACAATTTTTCAACACTTGACAACTTGTCTTTGACAGTTTGTCACTTGACAATTTGTTGTGACAAAAATCTTAGTTGTCAACTACCGTTACCGATGGGAAATTAATGGAGTCTGCTCATAAAAAAAAATTAATGGAGTCTGATCATAAAACAAAAAATTTCAAGTGAGTCAATCGGAATAAGGCCTGAAGGCTGAAATCATAATGGCCTGATAGATTAGATAGACTTGGTCAAACACTGTTCGCTCAACAAGACTCGCAATAACTTAGTGCCACCAGTCGCCATGCATGATGCATAATGCGCAGTATCCCTGCGCAATTGAATTGTACACCAATGCAGCAATGATTCGTGAATCGATCATGAATGCTATCCCATGATTAGTGCAAGCTACTTACACTGAGTCGCAATGATACGTGAATCACTACTTGCTTTTTCTTTTGTGAGTCCTCATTGAAAAAACTCGAAAATTGGCTGCCAGCGCAGCTGAGGCGCTCTCAAGGTGCCCGGTACTTGATTTCTTGAAATCACAATACTTAGTCACAGGTTTTGGAAAACAAATTTGAAATTTCAGAGTGAAGAAGTCACAGGAGTCACATGCCAGGCTGCGGAAGTAAAAAACGCGGGAGAGTCACATGTTCGTGGAGAAACGTCTGCGCTTTTTTTTAAAACGCTTTTCAGGACGCAGTGGGCGACCGTTCTCTTTACACAAGATGCACCCTTCTCTTGCTGCATGCGGTCAAAAAAATATCGCTCAAGCCTGTCTCTTCAGACTGAGTCTGTGTGAACTCGGAAGTCATTTCCTTCGGCGTTTTATCTCATACGTTGCTTACAGCATGCCTTGTAGCATACATATCGCGACTCATATCATGATGATGTGTGATTCCTCAATCCGTATGAACCAAAATTGTAACGGCATGAGTACTGTAATACGGACTGCATGAACCAAAACTGTCAATGTAAAGATCCTAGGCTTCCTGAATCGTGAATCATCATCCTGTGTGTGCCAAAACTGTAAAGACCAAAACTGTAAAGCCAAATCGTTTACATCACTCCGAGTGTGGGGGCCAAAACTGTATAACAACGTTACCAAGTCAATTAAATCATTACCAAGTCAATTACATCACTCCGAGCGGGTGTCAGACCAAAACTGTAGTTGCGTGAATGCATAATTACGAATCATATGTGGGGGCTAAATTTTTTTAATTTGAAATTTAGTTTCAAACTTCTTACAATACAAATCACAAAGGACATTTCTCATTGCCAAAAGTTAGCTGACGTTTTTCATTGCCAC
>Ga0099797_100301_pt1 | contig 32518 bp, 15 predicted proteins | sample Uncmet_Sort48C_1_FD_89871 | JGI IMG/M metagenome (GOLD analysis project Ga0099797, IMG submission 89871) | Marine eukaryotic communities from CALCOFI LINE 67, Pacific Ocean - C012_Sort48C_1 | ecosystem: Environmental > Aquatic > Marine > Oceanic | place: Pacific Ocean: Monterey Bay | collected... | reverse complement strand
ATAATAATTTCAATAATAAAATAATAATAAGTATTATAATAATAATAATAATAATACATAATAAATAATAATACTATACAGTATTAAAAAATTATAAATTAAATTAAATTAAAATTATTTTATTTTATTATTTGGAGAATTGTACTTAAACTTGAGTATTTGCCGTAGAAGGTACGCCCTATCACTTGAAATCGATGATGAAAATCCTGATCCCAAATGAATAGGAGGTACACAGGACTTGGATACGAAATTAGGTCATTTTTATAAAAACTGATGAAAAGAAAAGAACATGATTTATTAAATTGCCACCGACATCATCAGGTCAAATCGAACAACATACCACCACGTATACTGGTACCAGTGTTTCAATTTTATGGACACATCAATGATATTATTATAATAAATGCTCCAGTATTATATTCTTATAAGAAATTAATACCGCAGTTGAAGAAGGAATATATATAAATGCGTAGTACGTATTACTATATAATAAAAATAGCAATATTTTTGTACACGTTGTTTTAAATAAAAAAACCTTTTTATTATTTATTTATTATTATGAGATTAATTCATTATATCCTTATATATAAATAATAAAAAAGTAGTAGTATATAATAATAATATATGGCATATATAATAGTGTTAAAATATGTACATCATGATCCTCGATCCCCTCGTCTTCCACCTGCTGGAGCCCCCTTTTGCAATCCAGCCCCGTGTTCGAAACGTTCTAGATACATTGGAGATAATATAAATTCACGTCATGGAATTTATTCGTCAAACGAAGGGGAAAAAAATGCAAACTACTGATGTTAATGATGTTCAACTTACAGAGTCCAGCGAAGAAAAATGTGTAACAGAAAGACATAAACGACGGGTTAAAACCAGCGCTTGGCACACGAAACGTTTCAACACAAATACCAATGGTGAATTAATTGAAGATGGAGAAAAGAAATTGTTAGATCAAACGATGGAAAACTTGCGGTATGAAGTTTACAAGAGGGGACCTGAAAAGGGTAGAGATTTTACTGGTCACTTTACACTAAAAAATGCACTTAGAGAAACTTTTATGCATTTAATATTCTTTGCATTTGGCCAAATGTCTTTAATTATCTTATACCCATGGTTAGGTAAAGCGATCTGTCAAAAAAAGTTTTTTATGTTCAATAAAACACTTTACCATCCATCCCTCACGTATTTGATATTATCATTTACTGGGCCTACCATTTTTTTATGCTTAGTATCGATGTATCAGTTTAACTATTCTTTACCGCATATAAGTTGGGCAGATTTTTTTTTACCTATTTTCCTTATACTTGTTATAACTTCAACTGCATTTATAAAATATGGCCTAATGGACCAGAGGAATTATATGAAACAAAATTATAACAAATTGCATCTAAAAAAAAAATTATCTGGAATAAACGAAACTATGAGTACTAAGTTTTCTGGGCCGTTGTCGATTTTTGTTGGCATGATTGGTTCTAGTTCAATGCGAGAGAAAGCGTTACGTCGTGAATATCGACTTCAAGCCAGCAATGTATTACATTTTGATTCAGATGAAATTGTATTACCCCTTGGATTTAAAGAAAGAGAGCCCGGGAAAGCAGGCAGCCGTTACAGCATTATCCATAACCCGCATAATCTACAGATGAAGTATGATGCAAGCAAAGAAATTGATGACATCAACTTTACAACCGTGAAAGCATTACATATTGGCGATTCAATTCTTTCTAGTTGTGCATTTTGTAATTGTAACAAGGAAGAAGCAGTGTGCAAAGAATGCGAAAAGAAAAAACCGTACGGAATAACATTATTTTTTTATACCCAGATTCTTGGACTCATATACTTTCTTGTAAGAGCTGCAGTACTATTACAATCTACCAAGTTTCAAATAAATAAAGTTAATTGGGTTGAATGGGTTATTTTGTGCTCTACTACTGCTAGCAGCTCGCGTGCAGTACAAGCTGCTATGCAATGTGGGTTTCCCTTTTGTGACTTTCGCCGAAGAAGATACATTGAAAATAGACTTGCAATGTTAATCCACCAGATGCATATCAAATCCCATAAATCAATACGCGCATGGGAAAGGTTGAGATTTTGCTTAAAAGAAATGGGAGGTCCGCAATACAGACTATTGCAAGCGTATTTTGTACAAATGATTATTATGTGCTTTTTGTACTTCACAACATTTGGTGCATTGATAGTGTTGGATACAAATAAAACCGTGTCTATCTTCATGGTATTAATGTTAGCTATGTTTGGTTTCAGTTTTGAAGGCTTAATTTTGGTAGGGATACGCACCGGTTCATTAACTAATCGTGTTATAATTCACCATTCAAAGGAATGGCTTAATATTAAGAGTAGGTTGTTGACAGAAACTCACACGATAAGAGTTAAACTCAAAGCATTGAAAATGGAAGGTAAGACTGAAACGTCCGATTATGATAGTAGCCATAAATGGTCCTTAATTGAATCTCATGAAAACTTTATAAGTGCAACAGATGCTATTGATAATGTAGTGGAAAAGTTGAGGTTAGAAATGTTATATGGAGGTATTCGATTGATGAGTCTTAGGCTGACAAAATTATTGTCTAAAAGTCTATTGTTGCTATATTTATACCAAATGTATTATTTTGCAATGATAGTTTTGAGAATATACTACACGGATGATTCCGGTCGATTTGGCCAGCTGGTTGATTTGTAAAATGAGTGCATTAAAGAGAAATTCTCATTTTGCGTGTAATAAATGTTGAGTATACACGACATAGTTTATTGTACAAGTAAAAATGTATGTATACACACTGTTTATTTTTATTATTATTGATCTCAATATATGATACGCCGTATATATAGTTAAATCCGGGACAACCAGAGAGTAATTATAAAAAAAAATAATTTTACTACACGAGTGTACCAGTTGGTATTACATAAAAAAGAAGAGAACGTTCGCCCCAACATATTTGATTCTCTTAATAAAAAACAAAGTTTAAATAATTTTGTATTTCTTCGCATATTTTTATAAGTTATGTTATACCTCATAATTATTATTATTATGATACCTCGCCGGATACATATTTTTTTTGTAATGTCTCACAGTATCACATGTATGCGCGTGATAAACTTTTATTTTACACTTCTATAATCTCTGATGACCACACTAAAACTAATTCTAATCACCAATCACCACCCAGTAGCAGCTGTATCACTTGTTGTCCGTAAGCTGTCATCGACACTTTCATAACTATCAACACTAGCTTCCCTGTGTCTTTCATTGTCATTATTTGGAACAAGCGGTATCAAACAAAATAAAAATACAGCTGCTAAAAATTGCAAGATGCCTGTATATAAAAATGAAGCGCCGTAACCGTATGAACTAATTATCCAGCCGCCTAAGATTGCACTACCAGACCAACCAAAACGTGTCACAGAGTCGACTGCATTCCATATCCCGCGCCGTTTTTTTGGGACAAAATCCATTAACAGTGACTTTTTCAACGGCCGGACACAATGTTGTAAGGTACTCAAAACATATACAATTATTTTCACATTAATTGGTGTCGATTCCCCAGCATATTTTTCAATAGCCCACAACCCAATTAATGCAAATGCACCGCCAATACTCATAAAAATTATAGTAAATACACGACCAAAATACCTACGAGCAACGAATTGCCCGCCATGTGCCATAATTGACATTGCAATAGGTAAGCCAACATAAATTCCATTTGTGTATATAGGTGTTAATTTTAAATCATTTGCAAAAAATAGCGGGAAAAATTTTACGGTCATACCTGCCGATATACCAGATATGATATCGGCTATTGCTAATATATATGGTATGCGACCCACCTTGTTATTATTGCCTACATTATTGTTAATATAATTATATCCAATTTTGAAATGATCGTCCTTGTTGACATTGCCAACATCCTCATCGTTAATTAATGGCGATTGTAGTGGGGATGCATGACTTTCACTTAATTCACCCAATGTATATTTATCACGAAACAAAAACAATATAAACACACTTGGCAACGATAACAAAATACCAATAAAGAAGATATCATTTAATATATTGTATTTCCAATGATTACCTTGATAAAAAAACAATAAGATACCAATAACAGGGCCAGTAATTGAAGCTATTTGTAGTAATATAAATTTTTGTGTTGAAAATTGCGAACGCTTCCCTGTAGCAATACTATCAGCAAATATCGTTTCAAGTGATGTTGTCCATATCCCTTGGTATGCACCCCAAAAACAAAGAAAGGCGATAACAAAGTAATACCTATATTGGTCCGTCAACCAGGTCTCCTGATATTTCAATGAAAATATAGCAACCCCACAGGCTATTAAACCAAATGCACCAGCAAGACGGAGGGAAAATTCACGAGAAAACTTATCGGCTGCAACGCCAGCCACTAGCGCAAATATACACTGCGAAAAACCCTGAATACCTTCAGCAAAACCAACGCTCAAGGTAGAACCAGTCAAGGCATGTATAAAATTCGACAAAATAACAAATGCCCAAACACCCCGCGAGGCACTTCCCAAAAATGTAAATAACAGTGCCAAGCGAACATTTCGATTTTTCATGGTGTCAACCACATCTTCGTTATTGTCCTGATTCACTTGTTTTTCATCCATATCGACAGCAGCTAATAATTCAATTCTTCTGAATTTGTAGCGCAATGGACTGCAAAAATTTTTTGAAATGGATCGCGTGAATATCCAATTGTGATAATAGTTGTGAGAGAGAGAGGAAAAAGAAGCAGGAAGAGTATATCTAATACCATTACAATAGAAGAGGTAGTATGGTGGATGGTGGAATGAATGATGAACACATTATTAACATAATATAATAATATTATTATTATTATTACTATAATAATTTCAATTATAAAGTAATAGTAGTAAGGTTTATTATCAATACACCTTAAATACCATACCGGTATAACGCATAAGTATTAGTATTAGTATTGTGTGCTACGGATTGGCATGTGGATGATCGATCGATCGATGATCGAAAAGAAATTCACATCGTCGATATTATATAGAAGCGGTGGTGGTAAAAGTTAAAGTGTAGTATAATAGTAAAAATTATTATTATTTTATTATACTATTTTATATTATTAAAATTATTATTATTATATTAAGGTATAAATAACATTGAAATTTATTATTATTGCACAAATTCAACAACAACAAAAAATAAATTTTGTATACAGCAACATTCAAGTCCTTCGTTTTCATACACAGCAATTAATGGAAAATCAACATTTTTTGTGCATGTGTGTGTATGCGCATATACATAGAGAAGGATAACAAGAAAGAAAGAAAGAGACATGAAATTGGAATGTATTTTGTCGAACAAAATATTGTTGCTGTTTGTAATAGCAATAGTGCAAGGATATCCGGGGGAACAATATTTACACCCAACTATTCATTTTGCTCCAACCTACGTAGCTGATAAAGGTGGATGGCACGACGTTGCAGGTTGTATCACGCATAATAAAGTACATCATGTTTTTCAAGGTACGGGTTGGAATCATGCAATGTCAGACGATCTAGTTCACTGGAAAATTGGTCCTCATGGCCCAGAAGCAATTGAAGAAACATATGCCGGCATGGAGTCAAATTCTGACCCGTGCTCTGGGTTTGTTGCAAAGGATGATGAAGGTTTTATTTGCGCTGGATTCCGACAGTGTGGTAGTAAAAAAGGCGTTGCTGGCCATGCTGATTGGGATGTCCCATTAGAATTGCGCTGTGCAACGGACCAATCTGGAAATCTAAGTTCCTTTTCATCTGATCCATCTTCTCCATTTTATTCATATTTATTCAACGTTTCTTTTTGGCGAGCTATTCCATATGATCCAGCAAGGCCATGGTATGAAAAAAGTACTGGACTTTGGTATCAACTACTATCTATGGACGCTTGTAACAATACGGGCGGCAATGTTGGTGGGAAAACATGCAGTAAGGGTGGGCAGCTAAATATGTGGTCATCTCCAGCATTACGTGGCGATTTAGCAAATTGGAAGTTAATTGGTGATGTTTGGACGGATAATAAAACAGTACTTCGGGATGGTTTTTTATCGCATGAATTTGTAACTATTGACTTTCTTGGAAGCATGCCATCGTCAGTTACTAACAATACTATGGATGAGGAAAAGAACCCCCAGGACAACAACATATTTTATTTTTTAAATAATGTCGGCGGTAACGGTGGAGGAGATGGGTGTTGCTCCGGAACAACTGCATATACAGTCCTTAAACAGCCGAATGGTCCTGGCACTGCTTTCCAAGAATATGGCCCTGGCCAATTGATGATTGATTGGGGTGCATTTACATTAAAGAATCCTCTACCCACAAAAATTATAGATTCGCTCGACTTGTTAACTGGAACTGAGTCGCGGGGTTTATCAATGGCACGCACACTTGGTGAGGAAGAATCGGATCAAGTGACAAAAACTGGCAGGCGTGTTTTAATTGGCTGGACTGGGCCTGCCCCAATGGAAGTATTTAATAATACAAATGCAGGTGGAAGTGCCCAATCATTGCCTCGTGATTTGTCAATTGACCCAACAAGTTTAAAGATTGTTCAAAAGTTTATACCCGAATTGCAGATGTTACGAAGTACTAACCAGCCAACCGTACGCTTATCTCCCAACGAAACCAATGCACCGATGGGGATTAGTCCAATTGAAATAATTGCAAAATTTCCGACTGAATGTATAAATACAGTTCAGTGCGGTATTGAAGTTCTTGCTAGTACTAATATTTTTGGTACAGGAGAATCGCTGAAAATTACATTAGATTCAAAACTTGGTCTGGTGTTAGTAGATGGTACGTCGATGCGTAATTCAGCTGTCCGTGCAGCGCCAATACCAAAACCAATGTCAGGATCTGCTACAAGTGGAAGTGCATTTAAACTACACGCTATTGTTGATCATAGTATTGTTGAAATCATAATTAACGATGAAATTGCATTTGTTGTTTATGTAGCTCCTTACTCACGCGATACGCTTGGAAATGTACGTGCATTTGGGAGTGGCAATATCATAACGGATATTTGGAAATTAAACGATGCGAATGTAAATTAAAAAGCATTCTGCCCTGTCGTCTTTTTACACAAACTTTTAAGTTCGTTGAAATGTACCAGTAAAGAGTGTATAGGAAATTTGTACCCAGTCCCAAAAATACTTATATATTATACGCGTATAAAAAATACGAAAGATAAAAGTTCGTGTATCATATGAGACGAGAGGGTAAGTTATTTTATATATTTATATATTACCTTTGTATATACTTAAAACACGGGGAGTCGTATAAAATACAAGAGTTATATCCAAGAGCGTCATATTATGTCTTCTAAAATATTTTATATATTACACGGTTGGCGCCGGTAAAATTCAGAAAGTCACTTTCGATGCCGTCTGCCTTGTTTGATAAATATTTACACCATTCGTCAAACGACATTTTTATTGCTTTTTTCCGTTCTTTGGCATTCTTCTCAAATAGTGGTTTAGGGAACACACAGCATGGCACAACGGCAAAATTTAATTTATGCTCCAATGCAATATCAACAATATCCTCAGTTGCTTGATCAGGGTGCATGCCAACTACAAGCGGTTTGCCCCCACCAATGGTGGCAATTTTAAATGACGAATCAAATTTTCCTTGTATATGCTGTCCCAGATAATCGTTTAATAATTGGTCGTCTATCACTAATTTCTTCTTTTTCGTATTTTGCTGCTGTTGTTGGGATTGGTTGAAAATATTATTACTACTTGTCATTTTTTGTTTTTTACATTTTGGTTCATTGTCTCCATTGATGACATGGTTTTTGTTGTCTGTTTGTGTCTCTTGTTGCGGGTGTTGTCGCTTTTTATCTTTTTCTGATTTCAATATGTAACGGCGTTGTTTTTTATTTAGCTTTCGTATTCTTGGGTCAATTAATGTACATTTTATGTTATATTTCGACTTTAATTCAAATGAAAGATCGCCTCTACCCCCTGCGACATCCAATACACCACCGTTTCTATTTATAACATCTACGCCTCCAAATGTATGTACAATAAAACTAGCAAATACATCTGCCCGTGCACCTTTGCTTTTCTTTTTATGAATTGGTATTGTGTCATTCTTTATACGACCATTTATTAATTTAGCAGCCTTTCTATGTTTTACCCATTCTTGCCTATCATTTTTATCGGTTGAATGCACAAAACGACACAAATCTCCTTTAGGACATGACTTTGTTGTAGTAAAATACTTGCATAAATTTTTAAAATGGTTTCCATTTAACGAATTAATATTGTTGTTGATGGACGAAGACGTATTATATTGCATGACAGGTGGCACGAAAGGATTCTTGTTATATTTTTTCCATTCTTTAATGATCGTGGGTACTGTTCCCTGCACTCTAAACGCTTTGATATGATTATTTATTTTTCTATTATTACTGTTTTCAAATTGACCACATATTTTTACATAATCACCAACACATACCGCTTTTAACCAATCTGATACATCTGCTACACCACAATTTTTATCTATACCATGATTTAATTTAGTTATATTATCATTATCATTATCATTATTGTCGTACTTATCTTCAAAAACAGGTTTGATAATAAGTTCTATCCGTTCTTGTTCAAAAGAGTCAAGGGTCAACAAGTCTGCAAAAGCTAGCCTTCGTGACTTCTTTCGTATAAATAATATTTGCCCTTGAACTATTGTGGCCATTTCATCCGTATTATTGGTATACAATATGTCAATAAGGCAACGGCGCTGCGATTTCTCACTTGGTCGAGTTTATTGAGACAGAAGTATATGGATGCAGAGGGAGCGATGTGATCTTCTCTTCTATATTTTAATTTTAAAAAAGGCCATCATCGGTCATATTTTTTTGCAGCAGATAGGATAAATAATTCACCTAATTTTGTACGTTTGTATTTTAAGGTTTAGCATTCAATAAACCCTACTTTTAACCGTAATACGATGTAAATCCCACTCCCACTCTACTACTTAATATATGTTCCTAGTTAGTAGTATATGTACTGTATTGTTATATGTTTTAATTATATGTATATTTATTATTATGTACCTTAATTATTATATTTGTATTATATTATATTATCTGTAAATGTTTCCTATTTTTAAGTTATTTGTCTGTTTTGTAATACAGTGTGAACCTATTCGTAAGAATGTTTTGGGATACGATGTAAATCCCACTCCCACTCTACTAACCCTAATACAAACACTATCTTAGTGCTGTGCCCCTGTAAATACCGCGTGCTCTGTGTTGCCTCCACCATTTCATTTGAATGGTTGGCGAAAACAAACAAAACAAAAAAACTTTCAAATTTCTCTGCTTCCAGTTTGATACAGTATATACCATGCTATCCCGTTCCTAATCGTTTTCGAATAGGGAGTGTTAGAGTAGTGTGCAGTACACAACCACCCCGTAATGACAGCACACTATGGGTATCCTCGTAGTCGATGGTTATTTCAAACTCAATTCATAAATCAATTATGAATCTATAATAAAGAGATGTAATAAAACTATTCTCCGTATTCAAAAATCATCGATAAAATTGAATCCACATTACAGCGTATCATTATTGGAAATAGAAATAATAATTACTTCTTTTAAAACAGACGACGACTACAAACATTTTTGATTGAACACTTTTTCAGTGTGTGCCCACAACAAGGGCAAGCACAATAAATATATATATACACACTCGTAGTAAAAGTATTAAGATATACAAACCTATAAAACAAGAGATATACATATACACATAAATTTGTTCATTTTAAATTTAATTTAACATGGCAGAAGCAGTTTTAAGTCAACAAGCACAAGTAGATAAAGGTGAAAATGCACGTATGGCATCCTTCGTTGGTGCACTTGCTATTTCAGATTTAGTGAAATCAACGTTAGGGCCAAAAGGTATGGATAAAATTTTACAATCCATGACCATGAAAGGTCAAATTACAATCACAAATGATGGTGCAACAATTTTAAAGTCCATTCATATTGATAATGCGGCTGCAAAAGTACTTGTAGAAATTTCAAAAACACAAGACGATGAGGTTGGTGACGGTACAACAAGTGTTGTTGTATTGGCTGGTGAACTATTACGTGAAGCACAAAAATTAATGGATAAACGTGTTCATCCAATGACCATCATTGATGGCTGGAGAATTGCTACTGATATTGCACGCAAAGCATTGATTGCAAGTGCTGTTGATACAATCGGCGACAAGGCTAAATTACGCGAAGCAATGATTAACGTTGCACAAACAACTTTAAGTTCTAAAATTTTAAGCTCAGATAAAAATAAATTTGCTGAATTAGCAGTTGATGCAGTATTACGTTTAGGTGGTAGTACAGATTTGGAATTGATACAAATTATTAAAAAGCCAGGTGGTTCATTGCATCATTCTTACTTGGAAGAAGGTTATTTGTTGAATAAAAAAATTGGTGTAGGCCAACCAAAACGTATTGAAAATGCAAAAATTTTGGTTGCAAATACACCTATGGATACTGATAAAGTAAAGATTTATGGCTCAAGAGTACGTGTATCCTCCATGAACGATGTCGCTGAAATTGAAGCAGCAGAGAAAAAGAAAATGAAAGACAAATGTATGAAAATTGTTAATCATGGCATCAACGTTTTTATCAACCGTCAATTGATTTACAACTACCCTGAAAGTATCTTTGCATCAAACAATGTTATGGCTATTGAACATGCTGATTTTGATGGCATTGAACGTTTAGCTGCCGTGTTAGATGGTGAAATTTGTTCGACATTTGATCATCCAGAGCTTGTAAAACTGGGTGGTTGTGATTTGATTGAAGAAGTTATGATTGGGGAAGATAGCATGATACGTTTCAGTGGGGTAAAAGGTGGCGCTGCGTGCTCTATCGTATTGCGTGGTGCTAGTATGCATGTGTTAGATGAAGCAGAACGCTCGTTGCATGATGCATTAGCTGTATTGTCGCAAATGGCTAAAAAAGGTCGTATTGTGTATGGTGGTGGATGCTCAGAAAGTTTAATGGCAAATGCAATTGATAAAGAAGTCCCAAATGTATTTGGTAAGAAACAGTTAGCAATGGAAGCATTTTCAAGAGCTCTTAGACAATTGCCAGCCACTGTTGCTGATAATGCTGGTTACGATGCAGCAGATATCGTTGCCAATTTACGTGCTGCACATGCAAAAGGTCAAATTCGAGCTGGTATTGACATTTCTGATGGGTCTGTAGGTGATATGGTCGAACTTGGTGTGTGTGAATCTTTTGAATTAAAAGAACATGTGCTATTAGCAGCTGCTGAAGCAGCGGAGATGATCTTGCGTGTAGATGATATTGTTAAATGTGCCCCAAGAGAGAGACAGCAACAAGGTATGCCAGGAATGGGAGGAATGTAAACTGGAAAATAACAGTTTACATCCCTTCTGATGGAAGAAAAAGATGTTGCTATATAGTGCTTTTTTTGTATGTGGTGAAGATTGTTGAAATTGTTATTATTGATAAAAAAATATATAATAATAATAATAATTAATAAAAATATAATAACAATATAACATACAATAATAATATTATTATATTATATTAACTATATAATAATATTATTTATTATTATTATCATCATATTTTATATTTAAAATCATCAGCACATTATTAATCATTATTGAAATTTAAGCCACGGCACAAATAGATGATTTGAAATGATAGTGTATGCTGGTGTATGCTAATTATATACTATTTTACTCTGGATTTTAGTTTTCTAGTAGTGTGTAGTTATGTTTTGTAAGGTGGAAACGCCACACAACCTCATGACTGGATCATACGTGCTATAATTATATATAATGGTATATCTATCGTATGGATATACTAGTGTAATGCTATACGTGTAATACTATGTAATAATAATATGATAGAATTGCATGCATTTACCTTTTAATTTATTTTTATACTCTTTTGTATACTACCTGTTATAATATACCTATATAACCTACAAAAGATACAAAAAAACAAACATATAAAGTCCATCAAATCGAAATTGGTTTTGATGTTGTATTTTTTTGGTTTGCATCTTTTCTCATTCATCTCTCTAACATGTTTATTTCTTGACAAACTCCACTTTATTAACTTTTTTCTTACCATCCACTAGTTCGTATACGTAATTGATCACTTTCTTTCCATTCATTGCCATGGTTATAAAACTTGGTGTTGATTTAGAACTTAAACTACTATATGCACCAGTAATACTTCCTGGGTTTAAAAATAATGTGCCATTACTTTCTCTTAGTGCATTTTGATGTGTATGACCTGTTACCAAAATATCAACCCCAAGCTTACGCTGAAGGGCACCAAGGGCTTCTGAATCGCCCCATGGCACAACTTGGTGACCGTGGCACAAACCAATTTTAAACTCGCCAATTTCTACAACTTTTGTTTCAGGTAAACCAGAAATTTCATCGAAGTCTCCACGTACACAGTGTACATTACCTGAAAGATTTTTTAAAAAATCTAATTGCTCTTCCGTGCATACATTACCAGTACACAATACATGATTGACACGTCCAGGTACTAATAATTTTTCAAACGCAGCCGGTATAGCATTTGCGCGATGCGGGATATGCATATCCCCTAAAATAAGTACAAGCTACATAGTTGTTTCGTACACACAAGTAACAATATGCGATTGTAAATAAATAATTAAAATGTTAGAGAATATGTATATTGTAAGCATATATAATTCGTAGATTTGTTTTGATCCACTTCAACGTACCTCTGAGTAGTTTTTTTTTGCCATATTTGTAACTATTTATACTATTAATTTATTGTATATATTCGCGGGCGTATGTGTGTGACGGATGCCGTGCAGCAGCATCGGGATGACCATTATGCTCAATATCATCAAAATAATAATAATAATAAATATAGCATTATTTATATAATAATAATAATAATAATAATAATATAATAGTGCAGCAATAAAATAATTAAATATAAATAATAATCTAAATAATAAATCATAATAATAATAGTAGTAAAATAACAAAAAAGCACCAAACGTAATATAAAATAATAATATAATACATAATTTTAACCATAATTAACCAATAGTCCATTGTTATTATTGCATAATCCTATCGCTTAACTAAATAATAATTATTATTGATTACTATGGACACGTAGTAATATCAAATATCATGCCTCGCTCATACATAGCCTTAGCCTCGCTCCTACAAATTCTTCATTCATTTTTCCCATCGACCATGTGAATATCCAATTTGTCAATCAACTCCTTCTCGCAGCATGCTCTGCTCCATTCTATTGTGACCACTTAGATGTGGTCTAGTTTAAGTTGGATTAGCATCGATATATCTTCCACCTGTGCCTTCTAAAATACGTGGATGCCCTGTGCATTCTGTAGGGTAATAATAACAATAATAAAAATGCAATTACTTCCTGTGGTGTGTCGTGCTAGATAACATAACGTATTACTATACATTGTTATTGGTGTAATTTAGAAATAAGTTAAAGTACAAATGAAACAAATACTGATGTGAAGAAAAATAAAGCAATAAAAAATGTAAAAATAATCAATAATATTGCGTAGTGCCGCCAATGTCACTTTTAGTAAATAGTACAGCAATTTATTTCAATAATTATAATATTATAATGTAATATTATTGCAAATTTAATATACAATTAGAGGAGGTATTTTTAATAGTAGTAATAACAATTGTTGTTATAAAAAAATTATTAATTATTTTTATTATATTATTATTATTATATTTATTATTATGTATTGCACTATTATTATTATTATGTATTATTATTATTTATTATTATTATTATTATATTATTATTATTTATTATTATTTATTATTATTACCTGGGATATTTGATGATGTAATAATTGATGTGATGTAATTTGCTGTCTGTATGCCAGAATACCCTTTCTATCGTTCATTGTAGTGTATAGTTGGTTTGTAGTTTATAGTATCAGACAAGCAAACAAGCACCCCCCCCGCGCGCCCCCGAGTATCAAGTATGTCGACTAAAAAAAAATGGAAAGAGTTTAATCGTGTTGCAAAAGCACAGTTTGCGTTTACACCACAAGAAAGTGAAATTGGGAAATATCAAATGAAATTGGAAAAAGATGATATTGTTGTTATATTAAGTGAAAACTCTGGCTGGTATAAGGGTCATTTGCAAAACAAACCGGAAGTCCACGGTATGTTTCCGGCCAATTATGTTAAACTCCAAGATATCAGTGATACTGCAAAGACGCATAGACTTCGTGGTGATACTGAGGTTGTAAAACCTGGTGAAAAGTCTGTAGCACTAACAGAAACAGAAAAAGAACAGATTTTATTAAAAGAAGTCACCTCAACTATTAAAGACTGGATGAAATTATCCCGTCAGCTATTAGCCGACCCAACACAAGAAAATTCAGACACAAATTATTTCCGCGTTAAATCAAATATAGGGATGATGTTACACTGGCGAGGAAAGCTTCTTTCCAAGTCGTCTTCGCCTGCTGAGCTGGAGGAAATTAAATCCTCTATGGCGAAAATGTTAGATGGTGCTAGACGCTCCACCGCTGGATTTTTAGTGCCTAAAAATTTGCATTCAATGATACAATCCGGAACAAAAATTGAAGGCCCTAACTTTGGCATAGTGGAACTTTATGATTTGCATTATAAAATGAAAAAGGATTTTGTAGATAGTGGCAACGTGCCGGAGCGATACCCAAGTCATACAATGCAACAACTTTCTTTACAAGATGCATTTCAGCAACAGCGAAGTGAGATTTTAAAGAATAAACGTCGCAAAATTAACCCACTTGCACATTTATACTTAGAATATAATGCATCGCCGATGTCACTTAATTCAGCTTTTGAGATTTATTTTTCATTGTTTGCAAAGCCAAAAGCTGGAGAAAACAAAATTGCAAGTGGCAAATATAAAAGTAGAGCAAAAAGCCATGGATCTTCGGACGGTAAATTTATTTCTGAAGAATTTTTAGTATATGTAACCGAATCCGGTTTGCCAGAAATGGAATATTTAGATAAATTAAAAACAATTTTTGTAAATATTGAAACAGAAGAGTTTGACGTAAGAAGAAATGATTTATTTTTAATATGTAAAGTTTATCGGGTAGGTGAATTAGAGAGTAAACCGAAGACAGGATCTCAACATAAATCAAGTACCGTAGGCATGTCAAGGGTAGAAGTTTCGCCAAAATTAAATACATATCGCAGGCCATACGGAGTTGGTGTTACATCTTTAAGCGTCAATGTTAACGATTTATTAGATGTATCAGCACCAACTAGGGATATCACAGTTTTAACTGCAGCAAAATCCAAAGAAAGTGTAATAGAAGAACGATTCGAATCGCTCCATTTATCTATCATAGATGAATATTTAGATCCTACAAAATTGCATACTAGAAACGAAATGCCAAAATTGCCATCTTGGGCACAAAAAGGTGGCTCAATTGCTGTCCGTTTATTTGCTTTTATTTACGACCAAGTAAAATTAGCAGAGGGGGTGCAAATTTCTCCAATAAAATTATCAAATAAAAATGCCCCTAGTCTTAAAGATGTGTCTTGTACAAACTGTTATTACCTAAACAAGACAACTGACCCAAGAACACATCGAGATGATTTGTATATCAATTTAAACGAAGGATCTTTTACAAGAGATGGAAAACGAAGTGCGAAAAATATTTTGATCAAAGTGAGCGCTGTCTTGGATACTGGATCAGAAGCAAAACAATTAAATCGTGGAACGGGCCCTCAAAATGCTAAGTTAAGCGGCTCGTATTATAGTGCGGTATTCTACCATAATGAACGACCACGCTACAACGAAACTATACGTATGAAGATTTTACCAGAAGACATTTTCCGTATGCATTTACTATTTGTTTATTACCATGTCTCTACCACAGCACGGAAGACCGCGCCATTTGGATTTTCATTTCTCCCACTAACAAAACCAGATGGATCAATATTAAAAGGTGGGGATCATAGTTTAGACGTTTATAAAGTTATGGATGGGATGGGGAAACGAACAGTTAAACCAAAGTATTTGAATTTTGGGATGAATTTGAAAAAAATTAAAAGAAGTGATAGCTTTAAAGTTGATGTGCGCTTAGCTTCGACAGATAGCACTTGCAATAACTGGTTATACCAGCTCCTAAATTGGCGTAGATTAAATATTAAAAACGATAAACTTGTTTCTGTCATGAGTAATATACGTGGTAGCCTGGGTATAGCTGCTCAATTCGGCCAAGACACTTTAGTAACTGATAATAGGATGCCGACATTAGCAAAAGTTTTGAGTATTATACTAGATATATTCGGATCCATAGAAGAAGGAAATAACAAACTAATTCATGAAACATTTACATTGTTTGTTTATGTTTTGAGTGTATTAATGGGAGAAGAAGTTGAGGGGTGCGATCATGATTACCTTGTTACAACATATTTAAGTAAGGTACTTGATGTGGATTCGGAGCGGGTTCACATACGTATTGTAGATTGTATGACTAATCTGTTTAAAGACGTTGAAAAAATTGGAGATAAAGCAATCGATGAGAGGTTGAAGTTAGACCACTCCAACATTCAGTCTGCAATGGATTCAACGCATTGTTTTTCCTACATTATGCAGTTTGCAATTAGCTCTGCATTTATGGTTGCCAAAAAAAAGAAAAAAGAAGGCTTAGATCCCACAAATATGTTACAATCATTAAAAATATCACTCTCTGAACTGACGTATATAATTTGTACAATGATGCGAAAGAGAAATCTCCATGATATCCAACACCGTACTTTAGAAAATTTTACTCCCGTGTTTGATGCTCTTGAAAAGTTATTTAATCCAACAGAACTTGGTGAAATTACTAGAGAATTTTTTGAGTCTATAAGGACAGATGACGACATAAAAGAAGAAATTGCATTAATGCAGGCAGATGGGGAAGGAAAGGAGTCGAAAAAAAAACGTGGAACTTATCGACACAATAGTGATAATCTACTGAAGCTAAACATTGCAAAATTGAAATCGGTTCATCAAATTGTCAGAGGACGAAAGAAATTAATGAGAAAAGTGGAGTTTAGAACAAGCATCTTGCCATGCATCATTGTGATGTTAAAAAAACACATAATTCAATGGGATCAATACGACGGCATCGAAATGAAATATTCGGTATTGATTGTAAAAGATTTATGTACTATTGTTCGAGAAGCAGATTCATTCGACGATGCATGGAGCATGTCATATTTGTTGCCTCAGTTGTTGAAATTGGTTACATCGTTACTTGGCGATGATAGAACGATAGTTCAATATATACAGGATACAGAAGTGGTTAAAGAACTTCAAGAATTAAATGTAGTTGGGCATGCAATTTCATCCCTCTTCGGGGTCATAGAAATGATGCTGCCGCAACAAATGGAACATTTTTTGAAAAGATCCCTCGGTCAAAGTTCGGAGCATAATTCAACCCAAAAAGCTATCGGTACATTCATGAAAGGACTATTAGAGGTATGCTGGCATTTGTCAACATTACATCGAGAAGAGAAAATTTACGATGAGAGGTGGGCGTGTGTTTGTATAACACACCAAAATATTGCTTTAAAAATATTAGATTGGCTAGGAAAGCCACTACAAAATGATTTTTTATTTGATTTGGAAAACGTTTTGAAAGAAGACGAGGAGGAAAAAGCAAAAGAAGATGACCTATCGGATAAACAGAAAATGGATTTATGGTTTTCTTACTTGTTTTCCGGATTAGCAATGCTCAATTCAGATACCCTTGATTTAGAAGGATCTAGCAAGAACCGACGAAAAGTTGTCCTGGAGCAAACTGGTGATATTCGGGATGACGTTTGCGACAAATTGCGGGATGTATGGGATGCGCTAGGGAAAAGAAAGTTCTCTATGATTGAAAAGCTTGTAGAACCGCTATTGCGTCTTGCTGATTTAAAGCATGAAAAGACTAGGGCGTTGAGCACAGATATGTACCTGTCATTATTTTCCGAGGAATTGAAACGATCAAACAATTTTTCGCTTATTCGGTTTGTCACAATTAATGCAGTAGACTTAATTGTAACTGAGCGATCGCACTTTAGACCACATGTAACACGCAGTAGCGCCTTAAGAAATGTGAAGGGTCTGGATGGTAGCAAAACTAACAGCAACTCTGTTGGCGAAGAACGAAAAGAGAATGCGCCCGGTCAAGGATTTGAAGAATTATTTGATCTTCGGTTAAGAAAAAAATTTCAGAACGATCCATTGTTGAATACTGGGGAAACTTTAGATTTCTTAAGTGAAGTAAAAAAATTGTTTTCGTTGTTAAGTGTACTATCAAAATTTGGAAACAAGGGCAACTTAGAATACGAAGACGAACAAACACAAGCAATGCTACGCTTAATGGCGTACTTAAAGAAGGCACAGCGTGATGATATGTTTGTGAAATATGTCGAAAGATTGAAAAACATACACCGTGACTTAAATAATCATAGTGAGGCAGCTCAAGTATTGTTAATGCATGCTACATACCCATGGCAAGAAAATAAAGATGTGCCAGCATTTGTAGTCAATATATCAGCTACATGGCCAAGGGAGAGTATTGAAAATCGCAGAATTCGTGTATTCAGAAAAGCTATTGATTTATATGCACTAGGAAAAAATTGGGAGAAATGTTTAGAGTATTGTGAATTATTGCGCACATTTTACGAAAGAGAATTCATGTATGAGGAGCTATCTAGCATTTTGACTGAACAAGCAAAATATTATTTGGCAATAAAAAAACAAGAGCGGTTTTATCCAACCCATTTCCGTGTAAGTTTCCTTGGCCTGTCATATCCAGTTGATATACGCAATAAAGTTTTTATCTATCGGGGCGCCCCTTTGGAATCAATCATGGAATTCTCTTCACGCTTGCGGCATCAATTCCCAACTGCTAAAAGCGTTCCCCCAGGAAAAGAAAAAGATGAAATGAAAGACTCTACGGATAAACTGTATATACAAGTTAGTGGCGTTACTACTGCATATTCCGAGGAATGGGATAACATGATGCCAGCATTTAGAGATTCAATCATTGACCCAGTGAAAGAGTATCGAAAAAATTGTGATGTCGATACATTTTGGTTTCCACGACCATTCCGCAAAAATCGAGAAAGAAAAGCCCAAATGAAAGCACGGGGTGAAGCGTACAACGAGTTTATGGATTTATGGAATAAAAAGATTTTTATGAGAACGGAAGATACCTTTCCAAATGTAAAAAGGCGCCTGGAAGTTATTGAAACAACCGAACACTATCAAAATCCTTTAGAAGTCGCAGTTATCACCGTTGTTGATAAAAACGAAGATTTAAAACGCAGGATTGAAGTTGCCGAATCACTAGAGGGTAGGACTGCGGAACAATCTTTTACCATGGCTATTAATGGCACTGTGGATGCGGCTGTTAATGGTGGTATAGCGAATTATGAACCATTTTTAACAGGGTCATACAGGACCGACTTCCCAGAAATAGCTGAGGATGTAGATTCAACACCAGAAAAAAGTTCGAAAGTTCAAGAACTAAAGGACGCGTTGGTTGATCATTTTATTATTCTGAAGCGCGGTGTAGAGATCCATGGAAAAGTATGTGTCGATGCGATGATACCTTTGCATGAAATTATAGTTAAAAAGTTTCCTGTGTTATTGGAAATGAGTAATAAAAAGCTCGGTGTAAAGGTTCCAAGTTTTCCATAAGACAAATGTAACCCATGTTAGGAGATGTATTGGCATAGAGAGTGTGTGTTTGGCATTATTTTCACAAGATATTATTAATTCTTACTCATTTAGTTTTATAATAATTTTTTTAAAATAATTTATGATTTTATAAGTAACACGTACAAATTCCTACACTCTAGAAGAATAAAGTTGCCGTAAAATTTAACTATCTCACTATAAAGTGTTAATAAATCTTCTCAAAAGAAATATTAATAGAGGTAGATAGGTCAGCCTTCTGATGAAGATGATATAAAGTTTTATATATAAATTTCACAAAAGATATATAAATTCTTATATATATAATTTTTTTTAATTGGTGTTTTTAGATAAGTTACTCGTAATTTTAAAAAATGTGCGTTAAAGTGTAAAGTTATAATTTTAGATCCCGTGATGAATACTAATGCTAAAATACTCGTAATTTAAAAAATATACACAACGTAACTTATATATCGCGTGTGTAGCATACGAGAGTAAATATCATACGTAATATTACCGGGGCGCATAAATAAATATTTGGCTGCTTACGAATTAATTACTAATTTCGTGTGGGTGGAATAGGGGAGCCTGTTGCCGATGGGGTATTAGATCTTGAATCATTGAACTTGAAAAACGTACTGAGATTGCTAACTGAGCTTTGTAAATGGCTGTTGCTCCGTTTCATTGATATATAATCATTTGACAAAAAAGATGCCATGCTATCATTGTTTATAATAGAATTTTCTAGAATAGTTTCCCAACAAAAAATTTCATTAGGTACATCTGTATATAAAGACCTTCTAGTGTGCCGAGACAACGTTCCCTCGACAACATAAATTCTCTCAGAACGCCGCTTATAAAACTCTGCCTCACTATGACTTTCAATATCTTCGTATGTATTTGATAAAAATGCAATAAGTAAGTTCACTAATATCAAATTGACAATTATACCGAAAGACAACACAAAAAGTTTCACTAACAAAACTTTGTAAGGCGCGATATGAGGAGCTATCCCGTTAATCGTTGTTTTATGTGCTGTTTCATTTATTTTACTGTAAAAATAATATGAATCAGCAGGCTCTTTGAGATCTTCAACAAATGTGAAGTCTCCTAACAATGCTAAGAACAGCGTAAACATCCCTTCGCTAAAATTATAAAAATGGGGAACATCATTTTTCAAAAGGATCACAAATGCACAATTAAACGCAACAATGAAAAGAAACATGGTAGAAGTGATACCTGGGTAATATATATATATATATATAGTGTTAGCCGATGTATGTAATATTATACAAAATTTAAATAACTTACGGAATACATCATATATCATTTTTTCTACCATTGAAATTTGAATGCCAATAAATTTACTAGATGACAATCCTAATTGCAAGCACCTGATTAATTTTGTAAAGAACATGGGTCAGAATGTTGTTAAATCTTAATAGCGAAGGGAAGAGTAAAGCATAGTACATACATCATCCAGGAATGAAAGACCCCGATGCTACTAAAAATAATTTTTCCATCTGTGACACTAGTGTTTGATAATATTGAAGAAGGAGATAGTGATATCAAAGTTAAACCACCTGCAATCATTATACTTGTTGTACCAATAAAATCAATAATGTTATGCCGGTTCAAAAAATATCGTGGAAAGCAAGAGCAACATTTGCTAACAATTGCCTTTGGCAACTCATTCGATGGTTGAATTACATCAGTGTTCAAGATGTTTTCAACACTTTCGTTATCACTTGAATCTACAGGTATTACAGAACGCGGTTGCCTCCTTTTTACTTGCTTGTACGACGATATCGGCTTGCATCCAAATCCGCTTGATAAAAATTCTTTTCTTTCAACAACAAGTAATAAGTAGAAGCACATTAACACAGAAATTAATTGAAATATTAATGCCGCAGTATCATTGTTGTTCAACACATAACCACACGTTGTACATATCACTAAAAATAAGTGAAAAATAATATCATTCCGTGCGTAATTACGTGCAAATAAATCCCACTTCAAATGTATTAGCTTTTGTAAAGTCTTTGTTCTCCATAATTTTTGTATTTGATCGTTGCCATTTAAAGAAGTATGCAAAATTCCCATGAACGAATCCTTTGTATGTACATTTGGTTTACCAAATAAATGCTTGATGTTGTATTTAACCAAACGTTTGCCACACTGAATGTTTTTTGTCTCCTGCCTGCATAAGGATATCATTGCCTCCATTATGTCAATAGCATTATTCCCAATGTATATTAATAAAGATGGGTCAGAAACAATACCATTTCGTATCATTTGGAAACACTCGTCTCGCACTTGAATGTCTACACCCACGCTTTCATTTAGATCCGATGCGCTTTTATCCCCGCCTATCATGAGCAATGCGGTATTGAAGTTACATGAATACAAGGAAACAGCCATAGGAGTCAAGCCATCTAATTTTGTTTTTGTATTAATTATAATGTGAATATTTTGCTGAAGCTTTTTTATTTTTTTTTTACTGGTCATTAGCGTCGTATTTGTATGTTGAAATAATTCAATTAAAATACATTTTGTAAAGAAAAACGATTTTACTGGGTCTTTGCACGCGGTTGCAACATGCAATGGATTCAAACCATGTTTATTCTTCATTTTTAATAAAGTAATAATGTGATTTTTGCTTTCTGAGTGTTTTATAACTTCAAAAAATGCATTTGTCATATAATTCCTAATCAAGTGGTGGAGAATTGTATCCTTATTGACATCTACTTTATCAAAACGTAAATTGTAGTTTTTGTATGTGTGTACTATTTTAACAAAAGTTTCGTCTGCATCTATGGATAAATTATTATTTGATGTAGCGTGAATATGGTCGTGCTTGTCAATAAAGCTTGTATGGGAATTAGGGGTGCTATTGTTTTCAATGTCGCTGCTGCTATCTTCTTCAAGGCCGTTGCAAATTGCAATTTCCAATAGTTTTAACTCAATCTCATTTTTAAACTCTTCATCATTTGAACGTCGTAAATCATCTTCTGTTGTCGTCGTTGAGTCTGCACTTTCAATCTCTTTTTTCCGTATTAGTACCTCCAAAATGGCATCTTCTTTCAAATTTGCCTCCCCAACCGATATGAGATCGTCGTATATTTGCCCGGAAGGATCTGTTATTATTACGTCGTCTAATGATATAAACCCATCTAATTTGTCGATTACCATGTTTTTAATGTTGTAAAACGTTTCATTAGCGTAAACGTCAACATTCCATATGGCTGAACGTGGAAAATGTTTTACATACAATTGCAGGTGAAGCATATTGTTGTTGAAAAGTAACGTCGTCGAATTCATTACAAATTGATTTCCACTCGTGTTATAATTTACCCAGTACTTCAAGAACGCAGTGCAAAGTACAACTCCGCTTTCTTGTACCCTTTACCCACATCATTGATAAATCGCTAGAGATGATAGTATATTATTATTAGTAGCGCTATTTAAAAAAAAAAACCACCAACAATTATTATTATGGCAATACAAAAATAAATATATTATTATTGAAATAATTATTGAGATTTTAATTTAGATTTAGATTGAAAGACACGCTGCACACCACAGAGGAAAAACCTTATTGGGCCTGGATAAAAATACCACATTATATTCTGAATTCAATAATATACAGTATATATTTTTTAAAATATATACTAAGTATATATATTTATATACTAATAGTTCTATCAAACCAAATAGTGATCTTAGTGTACAAATATATGTACTTACTATATTTTAAAAAAAGTCTGAAGAACGATTTTGTGTGAGATAGATCATTATATTAGCTGTGAGCAATTCCTAATAATTGTAGTTATAGCACCACTGACAATATAACATCACTAAAACTTCTGAAAACACCTTTGTCCATTATTATTACTATAATATATCTATAATAATAATAATATTTATTATTATTATTAGATATATATCTTATTTTATTATATATAATACTACTACTACAATAGTAGTTAGTATTATATCATTATTATTGTGTTCCTCATCTCGCCTATATAAGTAAGTTATATACTCTTAGTCCACTACATGTAGTATACAGGAACATCCACTCATTCGGGAACTACCATACACATCAACTGTACCGATACATAGATATTAATATAGACACGTTATATACCAGTTTTTTGAATTCGGCACCGATACCCACACAAGACTTCTTGATAGATAATATTTAAAATGTCAATGTTTGTAAGAACTAAGAAGAAAATTGCATCGAAATTGAGTTCCACAAAGTCTGTGCAACATTTTATATTGGGGTTGCTTGGTGAACAAGGAGAATCGGCTTTGGACGCATTAATGAGTGTTGTACAAAATTTTGATGGCGAGAATACTATGAAAAGTATGAAAACAGATATTTGTAAGATAATTATGAAAATCGGTATGATACACAATGATCATTTAGTTGACGAAGCGAAGACGCGAGAGCGTCTAGAAAAGCCTGTAGCGCGACTCTTTGAACTGATGTTGCAAGGGACTATGGAGGTTTCTTCCGCTAAACAGCTGAAACAAGTGGAAGATATGAAGGTTATTGCCAAAGGTGGGACATTAAAAGCATCGTCTGGGCGTCGCTTAAGTATGACATCAAATGAAAATAGAGACGTCGCTTTACGCCGCTCAATAAATAGGGTGGCAGGAAAAAATGTTGATTCTAAGGAAATACCAGAAGATGGTTTGATATATAAAACACAAATAGCTTTGGGAAAAGTAGCCGTTCTTGTAGATGCTGTCTTAACACGCCACATGACGGAAAAGAATCGCGGCAAAATAAAACATATTGCTGATTTTTTAAAGCGGAAGGATTTCCTAACATTTTTTTTTGATTCTCCAATATGTGTTGAAGAAAGAAGCATATTATTCCATGCACTAGAAGAATGGTATAGCCTTGCTGGATTTGTCCAAAGTGAAGAGTCTAAAAGGGAGGAAAGAAGAATATGGCAATTAAAGTATGAGAAAATTGAGAAAACGCTGTGTATGTCAGATTTTTTACACCAGACAAAATATCAAAACTATCTCACTGTGTATTTGAAAGAGAAACAGCAATCTCTTGCAGACGCTATCAACTTATGGACGTCCGTTGAAAGGTTTAAAGCCACGTCATCTCATAGTACATTAGTCTCGCGAGCACCAGGTCTATTTAAAAAATTTATACAAGGCAAAGAAACTGGTATGGATGATGAGGAGATACAAATAATTGCAAAACGCATAGAGGAAGGAAATATTTCCAGAAATATGTTTGATAATGGATTAAATCAAATTATTAGCAAACTCGACCCATTGTTTGATGATTTTAAAAAGTCAAAATCGTTTGAGAATTTTAAAATTGAGGTATACCGGTTCACAAAGAAGGATGCTTAATTTTGATGTTATATTTTGTCGTGCGACAGTTCTTAATATAAAAATAGAGTATATCTCTTATCTCTTATCTCATTAACATTACGTATATATTTTAATATGCTCACTTACACCTCATTAATTTAAATAAAATTTTATACCCTGTGATTGATATATATATATAAAATTTTATTTTTATAATTTAATGCGTGTAAGAATTAATTATACGTATATACGAGCTCGTATCAAAATATTATTTTACACATTTTAATTAAAATTATAATACGCGGGCATAATTATTATTATTTGATAATTATTTTACGAGAGTACAAATCACAAGTCATATAAAATAAAAATATGTTCTACGAACACGAAATGTTTTCTCGTACACGAAATAATCTACTTGTGTGTGTTTCAAAGAGATTTAATGCTTTTACCGTTTACGTTTTTAGTCTAGCTGCTTCCTTTTTTGCATTTAATGCTCGAATAGCCGACATTCTTCGTTCCCTTTTCGACATTTGCTTCTCTCCATTTGCTCCAAACCCTTCGAAAGCGACAGATTTTAATTGTTTTGATGTCGAATCGTCAACGGCTACTCCTGCTGATACAAGTTGTGTCATTGCTAAACTAGTTCTGCGATGATTACGGTTCCTCTTAATGTCAACCAACTTAGAGTTTTTTCCAACAAGATTATGCCCTGAGTCACCATACAATGTCTTTAAATTCGCACCTTCGATTTTAACTTTTGCGCATTGTGAGAATGCCATATTTTCAATTGCAAGAAACTTTGTCTTTGCTGCTACTACAGCGTTGTAATTACGCGTTGAATTAAAATCAACATCCCCATTGTGAAAATTCATCAATCCTGCAATAGATGCTGTAACACGTTTTTCTATTGCCTTTGGGTAGTCGTATATCAAGAAATGTATGTTATCGTCATCAACAAATGCAAATAAATCAGGATCTGTTGCCGTTGTCCAACGGTGAATATTTGAATATGCAAAGTACTCGTCTACGGTTAAGTTCCAGCCACTAAGTAAATGTATTCCATCATTACTAACTGCACATATTTTTTCTTCAGGACTTGATCTTGCAGATTCTTGTCCAATATCTTGTATCATGACTTTCACAGGGAAAAAACTACTACCGTAATATGGTATGGCATTTGAAACAATTTCTAGCACATGATGTTCATATGATATCGCATCCGTATAAATCTCCGCTAAAGCATTTAATTCTGTTTTAACGTCGTTTTCAACATCGCGTACGCCAAAGCGTTCTACAACTGCCGATGACATGAGGTCGTCCATATTCGGATAATACAGCTCGTCATAGAATCGTCTCGCTAACACTTGCATAGCAGCAACCTTAATAGCACGTTTAACAGATAATGAATACATTCCTGTACGTAGCCTATGGCAACATTCTAAATAACGTATTTTATGTGCTGTTAAACCTTCTGCTTTATCCTCGTTTGCTGCATCAAGGCTATTTGTATCAAATGGCCCACCAGGCAAGTAATACTCTTGAATATAGGACAGGCGACAAACACCACTTGCTTCCGCATCCGATTCCCACGCACCCATGACTTCAATGACATGGTCAGTATCTTCAAGTGGTAAATAGTTACCAAAACAGTATTGCACTACACCACAGACACCATCATGGGTAATATTAAGATGTTTTGCAATAACTTCATTAAACTCGCCAACAAGAGAATTTCTGTCGAACGAAATATCGATATATGATTGCGAATCCATGAAAAACACTCTCGCAATGCCATGTAGGACCATTTCGTTAGCATCACTTATTTCTATATCACGCACTAACGAACATAAGTCAGATTGAACTACAGGTAATTCTTCCTTTTTCTTCATTATAGTCTTTTGTAAGTCTACAATAGATTTCCGTGCCTGTTTCATCAATATACCTGCACCTTTAGAAATATGATTTGCACCCTCAGCCAATGCTTTCATGCTTTTACGTCTATTATTTGCCTTTTTTTCAACTATCTTAGGTGGTGGTTCAGCAAATGCATGTCCACCCTCATGTGCAAACTTTTGCAACGCGGCTTTTGTCCTAGCTTTTCCGTGTGTAGTTAAAGATGCCATATTTTAATATTAGGAAGAAACCTACACTTGTTGTATTGTATGATCGGTTGTGGTGTCTGTCTATATGTACCTCTACTTCTCTGCGTGCATATATTTATATATGTGTATATATATATATATATATATTATATTATATCTGTGCTCACTTGCAAATTATTTCCACACATATACTACTATATATCGGTGGGAGGTGGAAGATGTGTGTGGTGTGTGTGTAAAAATGATAAAAAATCCATCCTCCCAAAACAAACAACAACAAAAACAACAACAACGAAACAAACAAATTAACTTGGTAAATAATAAAAAAAAAAAAAAAAGAAATAATATAATAATAATAATAATGTAATAATAATAATAATAATAATAATAATAATAATAAGTTTAAGTTGAGCTGATTGATCCGTTCTCGAGTAATTTGCTTTGACTAAGCGTTAATTAAACAATACAATACACGGACACAATTAAATTATACATATGTAAAAAGGACAAAAATGCCAAGTAATAAACTGCAGAGAGTATTTAACCCCCAACCAAAAGAAGACGACTACTATGGATACTTTAACTTACTACTTACTACCTACGAGTATTCTTAAAAGAGTTTCAACCTTAACCTCCTTTTTGCAATCTAAATCAAATAATATAGGAGTATTAATAATAATTTCAAATTATAAAAATAATAGTACTAATAATAATATATATAATTAAAAAAAAAAGTAAAAACATAAAACATCATCATGCCTTTTTTCTTTTCCAAATAATAATTTAAAATTTTAGCCTCCTATATTTATTACTTTAATGTGAATCTCTCTTCTGTCATTTATCTTTTTTTACTGCAACACTTACACTACCATCGACTTCTTCACTGTTGGTTGGTTTTGCATCGGCATTCTTTACGTTTCCATTTAACTTCTGCAATCCTATTTTACGTCGTATCCTTGCTAACTTTCCGCGGAAAACAGCTTGGATCCTTGCCAATGATGCATTCGAATGAAGTAAATAGGTTTGTAAATTTTTACGTGTTATAATACCGGCAATGCAACCATTTGTTTTGACTACAGGCATGTGACGTAAACCTAACTTTTGAAAAACTTCATAGGCACGACCTAAACGGGTATGTGGATAAACTGTCAATGGGGACCGTTCCATAAAATTATACAAGTTCACAAATCCCATCACCGCTTCATATTGTGATGTTTCGTATGCCTCGTAAAGCTGTTGGCGTGTAATCATGCCGTTCAATTTTAAATCAGTCTCCAACCCTCCTTTTAATTGACTCACAACTGGAAATGCATTGTGCGAAATGACACCACTTTGCATACTCATGATAAATTTCTCCAAAGTTTTAATCGATACTAATTTTTTAATTGATATTGGATGGTATGTCATAACTTCTTCGACTTTAGAAACCCACATTAAACTAGATGGTTCCATATTTAAATAGGGGAGATTAAAAATTGGAATCAAACCGTGATACAAACCATGGTTAAAACTGTTACCAACCAACATGGCGACTAAACATGTCACACCAATAGGAGCAATTAGCAATGGGTCTGCTGTTAACTCCAGTAAAACTGCGGCAAGCATGACGGTAATTCTACCAGAGCCTCCCATAATTGCCGCCATTCCAATTATAGCATACGTGCCAGGATCTGGCATGTTGCATTCATGCAAGGTCCAGCGATAAGAACCAGACCAATAATATAAGTTAGAAGATACCATATCATGATCTAAATCATCATATCCCGGACAGTTATTCCGTCTAAATTCCATCGCAGCCAACCCAACTAAACGACCAAATGAACCACCCATTAACATCATTGGAATTACCAACCCGGCGGGAACGCTAATACCAGCTGTAAGAGCGGCCAAGAAAAAATACACAACAAAGAATACCAACAGCGTATGCCAGCTTAATGCAGTTGGAAAACCACGCTCCATTAATTTTTTCGCGGACTTTACGCCACCATTTAACCACAAACCGGCCATTTCATTATATTCATAATCACCTTTGCATGTGTATTTATGGGAATAATACAATTTAATGTTTTTTCTCTCTTTCGACACGTAAACATCATCGTACATATCATATGTTTTTCCAGCTGCGCGGTATTGTTTTGGTACACGATATTTTCTAGCATTTAATAACATGCGTTGTTTTCCTTCAGATAAAGCACTAATATTTTCGCCACCAAAGAGACTTTCCATTGCTTCAAATTTCATTGTTCCTTTAAACAATTGGCGACTATCAGCTGCTTTATGACAACCAGCACTATCGACAGTCATTAATGCAGGTGTCATTTCTCTGCACGGCCATGCCAAAGGCAAAAGCACCGCAAATGACCCAGTAATCAAGCATATTAATACAACTTCTAAAACTCTTTTCCATGCTGAGTTGTTTATATGTTTCACGCGTAAATGATTTAAATGCTCCACGACTTGATTAAAAAAAGCACCGATTACACCACCAGAAATTGCAATGATAGAAAAGAAAAATGTGCCCACAGAATCATAATGGAAACAAAATTTACCTTGTGGGAGCGCAAATTTTGTAAAACCTTCCTCCGGTTGATAAATTGTATAACCAACAAAGTAACACATAACGCAAGCAAGAAATGTATATTCTAAGTGCCGAACTTTAAAATGAGAAGACGCTTCTTCTACTACAAATAAAACACCCGACAAAGGGGCCCTAAAAGCAGCTGCTATACCGCATCCACCACCAGTTGCCAAAAAATCCCTTGCCTCAGATTTCTTGGTTTTGAATGCATAATCAGGAAACAGTTTATGCTCCACCTCATGCATCACCTTCCCAGTCCACCGCGCCAAAAGTGCTGAAACATGAATAATAGGACCCTCAGGTCCAATGCATAAACCTGATGGAATCGAAAATATCATACCAACAAGTTTTGCAAACATTGTTTGATACGATAGAAAGTCCGTAGTTTTACCTGTGACAAAGGATTTTCCTGCTTTTGGTGTAACGCCATTTAAATACGCTAGTAAACCTGGGATGCCAGAAGATGCGGCAGCTGGCTCTACTAGAACACAAAATGTTGCAGCTAAACAAAGTCCTAAACTCGTTCCAACCCATGCCAACCAAGCACCACCAATATCATTCTTATTCAACGACTCATTTGTTATTGCGACACGCCCACCTAAAATTATATCGCAGAGCATCAATGTGTACGTAACAACTAAAGAAATTATACACCCAAAGGCGAAATACAAAGCCCATACAAAAAAACCGCGCCATTTTCTATCTTTATGATCCTGAGCCTTTAAAAACTCAGTGTTTTGAACGGTATCCGGCGTAGAATAATCAATCGCTTCAATGGAATCATATGCTTCTTTGTCATGAGGTGGATGGCCACCGACATTCCTGGACCCGTGATGATTTTTGGTTTTAAAGATGGTTAATAAATCTTTTTTTGTAATTGTTTTATGAGATTGTCTCCGCCTTTTCTTTATGACTTCTTGTCGCTCAAGAAATGTTCGTCCATACGAACTCTGCCGGCGCACACGTTTAATTTCCTGTTGTATGGTTTCCTTCTTTTCTTGCGAAGAGTTTTCCCCTGGAAGAAGTTTGTTAATACTTCTTTTTTTATTATCCGCCATATTCAAAATGTCCTCCATGTCATCTAATACACCATCGTCAAACGAAATGCGAGCCTCGCTCACATTATTTTCTGTTATCTGATTATCGTTTTTGCCTGCGTTTACGCTTAACTCTACTTCCTTTGTCGTTGTTACTGCAGTAGTCCCTCTTGTTTCTACTTCTTTCGTCGTATTAGTATTAATCATGTTCGAGCTTTTGATGCGAATTATATACCGTATGAAGCTATCTTTTAAGTGCAATCACTATATTGTTTGATTCGATCGTAATTTTTTTGTTGTACTGGTTTTACAATTACGTCATTACCTTCAGTTGAATTTGCGGTGCAGCATCAAATGATAAAGAAGAAGGCGTCTTTTGGAAAAGATCCTATAACATCAACTGGCATTATTATCCATAATAATAATAATAATAATTAACGACAATTTTATAATAATAATAATAGCAATAACACTAAAAAAAAACTAAAATTTTCATCATTTTTCTCTGTTCGTGTCTGAAAGTATACAGATAATTCGTACCAAAAGGTGCGCATTTGATAGGGTACGCGTACTACTACCGTGGTATAGCGCTGCTGCAGAATCAATTTATATTTTGAAACCGAGTGTTGTGCATTTGAAGTTAAAGTCGACGCTACAGAAAGTTTCTTACGTGTCATGTCCATTTTACTACCAGCATGAACTACCAAGATGCATCAAATGGTAGCACTGTCTTTGAAAAACTAAGAAATGGGATTTCCAGATTTGCGTTGTTGTTGTGATATATCAAGAATTGTTGGAAGGTTTGCACCAATTACATCTTGTAATGAAATTAATAATATCAACTATTCACTCGTTGATTATAGTCATTACAGCGTTTATTTTTTTGTTCATATTATTGGCTGATTATTATTAATTATATTCTTCACGTCGTTGTTATTTGTTTTACTACTACGGTTATAAAAAGTTGTATGTGCTGCTGTTGGTTTTATTATTATAATTATTATTATTATTATTATTATTATTATTGTAATAATAATTATTATTTTTATTTGTGTTGTTATTGTGTCCGATTCCTAGAGCACTTCCGTTCTTTCTAACCATTAGTCAAATACACTTTTACAACAAAGCGATGCAATACATTTTATGCATATCGTTATTTTACTTTTGACTATTTATCAATTGGTTTAATTAAAAATCGTTTGTATATATATTTATATCTGTTTGTCTACAAATCAAGTATAATTCTCCTTTTCCAAACATGTGGTTTCTATTACAAGATGAGGAGGAACCAATGGATCTTTCGTATCAGATGTTAATTATATGTTTAGCCCTTTCTTTTGTCACTCCGTGGATTGCTTTTTGTTATAGAGAATTTTTTACTGAATCAGGCAGACAACTTAGAAAGAAACAGTTGGCAGAAAAAAAGGCAAGGAAAGAAAGCAAAAAATTGAGGAAAGAAAGTAAAAAGCTTTCTGTAGAGATTGGTAGAGGAAAATAAGCTTTATTAAATTTTAAAATTTACTTTTTATTAACTTTAATAAAAATAATATGTGCACATATTTACACATGTTTTTTAAAACACACTTTAAATGTTTTTTGTACAAAGGTTTAAACTTGGCCAAAATATTTATTTTTACCTTTTATACATTGCCGGGGCGTTAAA
>Ga0099797_100300_pt1 | contig 32521 bp, 26 predicted proteins | sample Uncmet_Sort48C_1_FD_89871 | JGI IMG/M metagenome (GOLD analysis project Ga0099797, IMG submission 89871) | Marine eukaryotic communities from CALCOFI LINE 67, Pacific Ocean - C012_Sort48C_1 | ecosystem: Environmental > Aquatic > Marine > Oceanic | place: Pacific Ocean: Monterey Bay | collected... | reverse complement strand
TTTCGCTAGACGTGTAGCATTTGTTGAAGTTGAGAAGAATATGAAATTCACAAAACCCTTATTTGTATAACGTGACTCGAACATAACGAATCTGTAGCCTGAACAAAACCATTAGTGTTACTGTGTAAAATGCACTAAAGAGGTGCCAGAACTCGCCCACAACTCGGGACGGATTTTTTTGGATTACCACGGTGAGAAAGAATTTTGGCCAACTTTCGCCCTAGTCGCCAAAAAAATCGCGCCATTGATCTGTCATGTCGTGCGTGCGGTGCTGGTGCTGGGTGCTGGGCTTGGATTCCCGGTCGGGGCACCTGCGGTGTTCACCCCCAACCACCGATGACCAAGATTGAACTCGGACTTACGGATTGCACGATCCTAGCGCGAACAGGGCACGGAAGCACTGAGTCAGGCGTCGCTCATAGAGAGCGTCAACATCGTTATTGTCGGCACTCGTGATCAGTTGAGTTGACGCTCTCTTCCGGACTTCCTTCAGGGGCACTGCACCAACACCGCAAATCCACCAATAGCTCCTGGCACCTCCGCCATCCGAACCTGACTTTCCAGCAGAGGTGACTGCGCCGGCCATGTTAGCCTGATTCTGACCGCCTGGTCCACCTCTGAGAATAGAAGGAGAACTACCCGCCAGCCATGTTAAAGGAGGTGTGCAGCCCCGACAAACCATCCCTCAAGATGGTTGTCCTGACTGTGCTGTTCTTCTTTGCATTTGTTTGGATTCTGATATGACTAGCCTAGGGTGATTGCCGCTCTGATGTGCTTACGAATAAAAAATATGTTGATATGAAGACTGTGTTCGCTCGGCGCGCCAAGAAGGCAGCCAGGGGCAGTTGCCAACATCTCAATGAAATTGCTTCCCGCCGGACCTGGGCATGTAGCCCTCTCAAAATGACAACTTGTCTCACTCTGTCTCCTGGAGGGGCTGGCATCCCCTGAATCATGCTGTTGCGTGCAAGCGTAGGTAGGCAGGCGACCAACTAAGGGCAGGCAACTAGCAACGCAGGGAGGTGTGAGTGCAGGTGGGGACAATCAAGCGGGCAGGCCGAAATATCAAATGCCTTTGTGCGAAACAATATCAGAGCGAGCCTCCAGCTCCCCCAGTTCGACACTTCTGCGACATTTAGGAAAGCAGAAACCGAAACAATACGGCCCGCTGCCAGCTCGATGCAAATACATTCCAAAACGCAGTCGACGTCCTTTGGACGCAAGTGCGAACATTCCCTGCAGGGATCCAATAACCTGAGTTAGACGTAAACTGGTTCCCCAACTACTTCGCCGTCAAACTGGTGCGTTAATTCGCAATCCATCGCACCGTTCCAATGGACACTGGGATATGTATGGGAGGAAGACTGGGTCCGAGCCTAAAGTGTCGGTGGCGACGCTGTCCCCAGCAAAACCGAAGTGATGTGCGACATGAACACCCTTCCTGCGGACGCAGTACAGTAAGCAAAGACAATGTCCAACCGTTGCGAGCGCGGCCCCCCCAGACATCTTGGGTAGCCCCGCGGAAGTCTTGGGCAATGCTGCATCTCCAGCAGTCGAAACTAGCCCGACAGCAAAGTCCTGCGGCATCAAGCCGCCGTTCCAAAAATGCTGCCAGCCACATCTAGCAGATGGCAGGAAACCATCTTCATGGTCAACCTCAGGTCCCACTTCAGAAATATAGGCTCGGAGATGCCAAATGTAATCTCGGTCATTGCCTGGGTGGCCATAACGAAGTCGCCTTGAATGCGTAAAAAGACCGTGGTAACATCTGAGCTGATGAGGGACAGTTGGGCAGGAAGGTAGCCAGAGCCACAGCGAGTACTAGTTCCAAATGATCGCCCACCTCCTCCGATTGCATGGTCCCATCCGCCATGATCTCCTGAACATGGTCCCTTGAAAATGCAACCGAAATCAGAGATGCGGAGTGCCAATGCGTTGGCTCGGGCACCCACGAAAACTCGCCGCGGTCGCGGCATGAAAACGGGAAACATCTATTGCCTGCACAGCAGTGATAGCACAACGGCGCAAACCAGCGAGACGACTGACAAGTCGTTGTCCGGCGGGGGCCGTCGTTTTGCGAGTGAAAACCAGCATGCCACAAGATTTCATCCTCATCCAAGAGGAACGCGGCCAGGTTCCAATCCCAGGTGGGAAAAACGGAAAGGCGCCCCTAAATCGCACCAGAACTGCTCCGAACAGCTGAAACTGCTTAGCTACCATTATAAGAGGCAGGGCTTCCGCAGGTAGAATTAACTGCTGCGACCGGGTAGACCAATCTCACAGCCGCAGATCCTGCTTTGAAAAACCCAGAAAAAATGTGATTCCAATACCGAAATGCCTGAGGCAAGATAATATTTGTCACGTAGATCGGGGTCACAGAGCATGCATTGATCAAACAGAACCGTGACAGAAATCACAGAACATGATTCGCACAAACCGCTTGACGCGTTTAACACAGCACGTTTCCTATGAATGGCGACAGCGGGGTACAAGGGCGGGGAACAGAGCGACGTAAGCAGAACGTTGAGGAGGGGAGATGCTGCCCCCCAGAAGTGGCCTTGGAAACGAAAATCCACCTCATGAATCAGATCCAATGTCCTTGGTTGATCTCAGAGGATGCTCCGACTGACTGCCTGGAACGACCCAAGAACAGCCAGCGCACAGTGCGTTGGAGCCGCCTGAGGCTAAATCGATATCGCTGCAAAGCAAATCAAGCACCTGCCGTCACCAACCTCCCAGCGGTCTGAGCTGCGCAATATTATTGAGAATTGACGACCGCAGACGCTCGCTTTTGTTTTCCAGTGTTCTCTTCTTTACTGTGTGCGCTCTGGCTGTTCTGGGTCCTTTCCAGACATTCAGGCGAGGCGGTCCGAGCAGCCTTCAAGAACAGCTGCGTGCCCAGCAGTCATAAACAATTCTGATCACTGCGATCACCTTCAGTGACAACTCCAGCACAGAATCTCCCAAGATCCCCTGTCTGAGCTTTCGGAACATGACGGATACGCCAAGACAGGCAAGAGAGAAGAGCGTAGTTAGCATTCCCAACAAGACAGACAGTCTGTGTTTGAACTCTACTGTATCTTAGATCCAAAAAAGGACAACTAAATGGCGTCATCGAAAAGGTCTTGCACGGACGTGGCAAAGTCCTGTTTAGCCTTACTACGTCGCATAGCCCTAGGACTCTTTACTATCGCCTTGTACAATTGAGAACTTGCAGCGCTCATCGGTGGGCACTTTACCCTCTTTGGTCACAGTGCCAGACTTCCAATCTTGGTCCTCTCGATTTCTGGCGAAGACCCTGTCACCCTCCCGGAACTCCTCGCAACGGCAAACTTCGGCACCCAGCGCAACCTGGCAGACACAATCCAAGTTGCAGGACGCATTGCGAATAATCACAGCCGAATTAGACTCAGAGACTTTAGCGCATCGAGTATTTCTTAAGTCAACTTTGGATGATTCTGTCCAGCCCTCAATTCCCTGCGGGCACAGTAATGAGTGTTCTGAAATCAAAAAGTGTTGACGCGTTCCAAGACGTGTCAAAAACTGTTCCATAGCTTCGTTTTCATGCTTCGTGTTTCCGTCATATGTTTTGAAATTCCTGAATGTTGTCTGTCCGGATTACTCGATATTCATCTAGCTAGCCTCCTCCACGCGACTGTCGGAAACTCCGTCGTCCCTGTTACGTCCCTGTCTTAACGACCTCCGAAAGCAACCCCCCAGGGGACCCGGATCTAGTTTGGGGTCCTAGGCCCAAGGTTTTTCTGGTGACCTAGGCCCAAAGTTTCTACGGGTACTTTTCCTGCACCAGAACGCACACGATTCCTATGCATGTGCTTCACCCGCGGGAAGCGGGGTGGCCACCCGCGGGAGGCGGGGAGCCACCCGCGGGGGAGGGAGGGGTACCAAGGGAGGGCACCCGCGGGAGAAGATGCCTGTCCGCGAGGGAAGCCGCCCGGAAGGGGGGGGGGTGGCACCCGCGCACATATATAATACATGCTGCGCCACCCGCGGGAGGGGAACGCAGAATGAACACAATTGCCGCCAAATGATTGCAGAATGAACGCAGCATGAACGCAGAATTGGCGCAAGCGCAGAATGAGTGCAGAATCAGCGCAGAATGAACGCCGCACGAGCGCAGAATGAATGCAGCATGAACGCAAAATGTGCGCCACGCGAGCGCAGAATGAGCGCAGAATGAGCACCAAATGGCTGCAGAATGAACTCAGAATGAATTCAAAATGAACGCAGAATGAACACAGAATGGACGCCACAAGAGCACAGAATGAGACCAGAATGAATTCAGAATGAATGCAGGATGTGCGCCGAATGTGCGCCGCATCAACGCCGAATGAATGCAGAATGAACGCAGAATGAGCGCCACACGGCTGCGGAATGAGCACAGCTCGAACGCAAAATGAATGCAGAATGAACGCAAGATGAAGGCCAAACGAACACAGAATGAATGCAGAATGACCGCAGAATGCGCGCTGAATGAGCGCAGCACGAACGCAGAATGAGCGCCGCGCGAGCGCAGAATGAGCGCAGCATGAGCGCAAGATGATGCACAATGAGCGCAGAATGAATGCAACGCGAGCGCAGAATGAGTCAGAATGAGCGCAGAATTACAACAAAATGGATGCAGAATGAACGCAGAATGAATGCCACACGACTACAGAATGAGCACAGCTCGAGCGCAGAATGAGTGCAGAATCAACGCAGGATGAGCGCCCAACCAACACAGAATGAACGCAGAATGCAAGCCGAATGAGCGCTGCACGAACGTAGAATGAGCGGCGCGCGAGCGCAGAATGAATGCAGAATGAGCACAGAATGAACGCCACATGAGCGCAGGATGCGTACAGAATGGACGCCAAATGAATGCAGAATGAGCGCCGAATGAGCGCCGCAAGACCGCAGAATGAGCACCGCTTGAACGCAGAATGAATGCAGAATCAACGTAGGATGAGTGCCAAACAAACAAAGAGTGAGCGCAGAATGCGCGCAGAATGATCGCCGCACGATCGCAGAATGAGCGCCGCGCAAGCGCAGAATTGGCGCAGAATCAGCGCAGACTGAGCTCCGCACAAGCGCAGAATGAATGCAGCATGAGAGCAGAATGAGCACCACGCGAGCGCAGAACGAACGCAGAATGATCGCCAAATGGCTAGAGAATGCATTCAGAATGAATTCAAAATGTACGCAGAATGAACACAGAAGAGGCGCCACGCGAGCGCAGAATGAGTGCAGAAATAAACGCAGTATAATCGCTGAATGTGCGCCGCATCAACGCCGAATGAATGTATAATGGGCGCCGAATGAGCGCCGCACGAACGCAAAATGAGCGGCGCACGAACGCAGAATGAATGCAGAATGAGCACAGAATGAGCGCCACTCGAACGCAGAATGAGCACACAATGGCTGCCAAATGAATGCAGAATAAACGACGATTGAGCGCTGCATGACCGCAGAATCAGCACCGCTCGAGAGCAGAGTGAACGCAGAATGAACGCAGAATGCGCGCCGAATCATAGCCACACGACCGCAGAATGAGCGCCGCCTCATCGCAGAATGAATGCAGAATGAGCGGCAAATGACTGCAGAATGAGCACAGAATCATCGCCGAATGAGCACCGAATGCGTGCAGACTGAGCGCAGAATGAGCGCCAAATGAGCGCCGCACGAACGCAGAATGAGCGCCGCACGAGCGCAGAATGAGCTCAGAATGATTGCCGAATGAGCACCGAATGAGCGCAGACTGAGCGCCAAATTAACGCAGAATGCACAAAGAATGGCCGCCGAATGAACGCAGAATAACAACGGAATTGCTGGAGAATGAGCGCTGAATGAGCGCCACGCGAGCGTAGAATGAGTACAGAATGAGCGCAGAATGAATGCAGAATGAACGCAGAACGCATGCCACATGAGCGCGGAATGAATGCAGAATGAGGAAGCGGCAAATGAGCGCAGACTGGACGCCGCACGAGCGCAGAATGATCTCCAAGCAAACGCAGAATGAACGCAGAATGAGCAGCGAATGGGCGCAGAATGAACACAAAATGAGCACAGAATGAACGCCGAATGATCACGAATGAGCGCAGAATGAATGCAGAATGAGCGCCGCACGATCGCAGAATGAGTGCAGAATGAGCGCAGAACGACCACCAAATGAACGCAGAATGAACGCAGAACGAATACAGAATCAACGCAGATGTTGCGCACAATGAACGCTACGAGGGCACAGAATGATCGCCAAATGAGCGCAGAAAGAGCGCCGCACGAGCGCAGAATGAATGCAGAATGAACACAGAATGAGCGCCACACGAACGCAAAATGACAGCCAAATTAATGCAGAACGGGCGCGACGCAGAATGAGCTCAGAATGACTACCAAATGGCTGCAGAATTACCACAGACTGAACGCAGAACGAATGCAGAATGAGCGCAGAAAGACCGCCAAATAAATGCAGAATGAGCGCCGAATGAGCGCCACACGAGCACAGAATGACCGCAGAATGACCACCAAATGACTGCAGAATAAATGCAGAATGAATGCAGAATGCACGCAGAATGGACGCCACGCGAGCGCAGAATGAGTGCAGAATCAGCGCAGAATGGGGGCCGCACAGCGCAGAATGATTGCAGCATCAATGCAGAATGAGCACCACGCGAGCGCAGAATGAGCACCGCTTGAGCGCAGAATGAATGCAGAATCAGCACAGGATGCGAGCCAAACAAACCCAGAATGAGCACGGAATGAGCGCAGAATACTCGCCGAATGATCGCCACACGAGCGGAGAATGAGCGCCAAATGAATTCAGAATGAACTTCGAATGAGCGCCACACGAGCGCAGAATGAGTGCATGCAGAATGATACAGAATGAACGCCAAATGAATGCAGAATGAACGCCAAGTGAGCGTCACACGAGCGCAGAATGATTGCAGAATGACCGCAGAATGAGCACAGAATAACGCCCAAACGACTGCAGAATGACTCCAGAATGAACGCAGAACGCATGCAGAATGAGCGCAGAATAAATGCAACACGAACGCAGAATGAGTGCAGAACGAATTGCAGAATGAGCGCAAGATGAATACAGAATCAACGCCGAATGAGCACCACACGAGCGCAGAATGACTGCAGAATGACCGCAGAATGAGCGCAGAATAACACCCAAACGACTGCAGAATGACAGCAGAATGAACGCAGAACGAATGCAGAATGAGGGCAGAATAAATGCAACAGAGCGCAGAATGAGTTCAGAACGAGCGCAGAATGACCGCCGAACGATTGCAGAATGAGTGCCGAATGAGTGCCACACAAATGCAGAATCAGCGCAGAATGACAACCAAATGAGTCCAGAATGAGTGCAGAATGAACGCAGAATGAACGCAGAATGGACGCTGCACAAGCGCAGAATGAGTGCAGAATCAGCGCAGCGCGAGCGCAGAAAGAATGACGCGTGAGCGCAGAATGGATGCCATGCGAGCGCAGAATGACCGAAGAATGATCGCCAAATAGCTGCAGAATTACCACAGAATGAACGTAAAATGAACTCAGAATGAACACAGAATGGGCGCAGAATGAATGCAGAATGGGCGGAGAATGATTGCAAAATGAGCGCAGGATGAGCGCCGAATGTGCGCCGCTTCAGCCCTGAATGAATGCAGAATGAACACCAAATGAGCGCCGCATGAGCGCAGAATGAGCGGCGCACGAGCGCACAATGAATGCAGAATGAACACAGAATGAGCGCCACGCGAGCGTAGAATGAGCGCAGAATGAGCGCCAAATAGGTGCAGAATGAGCGCTGAATTGGCGCCACACGACCGCAGAATGAGCACCGCTTGAGCGCAGAATGCGTGCAGAATCAGCGCAGGATGACCGCCAAACAAACACAGAATGATCGCAGAATGAGCGCAGAATGAGCAGAGAATGATTGCAGAATGCGCGCCGAATGAGCGCCGCACGAGCGCAGAATGAGCGCCACGCGGGCGCAGAATGAATGCAGAATGAGCGGAGGATCAGCGCCGCGTGAGCGCAGAATGAATGCAGAATGAGCACAGAATGAGCGCAGAATGACCGCCAAATGACTGCAGAATGACCGCAGAATGAACGCAGAACGAATACAGAATGACAGCAGAATGAATACAAAGCGAGCGCAGAATGAGTGCAGAATGAGCGCAGGATGAGCGCCGCTTGAGCGCAGAATGAATGCAGAATGAGCGCAGAATGACCCTAGCGCGAGATCCCCAAACAGGTTTTTTTATGAGATGAGGTTGGGTATGAAATTGCTGTTTGGCTGATTGGCTAGTTTCAAAATTCGTTGGACGATGAATTGGTACGAAACCTCAATGGTTGCTTGCCGGAAAGCCTCGCATGAGTGGACGAGGCGTTTGGGTAGACACACTGGCAACAGGAGCTGAGAAGGATGATGAGGATGAGGAAGATGAGGACGATGACGAAGATGAGGAGGATCAGGAGGATGAGGACGATGAGGAGGATGAGGTTGGCTGACCGGCTTGCTCGCTAGGGCTGAGGCTGGCTGGGGTGGCTGATTGGCTGGCTGGCTGGCTGGCTGTGGCTGGCTGGCCGGCCGGCTGGCTGGCTGAATGGCTGGCTGGCTGGCTGGCTGGCTGATCTGGGGTGTCCGGACGGGGTCAAAATGGGACCAGGCTGGATCTGACCAAAAAGTATTGGATTTGTGATAACTTTATGAAAGAAATCGTTACGTTTTTGAAGGCTGCCTACGGAGGAGTTTGGGAGGAGTCCGGCCTGGCTGGCTGGCTGGCTGGCTGGCTGGCTGGCTGGCCGGCGGCTGGCTGGCTGGCTGGCTGGCAGGCTGTGGCTGGCTGGCTGGCTGGCTGGCTGGCTGGCTGGCTGGCTGGCTGGCTGGCTGGCTGGCTGGCTGGCTGGCTGGCTGGCTGGCTGGCTGGCCGGCGGCTGGCCGACTAGCTGGCTGGCTGGCTGGCCGGGACTCATTTTTGTCACTGGTCATTGCTAATATTAAGATTTTCGAAGATGAGCATCAAAATATTGAATATTAGCGAGGACTTGTAGCAAAAGTGAAATATTGTGGAAAATGATGAATCCATCAACGCTCAAAAAAGTGTACTTTTCCATTGAAAATACAACAATTCTACAATATGGACAAAATCAATGAATCGGTGAACGTACCAAAATTTGAGTATTTCCCTAGGAAATATGAAGATTCTAAAAATCAGTCGATCCAATCAAACATCAGGCAGTCCAAGAATGCTTAGAATTACTAACGTTTTTGAAGAACAAACGATGTTGAGACTCCAAGACAAAAATCCCACAGTCCCAGAATGCTTATAATTATTGTAGTTGTTGAAGGATTTTGATGATAACAATGGTCGAAGAGAGATGACGTACTTTCTCATTTTGAGTATTGCAGCTGCCACAGCAAGATTTTGAGGCACCTATGATTTTGAGACCAATGGCGCACTACGTAATTTTGAGTTTCCCTGCAGCCACAGCAACATTCTGAAAAGTGCCGAATCGAGAATGTGAACGGCACTGAAGACGTATGACAAAAATGAGGGTCGTCAGCGCGAGGCAAAACCAATGCACACCAATCAATTAGTAAGATTTACAGCTAGGACCCCATGGTTCGTGCCTCACCTGTTTGGGGAATCTTTGCCTCATCTCTGCATTCTGTAAGTCAGTGACATTTTGTGCACGCGGTGGCTGCAGCCAGAACGCAGCCAGAATGCAACCAGAACGCAGCCAGAGCGCAGCTCAGCGAAAGTAGATAGCACCCAACGAGCATGCGCCAGGTGCTATCTACTTGAGAGACTAACAACTATCCCGCTGAACGTGCAGCAAATTCTCAACATAAGCAACACTGCCTGAGACGGCCCAGGCCCTCGAGGTGGACCTCCTTGGGGTTCTGTCGCTGGTGGCGCCTGCACTGCGTGCAAACAAACACACTCGTGCCGATACCGCACTCACTTAAAAAGATAAGAACGAAACAAGAAATGTGAAATGAGTGCTCGCAGACTGCCTACATGGCCAAACACTGTAATTCTTGAATAACTGGCAGAATATGTCCCAGCAAACGGCAAGCGTTGCCAAGAGCGGACACAACTTCACACTGCCTGATTTCCACACATCTAAGGATGAAGCCCTCTAAGCAGTCAGCCCTTACCAAACCTGCAAATATGTCTTCTTGATTAAAATAACAAGGGTGATTATGTTGGTGGGTGGGTGCGAGGGTGGCTGGCTGGGTGGGCGAGTGGGTGAGTCAATTATCACACGACGATAGAATTAGGGGTGGGTGATAGCAGAACACCAAAACACCAACTCTGGACCGCTGTGCAAACGACGGTGCAATCGACCGTCTAGGTGGTGCTCTGATCGGCCGTCCAGACGGCCGTCTTCACAGCCATCTGGACGATCGTCTAGAGGGGGGGATTCTTGTTATTGAGTGGATGAGTGGGTGAGTGGTGGGGTTCAGGATAATCATAGGATTTTGTGTTCAAGAACTAGAGCGGCGGTCGCTGCAACATGGCGCTTGCAACATATAACTCGCAACGCGAGTTGCAAACGCGCGCGCCCCACAGCAGCCATAGCCACTCCGAAATAGCCACAGCTTCAGCCACAGCCACAACAGCCACAGCCAAAGCCACAATTTGTCAAATGACACAGCCACAGATACAACAGCCGAGGGCATGATCATGGGGGGGTAGTAGAACACCCAACGGCTGTTTGGACGGCCGCCCAAACGACGGTCTAGATGACGGTTTCGACAGCCACGCCGACGGCCATCTGCACAGCTGTCTGGACAGTCGTCTGGATAGGGGAATTATTGTTATTGGGCGAGTGAGCGGTGAGTGAGGTGGTGGATGAGAGTGGGTGAGTGGGTCTTAAAAAAACACGGGGATTACAAATTTAGGCTTGCGACGTCCTGGCCAGAGCAGGACCGGAGAAATCATGCAAACGCCGACGCAACAACAACCCTCCTGCACATGCAGCGACCTCTCAGCGTGAGCAGCGCTGCCTGAGGCAACCTTTGAGGGGGCCATTGTGGTGGGCCTTGCGAAGGGTCTTGCAGAAGGCCTTGCGGAGGGCCTTGCTGAAGGCTCCGCGGTGGTCCCTGCACTGCGTTTTACAAGCATAGTGGTGCCGATACCGCGGTTTCAGGAAAACTTTCCCACTCTCACTTGCCCCTGTGGCAATGGGCGGTAATTCCTGGAGACTGAGCGACATGGGAGAAGTTATCGCAACAAACCGAAACCATTGCCAAGAACAAAAATTAATGTTGCCTGTAGGACTAAATCTGCAGATCTGCAGCTTGAGCCTTCAGTCCTACGCCCTACATTGTTGCTAACCGTGTTTTACGCAATAATTCCAAACAATCTGTTGTTTGCCCATGCCAATTACCCGCGAGAAAACTTGCGCTTCTATAACTCTAAATAATTCCAGACAATGAATTCTTAATTTCTTCGGGCTGCTTTAGTAAGGATTCCATCTGTGGGTGGCCTCTGTGGGTCCATACATTGCCTGTGTCTGCACCCGGCTTGCAACACATGTATCCGCTGCAACTCGCAACCCGCAACTCGTAATTCGCAATCGCGTTACATCTCGCGGGCCGTGACGTACCTCGTAACTTACAACACGCGTTGCAACACTCTTCATTTGATCGAATTTGCAACAGACTGAAAACTGACGATATGAACTGCAAGGCTTTGGCCTTCTGCGACCAGCAAATGATGCATGCGTTCCCAACAGACTGCGGAGGTAGGACGGCTTCGATCGTGCGTGCCATCTGCACAGACCTGCTACATCGTGGCAGGTAGCACAAGCTGTGGCGTTGGCGAGTAATTGTGGTTGGAGTAGGGCATGCCAGCTCAGAACAGTTTAATACATACTCTTAAGCAATGGACTGTTTGATTTAACTGTTGAAGCCTTCGGGGGTATCCCGAACTATTGGAACTGTAGCAAAATTGCGTATTTGTTTACACGCTTTAAATTTGGAGCTCTCTGTTGGAAGAAAATCGGGGTGCAGTCGATGGTCTCTGGGTGTTCTAAGGCATCGGCAACCGCATTACAGCGGCAAACATGTGTATGCCCGACGAATATCAAACAACTCTAGCTCACAGCCATCCATCATGTCCCAACATGCGTAACATGCGTTTCACCACGCCCCCGTCAAACATGTTGATTTGAAGGCGCGCCGCGATCTGTTGTCGATGATTCCCTGAACTCGGGTCAAAGATACTCCGCCACAATGTGGCAAGCAAGAAGCATCTGGGGTACAAGAGGAGAACGCTTAAATGAAAAAAATAACCCAGAGTGACCCTAACTAGGATTTATGAAGCTAGGAAGCTGAAGCTAGGAAGCTGAAGCTAGGAAGCTGAAGCTAGGAAGCCGCCCTGGGAAGCCGAAGCTAGGAAGACGAAGCTAGGAAGCTGAAGCTAGGAAGCTGAAGCTAGGAAGCTGAAACTAGGAAGCTGAAGCTAGGAAGCTGAAGCTTGGAAGCTGAAGCTAGGAAGCTGAAGCTAGGAAGCTGAAGCTAGGAAGCTGAGGCTAGGAAGCTGGAGCTGGGAGGCTGAAGCTAGGAAGCTGAAGCTAGGAAGCTGAAGCTACGAAGCTGAAGCTAGGAGGCTGAAGCTAGGAAGCTGAAGCTGGGAAGCTGAAGCTAGGAAGCTGAAGCTAGGAAGCTGAAGCTAGGAAGCTGAAGCTAGCAAACTGAAGCTAGGAAGCTTCGAGTTTCCCAGGGGAACTGGTTTCTAGAGGTTGGGGGAACCAGCTGGCTGTTGCTGGGGGAACCGGTTGGAGCTGGCTGTAAGTACCTGGCCTTAAGATGTTGAGTAAAAAGCTTCTAGGTAAACCTCATTAGGGCATAAAATCAAAGTTCGCAATTCAATCCTTGGCATTGCTAAGATATTCCTCGAAATTAAAAAACGATGCCAAGGGGGAATCCCCAGCGGAAGCTTTGCTGCCAAGCAGAAGGGGCCGGATGGAAGGGATGGGTGGGCACGGGACTCCTCTGGACTCCCAGCAGAAAACGTCTCTGGAGTAAAAACAAAAAAGACAAAAGATCTCGGCTCCATCTTGACACGGCGGAAGATCCCCGCAAGAAAGTCCAACTCTTTCCACGTCCGTTTCAGGAAGCCTCCAGAAGCCCGGCAAGTCCTATGCTGTGCGCCAGCGCCTGCCATATCAGGGCAGGCGAAGGAGTTGGCGCAAGCTGAGGTATCGGCATCTCGCTGCCGGTGGTAAATGTGGGCGGCGGATGCCCGGCCTGCATCGCAAATGGCATGGCGCGTGGTCTGGCCACTGGAATGCAATTTGGAACGATTCGGAGAAGCTGATTCGGACGATCCTGTGAAAAAGTCGATCCGGGTGATTCAGACAAACAACATATTTGCGCCAAAGATTTGCAAAACTACAAGAAAACTGCTCAAGACGCCCCAGTTTGATTTCGTTGCCATGGGCGCCGTTCAGCACTTCATGTTGTGACAAAACCTTTGCTTGCTTTACAAGTTTACCAAAACTAGGTCGAATGGCGCTAATACATATATACATGCATATGTATACAAAAGAGGAAAGAGAAAGAGAAACAATGAAACAAAAACAATAGAAACGTGTAACAAAGTTGAACCCCACAACACGTCTATGCCATATCGGAAATGTCGTTAATCCCATCGGTCCCACTGATATTTTCAAACGGCACAAAGGAAATTATTAAATTCCATTCGCCAATGCATCGTTTCTGACAGGAAGGCGCTGAACGGTTTGAAAACATAACGTTTGGAAAGCAAGCAGCGCCGCCGCCGGGCAGGCGAAGCACAACAACATCTTCTGGCGGGTACCTGCTTCTCAGGCATGTCATTGATAGTTTTGAACTAATCTGGAGCTTGCCTGGGGAAATTGAAGTTGTGCGAAAAACTTGCACAACAATAATGAATTTACATACATACATACATACATACATGCAAAAACATAAAACATTCAACAACAACTACAACAACAACCATCTCAGAGGTACCTACCCGCTTCGACCCGCGTGTGCGTCACCCAACGGGAGGGCCAGTCACCACGGGCAAGCCCGGAACACTCTTAGCTCCTTCCCGTTTCGGGTTCTCCCAATCCCCGCTTCCCGCCCTAAGTCGTCAGGCTACTTCATGTGCATGGCGCTTCCGCCTACGGAAAGATATCGGACCGCAGGCCCGGATGTAACGGCTGGCATTTCGGAGTCAGGTCTGGGGGGGGGGCATCCCTAGGCGACTTTGGCGGCCCAAACCGTCGCCGGGCGGAACCGTTCTGGAGTCCTTGGGCTGTCTTGGGGGTCCAAGTGGCCAAGGGGTTGTCCAAGAGGCACAACGGAATCGAACGGCGACGCGCGCCAAACGTTACACACAGTGCGTTCTGGGGGACGTGTGTGCCCGAATGCAAATGAAACATTGCATATTTGGAATATGCAATCAAATGACTAAAATTGGTACCGAACCGGAGCGCGCCAGACGTTACGCACAGTGCCATTTCGGGACATTGGCGCCCTTGAGCGTTTCATGTTGCGACATGTCCGTGGGGCTGCCCTAACATGAAAACATTGAAAAACAACATTGGTAAAATGATTCAAAATTGAATACCTGACATTTTTGTTAAGCTTGGCAAATCACAACTTTTATAACGTGCTGATGCTATATTGAAACCATAACTAAAATTGGGACGCCGACTGGATTATGAACAAATTGAAATGCATGGTCAAACAACATTTATGCTTGTTGGCCTATCTGACAGCCAGGCGCTGATTCAGTGGAAAACAAAACACCAGGAGACTGCCAGCCGCAGGCGAAGCACGACAGGCACCTGCTGGCGGCTACCGACTTTCCATTGCGTTTATAAACGCTTTTGAGCTAACATGTACTTCTACTGAGGAAGTACGATGGGGGACTGTTAGCCTGTACAACAATCATATATATATATGTATATACATATGAATATATATATATATATACATATGGCATTCGACAACAACAACAATAATCTCAGAGGGGGCCGACCCGCTTCGACCCGCGTGGCGTCACCCTACGGAGAGCAGGTCATCACGGGCAAGCCAGGAATAATGTTAGCTCCTCCTTGCTTTGGATTCTCCGAATCCCCGCTTCCCGCCCTATGTCGTCGGGCCAATTCATGTGCATGGCGCCCTCGTCTACGGAAGATGCTCGACCAGAGGCCTGGATGCAGATGTGGGCATGCCGAAGTAAGGTCCGGCGGGCATCCCTGGGTGGGGTTGACGGCCCAAACGGTCGCCAAGCGGAAGGGCGGCGGGGCCGCGCAGGGGCGGTTGGGCGGGGGGGGGGGGGGGGGGGGGGGGACAGGGGGGGGGTAGGGCGGTGGGGCGGAGGGGCGGCGGGCGACGCGCGCCAAACGTTACGTACAATATGGTTTGGGAGACAAGCGTGCCCAAAGTGGTGGAAATCCTAATATATTTGAACATCGCGTTGGGACGCCGAAATCGGTTCGCAAACGAAGCGCGCCAAACGTTACGCACAGTCTGGTTTCGTGGACATAGGCGCCTTCAAGCATTTCATGGTGTGCCAGGTCCGTCTCGTTTTTTACAAATTTACCAAAACCGCATCGAATGGCACAAATAAAAAACAATACAAAAACATTAGAAACAAGTGCCAAAATTTAATCCATGCCAATTTTGATGTCCTGGACGGGCCGCAGTTTTTACAACATGTTGATGCCATAATGTAAATGTTGACAAAACAAATGGTCCCAGTTAGATTTTGAAAGGACGCAAGATACATGTTTAATTTTCATTGGAAATAAGTACCACTTCTGACAGACGGGCGCTGAACCATTGGAATATATTACGTTCGGAAAGCTCGAAGCGCCGCCAGAAAGCTGGCGAAGCACAACAACAGGTTCCGGCGGCTACCGCAAAACCATTATAACAATATATGCGCTTGAAGGAATGCATGGTTTCCCTAGGGAAATAAAAAAGGTGGACGGTTAAGCTGTACAACTATAATCTCTCTCTCTCTCTCTCTCTCTCTCTCTCCCTCTCTCTCTGTATATTCACACATATGAACATAAACCATTCAACAACAACAGCAACAATCACTCAGGCCCGAACGCCACCGGTATGATTTTCAACATGAGTGGCTCCATTTCAGTCAGGGCCTCCTCCCCCACCTTGCGGGGGGACTATTTTCAAAAGAGCTTTCTGTTTAACCCATACCCAGCTATCCCGCCCTATTGCATAAGGACACCACACATCCTGGAACCAGGTCGACCAAGCAACACACATGACTGTTAACCTGCAACCGTTGTCTTAGAAATGTTGGCTTTGAATCTATAACTGAAATTGCTAACTTAGAATAATTAACTTAGAATTGTACATCTGCAAAACAAGCATCGAAATTCGAGTTATGAAAATTCATTTGGAAATTGCAAAGTCTTGAAAACATGACGCCGACACACTGATTCGAAAAACGCATTTCATGATTTTTGAGCTTCTCGCAGGGGAGGCGTTGAAAAATGAAAAATATAATTCTCCCGGGGGAGGTGTCGCAAAAGTCAATTTGGGCATTCCCTTGCCGCATGAGGAGGCAACAAAAAAACGCTCCCCATGCGGCATGGAAATGCCAAAACTGACTTTTGCGACACCTCTAATGCGAGAATGCTAATTTCAAAAATGAGTAAAGTTTGGTTGTTGCGAATTTGGGTGGATTTGGGGTCGGAAAAATGGAATCCTCGCTGGGAGCGTTGTGGAAAAGCTGGGGATGATAAAAACACATGTTGGAAACTGTCAAAATCGAAAATGATATTAAAACCAATAGTGGGATCATGATTTCGAAGCCAAGAAGTAACAATAACAAGAAACCCAAATTGGGCCCTCATGGCTTCCATTCAGCGAGGAACAGATTCTTGTTGAAAATGTTACAGGGCATGGGCCCAGTGCAGGGGGCAAGTCCTCGGTGTCAACAATAACAATATTATGTTGCGAAGCAAGAACATTCAACAACAATAATGATTTCGGGGCGGGGCCGACCTGCTTCGACCAGTCATGGGGTCACTCCACGGAAGGCCAGTCACCGTGGGCAAGCCCAGAATACGTTTAGCTCTTTCCCGTTTTGGGTTCCCCCTATCCCCGCTTCCTGCCCTATGCCGTCGGGCCACTTCATGTGCATGGCGCTCCCGCCTACGGAAAGATATCCGACCAGAGGTCCGGATGTAATCGCGGGCATGCCGAAGTGAGGTCCGGAGGGCATCCCTGGGCGACGTTGGCGGCCCAAACAGTCGCCAGGCGGAGGGCGGTGGGGCCGCACGGAGGATTCTCCAAATTGACCCAAATCCAATCGTCAGCGCTGTCCGGAGCATCCCTGACACGTCCTGAACCCAGCCTCCATCACTGATCAGAGCACGAAGCCTTTACCCTGAACGGCCTCGCATCCCCGAGGATCCAACTTCCCGCACTTCTCACCACCAACCGGACACCTCTCACCACCAACCGGCCCCGAATAGCTGCTGATGAATTTCCCAACGTTGCGCAGAACGGCCATAAATCGCCCCGAAACCAGCCTCCAGCACTTTCAAGGATGAGATTCCACAGACTTTAATCCCCCAGGCCCAGCCTCCAGCACTGCCCAGAGCAGCCCGGATTTGCGCTGACCTCGGCCTCCAGCAATGATCCAGACGCAAATCAGGAAGAAACGCAAATAGCACCTGCTGAGTTTTTAATGTGAAACTGCACAGCCCCGAATCACCCAAGTGCAGCCTCAAACATAGCTCAGCGCCAATCGGCCTCGCATCCCCGGAATCCGGCTTCCGGCACTGCTCCGCACCAAGCGACCCTAAACTGCTGCTAATTCAGCTTCCAATGTTGTGCAGAGCAGCCATGAATCGCACCGAACCCAGCCTCAAATCAGCAAGAAAAGCAAAAACCCTCATCAAACACTACAGCATCGAATCGCTTAAAACCCTAACTCAAACACCACACCGGAAGCCGGTTGTTGCGTTTGCAAAATGAAACTTCACTGCCCCTATTGGCCAGAATCCATTCTCCAGCACTCAGAGCTACGCAGCCCATGCTCAAAACTACACAGCTCTGAATCGCAACGATTCCAACCCTAAACACTGCTCAGAGCAGTGGAAAAAAATTCAAATCAAGTCTCAGGCAATGTTCTGGATTCCAGATCGGCAAGAACAATACACCTGTCGAGTTTTCAAAGTTGAACCACAGCCCCGAAATACCCCGAACCCAATGCCCAGCGCCATTCGCAGCCCAACCAGCACTACTCAGAACTACACAACCCCAAATCGCCCCGACCAACACTGCTCACAAAGAATGAGGTATGAGGTCACAAATGGCCCGTCGCACCATTGCGCAACAGCTAGCATCACTAGCCTCCAACAGTCCAACAAACCTTGACACGTCCCATGTGGCTCTGTACTCCTACGCTGCCGCGATGGACACGTCCACCCAGCAGCTGACGATTCCACCAGCTGAATCTGCAGACACAAGGCCTTACCCAGCAAGCGGCAGCTGCACCACCTGCCGCTTCAGGTGAGGGAGGATTCTCTTCCATCCCCAGGCTATCAGACAAGAAGTCGCGTACTCGGTTAGTCCTGTTAATGCGATTATGTGACTTTCTTGATGTCCCTCGCCCTCCGATGGCTGGGGGATCGGTGGGGGCCAGCCCGCCACGGAAGAGGCAGTCACGTGCTAGAAGCGTCAGCCATAACACGGCAATTCGCGGACAGGTAGACTCACAAGGCGGTTCTCACAAGATCCTCCCAGGCTCCAGTCCTGGAGCGCGAAAGTAAGCAGAACCTCCCTGAACCCGTCTCAGGGGAGGCCCGCACGAGGTCGCAAGCGAAAAAAAGGAACGCGTTCAAAGAGGATGAGGTGTTGTAAACGGGCCGAAATTGGCTCAGTTTCCTACAAGCCCACAGAGGGGGTGCTCTGGATCCCCCCCAGAAATCCCAAACATGCAGCAAATCAAACAGAGCTCTAAGCTGGAGATAAGGGGGGCGGGGCGAGCCCCCCACCTCAGGATCCGAGATGGCGGCGGAGCCTTTGAGCTCCCAGAAGGACGGAGCAGTTCTGCGCTGCCTACAAGGCCATTCTACTAGCACCATGCTTGTAAGTACCACTGGACTTTGTTCCAAGATCATTCCAGGAAACAGATTTGGGAGATTTGGGGAGGTCGAAGCAAGCGATTCAGGCCAGCAGACCAATACCGGCACCAGAACCTGGAACAGACCGGATGACACAAAGCGGTCCTCCCTTCAGGTCACCGAAGATGGGGGCCTCAAGACATAAAAGACAAAATAAATTGCCTGACAGGCGGTCGCAAAGCGCTTCCCAACTCTGAATCGTGAGTCCGGACAACCATATAATTGACACAATGTTGCAAGACTGCTTTGAGCCTCCCTGGCTGCATGCACAGTGCGCAGTTGCACAGCGCCGCCTTGACTGCACACGTCTCAGAAGCACAGCCGCCAAGCGCAGGCCGTGCACAGCCGCCAAGCGCAGGCCTTCACACATCTAAAAGCACAGCCGCAGAGTGCAGACCGTCACATGGATAAAAATACAAAGTCACCAAGCGCAAGCTGTCACATGTCTAAAAGGCACAGCGGCTGAATGCAGGCGGTTACAGGTCCAAAAGGCACAGCCGCAAAGCGCAGGCCGTCAGACATCTCAGAAGCACAGCCGCCGAGCGCAAGAGGTCACACATCTAAAAGACACTGCCGCCAAGTGAAAGCTGTCACACATCTAAAAGCACAGCCGCCAAGCGCAGGCAGTCACAAAACTAAGGATACACAGCCGCCAAGTGCAAGCTGATACACCTCTAAAAGGCACAGCAGCAGAGTGCAGGCTGTCACAAGTCAAAAAGGCACAGCCGCCGGGCGCAGGCTGCCACACATCTCAGAAGCACAGCCGCCAAGTGCAGGCAGTCACACATCTAAAAACGCTGCCGCAGAGCGCAAGCCGTCACATAGCTAAAAATACACAGCCGCCGAGTGCAGGACGTCACACATCTCAGACACAGAGCCGCCGAGCGCAGGCCGTCACCCATCTAAAAGCACAGCCGCCGAGTGTGGCCATCACGCGTCTAAAACGCACAGCCGCCGAACGCAGGCAGTCACATAGCTAAAAATACACAGCCACCAAGCGCAAGCTGTCACACGTCTAAAAGGCACAGCCGCCGAGTGCAGGCTGTCAGAAGTCTCAAAAGCACAGGCGCCGACAGCAAGCCGTCACACATCTCGCTAGCACAGCCGCACAGTGCAGGCCGTCGCGCATCTAAAAGCACGTCCGCCGAGCGCAGGCCGTCACATAGCTAAGAACACACAGCCGCCGAATGCAGGCCGTCACAGCCGCCGAGTGCAGGCTGACACGCGTCTAGAAGGCCCAGCCACCAAATGCATGCTGTCAAAAGTCTCAAAATACACGGCCGCCGAGTGCCAGCCCACACATCTAAACGCACACCCGCAGAATGCAGGCCATCACGGCCGCCGAGTGCAGGCTGTCACACATCTAAGAGGCACAGCCGACGAGTGCAGGCTGTCAGAAGGCTAAAAATTAACAGCCGCCGAGTGCAAGCTGTTGCGCGTCTAAAAGGCACAGCCGCTGAGCGCCAGCCGTCACACATCTAAATGCACAGCCGCGGAGCGCAGGCCGTCACAGCCGCCGAGTGCAGGCTGTCACACGTCGAAAAGACAAAGCAGCCGAGTGCAGGCTGTGAGAAGTCTACAAATACACAGCCGCCGAGAGCAGGCTGTCACACGTCTAAAAGGCACAGCAGCCGAGTGCACGAGCGCAAGCTGTCAGAAGTCTAAAAATACACTCGCCGATTGCAGGCTGTCAAGCGTCGAAAAGGCACAGCCGGCGAATGCCGGCCGTCACACATCTAAACGCACAGTCGCTGAGTGCAGGCCGTCAAAGCCGCCGAGAGCAGGCTGTTACACGTCAAAAGGCGTAGCCGCTGGGTGCAGGCTGTCAGAAATCTAAGTCGATTGTACCTATTGAGTTTCCAAGGTGGATTAGCACAGCCCTGAGTCGCCCGAATCCAGCCTACAACACTCACAGCTATACAGCACCTATTTTGTCGCAAATCCAACTCGCAGTAATGCTCAGAACTACCAGTTAATGCTGCCCCGGAACTACCCTGAATCCAGCCGCCAGCACTGCTCAGAACGCAAGTCAACAAGAACAGCAAATACTTTAGCAACCTGTTGAGCTTTAAAGGCCCCGATGCGTCCGAATCCAACTTCCACCGCAGAAAGATGCAGCTCCAAACTGCCCAGAATCCAGCCCCCAGCACTACTTAAAACGCCAGTCAGCAACAAAAGTAGATGGCGGGGCATTCGGGACCCGAACGAGTCTCTGCTTGAGGATGCTGCCCCCCAATCCAGCCACATTGGCTGCTCCGAGCACCAGTCAGCAAGACCGTCAGATAGCACCTGTTGAGTTTTAAGGGCTCCGACGCGTCCGAATTCAACCCGCACCGCTGAAAGATGCAGGCCCGAACTGCGCCGAATCCAGCCACCAGCACTGATCAAGACGCAAATCAGCAAAAAAATACATACCACCTGCTGAGCTGTCAAGGTGCGACACATCCAAAGAATACAACCCAGAACTGCCCTGAATCCAGCCGCCAGCACCGCGCAGAACGCCAGTCAGCAAGAAGAAATCATAGCACATGTTGAGCGCCCCGACGCGCCCGAATCCAGCTTCCACCCATGTAAAAATGCAGCCCCAAACTCCCTCCAACTCAGCTGCCAACACTGCTCAAGACGCCAGTCAGCAAGAAAAACTGATAGCACCAATTGAGCTTCCAAACGCCCGAATCCAGCTTTCGCCACTAGAAAATGCAGCCCTGAATTGCCCCCAAATTCAGCCGCCAGCGCTGCTCGGGACGCCATTCAGCAAGCAAAAAAGATAGCACCACTTGAGCTTTCAAAACCTGGACGCATCAGAATCCAGCTTCCATTGAAAAATGCAGCTCCGCTTTGCGCCAAATTCAGCCACCAACACCGCTCAAGACGCCAGTCAGAAAGAGTAATCGAGAGCACCTGTTCAATTTTCAAGGCTTAGATACTTCTGGAAGATGCAGCCTCGACCTACCAAGAATTCAGCCTCTGGAAATGCGCAAGACGTCAGTCAGCAAGAAAAGTAGAAAGCATCTGACAGTGTTGAGGTTTCAGAACCCAATACGCCCGAATCCAGCTTCCACCACCAGAAGATGTAGCCTTGAACTGTTCCTAATTGCCCCTATATAATTTCCAACAGCCACAGCCACAACCGCACCCCAGCAATCGAATTGTATTGCATTTTTTATGTTGCAACCTTTGGGGTGCCTTTCTGCACATTACCTAGCGAGCAGAGCCTACCACTCGCAACTTTTTGCGGTGGACCCTTACGTTGCGACCCATCTGGTGCGATGCCTTCTAAATATGTCCTTGCAACCATGACCAAAACCACACCCAACCACTGGCAACTATTTGCGCTGGACCCTGACGTGGCGACCAGTGGGGTGTCCTACTGTCCACTTCCTGAAAGCCACGGCCTTAGCAGCATACAGAAACTCGCTACTCTTGCGCCAAAGTCTCCTGTTGCGGCCTGCGACTCAAACAAAATCATGCCCAACGCCAAACCTTGACACCAAACCTGTGTACTCAGGAAATTCCTTCCTTGCGGAAATTGCACTACAACTTGAACGAAACACACCCATCATCAGACCTTGGCACTTGGGAGACATTGATTCTGGGCAATGAAGCTAACGATGCCATGAATAACTACGCATTCCAAACGACACCTGTGCAAGATGAATTGCTTCTGAATAACTGTGTGCGTGCGTGTTTGGCAAGCAATCCTCAGTGGTCTTCGCGCAACGACATTGCACATCCATGGCAACAATCAACGCTGGGTTCTGTCAACACGAGTACCGACACCTGTGCTTCAACTGGGCGTGTCTGGCATCCCCAGCGCAATCCCACCCACACCGGCGAAGCAACAACATATGCTAATGCACACCGCCTGTGGTGGGCCTGCCGTCGGGCGTGATGGCGGACCTGCTGGCGGGCCCATTGGTGGACCTGCCCAAGGGCCTCTTGGCGGGCCTGCTAGCGGCCCTGACGGCGGACCTGCTGGCGGGACTGCTGGTGAGCCCTGCGCGGGCCTACTGGCCGTGTGCGCCGGGGGTGTAGGTCCCGAAGCCAGTCCGGGGGTGCCTTGCGGTGCCTGGCTGTGCCATGCTCTGGCTCACCAACCACGCTGCCCTACTCGGCAGTGCTGCAGATCGCTCAATCCACATGTCATCTCATCCGATTCTCGTCGGAAAAAAAAATGAGACTGCAAAAACCAAACCGCTCCAGCGCCTCTCTAATAGAGAATGACCCGCAAACTCTCCACTTCAGCGTATCATGTCTACATGTTCATAACAAATTTGAGCCGTCCCTCGAGGATAGAAACAAACTCTTGATACCAATCCACACTGCTCACAGTCGCTCAGCAACAATTACAACAGCACGAGAACGCCTAGCTGACTTGTTATCCAATCCCTCCACAAAAATGTCGTTGAGAAAACAGAAAAACGCTTCTCGAGCTACTACGGCCCGAATAGCGACGGCCAGAGTCAAATTGCCGGCTGTCAATTCACTGACTCGGAATGCAGCCGAATGCTGAACGGTGCTTCTGCACAAACATCAATGCACCACTCCGTGTGGACATCCACATAAATGACCGTATGCACATCCATAATAAAGTTCATGTATTCAGGTCCATGCGTATGTCTGTACGGATGAATATGTGGACTCAAATGCGTGTACATACAGACATCTACACAAACGTCTGCACAAACAATCATGCACACGTCCGTACGAGCGTCGTCCACACGGATGCCCACATGGATGTCCACCGGGGTGAATCTGCATATCTTTCTTAAGTAATTGGCACTACGATTTGACAACCAAAACACCGCGTAACTCACTACAACAATACGTGCCACAGCCATGGCCACACCCAAGCAATCAAATTATGTAGAAGCTTGATGTCGCAACCCTTGGGATGCCTTTCTGCGCATTAGCTAACAAGCACTGCTCAAGACATCGGTCAGCAAGAAGAGTAGATAGCACGTGTTTAGTTTTCAGAACCCTGATGCGCCCAGATCCAGCTTCCACCACCGGAAGGCGCAACCCCAAACTGGCCCAAATACAGCCGCCCTTTGCTCAGGTCGCAAGTCAGCAAGACGAGTAGAGAGCACTCAGGGCCTTGGGTTCGCCTGAATCGAGCCTTTATACTAAGCCGTGATCTGCAGCACACGATACCACACGGGGTGTACAAACCCAAACTTATCTGGCCATGTTATTTCGCCCAAAATAAGTTTGGGCGATTTTGCACTTGCAAAGTGCCAAAACTTAACTCGGCACATTGGAAAAGTTATCTCACAAAGCCTTGTGCGAGGAGGTGGCTGCCTACATGTCCTTTGGCACGCCGATCTGCGGCCCCCACTCCCGAGAGCGAAACTTGAGAAAACATAACAATTGATTTTCCATACGTTTCCCTACGCTCCCGTGGCCGTAAGGAGTGCCGGAGGAAGCAAAAACGAAAAGTTATTTGGCCATCGCGCAAAATATAACATTTCCCTTCATATTTAATTCGTCGGCGACAATTCCAGGCCTTGCCGTAAGGGGGTGTTTGGGACCACGGTTCACTCAAATTATTTGCTAGCGGCCTAACATGTACCCAAAACAAAATGTCAAAATAACTTCCCCGGATAACTTTCGCCCTTCACGTAGGAGGGATCCCGAAGACGTCAACAAATCATCGAAATAATTTCCCAGAATAATGTCAGCGTTTTCCAAACTGGAGCTATAACAAAATAAGTTTACAACCATGAGCTGCACCACACATCGTGACACTTACCTTGAAAATTATTAACTTTGCTGTTTTTGAATAACTTTCAGTGCGTTATGTGCTGCAGATCACGGCTTAGTATAAAATCCAGCCTGCACCGTCGGAAGATGCAGCCCCGAACTGCCCCGAATCCAGGTGCCAGCACTGCTCGGCACGTCGACAAGAAAAATCCCGTGCGACCGTTGAGTTTTCGGGGCCCCAACTCACCTAAATCCAAGCTGCCGGTGGAAGATGCAGCCCCTAAATGCAGCGAATCCAAACACAAACGCTGCTCAGAACGCCAGTCAACAAGAAAATAGAAAGCACTTGTTGAGTGTTCATGGCCCTGATGCAACTGACCTCGACAAGTGTGGCCATCTGACACATTCCAACCAGTTGCGATTTATTTGGCATCGTTCTACGCGCACATTGGTTGCAGAGGCTGGCAGCATTCATTGGTCGGGCATGATGCATGTAGAAATTTAATCCTGGAAGTGGTAGTTGAACCCTGCAAAAACAACTGCGTCAGATACCTGCAAAAGTCTGTGCCGCGTACAATCATTTTGAAAACTCCAGCACCACATGAAAACCCGCTGCTGCAACAACAATTCGTCCAATTGGAATCGCCCGGTATCGATTCGGATAACAAACGTGCCAGACAACCAAAATGCACAGGCATGAATCTCACGGGACTAAACGTTCCATCGTTAACAGACTTAACTTAACAGTTCTTGCTGGTGGTCAGCTGCACCACGGCAACCGCTTAAAATGTAAGCAAAAGCTGAACTCGATGTTGCAAAAACATTCGTGAGAATCCGGATGAGGGGACAATTCATCACTGCTCTGGCACTGACTTTGACAGATGCGGCCTTCTGACAAATTCCTGACAACTGATTGAAAATGCAACATGAGACACAAGGCTGGCACGGTTAGTCTGGCATGATGCCTGTACGAAATCCATCCAGGAAGTCGGAATTGCACCCTGCAAGAACAGCTGAGTTAGACACATGCACAACTCCATTCCACATACGATCTTTTTGGAAACACCAGTGGGACCTCGAGATCTCCTGCTGCAACACCGGTCTGTACTTCAACGACAGCTCCAAGAGGTACGCCGGAAAATCCGCCCTGTTGGCTCCAACCATACTTCATGCATGTCAACGCAGCTTACATCGAGAGAATTGTGTTGGAGAATTGCAAGTCCGAAAACTGGAAATGCATCTAACTGCGTTAACCGGCATTACTCAATTATCGACTGAATCGCCATCGATTCAAGACATCCACACACCACCGGGCGCCCAAATCCAGCTTCCAGTGCTGAATAATACGACCCAGATCTACCTCGAAACCTGAAGCCAACCTCCATCACTGGAAGATGCAGCCCCGAACTGTATGGAATTCAGCCGCCAACATTGCTCAGGAGGCAGGAAGAGTGCATAGCACCCGTTAAAGTTTCAGGAGCCTTGGCACGCCCAGATGCAGCACTGCTCATATCGTCAGTCAACAAAGAACAATAGATAGCACCTGTTGAGTTGTCAGGGCTCTGACGCGCTCGAATCTAGTTTTCGTTGCTGGCAGGTGCAGCCATGAACTGCCCCAAATCCAGGCACCAGCACTGCTCAGGACACCAGTCAGCAAGACAAATAAATAGGACCTGTTGAGTTTTCAAGGCCCCAAGGTGCCAAATCCAGCCTTCACAGCTGGAAGATGCAGGCTCGAACTGTCCAGACTTCAGCCGCCAACACTGCTCATATCGTCATCCAGCAACAACAAGTAGATAGCACCTGTTGAATTTTCGTAGCACGGACGCGCTCGAATCCAGCCTCCATGCACCGGTACAAGATGCAGCACCGAACTGCCCAGAATCCAACGGCCAGCACTGCTCGGGACGCCAGCAAGCAAAGTTAGTTTTTTCACTGCGGAACTACCACACAACAGCGAACTGTCTAAAAACCGAACCCAGAATCGAACCAAATTCAACCTCCAGCGCTTATCCGAGAACCCCGAATCGCCCCGAATCAAATTCCCAGCCCTACGCTGGAGGACAGTCAGCACGAAAAATAAATGGCACCTGTTGAATTTTCAAGGCTGAGCCCCACAGCCCTGAATCGCCCAAATCCGGGGTCCAGCATCAATCGGCACTACACAGCCCTGAACCGGCCCGAATCATGCTCCCAGTATTGGGAGAAGGGTTGGATTTTTCATTGCAGAACTACCTCACAACCTAGAAGCGTCCGAATCGAACGCTGCACAGAACTACGCAACCCGGAATACCGTAAATGTGGCTTCCAACACTCTTCCTGGATGCCCCGCTTCAGCGCAAATCAAATCTCCAGCGATGCTCACGAGCACAATCAGCAAGAAAAATACATAGCTTCTGCTGAGTTTTCAAGTCTGAGCTTCAGCCCTCCCGAATCGCCCGAGTCCAGCCTCCGGCACTGATCGGAATCACGCAACCTAAACCGCCCCAAAACCACGTTCCCAAAACGTCCCAAACCCTCCCGACTCCTGCCATCAGCATTGCTTGGAAAAATTATAATTGTCATGGTTCCAAGCAATGGTTCTGAGCAATGAAGTAATGCCGGACATTGGATTGGGGTTGATTCGGGACCAATGGGAAACTCAACCTTGAAAACTCAATAGGTGCTATCTACTTTCCTGGCTGGCTGGCCTCCGGAACAATGCTGGATACTGGGTTCACGGCGATTTTGGGCCGGGTAGCTCTTAGAAGCGCTTGCGGTTGCATTCCCGAGATTCAACGCCATGTAGTTCTGAGCAATGCTGGATTTCGGGTTCAGGGCGATTCGGTGCTACGTAGTTCTGAGCAATGCTGGGCGTTGGGTTCGGCGCATGTTTTGCTGCGCAACTCAACCTTGAAACTCAACGGGTGCTCTCGAATTGTCTCCTGGGCTGGCCTCCAGCACGATAGCGGATGCCGGCGAAAGTTGGACTCATGCCGATTTGGGGCTGGGTAGGTCTTCGCAGCGCTTGCGCCTGAATTCGGGCGATTCACCGCCACATAGTTCTGAGCACTGCCAGGTATTGGGTTCTGAGTGAGTCAGGGCTGCGTATTTCTGAGCAATGCTGACAGCTGGATCAGTGCGATTCAGGGCCGCCTAACACCACCTAGAAAACTCAACAGGTGCTATCTGTAGCTGTGAGCATGTTGTTGGCACCCAATTTTCCGATTGGTCCAGGATAATTCCGCTTGGCTCACCACCACCGTGCGTATTACAATAGATAGCACCTGCAAAGCAAAAACCTACACAACACATATGATGCCGAAGGAGATAGCACCTGCAGTGCAAGATGGCAACCTATGTGTGGCAATTCCCCACAGAAACTAAAGCCAAACAATCGCCGCGCTTCGAATGGCCCCGAATTCAATCTGCATCACTGCGCAGAACTGCGCTGCTCCAAATTGACCCAAATCTAGACACCAGCACTGCTCCGGACACCAGCCAATCAGCAAGAAAAATAAATGGGATCTGTTGACTTTTCAGGGCCCCCAGAGGCCCGAATCGAGCCTTCATACTGGAAAATGCAGGCCCCAACTGTCCCGACTTTAGCCACCAACATTGCTCATATCGCAAGCCAGCAAAAACAAGTAGATAGCACCTGTTGAGTTTTCACAGCGCCGACGCGCTCGAATCCAGCCTCCCTGCACCGGTACAAGATGCAGCACCGAACTGCCCAGAATCCAACAGCCAGCACTGCTCGGGACGCCAGTCAGCAGGAAAGTAGATAGCACCTGTTAAGTTTTCACGCGCCTAAATCCAGCCTCCTCTGCTGGAAAATGGTCGTCCAAACTTCCCCGAACCCAGCCGCCACCGTTGCTCGTGACGGTGAATAGCACCTGTTGAATTTTAAGGGCCTGCGCAACACTGAGAATTGTGCTCGGGCGCTCGCAGAAGTGGTCAAGCTTCCCCAAGCTGCGTTTGGTCAAAACAAACTGGGGCTATGCGATTCGCGGGGTGCACAGCTCAACTTGTAAAACGCAAAAATACCAAAACACTTTTCGGTCCGACTTGCTTCCGGACAATGCTGAAATTCTGCCTGATTCTAGGCTGGGCAACTAAACTTTGACAACTTCACAAATGTTATTTGCTTATCTTGCAGACTTGCCTCGCGGCGCATAGTTTTTAACAAAGCGGTGATATGGGTTTGGGTCATCAGGGTTTCCCTGGGAAGCACGGGGAGCATAATTCGGATCGATTCGGCGCAGCGCCGCTCAACCTTGAAAACCAAAGTGATATTTATGTCTGTTGCCGACGTGCCTACAAGACCATGCTGGTCAGCTGGTGGCGGGGTTCGGTGCGATTTGCAACCGTTTTTAACAATACTCGGAGTAAGTCTGATCGGAATAATTCCGAGCAATGCAAAACACTGGATTCATTTCGATTTCGGGCCGTGTAAGGTTCGATTGGATGGATGCTGGATTTGTGGCAGTTCCGCGCCGCAAAGTCCGAGCAATGCAGGAGGATGAGTTCGAAGCAACTCGAAATAGTGGAGGTCGGCATTAAAAATTTAACAGGTGCTACCTGCTTTATTGCTCGCCAACCGGCGAAGCAATACTGGATGCCAAAGTTGCGGCGATTATAAGCCGGGTAGCTCTGCGCAATATTGGCAGCTGCGTTCGGGCGATTTGGCGCTGTAGGCGTTGGCCGCAGGAAAATCGCCGCCAGCTCAATTATGGGGAAACCAGACTGCCCTGAGCAGTGCTGGAAGCTAGGTTCGGAGCGATCTGACACCGCGCAGCTTGAACAATGTTGGGGAGCTGGTTGACAGCGATTCAAACAAATGTTGAGGCTGCGTAGTTATTAGTAATGCTGCGAGCTCCGTTCGGTGGGGTCCTGCAGCCTGCTCAGGCTTGCAGACTCAACAGATGTTATAGACTTGAACATGTTGCTAACACCCAACTGTCAACAAAAATTGATAGCACTCGCTCCCGATGAAATCCGCACGGCTCATTGCCATCGCGCGTAAGGACAAAAACCGATAGCATCTGCACAGCAAACCCCTCGAAACATATACCATGCACAAATAGATAACATTTGCAGCGCAAAAACGCAACCCATGCTCGCAAAACTACGACGAAACGATCGCTCCACTTCGAATGGCCCCGAACCTAACCTCCAGCACTGCGCAGCACTGCGCTTCTCCAAATCGGTCCAATTCCAACCGCCAGCACTGTGCAGAGCAACCCCGAATCGGCCCAAACCTAATGTCTTGCACTGCTGGGAACAAGGGGAAGTCACCCCGAACCAAGCCTCCAGCATTGCTGAAGATGCCAACCAAAAAGGCAAGTACCTTGCATCTGTTGAGTTTTCTGTTGAGCTGCAAGCCGCGAATTGTCTCGAACCCAGCCTCAAACACTGCTTGGGATGTAAAGCAGCAAGAACAAATAATGGCACCTGTTGACTTTTTGAAATTGAATTTCCAGCCACGAATCCCCCCCAACCCAGAGCAGCCCGGACTCGCCCAGACCACGGCCTCCAACATTCATCCAGAAACAAATCAGCAAGACAAATAAACACCACCTGTTTAGTTTTTCATGTGGAACTGCACAACCCCGAATCGGCCATTCCAGCTCTCAACACAGCTCGCAGCCACAGGACCTCAAATCCATGCGAACCCGGCCTCCGGCACAGCTCAGCACCAAACAGCCTCGAATTGCTGCGAATCAATCTGCCAACACTACCCAGAGCAACCCCAAATCGCCATGGCCCCGCCCTCCAGCGCTGGCCGGGATGCAAGTCAGCAAGAAAAACAAATGACTCCTTTTGAGTGTTCTTAGGCTGAGCTACGCAATCCTGAATCTTCCGGCACTGCTCCTAACTACATGGCCTCAAATCTAGCTTCTACCATGAATCAGAACTACACAGCCCCAAATCCCCTTGAATATGACACCGAAGCAAAATGACCCTCGATTGCGATCCCTTTAAGGTAAGAAACAAAACAATATTATTTGTGTCATCTTTGAATTCAGTACAAAAAAATGCATTACAATGACATCAAAGCAAAGTGATGCCCGACTACGAAAGAAAAAAACAATACAAGTTGTGTGTCAGCTTTGACCTCAAGACACACAAAACAATACAATTTGTTGCATGTTTGACATCAGGACGAAAAATCATTACAATTTGTGACATGTTTGACCTCAGGGCAATAAAACATTAAAGTGTGTGTCATGTTTGACCTCAGGACAAACAAACATTAATGTTGTGTCATTGTTGACGTCAGGATAAAGCAAGTATTACAATTGGTGACCTGTTTGACATCAACAATCCATAAACTTTGTGATATGATTGGCTAAAGACCCCGAAAAGGAGCCCGGACAACGGATTTTGAAAAATCGGGTCCCTTTATAAGGCTTAGAAATCTCATCAAGAACCCCCAGCTTCGCAGTCGGTGGAATTTGTGTCACTGTTAAGCTCAGGACACAAAAACAATACAATTTGTGACACTTTTGAGCTCAGAACAAAACAAATACCATTTGATGCAATTTTGAGCTCAGGACAATCAAAACTTAACAATTTGGTACACTTTTGAGCCCGGCGGGACAACAAAAACTTTATAATTTATACGCAAGAAGGCTTGTTTGTTGAACATACAATGTGTTTGATTGGTTTTGTGCCCAAAAGGGGTGCCTAGAAACCTCGTCAAGAACCCCCCGCTTCGCAGTCGGGGGAACTTCCTCAGACGCTGCCCCAGAAGTCAGTCAGCAAGAAAAATGGATAGCATGCATTGAATTTGCATGGTTTAACTACGCAGCCCTGAATTGCAACGAATTCTGCCCGCGGCAATGGCACAGATGGCAATCAGCAAGAACAATTGATGGCGCCTGCTGAATTTGCAAAGTGCAACTTCAAATCCCGGAACCGCTTAAATGCACCGTCCAGCACTCGGAGCCAGCAGCCCCGAATTGCCACGAACCCAACCTCCACCACTGCTTAGAACGACACAGCCCAGAATCGCACGGAATCAAACTTCCAGCACTGCTCAGAGCGGCTCTGAATTGTCCCGAATGAGGTCTCCAACATGTTCCGGATGCCATGTCAGCGAAAGAGGCAAATAGCACCTATTGAGTTTTCAAAATTGAGCTACACGGCATGAATCACCCTGAATCTGGATGCCAACACTATTCATTTACAGAATCCTGAACCCAGCCGACAACACTGCTCCGAACTAAACAGCCCTGAATCGCCTCGAAACTTATCTCCAGCACTGCTCACAAAAAATGCATGTCAGCAAGAAAAGTAAGCAGCACTTATTGCATTTTCCATTTGAAGCTCCACAGCCCCTGATTTGCCCGAATCCAGCCTCCAGCAATCAGAGCTACATAGGTCCAAATTGCCATAAATCTAACGGCATTCTCAGAACTACGGGTACATAACCGCAAATCGCCCCAAATTGGTCAGAATCTGGCCACCAACACCACTGGCAGAAACACCGAATTGTCCTGAATTCAGGCTTCAGTGATAATCCAAAGGCCAGCAAGCAAGAAAATTATCCCAGCAAAAGACCCTGACAATGACTGTTATTCATAAATATATTAAATTCCAAAAGCATTTTGGTAGACAAAGGTTGCCACACGTCCAGCGAAATATTGGATTGTGTTTTCTAGAGTAGAATGCA
>Ga0099797_100299_pt1 | contig 32564 bp, 42 predicted proteins | sample Uncmet_Sort48C_1_FD_89871 | JGI IMG/M metagenome (GOLD analysis project Ga0099797, IMG submission 89871) | Marine eukaryotic communities from CALCOFI LINE 67, Pacific Ocean - C012_Sort48C_1 | ecosystem: Environmental > Aquatic > Marine > Oceanic | place: Pacific Ocean: Monterey Bay | collected... | reverse complement strand
TTCCTTTTCATGCCAACGATAATTTTAGGCCAAAGGTTTGTAGCCAGCTTAATAGCAACTCATGAGACAAAGGATCCGACCCCATAGTCTTACGGGCTCCTTTGGCTCCTGAGTAGCCAGTAGCGCTTTAGTACATTAGTGATTGAAAAGCTCTAAAGATACAGGGTCGTCGTTTGTCGGTTGAGTCAGCGGAAGATAGAGGGTCTCTTCAGCATCAGCCTCTGCATATACTACCTCGCGCTTTTGTCGTGTTCCAAGCTCTAAAGATACAGGGTCGTCGTTTGTCGGTTGAGTCAGCGGAAGATAGAGGGTCTCTTCAGCATCGGCCTCTGCATATACTGCCTCGCGCTTTTCTCGTGTTCCAAGCTCTAAAGATACAGGGTCGTCGTTTGTCAGTCCAAGCAAAGATACAGGGGTGACAAAGCTGTCCTTCCTGTTATGGCTCTTCCTCCCCTTTCCGTGGGGTACGGGATCGTGCTCGTGATTGGTATGTTTGTGCACACTTCGGATCCGGGTTCCGTCACTTAGCGTGAGATCTCCAACGCCAAGACCCCTATCCAAGTTCGCATTTTCATAGATCCGGAAAGTTTCCCACGTGTCTTTTGCATTTGCTTCAACGAGTTGCCTCAGCCGCAGGTTTTTGTTCGCTTCCATTTGAAACAGCCGTAGAAGTAATGGCGAAACGTAATAGCTCTGGCCCCACTGGTCGCGCTCCAGTTTCACGGCTTTTGCGACGTTTTCACGCACCTGGATTTTCGCGCCCCTGGCCATGGATACCGTTTTTGACACGTCCATTTTACTGACGCGGATTGCTGGGATTATGGCTTTTCCCGACCGCAGGAGTTCGGAAAAAAGCGAGTGCACTCGCGCATTCAATCTGAATCTGAGGGGGGCCCAATAGAATTGGGCAAGTTTAGAATCCTAGGGCATCAATGATGGCATTTTCGGGTCTGTTCTTTTGTGTGGGGAGCCAACCATGTGGCAAAGCTTTTTTTTCAACAAAGTTAATAGTTTCACAAACAAGACCCAGCTACGAGTCTCACGGCAAAAAAAACCCAGCAGTTTCGCTCATATTAACAAGTACACTATGTCTTTTAAATTTTGATGTAAACCGTAACCCTTCTAATGTCTTACGCAACCCTTCCAATAATTTAATCCATGTCTTGCGCAACCCTTCCAATATTAGACGGACTGCCCAAAACCCGCAAAATGGCCCCCTGCAATTCTAGACCCAACGAAAGCAAAAGAAGACCCAACGAACAGCAAAGAAGACCAGCAAAGAAGACCCAACGAACAGCAAAGAATGAAACTCGACCAGCTTGCATGTTCAGCTTACAAGTGTATAATTGGGGTCCCCAAGTAACTGATTTCATCTACAAAGACTAGGCTCGTGGAATTTACCCATAAGTTGGTCGAAAAGTATCAGTATCTTGCCGAGAGGATGGGGGAGACTGGTGCTCTAGGGTTCTTGGAGTTCTTGGAACTGCGCACCTACTAGCAACTCATGCCGGAAATGCGTAGGCCAGACCGGAAAGATATTAGCGACAGATCCAGTACTGCATTGAAGACTAATAAGATGAACATCGGGACTGATACCGTTTCTTCCAAGCTTTCCTCCAGAAAAAAGCCACATCTCCCCACAAAGAAACTCAACTTCTAAAAAATCAAATCCGTTTACATGAAAAAGGCAAATGTGACTGTTGTTCACCCAAAAACAACAAAAAAATTACCGCACTATTCTGCCAGAAGGATATCCTGATGAAGAGCAACAGAGGTAGTACAATCTCCATCAAGATGTCCTTCATCAAGATGTTCCCCTGAAGAGCTGGACGCGCCAGCCAAGTATTTTCCCATGGCTCCCGCGAAAGGGGTCCCAGCGTCCTAAGACAGCCGGCGAATGATGCGGGTATATGTGCCTTTTTATACCCATTCTTGTGACTAGGCCCCAACTAGTCGTGGCCTCGATGCTGTTGGGAGATTTTTTTGCGCCCCTCTGTCCCTAGCTACCCCACTTTAGTTCCCCGGTTCCTTCCTACGCTACCTTGGCCCCGATTCCTAGCGACCCTACCTTGAGGCCATCCTCAGCATATGCAAAAAAACTTTCTGACAAAAACCGGTGAACACGAGCTTAGGCTAGACAGGAATCAGAATGAGCTTCTTGACGATATGGGTTGTTGCTCGGCAATCCGACTGCCGTGCGTCCAAGTTTTCAGCGTACAAACACAATGAGCAAACCAAATACAATGAGATCCTGCCAATCGATGATAGATACAGCACCGGGCGATGATTCCCAAAATGTAGCAAATTCTTGCGACAAAAACCAAATTAGCGTACGAGAGCTCGTATTTTCTTAAGCAAGTGCTGGCTCGATGCCAAGACGTTGGCTTCGTTGTCGACAGGTATTGTGGGTCGTGGCATTAGATATTCCCGTGGAAGACCCCTCATCGTAGATGAGTGTACGTCGTTTTTCATTTTCCAGTAGTCTGCTTCTTGTTTGAAACGCTCTGCCTCCTGTCTGTAACCGCTGATCTGCGCATGAAGTTCCTGGATACAGGGCAGAATCACTTTTCTACAAAATTCAAAACGCTTTACGTGACACTCAGCTTTCCATGAATCCTTTTCGTCTCGCATCTCCACGTACGCCCTTTTCGGCACGACGTGTTCGCCCCCACGTTCAGCCCTGTGAGCCGCAAGCTTTTCTTGACACAGCCTGAGTCCAGAGGTCATTTATTGCAAGCGAATGGAGAGTGGAGAAAAACCTGAGTTCACGACCCATAGACGCTATCACTTGATGTAGCGAGGCGGCGGACACCGTATCGTGGACACCGAACCTATTATTATTTCCGGAAGTTCCGCCCTCCCTGCCTCTTGTACTCAACGCCCAACTTTCCATATCTTGATAACGACCAAAATTTTACTCAGCCGAAGCCTTAGACGGATTTCGTTTCCCACCTGAACTCGAGTTAATCGGCGAAGCTAGAAAAGTTTCACTCGCCTCACCCGCACTTTCGTTCGTCGGGCCTAATTTTTTTACGGCGTCTATCGACTAGTTACACCAGTTCTCGCAAATGAGGCTAATGAGCGGCTTGCTGGCTTAGGAAAAAAACCCGCACTATTGAAGAGTCTGCCAAAAAAAGTTTGCGATTCTTGCGCGACCTCCGCTTTCGCTACGAGAGTTTCACTACCGTGTTGTCGGCCGCTAGAGACCCCTGCGTATGAGACGGCATGTATTCCTCGGAGAAAGTGCCAAACATGTGTACCTATGGCGTCATTTACTACTGCTCCTGCCGTTTTCTCCACCTCGGATGATGAGCGCTCATCACCAGGACTATCACCGAAGATCCGACCCCAGAGCGTTACGGGCTCTTTTGGCTCCTGAGTAGCCAGTAGTACTTTACTAGTGATTGAAAAGGTCTCAAAACATACAGCGTCGTCGTTTGTCGGTTGACCCAGCGGCAGATCGAGGGTCTCTTCATCATCGGCCTCTGCGAAAACTACCTCGCGCTTTTCTAGTATTCCTGCCGCTATATTACTGTTTTGTCCCTGGGCCCCTACTGATGCCCTGGCCACCGCGAGCGATTCACGCTTCTGCCTCAGTGCCTTTTTCCATGGGCAGTCAGCATAGACAAAAACCCCAACAAAATAACCTCCCGCTTCGCAGCCAGTGACTCCACTTCTTGCTTAGCGGAAAGCCTCGCCCTGACATGGGGGAATATAAAACTTGGGATCCAGCAATATTAGCGGCAGATACTTGTAATTCGCGGCCCACGTCTCCTCAAATTCGCTATGATGTGTTATCCTGGCGAACTTGGATCGATCTGTGTTCGGGCGCTCCTTATCGACGTGCACTACCTGTTGGCTATTAGTTTTCCAGCTAACACCGGGTCCTATGTATGCTCCAGCCAACCTGGAAAAACCCAAAGGGTTTTCCCCATATTTACCCAAGGGTTCCCTACATCAATAACTTCGTGACTGGGTGTGTGCTCTAAATGATGTCTTTGAGTAGAGTGCCGACTGCGCTCCCGATTTTCAGGGTGCTCTTCTCCAGAATTTTTAGTCGCAGTAGGGCTGGCCCCCAAAACAGCAGCTTCGCCAGAACTCTCTTTCTCTACTTCTCCATCGCTTCCACGAGCCACAGAGGACGTGGGCGTCAAAGCGTCCTGTAGCCAGCCGAACAACCCTCGCTCCTCCTCTGTCGCTGGCGTCACAACCTCCTTAAAACTGACGCGAGACACGGGACCCCCACTAGGAGCCAGCTTGGGACCGTCTAAATGTTTGATTTTCGGCGCGCTATCAGTTGCATACTTAGGGGTCAGCGAATAGCTCCCTGGATTGAAATGCGACCCACGAGGTCGCGGAGCCGGAGCGTTTCTCTCTTTGCCGGAGAGCCGACCAGGCGGAGGCGGCAGCCCGCTTGATGTGCCTTCCGAACCCTCTTCCATCCAGCACAGCTTTTTACGAATTTAGTAGCAATGAGTCCTCGCTGGACAAAAAACCTGTCTCTCTATGGACTGCTCTGCGGAGGGGGACTGAGTTCTCTAGAACACTACTTTGAGTTCTCTAGAACACAAGAGAAAAATCTTTCTTGTAGAAAACGGTTATTCAGAACCAGCTACTACGGCGTGTATCCAGCTCGTATCTCCATTTTAAATATTCGAAAAGAGAACTGGACTCAAAACACTGCTGGCGAGCAATTGACGGACGACATTTCGTAAACCTTCTAGGATCTACATTTGCGGTCTTCAAAATTTGAGCAAACTTCGCAAAAATTCCCGAATCTGAATTCAAATATCAGAGGAACTCGACTTGCGGGTGCCTAGCGGAGCCACCACGCTATTCCACCATCCCTATATGATATGTGGCATCTCTCAATTCAGATTTTGTTCAAAAAGCTATGAACCTCTTTCCGGACATGCTGCTTAATGATGTCTGTCTAAACTAGACACGCCTTCTCCAAAACCGCCGCACGAAGATAAAGATACTTTCTCCGATTTTTACTCCCTGAAGTCTAAGCTGAAGTCTAAGATGCTCGCATCTGTTGTAGACGGAGTTTGTCAGCAGGGGTCAACGGGTTCCCATGGTCTCCAGCGTCATTGATGATTGTGTTGGCAAAATGGGGAGAAAACAACTGATCAAATGTGCCCAAGTCGTGCCGCAGTTCGGCCCCCTTCGCGAGAACCACTTCCAAGACGTCGAGCGCTGCTTTCTTCTGCTTTTCGTTAAATATAGAGCGGCCGCGGCAAATTTCTAACTAGCGTCCTGGTCCAAGCCACCCTAAATGTTCGTTCACATTCGCGCCCTGGTCCACCAGAAACTTTTTACCATGGCAGCGTTCAAACTTTGCTCAATGCTGCATGTAGTAGCCGCCCACTCAGATTTTCAGACGCAATTGTCGGCCCCCAATGCTACCAGATTACGTACTATGGCAAGGCCATTTTCCTCGTCCCAGCAAGATTCAAAAAAGCAACGTTCTTTTCTGCTCATCGTTTAAGGAATAGTACGCGTCCGGGCTCCGTTCCAAAATTTCCTTCGCCGCCGTCATGGTCTCCTTCAGCGCATTCATACACTTATTATCCACCGCCCTGATCAACGATCTCACGTCGCTTTCTGCTGCCTTCTTGCTCCTGCCTTCTTGTGACTCCATCTGGCCCTGCGCTGCCGGAGCAAGCCTGGCTTGCGCAGGAGACTGCTGCATGGAATGTGTGTGCAGAAAACTCCTGCCGACTTGATCAGGCTGCTTACTGCTTTGCACCATGAAACCAGACACCCCGAAACTGCAAACAAGTTGCAAAGCTCCGCAACAGGCCATTAATGCTCTCCCCACACTAGCCAATCTCAACCGTGCTGGCATGCTGAAAAACGCCAGCATTAACAAAAACAATCGGGCCCCGAGTACAAAGGGAGCTAGTCTTGCAGAAGAATACACGAACTAGACTATGACGCGAGTCAGAGAAATTTAGATTCATATTGGCTGGCCCAATCAAAACCAGCAGGCTCAGAAAACGCTCCCCACCACGACAGACCCCGACCATCAGCGCACTCGAAAATTGTCACCCCAAGCAGAGCATGCATAATACACCGAGAATAACAACATTAGAACTCGAACACCAAAAACTCTGCCAGTCTCTGTAAATGTCTCAGGCCTTATCTGCACTTCATTGTTACACATCACCATTTTTCCCCATAACAAAATCACCATAGTTTGTCTGTGTGTTCATCCCCACAAATAAATATGTCCCCGGACGCAGGTAAGCTGCAGGTTATTAGCGAAGTGGCGCTACAGTGTTGTAATGGATGGGGGACACGTAGGACAAAAAGAGCTGGCGCTGCGGCTTACTGGATTTTTTGGCCTCCTCTGGATCGTAGTGGAGCAAGTAATTCTCTTGTTCGCTGGTGATCACATGAATCCTAACATTGAACGTATCTGCTGCAGCCCGCATTGTCAGCTCGTCACCCCAAGTGCGGTTCCTCCGCATCTGCTTCATATACGCTTCTGAGAAAACGATTTGCGCAGATTTTCAAAATATATACTGAAGTCAATATACTGAAGTCTGCAGCGTCTCCGACGAACATGGAGAAAAAGTCTGCTTTACTCTCCATGTAGTCACACACTTTCCCTAATCCATACGAAGTTGTTCGCATAAAGTAAATGAAGAAGACCGGAAACCTCGCACGTGCATGTGTTGCTCTTGCGTGCCATACAACTCCTGCGACAGGGATCGGAACTGACAGTTGCCTTTCAGTAGATTGAAGTAGTCAGAAGATTTCCAGTAAATTACAAAGACCGTCGTCGTCGGAGGTGACCGTGCGGAGTTTCAGATACACCAGTCTTTCTTCAAGGAGCTTCACGCCCTCGCTGATGGCGTCTTCCCGGGACAATTCCGCTTTCGTCGTCTCGCAGACTTCGAACTGCGATTTCTTCGCTGTTTCCGTGCCTTTCCCGAACTTAAGCTTGGCCAGATGCACCTATATACCATGCAAGATATACAGACGCTGCTATATACAGATACATTATTGTAATATACCTTGGCAGCGTGTGCGCGGGCGCGCATCTTCGCAGTCACCATGAGGACCGCTTCAAGCGAGATGGGTTTCGGAGCGTACCGATCCAGTCTACTAGCCATGACCCGGTCATATGCGTACCGTTTCTCAGACCGGTTCATTATCAGTTTCCCATCAGTGCTTTTTTGCGGACTAGTTGCGCTCTTCGAGAATGCAAGGGATACATCCGCCGCGTCAGCGGTCTCGTTATTGTTGTTGTTCGCTGCTGCGATGTTGAAACCAATGTGCCGACCAGTCTTAGGACTGTCGGGATCGGTGAGTTCTTCTTTCGCATGATCCTTGAAGCAGCACAGCTTTTTATCCCGGCCTGCGCTCAAAGACCTCGCTCCCTCCTTTCTAGTCTCTCGCCGTGAACGCTCTAAGGCCTCGTCTTTCAGCTCCGCCTAATTTGTTAAATGTAAGAAAGCTGAATTCTTACGTTATCGAACGGGTCCCTGGTAACCGTTTGTGCATCCTCAGCCGTCCACTCCAGGATAACTTCAGTGGCCTTTCTGGCGTTCCCGTCCGTCGACTCCAGAACCTCCAGCAATGCTATCTCGTCCCAATTCGGGAAAATCTCCTGCAATTCCTTAACAGATTTCGCCTTGTCCGCCATCTCTGCGTTTGTTGGATAATTCCACACAAGGCCACAGATATGATCGCTTCCACAAGCTCGGAAACAAAACGAGCGACAAAGAGAACCAATTAATTCAAAAAAGTTTGGATAACTGTAGACACGCCTGGGGTAGAGAGGGCATTCTTTGCTATTTTATTTTTTGAAATGAAGAGTACTTCGTTCAATTGCGTAACAAAAATTACTTATTTACTCCACCCATTGGCTACTTGCTCACGAACCCATAGTACTAACACTATCTTCATAGAGAAATCTTAGCCTACATTGACACCCACTGAACCATCTTAGCCACTTACACTATCGCCCACTGAAACTAACACCTAATGCAACCCTTAGCTCCGTAAAACTATGCGACGCCAACACCCTCTCAATCAAATTAGCCCACTTTAATGCTGAAACACGATATCAAACTACTTCGCCAATTGTCTTCGTGAAACCATGGACCCAGCCCAGAAGCGAACAATCGAATCAAAACTCTCTCACTCCACTGCATTTCACTGCTGCTACCGAGGCAACTGTCTTCTCGGGTCTGACCCAGCGCAATAGAGCGACGAACAGCGATTCAACTCCAACAGCGCCGGCCGTCCACACTGGTGTTTTGACATCCAGGGACGTTTCTGGCGCTTTGCTGGGATCTTTTCAAAAGCTCTTCGCACAAAAAGCGGACCTCGACGCTCCTGTAGTTTTTGATTCACTTAGCCTGCGGCGGCCCTGCTGTATCTCGTGTGAATATCAAAAATACCGTTCCCAGAATAGACGAGGACACGAGCTGCGCCCCCCCATGTCTTCCGCCATCCGTCAGGGAATTCAGCTCGCAAGAGGCTCAAGCTTTTCAAAACGACGCACGGGCAAGCGGAAGCTTCTGGTTTCATTCTCAAAAGCTTCTAGAAGCCATGTGTCAGTTCCTTGAGTTTGTCAGGCGTTCCTAGTATTGATCGCCCAATGCCCGCTGGGGGTTTCGTGCGACTGTATCTTCTTGCCGATCTTCTTCAGAAAAATAGTACCGTCGCTAGCGTCAATGACAGCGCCGAGGCTCTTGAGGGAAGACTTACTCAAAAGCGCAGGGGCGCTCGCTGTATCGTCGATCAGCTGGAACGTCAAATGACCCTGAACGCCGCCGAAAGCCGTGGGGGCGTTTACTGAAATGGCGCTTCTTAGTTCTTTTACTGAAATGACTTGCCAACTGCTTAGCGCCAGTGTCTTCCGCCATCATAAACTGAATACTGTGACCAAAACTCCAAAGTGCCCCTACAAGTTCGTTCGTGATAAATACATGGCATGAATACTAAGAGCGCAATACATGTCAGCTGAGATCTCTCAGTCACGGTCCCTGCCCTCTCTACACGGCCACACGCATATGCCAAAAAATGCCTCCCCTCAAAAACAATCCAGTCAGCTCCGACACAAGATGTCTAGAACACACTCCAAAAGCTTGCATATGACAACGGCTTCAGGGTCACCCATGGGCTGGAGAAAAATAGGCGCTAAAACGTTGACCAGACAGCCCGGTTTCATGAATGGTTAAAATTGAAGAATTTTTATCTTCACACAACTCTATAACTCTAATCTTCCACCTAGCATAATGAACCAATCACCGCCCCATGCATAAGTATGTTGCGTCTCACCGGCAGGCCGCCGCCCGAAAGGCAGGAGCGCCGCAAACGACGATCTTGCGTAGATATGTGGCGTGGTATTTCTTCAATGCCTGGGCCAGGGACCTTTTTACCACTTCAACGGTAAACTAGCCGCAGTAAAAAATGACTTTGTCACCTTCCGACGGAAGATGGCTCGTTCCCGAAAAGGCCGCAGCCGATGTCGCTGATGTAGAGTACATCGACTTTCTGCTCGTCCGCGGCACTCAGGAGCACAGTGAACTTCTTTTCCACCCCTCTTGCGTACTTCACGTCTTTGAGAAATGATTTCATGAAAAAATAATACAAGGGATTAAATACCGTCTGGCGGGGCATCGAGAGGGCTCCCGGGCAAGTTTTCCACCTTGTTATACATCCCCATGGACAAGACCGTCACGCTGTGTGGCTTCTTCAGGAACTTGCCTCCCCCGAGCGGCGCGTACTCACGAAATATCTCCACATCGGGCGTCACCAGTACCTCAAACTCCCCGAGGTACGCGCCTTCCTTCTTCTGCCGCTGACCATACCAATGCTGGCACAGCCCTGCAGAATGTTCAGTGCTGAGAATTAAGAGAGAGCGGAAAAGACATACTTGGAAATAACGTGGACTGTGCGCAAAGGGATTCCTCTAAAGTGTGATGGCAGCCCCGCGTAAAGCTTCCCCCGGGATACCATCGACACGCTGGGTTCAACACGCCTACTACCTTTGGGGCGTTACAAACTGTCTTCTCAATACTGTAAAAAAGAAACCTTTCGCTCCCCCGGTCCCTCCTCCTTGCTCGCTCCTAAGAAACGGGAGACGCCGAACTCGTCATCGTCGATACACTCGACCTCGATCTTGAAATGGACTGACGCCAAACGAACGTGACTGGGGTCCCATATGAAGTCCCGGTTCAGCATCCAGTCGAGAATCCCGCGTTGTGTCAGACCCTTCAGCGAGACCGTCTTTCCTACCATGCGGCCACTGCTGCGGAATCCCTGCCTGTAATGACGAAGATCCCTGCCTCTGATGACGGATCCCACTTCACGGATAAGATGATACTCACCTCAAATTCCCAAGCAGTTTTGCCCTTTACTACCTGGACCCAGGGGACCCAAGCCGCCCATTTTACTACCAAGCCCGGCCACAGCAACTGTTTCCACGGCGCTTCTCATCTTTTGCATGGTGTTTACCATGGCTACCATTGGCGACCCTTCTTGCCTAAACCCGTGGACACAGAGCCCCCCTCCTCTACGCAGCCTACTCTTCCGCTCCTCCACCCGGAGCAAAAACCGCCGTAGCTCCGCCTCCTCCGCCATGGGCTTGCTTCGCCATGGGAAGCATCTAGCCAGTTCATTTTGAAAATCTAGCCAGGGCATTTTGCCAGCTGAAACGTGTGTAGAAAACAATATGTCTGTAATAAACACGAAAAAAAAAAGTCTGTACTAAACGCCAGTACGTGTGTTAAGTTAGAAAACGCCAACTCACGGGGACCAAAAAAAACGTTGGCAGGGACTAGAATAATAATTTAATAACTAGCACCTAAAGGGAATCTCGCAATCTAACAGTCCGAAGAAATTAGAAGGGACTAGAAAGAAGTTGGGCAAGGGGCCGTTAAATCACTTAAAAATCTGGGACTGGGATAAGAGACTTTGGGCCCAGCAAGAAATTTTGTCACACTGTTAACCAAGTCCAAGTCTGTCGATTGCGATCGAAAATGCGCGTTTGTATTTCAATCAGAAACATGAGCTATAACTATGATGCGTGAGCATACGACTCTACTTACGCAATGTGGAAAGTTTCTCAAAAAATCAGCAAATATAATGAAACAAAGAAGTTGCACAGAAGTTGCGAGAAAAATAAAGTTGCAAGCAGAACAAAATGTTAAAATCTCTCATCCACTGATCCACGCTTCTGATTGCGCCTCAATCATGATTTCACCTCAATCAGTATCCAAGAATCACCTTTGTGGATGTGCATTCACCTTCTGTTGGACCGCCTCTTTAAACTTTGGGTGCCCGGTGAGCACAATTTCAGTTGGAATGGTGGTCTTCAGCAAAGCTTCTCCGAAACATTCACCAACAACGGTAGGATCGTTTTGGAACACCCCACAGCCGATGTCACACATCAGTAACGTGGAGATTCGTTCCGCCTCACACGCCGCTAGCAGCACGTCAAATTTCTTCACAACATTCTCGCGATACTCTTCATTGCCTATGAATTTATTCATTCGGGCCCCGCTTTCAAGGTCACTGAGAACGATGAAAATACTCGATGGAAGCACATCATGAGGAAGCATGGTACGATTTTTGTTGTACATACCCATGGAAAACACGGTGGCTAGTTTTAAACAGAAGTACTTGGCGAAGTCGTTTCGAACGCATGGTACCTTCTTTTGGGTCCTCTCGAAACGTGTAGCCCGTGTTGGTTGGCTTTTTTTGTAGTTAGTCGAGTGCATTTCTCGAGTACTTTGATACTACCTCACGGAAGAATGCCACACCGCGGGTGACCAAGACGTCAAACTCACCCAAGTATGGCGTGTTATCCCCGGATCTTAAAAGTTGCGCAGTGATATCCCTCACTAAATTCGCAATAGGTAAAGCGCAGTTCCACATCGAAGACGTATTGGCCGGAGCTGAAAATCCGTGTGGAAACAATGATAGAATATCCTCGATAGAGAAGCATCCTGGCTTCATAGAAGCCCAGACGTGTTGATTCGCAAGTGTCTGCATGTGTGGGGCTTGCTGACTAATGAGCTGCATCACGCTCCCTTTCTTTTTGTCGTGCCACCGCTGCAGCGCTGAAACATGAAAAGCCGTATCAAAATCAAAAGCATGCGAAAGCTACCGGGATATAGAGTCGACTGACAGCAGAGTGCCTCTTCGAGCGCGTGCCGGCCACCTGTAACAAAACCACCTCCTGGACTGTATCGATTGGCGGCATTCACCACGCCCACCTAGATTCCACAACGTCGCATGTACTTTCATAAAGATCGAAAAATACCTTCCCAGATGCGTGGGAGTCAAGAACCAATTTCGTGACCTAAAGATCTTTTCTAATCCATGAGACGCTTTCGGGACCCAAAGTCAACCTGCTCGTCGGAAATTCGTATATTCGGATGACTACGCTTCCCGTCAGATATGCGCGGTGCCTCAGATCGTTGCTGAGTAAGTTTAGTCTCGTCCCAGCATGATTGCTCCACACTGATATTGTCACTCAAGACGACTTCCTCCTTGCTCGTGTTCAGCGTGTATTTGCCTACGAAACATATACTAAAAAAACGGAACATTCATGCTCAGTACGCAATTTGCTCGCAGCAACGGTTTCAAAGGCCATGTCACGACGCCGCTTCCGTGCTTCTGGGTTTGTGGCATGCCGAATCCACTGATAAGATGCATCGTGGCTCGCCATCTGCACTTGTAAAATGCCACCAGAATCATGCTTCACCTCTTCCACCATACAATCGACCTGGTATCCGAACTCCACTTGCGGGTCGTGCCGACGCTCTTTTCCATATTGCTGTGTATCCATATCTGCTGAGTCACTACTGCTTAAATTCTTTTCCGCAATTCAACTCCGATAAAAAAAAGTAAAACAGCTGCTGTTTCACTTGTCTTGTCCGTAACAAAAGAAAGTCATGCTCTACAAAATTTATTTCGACAAACAGGAGGTGCGCTTTCTCATACGAGATCTGGGATCAGATACTCAGATGTTCAAATTAGATGTTGCCCACCCTGTGAGCGACTTCTCGGATAGAACCGAGCACTTCCAGGGTCTTTACTCTTTGGAAAAGAGAATATCAGGGTCTTTACGCCAAATCATTGGAAAAGAGAATATCAAATTCGTTCGATAGAGTTGCGCAAACTTACAGGAAGAAGGGTTACATAAAAATCGGAAGAATATTCGGAGGAATATTGCACGAACACGAGTAGGAGGCGTCTGTTTCGACATTCTGATGCATCTGTCTGTGATTAGACCCACCGAACTTTGCCACAGTCAGCTTCTGTCCCAACTAGCTTTTTCCAATAATATCTCCAAACCACTTCTGTACACACACTTAAGTCGCCAACAATCTGATACATGGTGCGCCAGGTTTTCAAGGTAAAATGTGCCCCGCCGCAAAGGATCTTTCCCTTGCCCGACGACTAGCATTCCTCCCAGTTAGTGATTGATGCGTTTATCCACACAGATCCAGATGATCAAGTGGCTATTGCCTGGCACGAGCGCTGCAAAACCTTTGGGCCCGAAGCCAAGCGAAGGCGGCACGTAGGCGAGGGCCTTCTCTCCGACGGTCATCTGCCCTACTGCCTGAAAATAGGGAGAATTTCTTCCCTTGACACCATCGTCCGAAATTATTAAAGGTACTTCCTCGAGGCCTTTGAAGTACTGACCCCCTTTGCCGATGCGGATCTGGATAGGCCGCATCCTCTGATACGTGCTCTCCCACATCCTATACGTCTCTCCTACATCTAGAGTACAAAAATTTGAATCGCGTACTAGATAGGAAAATTTCGTACCTCTCCTATGGGTGTACCACGCGATGTAGTTGACGGTCACTAGGTCATTCGGCAGTAGCAGCCCCGTTTCGTAGTTGCCCTTGATCACCTCAAGGTAAGAAACTTGCTTCTTTATCAGCCTCTTAAAGCAAACTGTCTGCATGTGGAGCGAGGCGAGCTTTAGGATTTCGTCCTTCTCGAGAATCTTCATCCCCAAGGATTTCAGGTTTAGGTCGTTCACCGTCCACCGCCCCGGCTGCTGCGGGAATAGCACCTGAAAATCAATGCGGTTTTTTTCCTGCATAACAGATCCGCAGGTGGACTCAAGTACGCTCAGCGAGGGCTCGCGCACGCGAAAAACCGACACCGGATGATGCGGAATCTTGGTCGCGACTTGGACAACGCTTCATTTTAATGAATTCTGAGCAACCCACTGTCCATACAAGGCAAAAGACAGTCTATATAGGAGCAAAAAAAATTCTGAGCAATTACTCGTCCTGCACAACCCCTGGCACCAGATTCGGATCCATCGCGTCTTCTTCCAAAGGGTCTTGGTTTGTCGACATCCTCGCCAACGTTTTTGTCTCCGACTTTGCTAGAGAAATTGCGCGGATTTCTGAATTGTGTTTAACAGATTGACAATGCCTGGCTGTTGCTCCTGGCTGTTGTGTTGATTCATGCTGTTGTGAAACGCCTTTGCCGACAGTGCTATGCTTTCTTGCCGGGTCCCTAACAAACTCCCAAACAGATCGTCGGCGTCGTCGCCACCCATGGACGTGTTGATCGTTGGACTTCCTAGAGAAGAGGCAGCTTCAGGCGATCCTATGGACGAGCCCGCGCTGGAGCCCGCGACGGAGTTCTTCATTCCGGTCGGAGACAATGCGGCCTGCTTTCGATTGCTAACCACCTTCCCTACCGGCGATAGCCCTCCTCCCGGCGATGCTAGGACCCCCGGCGACGAGATCTCACCGCCGTCCGGCATTTGCTAGAGGAGCTACAGGCTGGAAAAAAAGGCTCCTAAATCTCTCAAGTTTTTCAACCTCTCTCCAAGAAAGGCGGGCCCCTTGCCGGGGTCCCAGAAAACTTCTCTGCCTCGCCTCGTGCTGCTTACACAGGACTAATACCGTCAGACTAACTGCTACAACCTTCTGCTCCAAAATTGAATAAATAGCCGTGTGTCAAACCGCCCGTCGCATACAAATGTATACATCAAAATTTGTCGAGCAGTATGCGACAAATAGTGTATCCAAACTTTATCGCATCCAACTATGTGTAGTTTTACAAGCAATCTTGATCTAACATGCTTTCCGATCTAGCGAGTCCTCGATCAATGGAGATAAGACTGTTTACAAATTCAATACGCCAATAGAGATCATCAAAATCAATACGCGGATATAGTATAAGATTAGAATCAATACGCGGATATAGTATAAGATTAGAATCAATACGCGGATATAGTATAAGGTTAGACTCACAACGCGGTTGGATAAAGTATTTGGTTAGACTCAATACGCATAGCTTGGCGTCACATTTCTATAATAGGTTCCGGGTCACGAGGCCCCACTATCTGAGATGTTTCTTGACTTCTTCCAAAAGGAGCCTGGACCTCTCTAGATTCATGCCCCCAGCAGCAACATCTTCCGTCCGTCGATGCAGCAACGTGTTCCCAGAGCGTAAATACGCTGTAGGATCCGCTTTTTTTTGACGGGATGATCCCATGCGCTGGGCCCCCGCACTACTACCCCTGCTTTGCGTGTGCAACTGTCCTCGGACGTTCCCGCCAGGACCGTCACTCGGGGCGACACGGCCCCAGCCGTCGTCCACCTCGGACACCAGAAGATGCAGCGCCTTGCCAGCGTCCACCCTAGTATTTCCCCTCTCCCGCCAGTACTCCACCTTTGTAAAATTAGTAAATCAAGAGGACAAGAAGCTGGCCACCTCTTTCCTCCACTGCTTGATTTCGTCCTGCAGCGTATTCACCCTTTTGAGCGCCCCAGTATAGAGAAAGAAGGAAAACACCATTGCCTACCTGATCCCACAATGACTGACACTCAGTCTTCCAGTAGTCGCGCTCCTAGTATGAAATATCAGTGTGGGACCCACCTTCCCGAAGAAAGCAGGAATACTTGTGAAAGTTCGGCGTAGACGCGACTCCGCTGCATTGCTAGAGGATCATTGGGGTCGTCTTTGAGAGCGGCGGATGAAGCAAGCTTCTCCTGACATACCCGTAGCTCCAGGCTCATGCTGCTCAGCGCCTGGTGCAACGCAACAGCCTAAGCATAACACGGTTCGCAGTCAGTGAAAATAAAAACTTCACTAATGGATAGAAAAAGACCGATAATTTCTTTTCCGGTGAGTACTCGTATGGATCATCATTTTTCATACTCCTGCGTGGTCCTTGTGGAGACATACTCCCAGTGAATCCTGGAAAATCTGCGTGCTTTTAAACAGGAAAATGCTTTTAAACAGGAATAGCAGTTGTCAGAACAACAGATAAAACGTCCTGGTCGGTGCGCCGCACGGACTGTTTCACTGGTTTCTTTTCTTTGTCGTACTTGTCTTGCAGCAACGCTTCACTCCTTTGAATGTGAGAATGTGTGAGCCTAGCGAAAAAAAACTACCGCCGGTGCACGGGAAGGAACAACAAGTCGTCCAAGTCGTCTTTAGTCACACGCTTCGTCTCTTCTCTTGGTGGGATTGTGCCCTCGGCACGCTATTTCAGGAATGATAATATTAGCAGGAGAGTGCAGTCTCCAAAGACTGTTTTTCCGTAGTTGACTTCGGACATTATATTTACTATTTAGTATTTAGGAACTTTGGTTTGGGATGTAGCTGCGTGGTTGCCTTCCCGCAGCAGACTTTCCGTAGTCGACTTCCCGTGGTGAGTATCCCGGGCGTTGTTCCCGTAGTTGCGCTTCCCAGGTTTGCTTGGAGCTATGATTGCTGTGTCCATGGACACAGACTCGCGCGGGTCCACGCGGCCCAATTTCTTTTCAAAATTCGCACTTCTAAACTTACGGGCTGAAGCGAGTCAAACCTGGGAGAGCACCATGGGTGCGTTAGGTAGTTTTTGCGAAGCAACGCTTTGCGAAGCCAGCGAACGATCGCTTGCACCGAACCCCACCGCCACGGGACCTTTTGAGGTAGCGTCAAAAATTTAAGCCGCTATCTAACAAACAGCACGCTATCTAACAACTACCTCCGTCCCCTCGTACGGCTGCGTTTTCCGGTATGGGGTCCAGCGCATTTTCCGACGCCATCGCGTCGTAGAAAGCCTGGCCTACGTGGTAGATGCAGATATCCAAATGCGACGCCCGCGGTGCTCGCGCAGACGCCCTTGTGAAGCGATTCAGACTTGGGCTACTCGTCGGGGACATATCCTGTAAATGTTTATTTGACTGAATTCAACTTTTCCCCCCAGCTACTGATATCTAAATAGAGCCAAAACCAATGACGGCGACTTTTCGGAACCTAGTCCAACGCTTTTTCGGAATCCACTCAACATTTCGCTGACCCCAGAATATCCAGAATCCTAAGAAAACCCCCAATTTTTCCAGTGTCCGAATCCTAAGAAAGACTGGACTACAATCTAAGACAGAATACGTCGTCCCCTGCGCCCCATCCCATCAGATGCTCGGCGCGAAGATCGAAGACACATCTAATGATTTTCGCTGGGCGCTGGAAAAATTGGGTTGCAACCTTCCCTGATGCATTTCATCGTTGAGAACGCCCTCTAGAAATTCATCTGGCGAAAGCTCCGCTAGCTTCGGATTCGACTTCGCGATTTTCGTTTGCACCGCTTCAAGCGTTTCCGCCTCAGTCTAGATTTTTTGCTGGGCAGTTTCTGCAGTTTCGCATAGTGAGCCATACCAATCGAGGCACTGCCTGCTTCATCACGATGAGGTCAAGATGATGAGACAACAGTTGCCTATTTTCATAGACCCTCAGCCTCCACGAGCATTAAATTGTTTCCAACCAAATCACGAAATCCTTGGAGAAAAGCTTGGCTGTGCACTGCTTGTGAGGTAGAATGTTGATAACAGAGAACTTCTCCCCACTTGCCTCCAAACTGGCCTCCCACTTGTCAACCGCTGGATTCTTGAGTCCAACCCACTTGTCTCCGCTCGTCAAGTGATACCCCACGTCATGCAGCAAAGGCAGGGTCGAGTCCGAGAGCACATCTGCATACGAGCTAAGCACGTTTTCATAGGGAGTAACTTGATCGAGCGTCTCAGCAACCGACCCGAAACTCAGCCATGCCGAGTTGATCCCGAACGAAATCGCTTGGTGATCCTGTTTTATCAAACACAAGGTTCACGCCGGGGCAGCCTGGAGGGCTGCCCCGGCTTCTGACCTTTCCGGATTTTAAGGAGGGCCCTGAAGGCCCTCCATTTGTTGATGGACGCGAGGGGTTGCCACCCCTCGCGTAGTGGCTGCTCCGTTCTGGTGCGGGGCGTTCCCCCCCGCGCCCCCCCCCGTCTTTAGTGTGATCTATTCTTTTTGGGATTTGCTGGGCCCTCCATATGGTGATGGACGCGTAGTGGCTGCTCCGTTCTGGTGCGGGGCGTTCCCCCCCGCGCCCCCCCCCGTCTTTAGTGTGACTTATTCTTTTTGGGAGTTTCAACAAAAAAATCACACGTTGCCCCAAAAATCGCACTTTTCCCCAAAAATCACAACCCTTGAAAATCGCTTGGAGCTTGCCAGCACAGACGCAGCAAGCATGGGGGAGAGTGTTGGCCTCCCACTCAGGGCCCCCTCCGACCCCTCGGACGCCTCGATAGGGTTGGACAGGGCTCTGGCTAGGCTTGGACAGGGTAACTCTGTCTGGCTCTAGGCAGAGGAACCGAACCGAAACTCAGCCATGCCGAGTTGATCCCGAATGAAATCGCTTGGTGATCCTGTTTTCGAAATTTTATTCCTAGATTGGTGAATTCATCGAAGCGATAGTTTCTTGCAGAGGGAAAATTGATTCAAAGGAATCCCGATACGCACGAATTTTCCTGAGGCACGCAGTACGCAACCACACAAAAGCGTAATTGGAACTGCTCACTTGAGGGCCTTGCAGGACGAGGTTCCATGCCGAGCTCAAGCGCTCTACTCGCTACAGAATGAAACTCCACAAAAGCTAATCTGCGTCCACAGATGAAGGCCACTGCTCACTAACACAAAGGCAGCGAGTACAGCGATAGAGTCCTAGCCATGAAGCTCGTACTGGAACAAGGACATCAAGCGAAAGAGATGCCATGCGACGAAGCACGTTCCACACCCAGGGTCGCGGAGGGCGGGAAAAATAAAAAGACACCGAGAGTGTCCAGCGAGGATAGAATTCCTCGAAGCCTAAAGGCAGTACGAAAAGATGTTCGAATCACATCCGAAACGTCGTGGGACTCACAAGCGGGAGGTTGTCCAACAACCGAAACTCAGCCAAGCCGAGTTGATCCCGAATGAAATCGCTTGGTGATCCTGTTTTCAAAATTTGTGGCCGAACATCAATGTCTGGACAACCCTACTCGCAGCAGTGCCCCCTACACTACACTAAGCAGCAAAACAATGACCCATTTTTTGGGGCTCACGGTGACATCGATTTTGTCGCCCGCCCAGAGCTTTTGCTTGACGTTTGGGTACTTGTCCTCTAAAGAGCCACTGGAGATCATTTCTGCAACCCGGTCGAAATTCGCCTTCATTTTCCAATTCCTAGCCCCCGCGGAAGATGCGTGTTGTTGGAGCAAGTCGGTCAAATCCGGGAAGAAACTCGGATGTCGGGCATGCGCGAGTACCTGCGTTCGCTCGCTCGTGAAGCCTTCCAGGCTGTCCTCCACTTCATCCTCGAAAATCAAGTCATTGCGCGAAATCGGCTTGAACACCGTGGTCGTGTTTTTAACGCCTTGGCCGTGTTTTAAATAGAAATTCTCTTAGGAATCGGCTTCCGCAGAAGAAGAAACCTTCCTTTGCAGCTGCTGTCCTGCCAATAGCGTCCGCAAACACATTTTGCACGTGGTCCACCACGCATCGCACCAGCGTGTAGTACAAATGCTTTTGGACGAGAAATTCTTTGTTGAACAACTGCTCCAACTTAATTTCATTTCGGCTGACCGAAAGTAATACTTGGACTAATTTCGTTTTCCTGTTGCTTGCGTGCGCCAAGATTTCATCTGTGGTAAGCTTGTCAGCCATCCCATCTTCCAGTAGCAACTCCAGACTCGCTTTAAAGCCTTGCGGGAGCCTCCCGGGCTTCCCGGGTATGCCCGATTTCTTTATGTTCACCGGGGACTCCGGCGGTTTTTCGAACTTCAAAATAGACGCAAGCTGCTGTTTATTCACATCCAGAAGGGTAGAGATCCGCTTGATCACGTTCTCGTCCGCCTGTAGACCGGTATACTCCATGGGATCCCCGGGGACCGGAATGAAAATTTTGATAAATGATAAATTCAAAATTGTTACGGTATAGGGATCCAGCGTGTTCTAGTTTCCAAATGTACGAAAGTGATCATTCCAAAAGGGATGTATCTAGTCTGTATATGATACAGTTGCAGTGCGTTGTGGCGTTGTCAAAAGTGTCCCGGGAGAAAGTGGCGTTGTGTTGATTGGTCTTTCTCATTCAAACGCAGAGCTTGTGAAGGTACAGATCACTGGGAATCAAGGTCTTTGGTGATCTGGGATTGGCTAACTCACACTGAGGTGTTCGAGCTTGAGGGACTCTATTACAGATCCCAACATAAATGATAAAAATAAAGGGATAAAGTAGACCGGTACCCGGGGATCCCATGGAGTATAAAGTATGAAACCACCATGCCCCAGGGGGGGCAATAGCATGAAAAACATGGAACTAAAGCAGGCAGGGGTTGGTGGGACGGAACGCAGGAAACTGGACGATCGCCAAAGCAAATGGGGAAGGCCAAACCCCTGCGTCGGAGCACTCGCGAAAGCGACGCCGCAATCGACGTTTTCTCAAAATTGAAATGAAACGTGCGATATCGTATGCTCGCTACGCATAAAAAGTCTCATACTCGGGAATGAGAATCAACAGCCAATGGAAGATGCCAAAATGTATGCCAAAAAAGGGACCCTGTACGCTAGCCATAGCAGGGGGATTAGCTTTTTCTTTCAGGGAAAAAATCACCAAAGCAAGCAGTCTGGCAAGAGTCCTTGATCTGGACGCGCGCCGTCCGAATTTATCCCCCCTGCTGTGGTGAGTTTCCGAATTTTGGGGTTTGGAAAAAAGTCACCATAGCAAGGGGTAAAACGAACCCACCAAATTCGGACACTCGCCGTAATAGGGGGATTAGGGGTAATGAAAACGCCATAGCATGGGGGTTAGCGCTGTGACACCCTCTCCAAAATTCGGGACCCCAAAAATCGCCAATTTTGAAGGGCAATTAGAATTTTTTAGTGGATTTTTTGTGTCCGAGCATGGACGGATTGATAAAAAACAGCTGTGCAGCTGAGGCGGCAAGAAGCCACCTCAGCTGCTCATTACTAGCTCTGTACCTGTAGACCGGTACCCGGGGATCCCATGGAGTATTCAAGCCTCGCGATCAGCGCAATTGCTAAAAGCGCCTTTCCATACTCATCCTGCGAGAGCCCAAACGCATTGAAAGCGTCCAGTGTTTGCGCCCTAGTTTGGTTGCTTTCGTTTATGCAACCAAGTTTAAATTCCTTACTACCTCTGGGTTGCGTAGACTCGGGTTGCGTAAGCGCCCTCCTGGGTCGTGGCGATCTCTTGTGTGTCGGTCTTCGATTTTTTCGCAGGCGGCGGTCCATATTCGAGGTCCCACTCAGGGAGAAATTTGTTTAGGAACTCTGGATCGCAAAGGTTTTCTTTCTCTAACTGCGTGAGCGTCGCTTGGTCTATCAGCTCGTAGAACGCTTCGAAGTTTGTGGATTTGTGCAGGGGCGAATTGCCCACGTGCTCGTTGCGACACGTCAACGAACTGACCTGGAAATCTCCGAGCGCTATTTCCAGGGATTTGAGCTGCTTGGACGCCGAGAAGCCGAGCTGCAGAGTGACGCTGGCCCTAGTGCTGGACCACGGACTGTAGAAAGAGTTTCCGCCGTCTCCTTCCTGTAGACACCGGACGCTCAAGAACGGTCGTAACACTGTAGCAACAGACGCAAGCAAAGTCTTGATCTCCTCCGAATTTTGTAAACTTTGGTAGTACCACAGACATCGTTCGAATTGATAGCTCTTGCCGCTCCCAGTGCAACCGAAAATGGAAATAGTCGCTTTCGGCAAACTTATCGCCTGGGCAGCGATTTCGAAAATGTGCGGCGGCAAACTGCCTTGCTCGGGGGTCCCGGTTTCGCTCGTGTACCGCTCGGCGAATCGCTCTGAATAGATGGGAAAACTTCTGAACGGATTGGTAACCAGCAGATGCTTCTTGTCTTTCGTGATCCTCGTGTAAAGCAAGCCATTGATGTGGCGCTCGATCAGCTGATCGAAAAGCCCGTCCACATTCGAAACAACAGCGAAGCTGGCCCCGTCTTCCTCAAGGTGCCCTTCATTGAAGCAAAACACGAGCGTATCCTCTGTAGTTTGATGTCGCGGATAGATCCATTTGTGCTCTGAGGATTCCGAAACCGTCGATACCCTGACAAATGAGTAATTCCAAATCTTTCTCCAGCCGAAGTTATTCTAAGACTTTCCCGTGCCGACGGCCTTCACTTTCAGGGGCGGCCCAGTAACTACCACAGTCGACAACGAATACAGCGCGCCGTCATCACTGTGCCACACGAACTGCCCAGCCTCATTCCTGTTTCACATGAAGAGAAAGCCGAATCATATTACATAAACAATTTCCACAAGAACAAATGTACTCTTTTGGCTTGCGAGGCAGTAAATTTGCTAGAGCCCACACCCTCTCAGCTGGCCCCCCCTTGACACTAGTATTCGCTCTAGTGAAGAAGCCAGTCCCCAAGTCTGTAAGTCCCATCCTACCAACTTCCCCACTATAGAACCCTATCAACTTCAGATCCGCATGTCGTCTGCTCCTTTGCATTACAAGAGGTCAGTTCAAAGATAGAAGCAAATGCTGAAAATACTAAATAGTAATGTTTCCCTCTTCTTTATAGCTACCTCTTCTATTTAGCTACGTCTCTCGAAGTTTTCCGTCTATGGGCTGCCCAGCCCGTGTCTCAGCGAAGAACACCGTGTAATCCAAAGGTTTCACTTTTCGGTTTTATCTACATCGCCCATAATCGAGATTTTGTCTAAGCAGCTCTAGTGGTAAGTGTACTGTACTAGTAGAAAGGGGCTCTCAGAAAATCGCCCACAGCCGCACCGACAGCTATAAGGGGGACCCCCACAGCAGCTCCGGACTTGCAGCCACCCTACGTTGAACCAGACGAGCCGCCTTTGAGACCCACCTCCTTTGACGAACTCGTGCCTTGTGCTTCCACTTTGGGGGCTTTCTTCCGCCGCGTTTCCACGGGCTGGAACCCCGGAACACCACTGCTCCTGTTTTCAGCTTCTCCGCTTAGCAAGGAGCCACCGGAGCCACCTGTTGCAGGGGAAAAGTTACTACAATCACCTGTTGCAGGGGATTGGTGTCTACAGCGCTACTAGTTGTGATATGTGATGCTGGGAGGAAGATGAGTCGCGTGTTAGCTCACAATATCACACACTAGTTAGCTTTGATGGGTTGATCATGACTCAGAGCTATAACCCGTCCGTCAACATAACGTGGAATGAAGGAGGCGAATTGGATGACGACGAAGGTCTGGAAGACTCTTCTACACGCAAACGCAAGAAACCTCGACGCCGGCCCCCCAAATGGCTTAGGTGGTATGATAAAAGGGGCTACGAACCGGTGAGGACCGTCACGAACGACGAGCTATTACAGGGACAAATGGCTAGAAAGATAGAGAAGCGAATCGCAACACAGAGGGCGAACTTCAAAGCGGTGTACAACGCCCAAAGATGTGTCAAGCCGATTGACATCTATGCTAGCAACCACTTAGTGCTACTAACAAAATGGCTCGAGATGAGAGGCAAGAAGTATGATCCGATGCGTGCCAGACTAAGTAAGTCCCCTAAGTACAGGTTCCCGGAATACGAGATAATTAAGGCAATCAACCGGTATGTATGCATGAAGCGTAGAGTGAATGTAAGAAAGAAGGTCTACGACGCTTGTCGCAAACACGGATTCCCAACAGGAATGGCAGTCATGACGTGGAGATACCCCAGCGAGAAAAAACAGCTGGAGCGGAGCCTGAGGAAAGCCTGAGGAAAGCCTTAGCAAGGAGCCACCGGAGCCACCTGTTGCAGGGGAAAAGTTAGCTTTGGATTTAAACAGTGCGGCTTGGGACCCGCTGGTGGACATTTGGTTGAAGAAACCTGAGCCTCCTGCGATGTTGTTTGAGGATGAGGAGGATGACGAACTTGATGAACTTGCGCCGTTTCCAAAAGGTTCTGCTTCCTCACGTGACCGTTTCTTACCACCACCCGGTAAACTCCCACCCATTTGCCCCACCAAGCCACAGAACAGTTGCTCCGCTTTTTTGCAACAAAAATCTCAATATGTACTTTCGCAATTGAAGCCTAGAAGAAATACCCACGGACTTGGCGACATTTTCGGCAATAGCGGCATCTTCGGTGCCGAAGCCAGCGTTGGCTAAACTTTGCGCGGCCTTTTGCTTCAGATCCGCCGCATTCACATTTTTTTCCCTCAGCAAGCTCTGGATGTGGGAAAGCTGCTGAGATCCTGCCTCGGAGTCGTCAATAATGTCGTTGTCGTCAATACCGTCGTCGCCCCCCAGTCCTGGCATGCCTGCCAGTAGCTCGTCAAGAAGCCCACCGCTTTCCTGCTCCAACAGCTCTCGCGGGTATGGCACCGCGATGTCTTCCGCGTCCTCGTCCTGTGAAATTCGAAAAACTACATTTCGGTAGTTTGGGTAGTCACAGCTACCGGAGACACGATAAACTCGTGGGGCTTCCAGATTTGCACCTCACTCCGCATACCCACAGAAGCGATCAAAAAGTTGGACAGTGATGAAAAATGAAAGTCCAGCACGCCTATTTGATTGGGCGTTTTGGTTAGTAGAGAAGCCGCCGCGAAAAACCCGCCTGTACCCCCACTATGGCCTTTGTGCGTGAACAGCAGGCAAGAATGTTCGTTATCCTCACCGAGGTCGGCGAAATGATCAGGTGCCTAAAAATTCCGTGCTCACATACAAAAGAAAATCCGATAGAAATACGTCAAGGGGCAACGCGTCTCTGTCCTCTATGAAGCTCAAGTCCCATAGACATACTGTACCATCGATACCACCTACAAGAGTTCATGAGACCCAAATTTGAGAAAGACGTTTCGAAAAAATACAGGTAGCGAAGACTCGATCTCCAGAATAGAACTTTTTCCATTTCACACGCTCCACGGTCCCTATCGCGTCTGGCTCCGTCTCTTCCGAGCTGCCTTTATGAGCTCGCTCGATTTGCCTATGATACTCGGACAATGAAAGTATAGATTTGGGCGTTCGACAAATGCAAAAGGTACAATAAACGAGACATGACGCTGCCAGATGAGCGGCTGCTTGAGGACCGCGTTTTCTCTAAGTCCTTATCCGCAGTAAAGTCCTCTTCTTCCAAGTACACCTTGACAATGCCAGATTTTCGCAGATTTTCGCATTTGTATACCTCGATGGTGCCGTTTTCGTAGCCGACTAGAATGTGATTTTCAAACACGTCCAGCGACAGCATCTGCGCATCGTACTGGGTATTATTTAATTTGGAACAAGTTTACGCCGAAGAAGTTTACGCACCATTGCAGCTGGTAGCAGTTCCTTCACGGTTGGGTTTTTGTCTGCGAATTCCACCGCAAATATACCCATGTCCTCACTGCAGCCATACACTCGTAGCTCACCACGACTCGCCTTGCACAACGCCTAGTTGGATTATGCGTAGATACTCGTCAAAAAAAATATTTTTCGCGTGCTTAATGTTTTCAATATATTGAGCGGGTCCCACAACATAAGGCGAAAGCTCTTAGCCATTCTTTTTGAAAAATGGAAGTACCAAGTCATTCACAGCGCCCTTAAGGTTTACGCACGCTAACTCCTTGAGCTCTGTTTTCCCTGCGTAATCCACCTCTCGCTCTTTACAGACCTCTTCCGTAAAGATGCACCAAGACTTGACTGTGCCGTCGTTTCCCCTATTAGCAAGTATTCAATTTGTGACTGTAACAACAGAATGAAATTCGTACCCAGTAAAAAATTCTCCAGCTCTCCGGCCCGCGACGAGACCGTAGCCTTCGCTCTCGTGAGCCTTCACGATCAGAGGTTCCACACCTGCTGCCAAAGCACTGCTGTCGTCCGCGTCCAGTTTGAACCTTGCGAGCACAAATGAACTCAGCATTTTGGTATACAAAAGAAATACGCTAAAAGATGTCCGGTCTCGGAGAGCGCAACAAGATAGGGGCTCTGCTCCTGCTTTTCATCGCCACGTACGAGGAGCAATCGATTCAGATCACCGTACTTGGAGAGCACTGGCTTTCGGTTCTTTGGGGATGAAAACGCGGACTCCTCGGAGGCTGGCCACTCAGTTTGAATTTTCCAAACTGCCTTGTTCGGGACTTCTTTCGTCGTATTTGCCCCAGAAGATGAACTACTGCTGCTGGGATGGGCTACTGAGTTTTCATCGTCGGCAAACCGACACAGACCGGCAGTGCGAGGCTGGAACCCGCGCCTGCCTGCTGTAAACAGCCCAGGCATGTCGAAATTAACGGACACCTAGTGTGAATATCGATAATATCGGGCAGCGGAAAACAGGCAGACCTTGCGCTGCGTGTCGTCCAGCGCTTGATCGAAAACTTCTGGCTCGATCTTTAGACCCGTGAGTCTCGGCGTTTCGATCTTCCCAATCCCCGTCTTGGATGAAGAAGAGCCCCCCGCTGCCGCGTTTTCGAGCTAAAAACCGAAAAAATGAGCTAAAATTTTAGGAGAAAAAAAACCTGAGGGCCCATCCACACACTTTCCACGTTATCCATCCGCTTGCGGGCCCAAGTTACGGACAGCGCCGTCTGTCGGGTCACCTGCAGTTCCATTTTGCTCGATTCGAAATCAAGCCAAATATTTAAACCGTTTGATAGAAGATCTTGTATAGCGCCGGGATGTTATGATAAAAGGAAAGCCTAGCTTCGCCATTCAGATTCTTTTTTTTGTATTATACTAGAAGCAACTTTGAGGCATCATACGTCGCGCTCATCTTTCTTCGAAGTTCCCATGGGAAGCCTGCACGACTCCCATGGCATTTCCTCTTCATCCGGGCCCCTAAGCTGTGCCTCCTATAAAAGGGAGCGGGCCAAAAATAGCTTCCTCAAATTCAAGCTGGCCACACTGAAATTAATACCTCTTGCTCCTGGAGGAACAGACTGAGCGCCAAATCTCGGTCCGCCTGAGCTTGCGCTTCCGCCGCTGCTTTCTCCTCGCTGTGCTTGTCTCGGTCCGCCATCGAAATGCTCGTCTTTTCCTCGCTGCTTTCTGGTAGTACTTTTGACGAATCCGTATCCGTGCCCTTCGTTTCACTCTCTACACCATTTCTTTTCTCAGAATCCTTTCCGCCATCATTCTCCGCTATCTTTCTAACTACTCCATTCACTTTGCCGTTTCCCTTCGGCGATGACGTCATTCTCACTTTTAAGCCTTAATTTGAAATTCGGGTTGGCTGAGGCTTGACACTCGGGTTGATGGGAAATTTTTTTCAAGGAGACAATTTTTTGCTTCAAACGAAACGCCACAACTTTTCGAGAGAAAAACAACGCTACGCGAGAAAAACATTTGCGAAAAAAATCAGACGAAACCAAAACTTCGAACACTTCGGAAAACACTTGAAAAAATTTTTAAGAGGAGATTCTCAATACGACTCCTGCGGAAAGTAATACTTGACTATCTGTTTTATTCAACATTAGACACATCGCTCTTACGAGTTCCACACTTCCTTTGAAATGGATGACCGATACCTGAGCACGAGTTCAAAGCTACGCAAGTTCCTGACTCAAACAACTTGTCGTGTATTCTAGAACGCCCCGGGACCCATGGGTTGTAATCATGAGGGGGGAGGCTCCATGCAAGATTCAAAGCAGGAGACTCATTCCCCTGCGATATCTATGAAATGGGCCTGATCTTCTTCGGGTTAAATAAACATGACTTGACTACAATTCACAATTTCTCAAAACTCTTGAGGATCTTCCCCGAGTAGCACTTTCAAGCTCTCATAGAATTCCTGCTCTTCTTTTACTTGAGCTTCCAGCCAGTCACTGCCAGGAGTCAAGCTACAATTTTCTACCATCATCCCCTCCCACGAGACTAAGTCAGATATGTTAAACCAGGTGTTTTCTAATAATTCTTCGATGCCAAAATTCAAATGCACTGAATGCACGACAGCCTGTTGAAAGGTTTCCCGCGTCTGCCATACTTGATGTATTTGTCCAGTACGGTCTTTAACTGCGCGACACAGGCTCAGGGCTCCTTTTGTGAAGGCAATGCGATGATTTGAGGGTATCTTTTCTACGATGCAAGAGAAAACCCGGCGACGATATACTTCTTTGTACACTTCACCAAGCACTTCTACCCCAGTTTGTTCATCATACCGCGTGTAAATCTTCCGGAAAAACAGAAGTTTCATGAGTTGAATAATTTCCTCTTCTCGCAGACCGTTAGCTACGCACGACTCGCGATTCTCAATAATCTCGCTAAGAAGCTTGTCTTGCACCTCTGCCTGACCATCTTGAGAAACTCCGTGTACTAGCTCCTCGAGCGGGGCAAAAAACGCGTAGCCTTCCTTCTCTGCAACTCTGACTTGCGCCTGTAGCTCACGCCGCGTCTTTATGAACCATCCAAAATCATTCACAGCCAGATTATCCAGCCAGGCTTTCACGAATTTTTCCACTTTACTTTGATCGAAATAACGCTGCTGAGCAAACTTCCATAAATCGTAACGCAGCTGAAAAACCCAAGCAGCTTTCAGTTTCCTCGCTAAGAAGAAATCGGCACTTGCCATGGATGCTGTAGCGTGAAGTTCCAAAGCCATCACATAATCTTCAGCCGCAAACTCTTCAAAATTCCATCCGATGCCCAACGTTTCAGCATCTCTAACCTTCTGTAACAACCTCTGTGCAGACCAACTGTAACAGCTGGTCGCTGAACCTCCGTACGGACCGGGTGATTCGTTCCCGCTACCTATGGACGACATAAAATACCTCCGTATCAAGCTCAGAGTGCCAAAATGAACCTTGTCGAGCCATGCTTCGATCTCTGAAGCGACGATCTTCTCCTACATCGCGGATTTCAGCTACTACTGGCGCAGTTGCTCGTAAAGAAATAGTTGACCCAGCCCCGAAACAATGCAAAATCACGAACCGAAGCAACATCATGCAAACATGGGGAGAGACTGCGGGAAAACAGCGGCGAGCATTGTGTGACGTAAGTTCTGTTCGCTGGGACAGTTTATCAGATGTCGGGCAAATAATTTTCTGCAAGAATAAACATTAAACACAAATCATCCGAAAAAGAGCGCGCAGAAGAGTCTCGCATTTTTCGACCAGAAAACGAGTGTATATGTCTGTATTTTCTTCGCCGCGAACACACTTGATCGCTAGCAGCCCTAGTGGCAATTCCCAGTAGCCCGAAGCGATACACAGCTGCGCTAAATGGCCGAATAAACTCTCGCAGCGCAAGAACCCGCGAAACGCATACGCGTGCGAGGTTTTCGTCGCTTCTACTATGGCCACAGGGTGACTGGATGGACGGAGTAACCCGACGAGTGATTGTAGCCATACGCTCACTTGCGCCCGTCTCAGTGCCATATTGTAGCCATACTGTAGCCGAACCAAATGCCGAGATGGTATACAGTGCCGAGTATACTGCCCGACCGCATGTTCACGCCGATGCCAGAAAGAGATCTGGAACGCAGATGACCCCGCGGGTGTATGCGTATCCAGCACCACGCAAGCACAACTGCGCTCCGCACATCCAGCGCCCCCTTCTGCTTGACTAAGCGAAAAGCGGCTTCGGCAGTTATGTTCCGCGACCTTCACTAGGCCGGAGGCCTCCTGCGCCTGTATTGTTGTTGCGCTGTTGCGCCTCGGGCTGCCGGATCGCTGCTGCGCGGCTCCGCCGGTACTGTTTTTCACCTTCCGCCCCGTCGCCGAAGTGTCGGGCCAGCTTTTTTCCTCAACTGAAACTTGCATTCCTCTTCCCAAATTTCCCCCCGCGCCCGCGGCAGCGCGGCGTTCGCCCCTTGCTGCGACGGCTGGAAAAACGTAGAGTGCGTGAAATTCAAATAGCCGGTACAAAACAGCTCCTCGGCCACGTCTACGGCCTGGCTGGCCAATCACTTCCCAAATACAATAGAACCCTATAAATGACCCTAGCGCCGCCCACGTCAGTGACCCTTTATGTGGCCCACCCGTCTCACCCCCATATGGGGCGCGAAAACTGCTGCGAAGCTACCTTGGACGTCCAGTTCCCTCGCGGGGGGCGTTTCCTTCTTAGGGTCCCAAGGACGAAGATAGCAGTGCGGGGCCCCGCGATAAAAGTCAGAAAAGTAGGCCCCTAATGGAAAAAACCGAATACCCAAACTACCCTGCGGATGGAGTTTTTAATGAAAAGCGAAATCAGGCTTCGAATTTTTGGCACACAGCAAAACGCCGCCTCGCGATTCAAATAGTACCGCACAGAGAGATAACAAATCTTCCAAACAACAGCGCAACGAGATATCTCAGAGTTTGCGCCGCTAGAGACTTAATTTTTCTCTACTCGAACACCTTTCAAAGCCAACCCACGAGCAGACCTAGATATATTTCCAGTATTATCCGAGCCGCGAAGCAATTGCACCAAATGACCGAACAAGCTCTTGCAAAAGAAGCGCCTTCTTGCTCTCAAGATTCATCAGCCTGCGGTAAACCATCAGTCGCGCGCTACTTTCAGCCCGATGGGGCTAGCGCTCGCGCATCTGGAGACCAACAAGAAGCGGCGCGCAGGCACTTCAAAGAGTGCCGCTGGAGTCTCGAGCGCATCCCCGCTCACCCGATACGCCCGAGAGACCCTCGCCTCTGAACGGAGCGGCGAAGGACTCAGGTTTTACACGTTGGGAGTGAGCTCCGCTGGCCAGTTGACTACCACGTTGGGCTGAAGACCCCCCCCCGTCCTGCCTCGCCTGCGTTCGTCCGATCCGCTCCTGCAACGCGCCGTGAGCATCGTCGGAGGCTTCTTCAGGGGCCACCAGCTCTAACGCCGATCCCACACCAAGGAGCCGCCAGCAAGATGTAGCGCGCGGCCCGCCAGCTACTAGCACCCGGACTACGCCTCAAAAAAACTGGGCCGCCGCGCTCCTGAGTGTCCCCGCGCACTTGTCGGCAGCATTGTGGGGGCGCGACGCCAACAGGCGGGGGGCCAGCTCCGCACACGTGTTCCCGACCTTTCGCGCCGTGACGTGCGAGACTACATACGCCGCGCGGCGTTATCGCTCGCGCGGCATCCTTATGAACCTGCGCAGCCAATTCGCGCGCCGAGGTCTCCGCGCTTTGACTGCTGGCTCATGCAGGAAACGTCACCAGGGCTCTCCAGCGCCGTGAGGGCGTGTATCCAATAAGGCGCGCGGCCGTTCCTTCCTAAAAACTTCCCCGGCGGGCTCTCACTACAAGAATCGGCTAAAAGAACAAACGCCCAGCCGACTCCTTGACCGCCCCTGGAAGCGTCGATCACTCCTCAGAGGATCTTAGTAGAAACAAAACACCCAAACTACCCTGCGAATGGAGTTTTTAATGAATAGCAAAATCAGGTTTCGAATTTTTGGCGGCCTCACGATTCAAATAGTACCAGAAAGAGAGATAACAAATCTTCCGAATAAAAGCGCAACGACATTTCTCATAGTTTGCGCCGCTAGACACACCGTTTTTCTAAACTCGAACACCTTTAAAAGCCAACTCACGAGCAGACCTAGATAAATTTTCAGCAATCCAAGCCGCGAAGCAGTTGCGCCAAATGACCGCACAAGCTCTTGCAAAAGAAGCGCCTTCTTCCTCTCAAGAGTCATCAGCCTGCGATAAACCATCAGTCGCGCGCTCCTTTCAGCCCAATGGGGCTAGCGCTCCAGCATCTGGAGACCAACAAGAAGCGGCGCGCAGGCACTTCAGCGAGTGCCGCTGGAGTCTCAAGCGCGTCCCCCCTCATCCGATACGCCCGAGAGACCGTCGCCACTGAATGGAGCGGTGACGGACTAAGTTTTTACACGTTGGGTGCGAGCCCCGCCGGCCGAAGCTCCAGTTGCTCGAGCGAGGGCCTGCCCCTCTCTGCCTTGCCTGCGTTCGTCTGATCCGCTCCAGCAACGCAGAGCGGGCAGCCCTCACTCGTGAGAGTGCATCCACACTACAACGCGGCCAAACTATTTACCGGGAAAAACGCGCAGCCGGACTGGGGCTCTTCTTCTACACTATGTCCCGCATACTAGCGCCCCCAGAGTCCACCAGCTTCGCGGCGCTTGTGGCTTCGCGTTTGCATATTCAAATTGAATATCATAGGGCGCGCCAACCAACACTACGGCCAACCCACGTAGAATGGCCTAAAACGACCGCAACAGAATGTAAGAGCTACGTTTAAAAACCTAGCCGGGCCACTAGAAGCCCCGGCGCCGTGAGTTTGTCACCCGGTTGCAAGTGCGTGCCGCCTCTTCGAGTAAACTACTGCGGCGCTCTTACAAGTCGCTTTCCGCCGGCTACCGCCGCCGGCATGTTCTTCGCCCGAAGCGCGCGCGGGATTGCTTTTTTCAATTTTTCGCTACCGCTACCCAAGTC
>Ga0099797_100298_pt1 | contig 32836 bp, 10 predicted proteins | sample Uncmet_Sort48C_1_FD_89871 | JGI IMG/M metagenome (GOLD analysis project Ga0099797, IMG submission 89871) | Marine eukaryotic communities from CALCOFI LINE 67, Pacific Ocean - C012_Sort48C_1 | ecosystem: Environmental > Aquatic > Marine > Oceanic | place: Pacific Ocean: Monterey Bay | collected... | reverse complement strand
GGTGGGGTAGTGTCCATCAATATGCCTAGGTATTACTCGCAAAAGTATCGTAATCATTTAAAAGCAAATCCAACTAGTGTAGATTTGCGTAGTGTATGCCAAGTATATTACCAATTAGGTATGAGATTGTCACCATGGTTAGGATTGGATGAAATGACGGAAATGTCTTTGAAAAAAGATTTAGTGGAAGCTTTAGTAGATCGTTATTTTGGTGTATTGGACTTTTCACAAAATTCATCTGGGGATGATACGTCCGATTTTATGAAACAATTAACAGAAGAGGAACGCATATTGTTCGGTTTGTCATATAGTGCAGCAATAGAATATGATCAATGGCGTTCACGTGAACATGGTAAATTAAAAGTAAGTCGATTAATTAAACATGATCGAAAACGACGTAAGGTAGCTCGGACTCCATCGTAATATAAAAAAAAAATATTAAAAAAAAAACAAAATAAAATACATTTTGATGCGTGTGCGTACCCATATTATATATATATATTTATGGGAAGAGAGAGGACGTAGAAATTTTTGTGCGAAAATGAGTATATCTCGTATTAATAAAATAATAACATAACAAAATGAAAAAATAATAATAGTGTGTTTTATTAATTTATTAAAAAATAATCAAATAAAATTATCATATTACGACAAACATAAAATCAAAAAAAGCTTTTTTACACACCACACACACACACACAAAATGAATTTTTAATATATTTTAATCACTTAAAATATAAAATATTACTTCTTCCTTCTTGAACTATTACCAAAACTTCGTGTTGTATTTTGTTCACTACGTATTGTTGCCAACATATCATCATTATGTTTTGTTGCATATGGATTAATTGTTCGTAAATATGCACTATGAGTTTTTTCCCATGCACGTACATTTTTCGTCAATGCTTTCTTATCTTGCATTTCTACATATTCACGCTCAGCAATTTCTTTTTTTCTACGTGTTAAATCACGTTTTTCTAATTCATCTTTTTCAACTTGTTCCCTAGCTTTTTTCCTAACATTTGATATACGTTGCTTTGTTTCCCCTGCCATAGTACGCTCCCATACTACTTGTTCAATTTTTTTCTCACTTTGCAATGCATTTGCTTTCCTAGCTTTACCTTTTAATAATGATTCAAATTTTTGCTCTTCTACCATAGATGCAGCAGCACCTAAGAACATACGTTGTTTTGCTACTTTTGCTTCTGCTTCTGCTAAATCATTTATTTCTTTTTCAATTGCAGCACGTTTTGCTTCAATTTTATATATAACTTTTTTCATGGCTGCATCACTAATTTCTTTTTCTCGTTGTTTTTTTTCCGCTTCATGTCTTAAATATTGCTTTCGTTGAATTCTTGCCTCTTTTGATGCTAACTTACGTACACGTTTAATATTTTCAATACGTGCTTTTAATTTTTTCTCATTTGCTTGTTTAACTCTCATTATTTTTTGTCGTTTTTCTACTACTTCCTCCTCATCACGAGCATGTACCATACGTAAACGTTCTCGTAATTCTACTAATGACATTTCCTCCAATAAACCAATACCAGAACTTTCAGTTGGATCAAAATGTTTTGCACGTAATTTCGGTACACGTTCAATTGCACGAATTTGGCGAATCAAATCATTTCGCCTTTCCTGTTCAATTAAATCTTCTTTTTCTTTCCTAGCTATCCTATCTGCAATATCCAATTTAATTGCCTCGCGTTTGCGTTGATTTTCCTCTTTAATTTTTCTAACAGCTATTTGTGGTTTGGTATCACGTACTTTCGCAATTTCCTTTGCCATACGTCTATTACGTTTAACAATTTCTTCTGCTTCTTTTTCATTTTTTTTCAATGCATGGTGTAATTCAGCTTTCATAGTCTTTGTGATCAACTTTTTCTTTGCTAAATTTCGTTCTTTGCTTTCATGTGCACGTTTATGAGATGCTTCCATTTCCAAACGCAGCATTTCAACACGTTCTAATTTTTTTTCCTCATCGATTTTTTCCCCTTCCGCTTTCCATCGATAATATTCCGTACTATCTCTTAATTCTGTTTCATATTTTTCCAATGCAGCTGCTTCTTTTTTTTGTTTTTGTTTATACATATAATCTTCCCTTAAAATGGAAGATGCAGTAAATTTTATTTGTGCTGTTGTTTCAAATACAGGTGCTGGTTTGGCTCTTAATTTTACACGACATGGTGCCATGCGTTCATCCTCAATTTCTTGTCTTAATTGTGTTACAGTATTTTTCGTTTCATTTAACTTTGGCTCACGTTTAATACCTTCATATTTTGCAAACGTACGTCTATGTGACTCTGCCTTACGCAAACGATCTTCCTCCTCAATTTGTGCTAATGATGTTTTGTTTAACATTTTATGTGGTACCGGCATTGCTTTGATTCCTTGTTGTATTTTCATTGGTTCTGGCACTTTACGTGGTCTTGGTGTATTTAATTTAAATGGTACAAATTTAGTAGGTCCTTTCCCTTTAAACGCAGCTGCTTTCTCTTCATCTTTCTTTGCTTTTGCTGCTGCAATACCATATGCTTTCATTCTTAAATCATCCATTAATTTATCTGCATCTTTGAAATATTTTTTAATACGTTTAACAATGTCGTTTTCAACGAAATCACGGTCAAATATGCGACAAAGTTCATCGGTTAAGGTAACATCTAATGTTTCCTCGTTAAATACAAACTCTAAAAAGACCATCATTTTTAATGGTTCATCTGCCATAATAAAAGAACGAAAACGTTCGAAACCTAACTCGTGCAAACGAAACAATGCTAAATAACCTAAGATCATGTAACGGGTATAATCATTCCTCGATGTCTTTCCACTATTGTTGTAATAAAAACTAGATAAAAATGTTTTCAATGCTAATTTATATCGTACACAACCATAAAATACTTGTTTAATAAATACTTTTGCTGGTTCTGCATTTGGACCTTCCGCTACACCTAATTTTTCTTTTGAATGGGAATCCACAGTAGTTACTTGTGGATTAAATGATTTCATCACCGATTCACATGCTTTTAATAATTCTTTCGGCGTCATCTTTTTTTTATTATTTAAAATCAATTGTATTATATATTATTATATTATTCACTTCACCACAATATATTATGAATGGAAATCTTCTCTTCTATTTTTACAACCTCTTCGGGTCTTTCCACATGTTTCACTACGTATTGATATATATATCTATGAGAACGTTACTAACGGAATCATCCGACAGCAGCAAGCAGGCCCAAATAATGGGCACGAGATAGCATCACACAGCACTCACTACAATTTGCTAGTACGTACACACCATTAGTTGTGCTATTCCATGCTAAGTTCAAAATTGGCCGTACCATACACACAGCATGGGCTAAAAAACATCAATAAATTACATCGATACACTATTGGAAAATGGGTCTCACTCTTTCCAGTAGCATGACATAGCATTACATCGTATTGTATAGGTAATCAATAGTAATTAGTCTACATAAAGTACAAGTGGCCATTCGGATTGCCAGATTCCCCGGCTAGATTGATAGATTGCCAGATTTAGATTGAGAAGGTGTGAGAAGGCCTGATAGTAATTTAACAAGTACGATGTTCATGTATACTTAGCTATTTTCAGCCCATCATGTCTACCAGTCTACTTATTTATTTTAACGGAAATTAGTAGATATTTGCTCATATTGCTGCACATGTTGCTCATCTTGGCGTGTTTGCGAAAAATTATATTCCATGAGGTATAAGAATCCAACGACATTCAGTTTGTAGATATAATATATACATCTGTGGATATAAAGAAGAAGAGATTAGGAAACAAGACAAGTGATTGTAACGCTTAAGCTTTTGACATTTCTAATCACATACAAAAAACTATTGCAAAAGACATTTTTTTTAAAAAAAAAATTCTTGGATTTTAGATTATTATTTATTATCTCATTTTCCAGCATTTCCTGTATAAAAACTTGCTTGTGTGTAATATTATATCATATCGTATTTATACACCAAGACAAACAATATCCAATAATAAAGTATATGTTTTTGTTGTATACAATTTTTTTAAAGTCACGTATATATATGGTATGTTTATGAAATAAAAATCATATAGGATATATAGTTGTATAATATTTTGTAAAAGGATATAATATTATTTTTGTTGCTTACTAATCTTTCTTTTTGTCTCGTTGTACGAAGTAAAAAAAGATAACAAAAATAATAAAAGTACTTTCCAAATAAAAAAAAAAAAGATGGAAGTAAAATCAGATAATGTTAATGGTATAATAGGTGTAAAAAAGGAGGAAGAGGAAAAGGAAGAGAAAATAATTGTGAATAATAATGAAACAAAAATCAATAATAATAATAATGACTCGTCACCAAATACAGATGGTACAGAAAGACGTGTAAAAGAAACAGAAGATAAACCACCGTTAAATCCAATACATATTGATGATGAAAAAACAGAAGAAAAAGAGCAACAAAAAGGTAATAATAATAATAATAATAATAATAATAAAACTAGCATCGATGATATTGACGACACAAAGTCCGAATCATCTGACAAATCTGAAAAAGAACATAAAGCATCGCATAAAGTCATTGTTAAAAAACCCTATAAGTCATCGCCGTATTTTAAAAAAAATGAAAATGAAGATGCAGGTACAGATGCACGTGTGCGTCTAAAAAATCGAATGATACAAGAAGCAAATGATGAAGCAGAAAGGCATAAATTTATGACTGTCCCAGAGGAACGAAAACGTCGAGAAGCAAGATTAAAGAAAATGGATGAGCGTCTTACTACTACGACTGGTGAAATTAAAGACCGAATGCAAGAATGGAGTGAATGGGAAGAAGAGATTATTATATCTGAAAAACAAAGGCATGAAGATTCCGTGAAAAGACGTGAAAATCAAGGTGGTGAAATAATAAAAGATCGTGTAGATGGCATATATTTATTACAAGAAACTGGAGTAGAAGGTGATAAATTAATATTAGATGATATGGATATTGAACGTGAAGGTAGATTATATGGGAATGCACATAAACTTTATAAAGATTCCAATGAAGTAAAAGAAGATTTTGAAAGGTATGGAACGGTTGAAAATGTCTCACGTGATGTTGCAAGGCAACGAGAAGTATATGAGCAAGAATTAGAGAAAAAGCGAAATTATTTGGATCAAATGAATAGAGTCAGGGCATATGCAGTGGCGTTGGAAAAAGAACATAAACGTTGCACACATGGCGTGGAAGACGGGGAAGCAGATTTAGCAGCTAGAACAGATCGTTTAAAAAAAGCTGGACCGGGTATGTCATTTGAAGAACGTGGTGCGGCTAGAAGAAAATTGATGGAAGATAAAGAAGCATATGAACTTTTAGTTGGACATGCAAAAGCAGTGGAAATTGAAGTTAAAAAATGGAGAGAACATATACAAATACATGGATTTCAACCATATGCCGTGCCAGATGTTAGTGAAATCGATCGTTTAACTGTGTTAAACGATGTTGATCCAGATTTTTTAGATGAAGGGAAAGCAAATAAACGTGATGAGGAAATGAAAGCAATAGAAGAGCAAACAAGTGTACAAAAACGTAGGAAAAAGAGGCGGAAGCGAGTGTTACCACCATGGGAAAAAGCTAAAATAAAAGAAGATTTGCCTGAACCACCTCCATTAGATGAAATATTAGATACATTGCCACCACCAGAAAAAGGTTCATTTCGTGGTTTAATTATGGAAGGACAAGCGATGGGACGATTGGATTTAGCCGACCGCTTACAAGCACGGTTGGACAGGAAAGACCATGCTGAAAAGATGGAAGCGGAAAAAATGCAAAAGCAATTGCAACAAGCATCTCAATCTTTAAAGGAGGATGCCATCGATGAAGACGGTGAGGAAGGTCGTCTTAAATTGCCTCCAATCGTGGATGAGCAAGGTATGGATGATGGATCACCTGCTCAAATCATACAAGCAAAAAAGAAAATTCAAAAAGCATATGAACCACGTGTAGATACAGAAATGCAAGTATTACAAGCCCCTAATACATTTTATCAAACCGCAATGGACGATACAACGGTTATTAAATTAGGTGGTGGCGTTTTAGTAATTGATGGTTTGCATGATGATCAAGTACCACCCTTGTGTAAAGATTGGGTTTTGTTACGATGTCCAAATAGTAAAGAAGTATGTTCAAAGCGTCATTATTATACGTCTCAAGAAGAAAAAGCACGGAGTGCAAAATTGCGAATGGAAGTCGATGCGCGATTAGAACGCAAAGTAATCGAAGCGTTGACTCAACGGGAAGATTTACTTTCTGCCATAATGAATGAACAAAATAATGCAACGCGTAGATTTCAAGATAATGTCGGTTCATATGTACGAGAAAGTGATGTAAGGCCATTGTTGGATTTAATGGCACAAATGCGCGCGGCAACGGTAGAAGTTGTTGAAAATATTAGTAAATGGCGTGATGCAGTACGCTTGCAGCGTTTAAAGATGAAACATGGTGGAGGTCCAGGTGCATTGGCAAGAGCAGCTGCTGCACAAGGTTTTGCTGTGAAAATTTTAGTAGAAGGGGAGTTATTGTACCGTGGTTGTCCACCATATGAATCGAAAGTAAAACGATTCTCGCGTCCACGTACGTTAGATAAAAAGGCAGATAAATGGATTTCAATTGGGTATTTTAAAACGGAATACGATGCAGCAACTGCATATGACAAAGCTAGAAATGAGCAAGCGGTAATGCATAATACGACTGTCGATAGAATGTATGAACGTGTCATTTTTCAAAGACCATGTGGTCATTGGGCCGTGGAAAGTAAGGTCAAGCATCTTGGCAAAGAACAATCTGTATGTGAAATATGTAAAGTTAAAAGTTTAGAAGGAGGCGTTGGCTTCAATGCCCCATTTTTGTGGAATGGCATGAATTATCTCCTGAAAATTCCTCACGATATGGATTTTTTAAATAAATGTGAACCTTTAAGGGAGTATTTAGGTCCTAGATTTCCATTGGTGCGTAATCCGTTTAGTATGGTACATGATTTAGATGATATTTTAAAACCATTTGATTATCAAAAAATTTCAGAAGAATCAACTAATGGTGGAGCAGAAAATAGGGAAGGTGAAAAGTTTGGACAGCCCGGTGCTAAAATTATTAAATATTCTAACGGTACTACTGAATGGTTTGGACATTTAGCAGTTGGTACAACATTAACTGTTGGTGAAAATAAAACATACATGCCGCAAATGCCATTTAGCAGGAAACAATTAAAGGATTTTGTGAAACGTAATGAGGGAAAAGATGTTGAAGTATTAGATATGGAACGTATTCAACGCTCAGGTTATAGCATATTGCAAGAGCTGGAAATAGCAAAAATGATGGATACTATAGAAGAAGATATGAAACGAAGTAAAGAATTAAAAGAGAAGAAAACGAACGAAACAGAAGAAGATGAACAAAATAGCTTGTCACAAACAAAGAAGATGAATAATAATGAGGAAGATAGTATTGCACAAAGTAATGTAATAAATAAAGAGCAAAAACAGACAGTAACGGCGCCATCTCAACAGCAAACAACCTCATCGCAATCAATAACAACACAACAACAACCAAGTCAAACTGTTGGAGTAGTAAAACAAGAGATGCAAGTAGGATCAGTCGGTAGTCTTAGTGGTACTACGACAAGTAGCAGTATTGTCAGTTCTAAACCAATGGAACAGACGTCAATTGGGATTACCACTACAACTGATAATAAAGATCAACAACTACTTGTAATCAAAGAAAATATCATCGATCCACCTCCACCTCCACCTGCATATGCTGTCGGAAATGGTTTCTTTATTCCACCAAAAGGATTTTTTGAAGATTTAACAGCTGAAATTCATCTTGACTTTAAAAAAGTTGATGAAGATGGAGATAGTGATAGTGGTGAAAGTGTTGATGAAGTTGCATTGGAAGAGGAACGTGAAGCTCTGCAAGAGGAAAGAAAAAAGAAAGAAATACAAGATGATTTGCAAAGAAGAGCAACGGTTAAGATTGCTAGATATTCTCAAGGTGGTGTATCATTAAAAGTACCACAAAAACGCTTACCAAAACAGTCGAAAAAAAAAGGTATATGGTTGAATCCAAACCAGGGTGAATTTAGAGTTTGTTTTGATGGTATGAACTTCACTAAGAATGGATTTACCGTTCGTGGAAAACGTTCACAACATCATTATTATGAACTAAAGTTGAAACGAGATGGTGAGGACAGGGCAAAATTACGTAGTAAGGTTCAAAGACTAATAATTAAAAGTATTCGAAATCCTGATTTAATAGATGTAAAAAGAGTGATTGCACTTGTCAAATTTGCAAGGGAAATTAAAGGTTCCTTGCTTTTGTTAGATGCTGACAAAGCAGAAGCTGCAGTTGCACGGTATCGTGCTCGAACTCTTGCTGCAAATACGTGTCAAAGGGTTTATCGTGGCCATGTTGCACGATCACTGTCCATGATGATTAGGCAAAACCGAAAAATTAAAGTAAAATTGCATGTTGCAAGAGAAATGGCGTGTGCTTTGACTGCTAGACGAGTTGTCCCAGAGATTCTCAAACAAGGAATTAAAAAGGCTCGACGTGCTATATTAAAGCCTGTGTATTCACGAACACATCAAATGGATAATGAAGATGTTGTTTTACAGGTCTTTAGAAGTAATCATTACGATTATAAATATCGTAAAGTAATTGCAACTTGCTATTCTTGTTTAAAATGGCGTCCAAGGGCGCGGTGGGATTTAGCCACACAGCGAATGGTGGTGCAGCACGGTCCATGTACATGTAAAACGGAAAGGCCGATAGAACGTATGTTGGTACGTGGTTACAGTGCGATGCGAAGTGTTGCTTACAGTTTGTCTGTCTCCGAAAAAGAAATGAGAAGAAGAATACTACTAGACACAAAAAGACGAGGGCAGGCAATGAATGCACTGGTGCCTAGTGCTTGTAGATATGAGCGCTTGCCTAGTGATTATTGCTTGAGGCAAAATATTGGTGTATATCGCCGTGATCGTTTTGAACCATTGCGTGAATCTGCTGAAGCTTTCAAAAATGCCAGGGATGTTGAACGGTTTGCTCTTGCTTGTGAAAAGGATGCCATGGAGAAAAAAGAAGCATTAGACAAAGTTGAAAAAGCATTTCGTGAAATAGCTGCATTTGCTGCACATATGAAACACTTATATTTAAAAGCGCATAGATTATATTTCCGTACGCAAATTCAATTGCAAGCTATGATGTATGCTAGTGATAATTCAATGCATTTTGTACAAAAGCAATTAGCAGTATTTGCTGACTTGAGTCGGTCAAATGAAAGTTTTTCGTTCGATCCATTGGAAAATGCTAATGATCACATCTGGATTAAAAGAAAATATGAAGCGAAGAAATCTTTGATTTTGCGTACATTGGAACGCGAGGAAGCAAGACGTCATCATTTTAAAGCTAAATATATTATGCAAAAAGCAAAAGGTCGAGTTGATGATGCAAAAGTGTTATATGATAAAGCCTTGAAACGATCAATTGTTGCAAGACGCGAATGTACACGTATTGTTGAAAGTAGTAAAGTTGCCAGACCAATGATGGTTGAAATTGTTCACAGAATTTTAAAGATGTTAACTCTCCGTGCGTTACCACGTACAAATGGGAGGCGTTCGTTGGTCTTCTTTGAACCCGAATGGACAATTGATATACAGCCATTACGTCCGGTTCCTATTGTATTTGGTGGTTGGAATATGAGATATAGAAAAGCTATGTTCTTAGTATCGCAACCATTTTTAAATCAAAAACCACATAGGAAATTAGCAATAATCAGTGTCTATGAAGATCCGATGTCTAGTCAAAATAAACTTCCTCCGTTCGTTGGGGGTATTGCCATTTCAATTTATGAGCCTGAAACCCGGAAGCATATTTTGCTTTCATTCAATCGCCCAGATTTAGTTGATGCATTAGGGCATGAAAATAGAGACTTATTTGATCCTATAGAAGAAGATGCAGATACACAATTTTTTTGTCCAACGGAAGGATGTGGCCACAGGCTTCGAGCACGTCAACGCTTAACGTCGGTGAAAGATCATGAGATCGCACTGCGTCCACACCCATATTCAGGTGTTAACATAGGTGTAGATGGTCGAGGGGGTCCAGTTTTGAGATGTCCTAAGTGCAGTGTGATATTCCATGCTGCATCTGTAGACATGTGGTCCCTACGTACAGGTAAACCCCATGGAGGTTTTGTGCAACGAAGGAATGTATTTGACAATCGACGACGTGTCGTCATCGAGCGTTTGATTAAATTACTTTGTTTGAATAGGTACGATAAAGATGATGTTATTTTAGACAAATTTTTATTACGTAAACGGCGTCGTATCTTATTTGAAAGATTAGAACGCTGTTATTGGTGGCGTGATATGCTCAAACAAAAATCTAGTGGGAAAGGAGTGCAAATATTTAGTGAAGGCAGAAAAGTTGGTGGTGGTTATGTTGTATTATCCATACATGAAAATAACGGCGATTTAGTTTTTGAGGCTTATCATCCCCGCAGTGGACTCGGTTGTTCCTTGCGAGTGCTTTTTGATGATGTTACTGCAGCGCTAAGCGAGGTTCCAAAATGGGCTGATTACTGGGAAAGCTCTGTTAAAACCAATGTTTACAGCCCGGATTTATTGCGTCGTATAGTCGATAAATTAACATTTATCACTGTTCCAAAACAACCTCCACCACCTTGGGAAGGCATTGGCACATTGCAATGGGATGCTATGGGCTTCATGGAAGATATACGCAAAGGCCAATCAAGGGGTTTACGAGAAGACAGTGGTGCTGGGGTGAAGATATTGATTTTAAGGAAAAGAATGCGAGAGACATACATGATAAAACATCAAGAGACTAGGAATATTAGTGGGCAGCAAATGACTGTTAGCGTCTTAGAAAATTCACGTGGAGATATGATACTAGAAGCGCATGATCCAAGAAGTGCTCATCGACATAGTATAAATGTTTCTCGGGATCGATTAAGAGTAGTGCTAAAGGACGAGCCTAAATTATTAAGCGATCGCGGTATTGAAATGTGGAAATACATGCTTGACTTGCTTGCTTTGAGGCCTGATCCAGATGCTGGACGCCATAAGATGATGACATTACGATTGAGAGCATTGGAGAAAATGGCGGAGACTGCTGCGTTGAAATGTATACATACATTTGGGCGACTAAATGCATTGAAAAAGGAATTAGAATATGCAAAAGTAGAATATTTGCGTCTGCGTGACTTAGCATTAGCGGCTGAAGATGTTGCAGAAGCTGATGGTGGTAAATATAAACCAATGACATTGTTACGTATGTTGGCTAAGAATCTAAATGATGCGAAAGCAAGTAGAGATCTAGGTAAGGCTACGTGTGATCGTTTAATAAGTGCCATCCGTGATTGCGAGGGTCAATTTTACGATGAAACTTTGGAACGTAAAAAGCATTTGAGAGTATGTAGCGCTTGGAGGCGTGAGGTGGCGCATCAAAAGTTAAAGAGTGGTTTGCGATTAGTTATATCTCGATTACGACCTAAAGAACATTGGAAACGAATATTTTACGGCACGCGTTGCTTTGGTGGTAGACATGTCAAAGGTCGCTTAATCAATGCTACTCACTTTGTTGTTGAAATTATGGTACGACAATTTGGTTCTTACAAGGATAGTCGTAACATTTGGGTGCGAATGAGACCAGAAACCGTTTGGGAAGGCGATGGACGTCGATCAAAAGAAGAGAGAATATTAATGGCAAATGAAGAAGCATATCGACATGTGGCTGATAAAGCAACAACATATATGTTGGAAAATATTAAAAAAAGCGTAAAGGTTACTAAGAAGCTTGTAAAAAAGAGAGTGAAGAAAAAGAAAGCAGTTGAAAAGATTCCTCGTATAGAAAACATAGCTGCAGATAGGTTGCAACGTTTGACGCAATTATCCAGGCGAGTTGGTATGGGAATATCATTAAAATATGGCGATAGGGATGATGAAGCTATGATTGACTCGGAACTTATGAATACATTTGAAAATAGATCAAGAATTGCGTTTCCACCAATTGTTGTGAAAGACGTCGAGGAAGAAGTCGTTGAAGAGAAAAAAGTACAAGCATGGGAACCTGTTTTTGCCAATATAGATGATGAAAAAGAACCAAATTCTCATACAATGTATCCTAGCGTCTTCCAATCTTTAAGATACGTAACAAATACTGATAGCGTATTTGGTTTAAAAGTCGACAAAGTCAGCGAGCTCTTAACGACATCAGGGATTGAAGATAATATGTATGCGAGTGTAGTCTTTCAGTTGGGTTACAAATTTCCTCGAACAAAGAAAGTAATTGCAGTTGACGAAGGTACGCCGCGATTGCCGGATGAAACGAAATCGTTTGTATTACTACCGGAAGGGATACATTTTTGGAAGACAAGTGATTTACAAAATCCAAGTGAGGTTCCTCCAGAAGTGATGCACGCGCTTCAAAAGGCTGGTAAAGGTAATTGGAGACCAACTAAATCAAAATTGAAACGCAGATGGAGACGACTTGGAAAAAAACCATACTCGATCGATGATCCAATGTCAATTAAAAAACAAATGGATCATGAGAGGGATTCAAGAGACTTTGGAAAGGTTTGGTACAGGACTGTTAGAAAAATTAGAAATACTACTGCTATAGTAACTGTGCAAGGTGTATCCCAAGTTGGCCGTCGACATGGTAGTGCAATGGATTTAAGTAGTATATTGCGGGTAGAAGTATATGATCCAGCGCGTGCCGAGACCCATGCTGTGGTGATCGATGCTGATGATTTAGATGGTAAACGTTGGAGAAAACATTTAGGTATCAATACAGCTGCGATTGAAATGGTGGATATGTTGGTTTTGCGTCCAAATACGGTGGGGCATGAAGGTGGTCTCATGCTTTCCTTGTCACCTAGTGCTGGAACAACAGCCTTACCAGTACATGGTAAAAAGTATCGTTTCTGCAAACGTGCTGCATTGCTGCCTTATTGCACTGGAAGTGGTAATGAAGCATATTCCAGTTTAAGTTGGCTCAGTAAAGTTGATAAGACACAAGATGGAAAACCAAATAGATTGGAAGAGAAACCTCGTCCATTGTTACGAACATCGAAACTTTGTAAAGGGCCAGATGGGACACCTATGCGATTGTTAGTTAGTTTATGGCGTGGTCAGGGTGGTGCAAGGTACGAAGCATACCATCCAGAATCATCTCAGCAATGGACTATTGAAGTAGCAGATGAAGAATTAGCTGTTGCTGTGCCCCCAACTGTCAAAGAATTACAGGAGGAGGAAGGAATGCAAAAAGAATACCCAAAGCCATTTGAAATGCAAACATTTGCACTCAGAAAGGCGCTTGAAGTTCGCGGTTTGGAAACTCACGGAATCAAAGAAGAGTTGCAAAAACGACTTGCTGTAAAAGTTGGGAAAGAAATTGCATATGATACAGCAATTGAATTAAATATACGAAAGGAAAGATGGTTCTCACGCCGTACACTGCGAGGTGTCGGCTCTAACTTAGGTGTTTCTGCAACTTATGTAAATGAAGAGGAAACTAAATTAACATGGGATAAACATATCGATAAGAAAAATATCCTTGGAGCGATTTCCAATTTACTCGCGGAGGATACTGTCTTGAAAATAGCTCACGATTTCAAAGGCGCTTTAAGTAGAAAAGCAATTGCAGATGAAGTTGATGGTACATTTGATAACTTAATGGCATATGCACCGGATGTTATTCCGGTCGAAAGCACATCCTCAGCCGCTTCACAAGGTGGTTCATTAAGCTCAAGGAGCACGAGTGGTGGAAACGAGGATTGGATCGTGCAAACTCCTTCAAATATGAATGCTCCAAGCGATGATGGATCTGTGGATGATGGGCATAAAAAAGGTGGCAAGAAAGGTAAGAAGAAAAAGAAAAAGAAGAACAAGAAAGGCACCGTGGAGGGAGCTGATCTTGCATTATCATCAAAAAAAACAGATGACTACATGGAAGATTTAGATATGGATGATGAGACTAGCGCCACATTTGAACATTTATTTGTGGAAGAGTTTGCAGCGAATGATCACAAAACACAACATATACGCCACGTGGAAGATAAACCAACTTTAAATTTAAAAGATCTTGCAAGTGCTGCTAAAGCAGGTGAAAATGCAGGAAATGATTTAGAGTGGGATTTAAACAAAGCTATGGAGAAGAAAAAATCAGCTACTGAAAGCAGTTTAGATTTATTTGAACGAGATGAAGTCTCAGATGATTTAAATATTGCTACTAATTCCAATGCCATGCCAACACATTTCACTGGGGTCTTCTTGCCCGTAAATAGTGCTAAAAGAGCATCTCTTTTACGGCTATCTTTGGCCACTTGGCAAAATGCCGTGCTGCATCTACTGGGTCAAGGAAATCCTGCATCGGAGCGTCGTATAGAACGAATGGTGTTGCCAAAAACAGGTGCGGTATTATTTTATCGTTACTCTATCACTAGAAATCTTCGTGCTTCTATATTGGCTCAAAAAGATGTCGTTGGTGATGTTATTTGGATGATGAGAGGTGAAAAAGGTCGCGTTAGTGGAAATGATATTATCAAGTCAGACCTTAGTGCAGCAAAACGATTATCGGAATTAAAACCTGGTGATTGGGTTCCAACAAAATCTCAACCAGTTCCAACATTAAAGCCAACTGAAGTTGCTGAAGATCAAATTGATCATTCTGAGGGGAAGAAGGGTGAAATTATTTCTCGGGATGAAAAGAAAGACATGGACATGACACAAGAAAATGCACAGATTGCAGCTGCAGCGAAAAAAATACGCTTGCCAAGATGGAAGAAAAACATGAATGAACGACGTTCATTGCGACAAAATTGTAAGCCAGCTCTATTAAAAGAACTCTATCAAGAAGCTACTAGTACAAAACCATTGCTGGCTGCGACTATTTTAGATGATGAAGACACTCGTACTGAATATAGTAGAAGAACGTATAGACGATCTGCGTTAGAGTATGCTGCTGAAGTCAATAATATGCGCATTATTTCAACAAAGGTACATCAGTATGAACTAGAATCATTAGTAGCAGCGTCAAGAGAAGGTCGTGAAGATCATTTGGGGCATCGTCCATTATATGACCGTGACAATATGATTCAATGGATGCTAAAACATTTAACATTGCAAAAAAACAAATCCAAAATTGCATTGGATCGAACTGTTTGTAAAGTTGTTCGAAGATTGCCGCCGCATGGTCGATTGGTTATATTGCAAGCTATTCGGGGGAAAAGCAAAGCGCCTGCACAAGGCTTGGGTCGTCTGTTTATTCTTGGTTTTGAGCCTGCTACGCAACAGCGTATGGTTATCGTTCCTGATGAAGATGTATTAACCGGGGCTTGCGAGGATATTCCTGGGTTGTTGAATGGCATAGATCGCCATAGAAACTTACGAAGAGTAGCGGAGAGAATCATCTCTCAACTTGTCATCATGAATCAAAATGGAGTGCCAACATTGTCGCATCATAAAATGCGATGGGTCCAAGATAGTTTAGAACGCGATGAGCAATTAGAAGCTGTTAGGCTTGCATTGGCGGAAAGACGGGAGAAAGAATTGGCATTGCGTTTTGCGTTGCAAGTTGCATGTAGACGACGTCGTATGGAACGCTTCCGCTTAATGATGCAAAAACGTCGAAGAAATATTTCATTGAAGCAATTGAAACCAATTTCACACGAATGGGGTAGTATGATGGGCGAAGATCGTTACGCCGATCGCTTGCGTGGTTTCTTAACTGCAAATGAAACTGAGCTTGCAGAAATTAGAGCTGCATTCGATGTCTTTGATGCTGATGGAAGTGGTGAAATAGATGCGAAAGAATTCCAACAATTAGCCTATGAAGTTGGTGAATTGATGGATAAAAAGCAAATTGCAGAAGCTCTTAAAGCTATTGATCGTGATGGAAGTGGAGAAATTGACTTTGGTGAATTTGCAATGTGGTGGTTAACAGCTGAGCATGGACAACTTGAATTAAAAGGTTTCAATATGACTTTATTAAATGCAAAAATGACAATACGAAAAGGTATACGAGATACATATAAAAAGGCACAACTAGCAAGAGAATCAGCTAGATTGGCTGGTCAAATGTATGCGCAACGTCAAAGGGAAAAGGCTGAAAATGCGCGCTTAAGACGCGAAGCAGAAATAAGAAGAAAGGCGCGTGAAGCAAGACGTGGTGCACAAACAATGAGCTTTACTGAACAAGCAAATGCTAGGGTTGCTGGAAAATTTGATGCAAAAGCTGGAGGTGCAGACCGTATTAAGGTGAAGAAAAGATGGGACGATGACATACCAGGTGGTATGGTTGGAAAAGTGCTTGCTGCGCCATATTTTTATCCTAAATTCCGTATTACGCAATTACTTGCAAAGCGTGCTGAAAAACGTCAAAAAGCATTGGCAAGAGCAGAAATTCAAGCTAAACGAGATGCTGCTGCTAAAGAAGCTGCTGCACAACGTTTGAAGCAGAAATTAATTGAGGAGGAAAGAAGAGAAAAAGAAGAAGCCGAACGCGAGAAGAAAGAATTGGAAGAGGCACAAAAGGCAGCTATGAAAAAAGCACGAGAGTTACGAGAACAAATGGAAAAAGCACAAAAAGAAAAAGAAGAAGCAGAAAAAGCGGAAAAGAAACGTATTGCAGAAGAAGAGCGTGCAGAACGTCAAAAAAAAGCAGAGGAAGAAAAGGCTAAACGTGAAGAAGCTGAAAGGTTGGAGAAACTTGCAGAAGAAAATAAGGAAGAATATGACAAAAAAATGGCTGAGAAAGCAGCTGCTGAGCAAAAAGCTAAAGAGGAAGAAGAAGCGCGTATACTTGCAGAGAAACTTAAGAAACAAGAAGAAACTGAAAAGAAAATGGAAGCAGCAATGGCAAAGAGAAAAGCAGAAGAGGAAGCAAATAGCGCAGAAGCAAAATTGGCAAAGAAAAAAGCTGATGATGCAGAGCGTGAAAAGAGACAAAAAAGGTTACAAAGACGTGCACAAGGCTCTGGGAAAATGGATGCTGCTGCAAGAGCAAAAGAACGTGATGAAAAGAGAAAACAAAGAGCTGCTGCAAGGGCTTCAAAGCGAGGCAATACAAAAGGGAAAGTTGATAAAAAGAGTAGTAAAAGTAAAAGGAAGAAGAAGTAAAAAAATAATATTACACACTAGATTATTAATTTCTTGTCTCGTCGTGATTTGTTTTTTATATATAATAAAAACATCTCTAAATTAAAATATATTTGTAAAAATTACAGTCCACCAAAACTATAAAAAACTCCTTTTCAATGCTATTGTGATAGCCAGATAGCCAACCCCGGATATCAGGCTTTAACCACCGGTGGTAGTTCAATATTTCTAATATTATAATAGACGACTATATATATTCTACCAGGTATAATATTCTAACTACTAAGCTGTATATATTAAAATACGCACATAAATTCATATATATATTATTTACAACTGACAAGCACTTATATAACCCCATAAACAAACAATATAAGACGACGATGAGGTCTACGTAGAAATAAAGAAAGTCATTTGTAAATTGTATTACGTGTTTGAAATATTTATAATATAAAATCTATTTTACAAATAGCAATGAATATCAATGGCGAAAACGAAGAAAGAAAAACTGTAACGATGGAGGAAAAGCATACAAAAAATGTAATAATATCAAAATGGTGTTCTGACGAAAAAAAAGATATAATTAGTAATAATAGTGATGAAGTTAAAGCAGCAAAACCAACGCTTGCAGACATTCAAAAAAAAAATATAATTAGTAATAATAGTGACGAAATTAAAGCAGCAAAACCAATGCTTGCAGACATTCACGTTGATTTATTAGTGCATATATGTACTTATTTAAAATATGTTGAAACCATGAAAATGACATTTATTTCTAAATCAATGGAAAAGGCATTGCTACATGAGCCAAATGCTAATTTGTTGTGGAGGCAATATTTACAAAAAGAAGAATTGCCTGGAAATACGTCGAATCATTTTATTTTGCAAATGCAAAAGTACTATGAAGCAGAAAAAGAAGAGAGAAATTTGTTGAAACCACGTGTTTTGGAGCTGTTGCAACAAGTTCAAGTTGACGAGGAATCTCATAATATTGCTCCGCGTCAAATTGTTGATTATTCATTTACAATTGCTCGCTCTCACTCCTGGTATAAACATATACCACAATATTCTGGCTTTGCGTTTTTACGTGTTGGCTTTGACAAAAAAACTTGGTCGAGAGGTTTTAACGAAGAAACAGGTAAATATAAAGAATACCTAACAGGTGATGGAACACAATTTCATTATACATGGATGCCATCAAAAAAACGATGGGATGCTTATAATGTTATGGACTATTTATATAATTCTAAAGATGATCCAGGGGAACAACAAGTAAGTTGTGCATTCTGGGAATGGAAACAAGATTTCAATCATAGTAAAAAATGGTTGCCATTGAAACAATGGAAAACTATGATGGATAAATTATTAGAAAATGGATACCTTGGACCGGAAAGTGAAGATGGTTTAACATTGAAAAAATTACCAACTATACCAGAACTTTCAACTATAGAAGATGAAACAGAATCGGAAAATGAAGATGATACAATACAACAGCAACCACAACAGCAACCAAAACAACTACAGAAACGGGTTATTAATACTTTGAATATACATGCTATAATGGATCTTTTATCAAAGTCTGGCTGCAAAGTCTTACCAAAGTCGAAACAAATACGCACTGATCTTGAAATGACAGCAGCAATTCATAAATTTTCTATGTATACTTACGATCGCTTATATGAAAATGGATTTGTAAATGGTCATGATTTTGATAATAATCCAGTGGATTTAACTAAAATATTTCCAAATCAGCTAAAAGGTGGTATGTCACGGCGTTGGACTCTAAAGGATGAAAGTGAGTTTCAATTAAGCCCAAATATGTTAAAAGATTTTGATACATTGAAAAAAGTGAATGATGAAATTGTATCTGGTATAGTAAATTTAGAAGACGAAGATATAAAAAGATCTGTATCCATTAATCTTTTACGTTCGTTATTCCCGCAAGCTTCTCCAGAAATCTCAGATGATGAATTCCTAAAATTATTAAACAAATATATCGAAAGCGATAGCAAGCGCGATAAATATTCAAAGAGAAAAAAAAGTAAGGAAATGAAATTATTTCAACCAAATCTATGCGTTATCGCACAACAAGTTAGAGAATTAACCGGTGTCGCATTAACATTGGAAAAAACTTATAGCGCCATTCTTGGCAAGGAAGACAGTATGAAATATGGTATTGGTACAGAGGCATCACGGCAAAAAATTATGGATAATATTATACGTAAAGGTTTCAATCAGTTTCAATCATTTTAAGGTTAACCAGGGTAAATTAAAAATCTTAACTATACTAAAATATGTACTAAATGCTTATAATAATAGAAAGAAGATCCTCAAAGTTACCTTAACCTGTAAAGTATTAAAACAAAAACAAATAATTTCAAATTTCAAATATATATACATATTATATTATATGTGTTTATCTAGTCGTCATGAAACAAGATATATAAAAATCTAGAATAAAAAGAATCCAAAAATATTATTATTATAATTCAATAAATCATATATATATATATATATATTAAATATTATTATGGAAAGCAAGAAAAAAAAACAAGCATCGTTATTTTCATTTTTCTCAAAATCAAAAAAAACAACTTCTTCCACATCATCAAAAACAAATTCTGCGACAAATAAGAAGAAGGAAAAAAAAGGAAACGATAATAATAACAAGACACCATCAAATAATAATGAAAAGAAGAAAAGAAAAACTTGTGAAAGCGATAGTATTCAAAGCAAGAATAATATCATTTTTGTAGAGGCAGAAAAGAAACCAACTACCAGAAAAATACCAAAGCAGCAGAATAAACAAAATAAAAAGAAGAAACTCAGTGATGTTGGAATTAATGAAACTACAGCAAAAGTATCTTTTAATATGTATAAAAATAATAATAGTAATAATAATAACAACAATGAACTTGTATCATCACCATCTGCATCATCGACGACCACAATACTAAATAACAAAGATAATAGTGATAATAATGATAATAACACAGTTGATGGAAAAAAAAAGGACGAAACGAAGAAGAAAAATGATTCTGCTTTTGAGGCAGCACCTCAAAAAAAAGAAGTAGATAAAGTGGAAGAAAACAATATTCAATATGATGCTGTTACTGGTTTATCATTATATGAACAACGTCGATTAGAAAATATTGAACGAAACAAGCGTATTTTGGAAAGTTTGGGCCTTGGTAAAGCGAAAGCAGCGATTTCAAATACTTTGAAGAAAAAGAAGGTAAAATTGAAATCGACAAAAAAGAAACGTATTAAATGTTAAATTAGAACAAAAACGTGCGGAATTGGAGGAGCAAGAAAAATTAGCAAATACAGGGCAATTAGAAATGTTAAAACAATTTGAAGAGGAGAAAATGAAATTAAAGCAATTACGAAAGGAAGATAACATTCGACGAAAAAAAGAGGAAGAAGAGCACATGAAACGTGCAGAAGAAGCAAAAGTTGCTGCTGATATTGCCATGAAACGTTTAGAAGAACGTGAGAAGCAATTGAAGCTATGGGAGGAAGAAATGATAAAAAAAGCACAAGATGAAGCTGCGCGAATTAGTAACGAAGCAAAAACGCGTGAAAGTGATGCAAAAGAGTTAGAGAAACAAATCATAGGCGATGCAACGAAAGAGGCTGCTGAACGTGCAGCGCAATTTTTCGATCTACGAGAAGCTGAATTCAAAAAGAAAGAACAAGAACTTATGGCAAAAATGGAACAAAATTCATTAACAATCGAAAAAGAAAAATTAGCACATCAAAGTCAATTGCAAGAACAGCAACAATTGATGTTTCAAAAATTGCAAGATCAAATTAATAGAATGGAAGAAAGAGATCAAGAATTGTGATTACGTGAAGAGAAGCTACGAACAGAAGAAGCAGTTGCTAAGCAAAAGCAGAAATTATTAGACGAGAAAGAAAAACTTTATAAAATATTACATGCAGAGAAGAAAGAGGAATCCACTCCGCCCAAAGTTGTAGATGACCATCAACAACAATATTACGAAGGTCATGGTGCAAATTACAATAATGAATATGACAATTACCATGATGGAACATATGATCAATATGATTATTCGCAACAGGAACAACCACAACAAGAACCTATGAGTATGATAGATTATTTAAGACAATTTTTTAAACCATTGGATTATGAAGGCGATGGTTTTATAAAAAATGATGATTTTCGAAATGCATTGATGAGTTTGCCACAACCACCAAGTGATGAAGTAGCACAACAATTAATCCAATCGATGGATAAAAAAGGTTTAGGGAAAGTAAATTATGAAGAATTCATCCAATTTTATGTATCTGAAATGGATGAAGAAGAAAAAGCTTTAGCTACACAGGAAAGTGTTAGTAATGATAATAACGATGATGCAAATAATAATACGGGGGAAAATTATGCATTGGAAGGTTATGATACCATACCATGTTCATATTGTCAAGATTCTGAATCTCAACTTGCTAGTCATTGTGCTTCAGCATATGGGCATACAGAATGCCTCGAAGCTCTTATTGCAAATGGGGTAAATATGGAAGCGTTGGATAAATCTGGTAGAACTCCTCTTTTTTGTGCAGCTGCAAATAACCACTTTAATTGTGTTGCTATTTTGCTTGATGGAATGAGGCCAGAAGCACTGAATCATCAAGACATGCGAGGTGATTCAGCATTGCATGCCTCTTGTTGCAATGGCCATCACGAGTGTGCTCAAATAATACTTCAAAGTGGCGCGATGCCAGACCTTCAAAATAATAAAGGTCATACTCCTGCTCATTTATGTAAAACAGTACAATGTATGCAATTTTTGTATGAACGAGGTGGGGATTTATTTTGTTTAGATAACAACGAACGTACAGCACTTTTCACAGCATGTGCTCATGGACGTATAGCCGTCGTATCTCTTATTTTGGAGATTGATGAACAATCGACAATGTTAGATTTTGTAGATATTCGTGGTGATACACCATTACATGGTGCTGCTTGTAATGGCCATTCTGATGTCGTTAAATTACTATTGCAAACAGCAGCAGATCCAAGTATTAAAAATAGAATGGGATTTTCTGCAGGATATTTAGCAGAATGTAATGGCCATATCGATGCATGTAAACTTTTGGAAGAATATGGAGGTTATAAACGAGAAGGTTTGCAACAACAAAATAGTAGCAACGTAGAAACAACGACAAATAATGCTGGGCAACAAGATGGTAGTCATGATATTAATTACAAACGTGAATACGATTTATCAAAATGGTCTCATGCGCAAGATCCAGAAAGTGGTCATTATTATTATTATCACGTAGAGACTGGAGAGACACAATGGGAGGAACCACCGGGCTATTCCGCATATATTACTCAGAATGGCCAACAAGACCAACAACAACAAGAAGCATCCTCCGGAGGTAATGAAGGGTATGATGAGAATTACGATTATTATAATAATAATGGTGAATATGATAATTGGTATGATTATTGGAATGGATATTATGGCGATGATAATCAGTGGAGAGGATATTCAGAGGAGGGATATTATGAGGGTGGATATGATGACCAAACACAGCATCAACAGCATGAACAACAACAACATGAACAACAGCAACAACAACATTCGCACGGTATTAAATATAATAAAGATTACATGAAAATGGTGGAAGAATATACTACTCAAATGCCATATCGAAAGCCAGCTGCTGGTTATGATGAAGTGCCTACATGTATTATATGCCATGAAAGACCTGCACGTGATGTTTTTTTACCATGTGAACATACATGTGTCTGCAAAGGCTGTATTGAAAGTTATGGGTATAAAGGTAAACGTGGTGAAAATGGTTGGAAACCAAAACAATGCCCAGTGTGCAAACGTCGTGCATATAAAGTTGTTGCGTTGTCTAAATATTTAACTTTACCAAAAGATTATGGTCCAGCGCCAAAATTATCAAAAGAATGGATTGAAATATTTAAAAAGAGTTCAAAGATGTTGAGTGGTGAGAGAGCTTCATATGATGAATCAAATGTGTTGGATAAAATTTTTCAAAATAAGGAATAAAGTCATAATACACACACGCGGTAAAAAATTTAAAAATACGTTCGTGTGCGTGTAAAAAATTAATCTGTTAAAAACACTTCTTGTATGTGTAGTGTTGTATTTTTTGTCTCCTGGGCTTGTATATTATTATGCGCGTATTTTGAAATTATTAAAAATAAAACATTTATAATATTTTTTTAGCTTACAGTTGCTACACACCCCACACCCCCTGTGTGGGCAATAATTTTATTTTCGGGCTTTGATTGATTTAACGCTTAAATCTTTTTAATATACGAGTATATATGATATCAGTAAATTAAAAAATAAAGAGTAATGCATTAATTAATTACAATATTTTTTATATATATTCGTATTATAACTTAGATTTTAACCATTAAATATTCGTGTATTATATATCATATATAATATGATATACGAACTCGTATGTGTACGAATTTTTCAACTTTTTAATAAACCCGTGCCAATGTCAAAACAATAAACCAACTTGACAATAAAATTGCTATGATGCTTATATTACCACCTTTATCAATACCAGCTCCAGTGCAAATGTTTGTACTATCTTCTTCATTTACCGCCCACGGACCAAACTCTTTTCCAGGAGATCCTTTATGTGTAGGATATCCTGCATTGGGAACCCACGGATCTTCGCTACACCCTCGTGATATTGATGCCGACTCGCCTGTATACGTGTTTTCTCCTCTACAAGTTTGTCTTTCATGCATACAAAAACTTGTGCATACACCGACTGGAGAGTGTTGGATTTCATCGCATCTTGGAAAGGCGATATAACATGCACCTCGCTTTATATTACTGTGGCATGTCTTTTCATTTTCTGGGGAGCGTCTAATTGGTTTCGATCCTATACAATCTCCAGCTGCGGGCTTTTTACAATCTCCTGTTGAATCTACTTCTTTGAACGTTGCTTCTTCATGGCACTTTTTTGCATGATTATCTAAACTTTTAATTATTAATCCGATAGCAGATGTTGTATTTAATTGTTTACCATCAAATGACCTAGGACAAAATTTGACATACGTTACTTCTTCAGCACAGAATGGCATATCTGCTTTATAATCAGCAGCATTTAAACATGTGGATGTTTTACATATCGCATCGGATTTTTCACTTCCAAAAGCAGTATCCCAATATCCAGACGATGAATCGCCTGTCCGTACGCTACAATATGTTTGAGCAGTAACAAATACACATGTATCTTGCACCAATACAAGAACAACTATTACAACTAATACATTAAACATGTTTTTTTTTATTTGTTAAAATAATAATTAGAAAAACACAAAAAACAATATACGGCGAGTTCGTATTTTTTTTATTCTTACAATAAATATATATATATATATATTTGTAATTTATACACCCGGTCTTAAATTTTCCTTAGACGACAATTCTACACCTTTTTACACAATTACATAATTATACATTTTATTCTAGATTTATATATTAACCAATATTAACCACATGGCTTATGACACATGTGTACATATTATACCACAGCATACTGTACATACAATAATTCATCTATTTTTTTGCAACGGAAAATTAATACCTGGTAGCTGGTAGCATCAGCAGCACATGATAAGTACCCAGACAAATTTTAATGACGACTGCCCTCTTTCTAACAATATACTTTTCCAGATATGATAATGCTAATATCGGATATTTATATTGACAGAAATCTATTAATTTTTGTAATTTCGGTCAACTGGCAATAGCTTTTTGCTCAAAATGGTATTTCAGTGCTGTGTAATGCTAAAAGCTATTGGCAGTGTTGCCAGTCTGTATTTATGAAAAAAAGTTTTTTACAAAGCACCTCCTACAAAATAAATAAAAATACCACCACTTAACCTGCTGGCCCTTTTAAGGCTGGGCAGGTTTAGAGTACATAGATATAGCACCACATCATATTATTAATACCTTAATCTAGGTCCTAGTAAAAAATTATTCTTATTATTTCTTATTTATTATTTGAAATTATATTTTAAAATATATATATCTCCCAGATCTCACATGTGCATATGTGTTTGATTTCGAAATGATACATAACTATATGCATGATACATAACTAGCATGATAATTATTATGATACATAACTTATATGCATGATATTTTATGACTTTACATTTTATAATATACTAGATTTTAATAGTACGAACTATAAAATTAATTAGAAACGACAAGGTGGGTAGATGGTGTAGAAATACCAAATAGACAAAGAATATAAATAAATTATGAATAATCAAGGAGGAAGTAACAGTCGTGCTAATATACATGAAAATTATTTTAATGAATATTTTAATGGAAATTTTATAACAACTTGTCCTGTTAAAGGTAACGTTAACAAATGTAAAGGAAAGTGGCGAACAACTATCACAATATATACGCTGCCTGAAGCAAACGACTTAAATCAGCTTACTAAAACCATATATTCAAATACAGCTGAAGAAGGAGTTGCGAGTGCTAAAGCATTTATTAAAGAACATTCAACAACAACAATAATAGCAACATCTAGTAGTAATAACGAAGATTATAATAATAATAACAACAGCAGCACTACTACAACCACGACAACTACTGTGCCCGCCTCAGGTAATATATATATGAATAATAGCCGTGCAGATACCATTGGTATTACTCAGAAACGAATTAAAGAAAACAAGAGGAAGGCCTTGATAAGATTGAAAGCGACTCGAAAACGCAAAATTTGCGTGGATTCATTAGGAAATACATGGATTGATGACGCTAATAAAAATGGCAATTCAATACCAACAAGTTTGAACATCATGAGCGATCCACACAGGAAAATACAAAAAAACGCCAACAACGACGGTTATAATTCAAAAGGTAGTGAATATAATATAATATTCCCTAATAAATTTGGTATTTGGACAAATAAGTTAACACCAGAACAAATGCAAAGGATAGATGGAAAGAAAAAAGAAGCGATGGTAAAATTAAATGCGAAAAATAATCGTGAAGGCGCTATCTCTACAAGTTCTACAACTACATCAAGCGAAAGTATTAATGATGATAAGACCATATCTAAAGATGTCTGTGTTCAGACTGATAGGACCAATATTATTCTATCATCACCAATTCGAGTATCTGTAAATGGTAATGGAAAGTCAATGCGTTCAAAGACAAGTACGACCACTAGTATAGAAGCAAATAACAGCAAAAGAAATCAGCTGACATATTATTATTCGAACATTAGTAATAGTAGTAACAATAAAATTGGTGATATAATTTCACCAATGGACACACGGCTTCGTAGATATCAAGATAGTAAGACTGATACTCCCCTCGATGAAATTGCAAAAAATGGATCGTTTAATCATGGAAATAATACTACACTGCGTACTACTATTGATTTTGGAATAGCTCTTATAAAAAGTGAAGTACAACTAGAAAATATTTTGAACCATCATGAAAGTAATGATGGAAGTAGTGCTACAGGGAAAACGAAACGAGCAACGCAAGGAAAAAAGAGGAAACAGCAAACAAAAATTGAGGTATGATATGCCATGTGAATATTATTTAAAATTAATATGATTGTGAATATCATATTAAAAATGAACTCAATGATCTGCGCGGGTATAAAAAGATGTGCACAAAGGCGTAAAATTAAAAAAAGAAAAAGTATGATATGTGTATGCATACGAAGTACGAAGTATGCATATAATATACACCCCTTGTAAAATACGTTCGTACTTTGCACGAACAAAATTTTGTTTGTCTTGCAACAAGTCATTGCTTTGTACTCTTTCTCTTCCTTCTTCTTTTTCCGGCTTTCTTCCGGCTGTTCTTTCGGTTTTCACTAACGTTCTCTCTCACAAATTATTGTTATTATCACTTCCACCCAACTCTGCATCATTATCTGTGCATTTTTTGCATATGGTTTTTTTTTCTTCTGTCTTATTATTATTTCGATACCTTTTATCGACTAAAGGGACCTCAGGATGATTCGCTTTAATATGCTTTCGCAAAGTGCTCGTAGTTTCAAATCCTTCAGAGTTAATAAAGCCACATGGAGCGGATTTTTTACACGTTGCAACTGGGCAGTAATAAAATGTCCTTTGTCCCTTGAAATGGTGTTTAAGATGATGAGTTCTTAATTCTGTTTCTCTTTTATATTCTTTTGTACAAAATCCACATTTAAATTTCTTTTCTTTTTTACCAAGATCACAACGCATTTTATGATGACTGTTTCTATTACTAACACTTGAAAACGAATTGCCACAACCAAGTAGACAATAGAATTTTCCCTTCGTATCCGTTTTGGTAACTTTCATCTCCTTCGGTGTTTTATCCGTTTTCTTCTTTGCTTTCTTCTCTTGCTTTGGCCGACTAACAGAATACATACCAGTTTGTCGATTGAAATACATTTTAAACAGTGGTGTCATATTTTTCGATTGTGTTCTTGGCTTTAGATGTCGACATTTAATATTGGTAGTACCATCCCAATTGTTCATGCAATCCTTTCTTTTATTAGTCAAATCAACTTCCTCTTTACACCACGGACAAATCCACTTATTTCCATCTTTTCTGGGTTGTTTATGTTCGCATGTTGAACAAGCTTTAAAGGTACTGCTAGTTATATCAATACATGTTTCCACTTTATCTTCCTTCCAACATGCTCCACAATACCATTGGCTGCTTATAATTTCTTTTGCAACTTCTGCCTGGTTTAATTCCCGGTTCTTTTGTGATTGTGGTGTTGCTTTCTTCTTTTCTTTCGTCTTCCTCATTTTCTTCTTCTTTTCTTTCTTTTCTTTTTCGTTTCTTTCCTTGCCCGGTAATATTGTTGCGGGATCTTTCTTCTCACTTTCATCCTCTGAACCAAACATTTCTTGCGAATATTCGTCCACATCCGTCATAGTTAGAAGTCGTTGGGTAGGAACCATAGCAATATCTATTTCGACTTCGTCGTATTCATCATCAATTTCTTCAATTTCTTCTGAACTAGATCGACTTATTGATGAAGGAAATTGTTGTTGAAGAAAAGCAACAAAATCTGTCGTTTCACTATCAGTAAATTCATCATATCGTTCCTGTAATTCGAATACCCTATCTGCTAATACAATATCATTTAGTTTATGCATTTCATCCGCCATTTCCTTGAACTCCGCAACTGCATCCAGGACATTCTTTATAAAACGTTTTATTTTGGTGTTTTTCAGAACGCTACGTATGGCTGAGTTCCACCTTGTTCTACTTGGATTTGCTGGAGCAGCACCACTTGAATTAGACGCCATACCAGTCTTTATTTTCTTTGATGCGCTATTTAACGATGTAGAGGAAGTATTATCTGCACCAGTTTCTTCTTCATTATTATCATCATCATCATCATTTTTTCTTTTTTTTCCCAACATCTTGAATATTAAAATAAACTAAATAAATAATTAAAAAATATGCAAATATAGAGTATGATATCCAGATATATGCAAACACAGTAATATCAAAAGAAAGAAAAAAATTTTGGATCTTTTCACTTTTATTCTATTTCTATACGGTATCATATCTCCTTCACTTACATTTACAATATTCTTATTATAATACTTCTTTGTTTTTTAGTTTTAGTTTGTGTTTATTATTTATTAGTAATAATTTCTTTGATCAATTAAGGGCACCACACCACACGGCACACCACCGATATAGCTAGCTGCCTTAATGTATATACGAATAGCATAGCGGGGTTTCCTGAGTACGATATAGCTAGGCAGAGGCACTTAATATAGCTGTATTACCACTACATACAGTACTATACAGCATTATACCAAGGCGGGCATATAGCTTAGCATGCATTCCAGCATTCCAGCATTCCAGGGCAATCTGGCAATCTGGCAATTGTGCAATTTGGCATTCCAGGCATTCTGGCATTCCAGGCATTCCAGGCATTCCAGCATTCCAGCATTCCAGCATTCTAATTTAGAAAAGTGCAAACCAGCAAACCTGGCAAAAGGAAAAATGTGTTAAAAAAGTTTAGAGTAAGAAAAATGTACTCGAAAACAAGGGCTGCATTTCCAAAACTCTTTTTTTTAAAGGTTTTTATATTACAAAAAAATATCATATAAACGCATATTATACATATTTAAAATTATTTATATATATCGGATATATTGATATAAAAATAGAATATTAGTCTTTTAACCTTCTATGTATTTTAATTTTTTTTTGGATAGATATAAAGTATTCTAATTTCCTCTCCAAGTATAATTTAGATTTTATTGATAGGGCAAAAGTGTTATATAAAAACTATCAAAAATTGGATAACTAAAAAGACAATAATAAAAAAAGAGCACGAAAAATTGAACAAATTAACACTAATAACAATGGGAAGAAAGTTGTGTTAATTATTATATTAACTAAATGTAGATGTACATATATATATATATATAGATTGATACATGATGTGGAGATACATAGATACGTATAGAGAGACATAGATATCGTGAATATATTCCAAATCTATTGTTATTTGAACTGTTTTTTTTTGGTGGGGGGGGATTATTGTTGTCCATTGTATTGTTATAATTTACGTAACACGCATATATATATATATATATATTTGTGTCATTAAATCAGTTTTTTTTTTGTTTTTTAGAAAGAGAGATTTTGACGGAGAAAGGTATAGAAATAAAATATAAATATGTCGTCACTTACTGCAAAGGACAATCAAATACGTAAGAAAAAACGTGCAATACAAGAACGACGTGATAGAGTACGAAAATTTGAAATTAAGCTTGCGCAGTTAGCTGAAGAATATAGGGAAAGGACTGAAAATTATGAACGGTTGAGCGAACGTGTAAAACATGCAAACGACGAAATACGTCGGAAAGATGACGAAATTGAAGATTTAAAAGAACAAATACAGATAAAACAAGAAGGTTTTTTTGGTGAGGATGGAGATGGCTTTGGGGAAGCGAATCCTGGCATGTTTGTTCATGATAGTGGTGAGAAAATGTCATCAGAAGAGATGGTTGAAAAAAGTATGGCTATACTCATGGCACAAATGGAAGGTTTAAAACAAAAAGTTAAAGGTAAAGATGACTTAGCTGACCATGGTGGAGGTAAAGGTGAGGAGTCACAAATTAATGTTAGTGTTTTTTATCAACGAATAGGCGAATATTGTAGCTTTCGCGTGACGCCGGAATATACCTTTGAACAGTTAAATAATGATGCATGTAAATATTGGGAGATTCTACCAGACGATGGTACACTTCGGGATCATTTAAATTTAATGTGGCCTCCACAAGCTAGTATTATGGAGGAATTATCGAAATATGACGAACCACCTAAAATTATATTAATTTCACGCATACGACCCGAGGATGGAATGGAAAATATTGGTAACAGTTCAAATGACAGGAAGAAGAACAAATCCAATTTTGGCATGGATTTTGATGGGCTAGATTCGGATTCCGATAGCGATGATTCAGATTCCTCGGAAGTGAATGCACAAAGTTTAATTAAAGAATGGAGAAATGCATCTGGTGCTAAATTATCACCTTTTTTCCATACGCCGAAAGTTGTTGCAGAAAGGAATTTCCGTGCGTTGAATGATTCTGGTAGTGACGAGGAAAAAGAAATTGCGGAGTACATGTCGATATGGATACGTTTAACTTTGTATTGCTTTTTCCTGTATTTTTTTGTCTCTGCTGTACAAAAAAGACGCCGTGTCCCTGTTACAAACGATATCATGCATTCTTTGAATGATTTATTGACATCCGAGCCATTTAAACTTTCAATTGATGGTGAGCGTCATTATACATTTGATGAAATTTCTGATATTGATCAAGTTTGGCAATGGCTGGAAGGTCCATTTTTAAATGCTATTTATCCTCAATTTCATTATACATCCCAGGCATTGTCTTCAGAGGAAAGTCGATTTATATTGCGTGCGAATAAATTGATTGGTGGTGTACGTTTACGTCAATATAGATCTGGTAATCATAGAGCTACAGGCGGTTGTACCGATACGTTGGAACAATTGAAAGGTGTGCCCAGTATAGATAGTCATGGTTGTTATGTTCCATATAGTATGGATCGGCAACGGATGTATGTAGCATCATTAGGTGGTGACCAAGCATATGGTCCAGGAAAAGCGTATGAAGGATTTCAATACAAGCAAGGTCGTGATTTCAATTCGTTCACTGTATTTAGTGGCAGTTCATTTTTTGATAGAAGCGGCTTTGCAATTGAGCTTTCACACATGCGTCAAAGGGCCAAGTTAGAGTTGTGGCGCTTACGTGATCAGATATGGATTGATGATGATACAAGGGCACTTTACATCAATTTTAATTTATTAAATACAAATTACTATTCCATTTCATCCGTGAAAATTTTATTTCAATTTACACCTGCTGGCTACATTAAAAAAGATATTGATATTGATGTTGTGTGGCTTTCGTTGTATGGGGAAGCGGGTAGTAGAAGTCCGGACGACATGACGTTCTTAAGATGGGCAGATATTCTGTGTTTTGCTTATTTAATTAAGATAGCATACGATATGATGTGTGAACTTGCATTATATGGATTTAGTGCTTATTTTAATTGCGTGTGGAATATTGTCGATCTTGTATTAATCGTAGGTTTAACTACTCAATTGTTAGTGCAGGTATATTACGATTTAGTTGTTTCCCGTCAAGTTGATATAACTTTGCCGCATTATATACAAATTGAACGACAAGCTGAATTTTTTTCTCATGGAATTAATTTATCTGTTTTGAATGCCGTCTTGGCAGGAATGGGCTCATTTAAAATTTTACAAAAGAATTTATCGATTTCGAAAGTATGGCAAACCCTTGATGCAAGCGGTTCCGTATTTTTATCGTTTTTGTTCATTTTACTTATTGTTGGGTATGCATTTGTTATTATAGCTCATTTTTCATTTGGGCCTGAAATCGCTGAATTCAATTCGTTGATTGGTACTACAAATTCTTTATTAGTGATGTTGATGGGTGAATTTGATTATGCAAATATCAAAGTAGCGGATCCATTGATGACGATTCTATTTTACACGCTTTTCAATATGACGATTAACTTTTTCATGGCATCCTTATTATTTGCTGTATTGAATGATGCATATGCGATTTCAAATGAGAATTTCAATGATAATGAATCTCACTTTTGGCAGAAATTACTTCTTGCACCTGTGAAGGTTGCTAAACGGTATTTGAAAAGAGATGATAATGGTGGTGGAAAAAATGTGAAAGATAAGAAAACAAAAGGTAAAAAGTAAAAAATTAACGCGCGAGTTTTATGCATATGAGATATGATATGATACATCATACATGTACAAACTAATCCAATATATTATGATGCGAAGTACGAAGATATATTTTTATGCGCCAAGTGTTTGTACAAAAAATTTTATTAATACATCTCATTTAAGAAGCATCTACAAACAAAGTTTTCTCTCTTATTTTCGGCCCCTTCGCCTCCATTCGTCAAAATTCATTTAACTCCAAATATATAATTAATTTACGCATAATTTATTTTTAATTTACTCCATGATAATTCCTACTCTTCAAAAGAATAAAATAACTGAAATAATCTATCTCACACAAGTGTGTTGATATTCTCATAATCGAAAATACCAATGAAGGT